>Ga0207940_1000010_pt1 | contig 67838 bp, 63 predicted proteins | sample LakMenEpi06Jul12_FD_150676 | JGI IMG/M metagenome (GOLD analysis project Ga0207940, IMG submission 150676) | Freshwater microbial communities from Lake Mendota, WI - 06JUL2012 deep hole epilimnion (SPAdes) | ecosystem: Environmental > Aquatic > Freshwater > Lake > Epilimnion/Euphotic zone ... | reverse complement strand
GAGGGCAATAAAGTATATATGGGATTCCCAGCAGAAGACGCTTCTATTAAAAGAAGAGAGCTGGTTTGGATTCGTCGTATTCCAGCACTTTGGAAAAAAATAATGGAGAAAGAATAAAGGAGAAAGCGTAATAGAGAGAATTATAGAGAGTGAATAGTTTACTTAAGCTGATGCATTTCAGTTAATTCTGCACTCACTCTTTTAATAGTGGTATCCATACTTCGATATTGAAAAGCAGGGAAGGCCTTTAAAAATTTCTGATTATTAAAATACACTTTGGCCTGCGCGGTAGCCGCTGTCTCCTTTGTAAGTAGTGGTGTTTTTCCTGTAAATAAAGATTTAACAGCTTCTAATCTCCAAACAATGGCAGCTAATAAAGGCGTTACTTTTCTTCTAGGAGGTTTTTTATTAAATGCGTTTGCAATTTGTGTAAACACTGTTTGATAACTTAAATTTTCTGCACTAATAATATAACGCTCACCAACAATAGGACTATCCATTAATAATTGCATGGCATCTACTACATCTAGTACATCCACAAAACCACTGATGCCATTAGTATACCAAGGGAACTGATTATAACTCGATTTAAAAATTTCCGAAGAACCTTTGTTCCAATCTCCTGCACCAAATATAATTACCGGGTTTACAATAGCTATATTTAATCCCTCTGCCATCGCTCTCCATACTTCCATTTCTGCTAAATACTTCGATTTTCCATAAACACTATTACTTGTTTCTGGGGTCCAATGCATGGTTTCATCAATGGGGGCATCTTCTCGAATTCTTCCGAGTGCCGCTACTGAACTTACAAAGACTAGCTTCTCTACTTTTTTATCAATGCAAACATTTACTAGATTCGCTGTGCCCTCTTGATTCGCCTTCATCATTTCATCTACTTTACTTGGTGAAAAGGAAACAATGGCTGCACAATGATAGACTTGTTGAGTTCCTTCTATGGCGGCTTCTAATGATATTATATCTAATAAATCGCCTTCTACCCACTGCACTTGATCAGCACCTTTAAAACGGGGTGGCTGTTTACGATACAAGGCCCTTACCGATTTTCCTTTCGCTACTAAAGATTGTATTAAATGAGCGCCTACTAGCCCACTAGCGCCTGTAACAAAAATCATGGGCTATTTTTTATCTTTTAATAATCTAGAGATGTCTTGCTTCAGCTGTTCAATTTCAAAAGCTTTTAAACCATCGTAAATTTTGCCGCGCACTTTACCTTCTCTATCAATTAATGCAAAAAACTGAGTATGTATAAATTGATCTTCTATTTTTTCTACATTGTTTTTAGGATCATCTAATAAATAAGAACCACGCGCCATTAAATATAAACTGTCTTTTCTGCCCGTTAAAAAAATCCATTTTTTAGTGTCTACCCCTAAAGAATCGGCATATCTTTTAAGTACTGGAACCGAGTCTGTGTCTGGATTACAGGTATGTGATACAATTTGAAAATCGGGATTAGTTTTATAAATACTATAAATTTCTTTCATATTGGTATTAAGCTTTGGGCAAATACCTTTACAAGTAGTAAAAAAATATTCTACCACTGTAATTTTATTCAATAATTCTTTATCACTAAAAGCCTGTCCATCCTGATTGGTAAAATGAAATGGTTGAACATAACTTAAAATGGGTAATTGTACTTTCCAGTTATCGGTACCCTTAAATAAGAAATAATAAAAGGCAGCTAGTAAGAGGGAGAAAAATATTATATAGGTAAGTAATTTTTTAGACATAGGGCATTCATTTTGGACCCTAAAGGTAATAATATTTTAGGGCAATTAGACTTAGGGGGAATTGGGTTATCTTTACACTATGTTTAAAAAATGGAATTGGGACGCTATTGGTATTGGGGCTTCGCTGGCCTGCGCCATTCACTGCGCTTTACTCCCCCTGTTTTTTAGCAGCCTTCCTTTATTAGGTATTAATATTTTACACAATACTAGTTTTGAGTTAGGCATGATTGTACTTTCTTTTGCTATTGGTGCCTATTCTTTATACCATGGCTATAAAAAACACCATCATTCCTACAAGCCCATTATTTTATTTACCCTAGGTATTGCACTTATGTTAAGTAGACTAGTTTTTAGAAATATTGAAATTATTTTATTATTTCCTGCCGCTTTTTTTATCATTATTGCGCATGTCAATAACCATATGCGTTGTAGAGTGCATAACCACGCCCATGAGGACGATTGTGATCATTAATAAGTTGAATGAATTGAACTAAGCAAGGCTGTAACTCACTTCTCCGTCTTTTTCGTCTTTGATTTGAATGCCCATGTCTATTAATTGATTTCTGATTTTATCGCTGGTGGCAAAATCTTTACGAGACTTTGCGTCACTTCGAATTTCAATTAATAATTGAATCACGCCATGTAATTGTACTTGGTTAGCACCGTCTACAACTTTTAGGCCCAATATATTTTCAATAAATAGAATTAACTGTTTTTGTGCAAAGCTCCAGCTTGCACCTGATATAGCGTCTGCTGCGATATGCTTATCCTTTAAAGAATTAATCAAGGGTGCTATTTCAAATAAATTAGCCACCACTTTCGCAGTGTTTAAATCATCGTCCATAAATTCACCCAATTCATTCACCCAACTAATAAGTTGTTTATCTAAAGCGGCATCCTTTGCACTAGTATTGTTTGTAAAGCTTTGCGCTTTTAACCACTCATAGGCTTCCATTAATCTTTTGAGTGCTTTTTCAGAGGCTTGTAATGCTTCGTTACTAAAATCTAAAGTACCACGGTATTGACTTTGTAAAATAAAAAACCTTACAGTCATAGGACTATAGGCCTGCGTTAAAATAGGATGGCTGCCATCAAATAGCTCGCTTAGCTTCACTACATTATTATAGCTCTTACCCATCTTGCGGCCATTAATGGTAATCATATTATTATGTACCCAATAACGCGCAGGCATTTCATGATTACAAACTGTGCTTTGTGCAATTTCACATTCATGATGCGGAAATTGTAAATCCATTCCACCTCCATGTATATCAAATTGTTTGCCTAAATATTTAGTAGCCATGGCCGAGCATTCAATATGCCAGCCCGGAAAGCCTTCCCCCCAGGGGCTTTGCCAACGCATGATATGTTCAGCAGGTGCTTTTTTCCATAAAGCAAAATCGACTTTATTTTTTTTCTCGTCTTGATTATCTAGTTCACGCGTAGTTTCTAATTGATCTTCTATATTGCGTCCACTTAAAATGCCATAAGGCTGATTTTTTTTAGAATAAACATCGTTGTACTTAATCACATCAAAATAAACCGAGCCATTGGCTTCATAAGCAAATCCGTCTGCAATGATTTTTTTAATCATTTCTATTTGCTCCACAATATGTCCAGTAGCGGTAGGTTCAATGCTAGGAGGTAAATTATTAAACTGCTCCATGGCCCAGTGATATAAGTGTGTATACTTTTGCACTAGTTCCATGGGTTCCAATTTTTCCAAAATCGCTTTGGTTGCAATTTTATCTTCAGCTTGTTTTCCTTCTTCTTCAAAATGCCCCGCATCGGTAATATTTCTTACATAACGAACCTTATAGCCTTGGTGCACTAAGTACCTGTATAAAACATCAAATGTAATAAAGGGGCGTGCATGGCCTAAATGACTTTCCCCACTTACCGTAGGACCACAAACATACATACCCACATAAGGTGCGTTGATGGGTTCAAAAACTTCTTTTTGACGTGTAAGAGAATTGTATAATTTAAGTGGCATAGTTCGTATTGCCTCAAAGATATTTTATTTTAAATTAAATAGGTTAAATCTTATGTAAAATAAAGAGCGCTACTTCTTTAAAATAAGGTCGGCCATGATCATATGATGATCGCTCAGGTTTTCATCCATCGAATCCCATCCCCTAATCTCCCAATCACTACTCGCTAATATATAGTCAATTCTTAAAGTGGGAGAAATACCTAAATAAGTAGCGCCAATACCAAAGCCTTTTTCTAAAAATGCATCCTGCCAATTTCCTCTAATGGTTTTATAGGTATAGGAGCCTGGCACATCATTAAAATCGCCTGTGATAATGGCGGGGTAATTGGTTTTAGCAAGTTGGGTTTTTATTAATTCCGCTTCCAGTGCACGCTGCATAAAGGCAGTACGCATTTTTCGAAGCACTCCTCTTTTCCCATTCAAAGAAATAGAATTCGCTACAGTGGATTGATCTATGGCTTCAAAATCATTTTGTTTAAAACGATACGAAGCCAAGTGGGTGGTGAATATTTGAATAGTGTCGTCCCCTTTTAAGATAGTGGCACTTATTAAACTTTCTCCGTTTACAAATGGAAAGCGTTCTGCTTTTAATATTTTATATTTTGAATAAATTATGGAGCCTGCATAATAATCGTTTTGAGCAACTTGAAAATCTTTAGAGAAAAAATAATGAGGATATTTTTTTATAAAATAATTAGCGTGGTTGGCAATATCATTGGGCCTTTCATTGGTATTGTATTCTTGTAAACAAATAATATCGGGATTCCACTTTTGAATAGAATAAGCGATATCCTCTGTGCGTAGTTTCAAACTACTTGAAGTATTTGTACCATTAAAGCTTTTCACATTCCAACTTAAAACGCGAAGTACACTTTCTTTCCTTTTTTGTGCAAAGGGCGTACCCGGATGCCAAGCAAATACAGACCAAACTACCTGCCATCCAAGAACTAATGTGCCCAAGGGTAGTAAGCTCATAATAGGCTTAGCGATTAACCAAAAAATACATAATAAAATTTCAATGACAATTAAATAAGGAGCCATTAAACCTAAAAATCCGTTGATCCATATAAAAGAAGAAGGTGTAAAAAAAATTGGATATAAAAATAAAAGGGATACCAATAGATTAAAAAAAAGAAAAACTTTTTTCCCAAAATTTCTTGCCCTAGATTTTTTTGCCATGCGTATAGGGATTATAAAGACTCATTATTTTTTAGGGGCTAAACTATTATTTAACAAAGCTAATAGTTGATGCATCCATTTACCTAAATCCCTGCCTTTATTTAATAACATTACATACAGAAGCCCTGTACTTGCGGCCACCAAATAGCTTGCTAATAAAGCAAAACTAGCATGCTCTAAACTTAGGCCTTGTATGATTAGGTATACTAAGGCTAATATCCATACCGGTATGCCTTTTCCTATATTTTTAAGTAGTCGGTATTGTGGTGAAAGACTAACTACTGCCATGGCCAAGGCCATCACGCCCACTTGTGCGCCCATTATAGGTGCATCAGCGCCTAATAAAATATAACTAAGCCCAGCTAGAATGCCTGCATAAAAATAAATTGGAAAAATATGTTTGTTGGCAGCTTGCACTTGTAATAAATAACCAAAGGCTACTAACCAAATCATATTGGTGAGTAATACCCAAAATCCATCATGCACCCAATAATAAGTGAAGAGCGTCCAAGGTTGTTGCAAAAATTCAGAGGGGCTGCTTGCTAAAATACTAGGTTGCATTATTTGCGCATAAAACTGTTCTAAAGGAAGGCTATTTAAATAATAGACCACTTTAAAAAATCCAATGAGAGCATATACCACTAAGTTAATAGAGAGTAGAGCAATTAAAGCATTATTGTCAGCACCTAATAAAGGCTTGTTTGAATTTTCGTTTTGCATTAGTTAGTGGTTCCTTTCTTTTTCCAAATATACACCAAGATAAATCCAATGACAGCGCCTCCTACATGGGCCCATCTTGCCACATTATCTCCTGCTGAATTTTGTACACCTTTATAAAATTCAAAAGCAAAATAAGCTATACCTAACCATTTTGCTTTTACTGGAAATAGAAAATATATATAGATATAGGTATTCGGAAATAAATAAACAAAGGCAATTAAAATACCAAAGACTGCACCACTCGCACCCAAGGTAGCTGTATCCACTGTTTTATTATAATAAGTAGTCATTAAGTCCATGAGCTGTGGCGCTAAACCAGGCGTTGAAAGACTGACTTTATTATCGGCAAGTATTTGTGTAAGGGGGATATGATGCCTAGCGGAATAATTATAGATAGCCTCCGTAAAACCCGATGTATTGGTTTTACTAAGTAGTAATAAGCGTTCATACTCGGTCGTTAGCGGAACTAATTGATAAGATAATATAGCTAAGTGAATTACCGCAGCACCCACACCACAGAGCATATAAAAAAGTAAAAACCTTTTAGGGCCCCAAACATTTTCTAAAATGGAACCAAACATCCATAAAGCAAACATATTACCTAGTATATGTGAAAAATCTCCGTGCAAGAACATATGGGTAATTAATTGCCAAGGCTTGTATAAATCGCTCTGCCATGCATGTAAAGCAAAATAATCTTCAAAAGAAAAAGAACTAGTAGGGCCTGCAAAAGTATTTTGAGCTAAGAACATAAGCCCATTGATGATCAATAAATTTTTTATGATCGTAGGAAGAACTTCAAATCGGGTGGGGCTAAATTGCGTCATGCTTTATAATTTGCGTAGGGTGATTATAGTAAATCTTTTCTTTTTAATTGAACTACGTTTTCTATATGAAGCGTATGCGGAAACATATCTACAGGTTGGATTTTAGTAACCGTATACTTTTCATTTAACAAAGATAGGTCTCTTGCTTGTGTAGCAGGGTTACAACTTACATACACAATTATAGGTGCTTCCATAGCTAATAACTTATGTACTAGTTTTTCGTGCATGCCTGCTCTTGGCGGATCGGTAATAATTACATCGGGTTTACCATGGGCTTCAAAAAAGGCGTCGTCACATATTTTAATCACATCACCTGCAAAAAAAGCAGTCTCTGTTAATTTATTTAAGCTTGCATTTATTTTAGCATCTTCTATCGCTTCTTCAACTACTTCAACACCAATAATTTTTTTAGCATTTTTACTACAAAAAATACCAATGCTGCCTGTGCCGCAGTATAAATCATAGACAATTTCTTTTCCAGTCAGTTCTGCAAAATCGCGTGTGACTTGATATAGTTTTTCTGCTTGTTTAGAATTAGTTTGAAAAAAAGATTTAGGACTTATTTTAAATTGGAAGTCTTCTAAATATTCTGTGATATAGCCGCTACCTGAATATACTTGAGGCAGGAGGTCCTGCATACTATCATTGCGTTTGGCATTAATAGTATATAATAAGGTAGTTATTTGTGGGAAGCTTTCTAGCAATGAATTAAATAATGCTTCACGCTTTTCTTTATCCTCATAGCCTAAAATTAAATTCACCATCCACTCCCCCTTGGTGGTATTTCGAATAAACATATTACGCACCCAACCTTTATGCTCTTTAATATTATAAAAAGGCATTTTATTTTCTATCGCAAAATTGACTACTGCTTTTCTTAAATCATTGGTGGGTTCTGCTTGTAAATAACATTTATCTACTTCTACTACTTTTTCAAAAAAACCTCTAGCATGAAATCCTGCTACCCCTGGCGCTTTTTCAAGTACAGTAGTATCTCCATTTTCAGCAGCCGCCTTCATGGCTTTAAATGCTGAAAAAGGAATAAATTTTTCGGTGGCAAAAGTATATTCCACTTTATTTCGGTAGCCCTGTGTTTGCTCGGCACCCATAATAGGTGGGATAGGAGGCAGTGACACTTTAGCAATTCTTGTTAAATTGTCTACCACTTGTTTATGCTTGTACACCAATTGTTGTTCATAAGGAAGCATCTGCCATTGACAACCGCCACATACTCCAAAATGACTACAGAAAGGCGTTACTCTAATGCTAGAATAAGTATGAAAATGTTTGACAAAGCCTTCGGCCCAATCGGCCTTGTTTTTTTGTAATTGAATATCGACAATATCACCTGGTACGGCACCTTCTACAAATATCACTTTACCGTCTACTCGAGCCAATGCCTTGCCCTCTGCGGCATAATCTTCAATTAATACTTTTTCTAATAAAGGGGCTGGTTTAAATTTTCTCACGGAAACAAAGGTACTACCCAAGCATTATATTTAAGGTATATATTGTTATTTTTACCCAGCTTTTATAAAGAAAATAAAACAAAGATCCAATGAGAAAATTAGTATTTGCATTCATGGTGGATTTTCTATTACCACTATGCTTAATAGCGCAAAATACCAAGGGGGCAGTTAATACAAAGGCTAAAACAAGTACAAGCGCTGCACCTGTAGGACACGCCATAGAAATAGTTTTAAAGCCTTATCAAAATACAAAAATTTATATAGGAACGAATTATGGAAGAAATAGGGTTTTAGCCGATTCTGCACTGTTAAATGAAAAAAGCGAAGGCGTATTTAAATCTAAAACAAAATTAACACCAGGTATTTATTTTATAGTCTCTCCAAAGTATTCAATTCTATTTGATTTTTTAGTGGACGAAGCTCAACATTTTAAAATTATTGCAGACACCCTATCTCTTAATGCATTTCAAATTATAGGTTCTAAAGAAAATGATATTTTTAAAGCCTACTCAAAATCAATCAATGATTTAGGAATGCAATTAACTAGCATTGAAAATAAATACAAAACTGCAACGAGTGCCAAGGATTCTGCAAGCTTTAAAGAATTGTATTTAGCTAAAGATAAAGAAGTGAAAGCCGCTAGAGCCAATGTGATAAATACAAATCCGGGTTCCATGACTAGCTTCTTTTTAAATGTCATGCAACGTCCAGAAGCCCCGGCCATGCCTACTATCAATGGAAAGCTAGATTCACTCTATCCTTACTATTATGTAAAAAATCATTTCTGGGACGATGTTGTTTTTAATGATGACCGTTTACTTCGCACCCCATTTTTTGAAGAAAAGCTAGATGAATATTTTAAAAATTATGTTTCCCGCGAACCCGATTCTATTATTGAAGAAGTTCAATATATGTTAACCGTGGCAAAAACCGGGAAAGAAATTTATCCTTTCTTACTTTTTAAATTTACCAATAAATATATTGCGCCAGAATTCATGGGACAAGAAAAAGTATTCTTACACTTGTTTCAAAACTTTTTTGCTAAAGGAGATACGGTACTTTTAAATGAAGCTTCAAAGAAATCCATTACAGAAAGGGCCTATAGCATGATGGCCAATCAATTGGGCTTAGCTGCGCCTGGCTTGATTATTAACAGCCCTGAGAATAAAAAAGTTTCTTTATATGATCAAAAAGCGCCTTATACCTTTCTTGCTTTTTGGGACCCTACCTGTAGCCATTGTAAAGTAGAAATTCCAAGATTAGATTCTTTTTACAAAGCTTCTTGGAAAAGTTTCAATGTAAAAATATTTTCAGTCAATACAAATGCTAAAGAATTGGCTGCTTGGAAAATTTTTATACAAGAAAATCATTTAGAAAATTGGACCCACGCGTATCAAACCGATGAAGATTTAAATAAAGAAATAAAAGCAGGTCTACCCACTACTATTCGTCAACAGTATGATGTGTTTAAAACACCTACTTTTTATTTATTAGATGCTGATAAAAAAATTATAGCTAAAAATTTAAGCTTGGAACAGTTCAACGATTTTTTACAAAACGCAAATAATAAATCGGCGCCTAAAAATTAGCCTCACTAAAATACAGCGGCCACTACATCTTTCACCACCTTCGGTTTACCTAAGGTATAGTAGTGTAAAACGGGTACGCCAGCGGCTTTCAGCTCCTTGCTTTGCATAATTAACCACTCTGTGCCTACTTGCTCACAAGCCTCGTCGGTAGTGGCTGCCAACATCGCATTTTTTAAATCCGAAGGAATATCTACATAAAAAATATTCGGTAAAATAGTTAACTGCTTTTTATTGGTAATAGGTTTTAGTCCTGGAATAATTGGAACAGTTATACCCATACTTCTACAAGCGTCTACATAGTCAAAATATTTTTTGTTATCAAAAAACATTTGTGTCATAATGTATTCAGCACCTGCATCTACTTTATCTTTTGCTCTTTGTAAATCAAATTCCATACTTGGCGCTTCAAAATGTTTTTCAGGATAACCCGAAACACCCATGCAAAAATTAGTCTTGCTGCCGTTCACAATATCCTTGTCTAAATACTCTCCTTTATTTAAGCCTACTACTTGTTCTAATAATTCAATAGCCTGCTTATTACCATTGGGTTCTGGAATAAATGTTTTTTGATTTTTTTCAGCGTCGCCTCGTAAAACCAATAAATTATCAATACCTAAAAATTGTAAATCAATTAGGGCATCTTCTGTTTCTCTTTTTGAAAACCCTCCACAAATAATATGGGGTACTGCATCTACATTATAATGGTTCATTATGGCCGCACAAATGCCCACCGTGCCTGGACGCTTACGCACATCAATTTTTTCCTGCGTACCATCTTCCTTTGTTCTTGTGATAGTTTCACTGCGGTGGTAAGTTACATTAATCCATGAAGGCTTAAATTCCATTAAGGGATCTAAGTGTTCGTATATGTAAGAAATGGTTTTACCTTTTAGAGGAGGTAGTACCTCAAATGACACCAATGTGTCTTTGGCTTTCGCCAAATGTTCCGTCACCTTCATATTCAATTTGCTTTACTAGTGTTTGGGTTGTTTCTAAATAGAAACCTAACGCAAGACGCTATGGTGCAAAAATATATAATATTATTAAGCTATAGGTCGAAAAGCCTTATTTACCCTTATTTTTGTGTAAATTTCTATTGTGATACTCGCTATACATACCGATAAACTAATAAAGCAATACAAGGGCCGCAAAGTAGTGGACCAAGTAAGCATTTCTGTGAAACAAGGAGAGATTGTGGGCTTATTAGGGCCCAATGGTGCAGGCAAGACCACCACTTTCTATATGGTAGTAGGTTTAATTGCCCCCGATGAAGGGCGCGTATTCTTAAATGACGAAGATATTACTAGGCTTCCCATGTATAAAAGAGCACAAATGGGCTTGGGCTATTTACCTCAAGAAGCCAGTGTGTTTAGAAAGTTGACTGTAGAAGATAATATCATGGCGGTTTTAGAAATGACTAAACTTACCAAGGGCGAAAGAGAATTTAAATTAGAAAGTTTATTGGATGAATTTAATTTGCATCAGGTGCGCAATAATAATGGAGATAGTTTAAGTGGGGGCGAAAGAAGAAGAACTGAAATAGCGAGAGCATTGGCGGTGGATCCTAAATTTATTTTATTAGATGAACCTTTTGCAGGCGTAGATCCGATTGCAGTGGAAGATATACAATCGGTAGTAGCTAGATTAAAATTAAAAGACATTGGTATTTTAATTACAGATCATAATGTAAACGAAACACTTTCTATTTGTGATAGAGCATACTTATTAATAGAAGGAAAAATATTTAAACATGGTACTGCGGAAGAATTAGCAGAAGACGATCAAGTGCGTCGTTTATACTTAGGTACGAACTTTGAATTAAAACGCAAAGACTGGATCATTGAAATGGGCCAGAAAGCAAGATAAGCAAGCTATGAAAATATTTAGCCCCGCATTGTCAAGATTAGCGCGCCTTCGTTATTGGAAAATTGAACATTGGGTAAACGACCCTATTTCAGCACAAAGAGAAGTTTTACAAGATTTAATTACACATGGTCAGTATACACAGTTTGGTTTAAAATATCAATTTGCAGAAATATTTGATATTCGAAAATTCAAAGCAACGGTTCCTATTCACGAATACGAAGACCTCAAGCCTTATATAGAACAAATATTAGAAGCAGAAGACGGAGTGCTCTGGAATACACCCGTAGAGTGGTTTGCGAAGAGTAGCGGTACCACTAGTGATAAAAGTAAATTTATTCCGCTCACTAAAGAAAGTATTGAAGACAACCATTTTCAAGCGTCCAAAGATGTACTCACTAGTTATTATCATGCACTACCCGATAGTGATTTACTCACCGGAAAATCTTTGGTCATTGGAGGAAGCCATCAATTACATCCTATTAAAGAGGATATTCAATTTGGTGATTTAAGTGCCGTCTTATTACAAAATTCTCCTTTCTGGGCGGGCTTTATTCGTACACCAGAATTATCGATTGCCTTAATGGATGAATGGGAAAATAAAATAGAAAGCTTAGCACAAAGTACCATTGAAGAAAATGTAACTTCTATTGCAGGCGTGCCTACTTGGACCTTGGTCTTATTAAAAAGAATTTTAGAAATTACGGGTAAGGCAAACATAAAAGAAGTTTGGCCCAATTTTGAATTATATATTCACGGCGGTGTTTCTTTCACTCCTTATAAAGAACAATTCAATAAAGTCATTGGACCTAATTGTAATTATATAGAAATATATAATGCCAGTGAAGGATTTTTTGCTGCGCAAGATAGAATTAACGAAGAGGGTATGTTACTGTATTTACAACATGGCATTTTTTATGAGTTCATGCCAGTGGAGGAATATGGAAAGCCACATCCCATAACTTATGGATTAAACAAAATAGTGATTGGAAAAAATTATGCGATTGTAGTAAGTACCAATGGGGGGCTATGGCGTTATTTAGTGGGAGACACTATTCAGTTTGTAAGCATAAGTCCTTATAGAATAAAAGTAAGCGGTAGATTAAAACAATTTATCAATGCCTTCGGAGAAGAGCTTATTGCAGATAATAGCGATAAGGCCATTAGTGAAACCTGTTCTGCCTTAGGCCTTACGATTAAAGAGTATACGGCGGCCCCTATATACATGACGGATCAAAATAAGGGGGCACATGAGTGGTTAATTGAATTTGATGAAAACCCCAAAGACCTTGAAGCCTTTACCCTTTTATTAGATAAAAATTTACAAGCAGCCAATAGCGACTATGAGGCAAAAAGACATAAAAATATTGCACTAGGCCTTCCGCAAATAACAGCAGTGAGAGCGGGTTGTTTTCATGACTGGCTCAAACAAAAAGGGAAACTAGGTGGACAACATAAAGTGCCAAGGCTGTCAAATGAGCGTAAATTTATAGAGGAAATAAAATTGATTCACCAACTGGGCTAATAAAAAAATACAATGATTGAAACATTAGGTTGGATTGCGACTGCTATTGTAGTGGGTTCCTTTGGAATACAAGATCAAAGAAAACTAAGGATAGTGAATATGTCTGGTAGTATTCTTTGGATTGGCTATGGTTTTTTAAAACAGGATAATCCTATTATATTTGTGAATATTAGTATTATGGTAATGCATACTTATTGGTTTATTAAAAATAAAAAATAATGAAACTATTAACAGGAAAAGTAGCCATTGTAACCGGAGCCGCTAGAGGCATTGGTGCAGCGATTGCTTTAAAATTAGCAGCGCAAGGAAGTCATATTGCTTTTACCTATGTAAGCGATAGTAGCGAAGAGAAGGCAAATAGTTTAGTAGCTGAAATAGAAAAATTAGGCGTGAAAGCAAAAGCTTATAAAGCCAATGCGGCCGATTTTGCTGCCTGTGAAAATTTCGTGAATGATGTAGTTGCACATTTTGGTACAGTAGATATTTGTGTGAACAATGCAGGCATATCAAAAGATAATTTATTATTACGCATGACCCCAGAGCAATGGGATGATGTAATGAATACGAATTTGAAAAGCGTTTACAATATGACTAAGCAAGTCATACGCCCTATGATGAAAGCAAAAAGCGGTAGTATTATTAATATGAGTTCTATTATTGGTATTCGTGGCAATGCAGGACAAAGTAGTTATGCAGCTAGCAAGGCTGGTATCATTGGATTTACAAAGTCTATTGCTTTGGAAATAGGCAGTCGCAATATAAGATGCAATGCCATTGCGCCTGGTTTTGTAGAAACCGATATGACACATTATTTAAATGAAGGAGATGCAGGAAAAGCTTTCTTAGATAAAATTCCTTTGGGCCGTTTTGGAAAAGCAGAAGAAATTGCGAACACTACTTTATTTTTAGCAAGTGATTTAAGTAGCTATATCACAGGACAAGTTATAAGTGCTTGCGGTGGTTTGAATATTTAACTTATTAAATTCTTTCGTCAATTTCTTTTTTCAAATCGGCATAAATACTTTCAACTGTTCCTTCTCCTGTTATGCCTACTACTTTATTGAACTGTGCATAGTAAGTAGCCACTGCTGTTGTTTTATCGTGGTACTCTTTAATTCTTGCGCGTATAATATTTTCATTGGTATCATCGCTTCTGCCTGATGTTAAACCACGGCCTAATAATCTTTTTACTAATTCTTCTTCACTCACTTCTAAGGCCAAGACTAGATTAATCTCATTATTTTTTTCTTTCAATAAAGCGTCTAAGGCAATACACTGTGCAGTAGTTCGCGGAAAGCCATCAAATAAAAAACCTTTGGCATCGGGACGGGCATCCATAAAATTTCCCACCATTCCAATGACTACCGCATCAGGCACTAATTGACCCGCATCCATATAACGCTTAGCTTCCATACCTAATTCGGTTTGATTCCCCATTTCTGTTCTTAATAAATTTCCAGTACTAAGGTGTTGTAAGCCAAAAGATTCGATGATATTTTCACTTTGAGTTCCTTTGCCGCTGCCTGGAGGGCCAAATAAGATTAAATTAAACATGCTGTAGAGTTGAGTTCAAAGATACAGAATTGAGGTAAATGATAATTGTGAAAATCTCGTTATTACTAAAATTTTATACGCCTCTAAACAAAATAGATGAATAGTTGTTAGTATTTTTATCATCGAAATAAGCGCTATGTATAAAATCATCTTTTGTTTACTATTATTAAGCACGGAGGCCTGCTCTCAGTCGCCAAATAATAACCCATTAAAAAAAGCTCCTATGTCAGCAAGCCAAAACAAGTACTATTCTACTACTAGTAAAGAGAAAATAGTATTAGCCGATAGCGTTTGGAAACAAGTCCTATCACCTGAAGTATATCAGATTGCAAGACAGAAGGGAACCGAAAGGCCCTTTACTAGTGCTTTTGAAACAAGTAAGGAAGTGGGCACTTTTCATTGTGCTGCCTGCGGTAACCCCTTGTTTAAAAGTACGGCCAAGTTTGAAAGTGGTTGTGGCTGGCCAAGTTTTTTTGAACCCATCACCAAGGGCTCTATAATATATATACCCGATAACTCACTTGGTATGCAACGTACCGAAGTAGAATGCGGAAAATGTAAGGGCCATTTAGGACATGTATTTGAAGATGGTCCTCCACCCACAGGATTGCGTTACTGTATTAATGGGGTGGTCTTAAGTTTAGAAAAATAATTAGGGCATAGCGATTAAATAATTATTTACGCAGCAGCAACTAAACTTGCTTTATGTTTTTTCGTAAAATAATACATGGCATAGAGGGTTATAAATACGCCTACAAAAGAAAGTATCATCACACTTTGTGAAAAAAACTGTGTCCATTTTATTTCTAGGCTCATCCCTTCTTTGACTAGCATCACAGATACACTTCCTACATAGCCCACAGAATCGGCTACATAAATAAAGAAACCTGCATTGCCTTTCATGGAGAATGCAGCAATAAGTCGATCAAAGAAAATAGAATTAAAAGGTATATACACTAAGTATAAACCAAGTCCTACCAATAGCATCCACCAAAAAGGATCTAATAATTGCGCTGAGAAATAATAAGTAGAAACGCCTGCTATTATAAAGCCCATTAAAATGAAAACATGGGCCACCATCAAGGCCTTAAAACTATTTTTAATAAATACCACAGCGCCCATTATAATTAAAATAAAAATAGTGATGGGAATTTCTGTTTGTGTAAATAGGGCGGGTCTTGAATTAAAGCCCATCTCCTTCCACATATCGGCTGAAAAATTATCGCGTATGTCTCTAAAAATAGTGGCGAATAAATAAATAGCTACAAAGGCAATGATGCCGGGTAAATATTGTTTTAATAAAAATTTGCGCTCTACACCGGTCATGGGAATGCGTTTGGTTCGAAGCATTTCATCTTCTTCGGAAGGTGGTGGTACTTTTTCTAAACCATACACACATATAATAAGAGGTAAGGCAAATACTAATCCTGTGCAAAATGGAACCCAAAATTCTGTAATATGATATTGCTCCATTAACCAAGCTCCCACGGACTTTACCCAGCCAGAAGAAAAAATAAAACTTACCGCAAGTGCTGCCCCAATAAAATCGGTACTCTTGCGTCCTTCTACATAAGAAAAAATAACCCCCCATAACATACCTAATGGAAACCCATTTAAAAATAAGAATATAACATTATAAGGTGCAGGCACAATGGCAAATAATAACCAAGCCAGCCAAGAAATACCTGTCAATAAAAAAATAATTTTATACCTATTTACTTTTTGAAGTCCTGAAATAAATTTAATGCCATAAAATTTAGCCAACATATAGCCTAGCATTTGACTAATGACTAGCGCCGTTTTATAAGCAATAGGGCCAAAGACTAGTCCGTCAAATGTGCAAACAGTGAATGATTTTCTAAAACCAAAAATAAATACATAGGTCCCAAAAGAAACAAGGGCTGCATAAAGTGCAATGGATTTATCTTTGGACAAGACGGGCATATTTATCTATTTTATTAGTCTTCTCAAATTTACATTTTAAACATGTATAATATTGACTAAATTAGTGTTTTATGAAACGACCTTCTATTTGTATTTCTCCTATTGATTGGGGCCTGGGACATGCCACTAGATGCATTACCCTTATCAAAGCCTTTGAAAAATTAGGATACCAAGTATTTGTTGCAACAGAAGGATATCATGAGGTCATTTTAAGAGAAGCCCTTCCCAATGCGCATTTTTTACACTTAAGAGGTTACCGGATCCGCTATGCTAAATGGGGCTTTAATCTTCCTATTGTACTACTATTTCAATTACCTAAAATTATATATAGTATAATTCATGAGCAGAATTGGTTGAAAAAAGCGCATGCAAAATATCAATTTGATATGATTGTTTCCGATAACCGTTTTGGATTTTATCATAAACAAGCGCCTAGTGTTTTTATAACTCATCAACTGAATTTGCAAATGCATTTTGCTTGGGCCACCCGCTTATTTCAAAAAATACAATATGCTTGGTTAAAAAAATATACAGCTTGTTGGATTCCCGATATAGAAGGCGAAAATAATTTATCGGGGGTCTTAGCTAATCCAAAACATAAACCTAGTATTCCTTTGTGGTATATGGGTTGCTTGTCAAGACTAATTGATACCCCTATTGATAACACTTCTGATAATAGTAGTGCTGTTCATAGCGCCACTAATAATAAAAATGTTTTTTTAGGAATTGTTTCAGGACCTGAACCACAAAGAACCGTACTTGAAAATTTATTATGGAAAGCGGGTAATAAATTAAATATTCCCTTTGTTGTCATTGCAGGCACTCCTTCTAAAGAGGAGCCTAATAAAATAATTGCGGAAAATAAAAATGCTACGCTTTATGCACATTTAGCGGCCCCTGACTTAGTCAAAGAAATTAAAAGAGCAGATTATATTATTTGCAGAGGGGGTTATACCACTTTAATGGAATTAATTCCTTTTGATAAAAAATTAATTTTTATTCCTACGCCTGGGCAAACAGAACAAATGTATTTAGGAAAATTATGGGAAGAAAAAAATTGGGCACTTTGCTATGCACAAGAAAATTTTAAATTAAATTTTGCTTTAGAAGAAGCGAAAAATTTTCACTTTAAACAAGCGCCCTTTAAAGCTTTCTCCATAGAAGCACTTGAGGCTGCGATAAAGAAGTTACCTTTATAAATATGGCAGTTCAAAAAATTGATATTGACAATTTTATAATTGAAACAAGCGCAAGCATTGGTTCAAGCCTTCGTTCAAGCATTACTATAGATGTAAGAAGCCCTGCAGAATTTGAACATGCACACATTCCGCATGCCCTTAACCTTCCCTTATTTGATAATGAGCAGCGGGCGCTGATTGGTACTACTTATAAAAAACAAAGCAGGGAAGCGGCTATCAAGGTGGGTTTACCGCTTTTTGGAAACAAGATGCTCCCAATGATTGAGACAGTGGAAGCTTGGATAAAGGATAGACAAAAAGAAAATGATTTAACGAAGCCCACTATATATGTGCATTGTTGGAGAGGCGGTATGCGCAGTGCGGCAGTGGCCTGGCTATTAGATTTGTATGGCTATAAAGTCATTCAATTAACAGGTGGCTATAAAGCTTATCGAAATTGGGTGCTTGCGCAATTTACAATCCCATACAGTTTAAAAGTTTTAGGCGGTTACACCGGCTCTGGTAAAACAGAAATTTTACATGCATTGCAAGAAAAAAATTATGCAGTGATAGATTTAGAGGGACTAGCACATCATAAAGGTTCGGCCTATGGTGCCATTGGACAATTGCCGCAACCAAGTCAAGAAATGTTTGAAAATATTGTAGCCGAAAAATTATTGGAAGTGAATAAAAAACAAAAAAGTATTTGGATAGAAGATGAAAGTCAAAGAATAGGAACGGTTTTAATTCCTACACCCTTATTTCATTTAATGCGAAACAGTACTTGTTATTTTATGACCATTCCTTTTGAGCAAAGACTTAATTTTATTGTGGAAGGGTATGGAAGCTTTGATCAAAAAAGTTTAATAGAGGCAACGATGCGCATACAAAAAAGATTAGGCGGCCTAGAAACCAAGACAGCTGTTGATTTTATTACAGCCGGTGCCTTGAAAGAGGCCTTCTCTATTTTATTAAAATACTATGATAAGTGGTATGAAAAAAATACAAAAAACGAAGTAGTAACTACAATAGAATTAATTCCCGTTTCGTCTGAAATTGTCGATCCAGTTCATAATGCAAGTTTGCTAGAAAAATTAAATTAATTGGCTATCTTCAATTTTATAAATTATGCAACAATTAATTGCTTGGTGGATGTTCGCCATTAGAGGCTGGAAAATTGAAGGTAAATTTCATTTTGAATTACCTAAATCTATTATGATAGTAGCACCTCATACGCATTGGGTTGATTTTTTTATAGGAATAGCTGTTCGTAAAAAAATGGGTTTTGAATTTGTACATTTTTTAGGCAAGAGCGAACTTTTTTGGCCCCCACTAGGTTGGCTTTTACGTTATTTAGGTGCCTACCCAGTAAATAGACAGCAGAAGCAGAATATGGTAGACCAGGTCGTGGGTATTTTTAATAAAAAAGAAAGGTTTCATCTGGCGCTTTCACCCGAGGGAACTCGTAAAAAGGTAACAAAACTAAGGTCTGGCTTTTATCATATTGCAAAAAACGCCCATATTCCCATCGTAATGGTGGGTTTTGACTTTGCCCAAAGAAGGGTGGTTTTTGCCGAGCCCTTTTTTGCGACTGACGATGAAAAAGCAGATAAACACAATATTGTACAGTTTTTCAAGCAGTTTACGGGCTATATCCCCGAATATGGGATCACCGAAGACCTGGAAAATTAGTCTCTTGTTTAACAAAATATTGTTTTTCCGTATAAACTATATTAGTATTTTTGTTCTAGACCTATTTATATTCATTTTAAATTAAACAGATAAAGTATGAAAAGTAAAATTTTTTTAGCGCTTGCGGTTCTTAGCATTGGTGCTTATTCTTGCGTAAGTCCTAAGAAATTGCAAGATGCAGAAGCTAAATACGGCCAGTTAAATGGAGCTTATGCCGATTTACAAGGTAAATACCGTGATGCACAAGACGCTATCACAAAAAGCAAAACAGATGCTGAAAGAGCTTCTGATAAAACAAAATCATTACAAAGCACAATTGACGAATTAAACAAACAAGTCGATTTCTTAAAAACAAATAACAATGTTGTTTTAAGTCAATTAAAAGATATGTCTGTTGTGACAGGTGCACAAGCAGAAAGCATTAAAAAATCATTGGACAATATTGGTGCTAAGGATTTATATATCCAAGGTTTACAAAGTTCAATGGCGCGTAAGGATTCTATCAACATGAACTTGGTGATGAATTTGAAAGGTGCGATTGGAGATTTAAACGATGGCGATATCAATGTGAAAGTAGATAAGGGTGTGGTATACGTTGACATTTCAGATAAATTATTATTTAAAAGTGGCAGCTTCAACATCACTGATAAAGCAAAAGTAGTTTTAGGTAAAGTAGCGAAAGTATTGGCTGCACAACCTGCTATTGAGTTTATGGTAGAAGGCCATACCGATTCTAAGCAATTAATTAGCGGTGGTAGTTTAATGGAAGACAACTGGGACTTAAGTGTGAAAAGAGCCACTACTATTGTTCGTGTTTTACAAGACACTTATGGTATCGATCCTAAGCGTATGACAGCAGCTGGTAGAAGTGAATACATTCCTGTTGTAGAAAATAATACGGCAGAAAATAGAGCGGCGAATCGCAGAACAAGAATTGTGATTCTTCCTCAATTAGATCAATTCTTTCAATTGTTAGAGAAGAAGTAATTTCTTTTCTCCGTTTTAAAATAGTGTAAGCCCTTCCCGTTCATTCGGGAGGGGTTTATTTTTATAGAAAGTTTTCGTTTTTAGTTTTCCACCTCTTACTATAATGAGGGGTCTAGCCCGTATCTTCGCAACATGCAAGCAGCGTATTTAAATGGTTTGAACGAAAAGCAATTAGAGGCAGTATTACATATTAAAGGCCCCTTGATGATTATTGCTGGTGCGGGTAGTGGTAAAACAAAGGTATTGACCACCCGCGTGGCGCATCTAATGCATAGTGGCGTTGATTCATTTAATATATTGGCACTCACTTTTACCAATAAGGCGGCAGCTGAAATGAAGGAGCGTGTTGAAAAAGCGCTAGGTAATACTGATGCAAGAAATTTATACATTGGTACTTTTCACAGTGTCTTTGCAAGAATACTAAGGGCGGAAGCAGATAAATTGGGTTACCCAAAAAGCTTTACCATATATGATACCGATGATTCCCGTTCTGTGATAAAAGCCGTAGTGAATGATATGGGTTTAGATGATAAATTATACAAACCCAATATTGTACACAATCGTATCTCTGGTGCCAAGAACGCATTAATAGGCCCCGCAGAATATGCAATGGATACTTTTTTAAAGCAGGAAGATGCAAGATCGAACCGACCTGCCATTGCAGAAATTTATGCAAGTTATGCAGCACGCTGTTTTAAAAACGGTGCGATGGACTTTGATGATTTGCTTTTTAAAATGCATGAGCTATTACAAAACTTTCCTGAAGTACTTCATAAATACCAACATAAGTTTAAATATATTTTAATTGATGAGTACCAAGATACCAATCCGGTACAGTATCAAATTGCCAAATTACTTGCAGCCGTGCATGAAAATTTATGTGTGGTGGGTGATGATGCACAAAGTATTTATAGTTTCCGTGGTGCAACCATTGAAAATATTTTACAGTTTCAAAAAGACTATGACGATGTTAAGTTGGTGAAGCTGGAACAAAATTATAGAAGTAGTCAATCCATTATTGGTGTAGCGAATCATGTGATTAAAAATAATGTCGGACAAATTCCTAAAGAGTTATGGACAGAAAATGAAACAGGTGATAAAATAAAGTTGGTGCGCACCATGACCGATAATGACGAAGGAAAATATATAGCCGACGCCATTCAAGAAAATAAATTAAGAAATCATTTTTACAATAAGGACTTTGCTATTTTATATAGAACCAATGCACAAAGTAGATCCTTTGAGGAAAGCTTAAGAAGAACGGGCATTGCTTATAAGATCTATGGTGGGCTTAGCTTCTATCAAAGAAAAGAGGTGAAGGATTATATTGCCTACCTGCGCATTATTGCCAATACCAAGGATGAAGAAGGACTTAAAAGAATTATCAATTATCCTGCAAGAGGTATTGGTAAAACCACCATGGAAAAATGTTTGGTCATTGCGGGCGAACAAAATATTACTTTTTTTGAAGTACTAGAAAAAGCCAAGGGCTTTGGATTTAAAGCAGGCACGCTGACTGCTATTGAAGAGTTTGTGACCATGATTAAGTATTTTCAAAATCAACTCACAAAGCATAATGCCTACGATGTAGCCGTGCAAGTGGGCAAACATACTAATTTAGTAAAGGAATTATTTAACGATAAGTCTACCGAAGGTTTAGCGCGTTATGAAAACATTCAAGAATTATTAAACTCTATTAAAGAGTGGACCGAAAGCCCAAGCAACGACGACGGTGAATTAGGTGATAAAAGTTTAGGATCTTATTTACAACAAATTACTTTAATCACTGATGCAGATAACGACAATGGTAATGAGGACACCGTAAAATTAATGACGGTGCATGCGGCCAAAGGATTAGAATTTGCCTGTGTGTTTTTAGTGGGGCTGGAAGAATCTTTATTCCCAAGCGGCATGAGTGTAAATACAAGAGAAGAATTAGAAGAAGAAAGAAGATTATTTTATGTAGCAGTGACCAGGGCTAAAAAACATTTATGGTTAACCTATGCCAACACACGTTATAGATATGGGCAACTAGTACAAAACGATCCTAGCCGTTTCATCGATGAAATGCCAGAGGAACAAATTGATAAAAGTAGTTCTGGTGGTGGCGCAAGAAATCAATCTAGTGGTTGGGGATCGGCCTATGATAGAATGCATGGTGGCACGAAAACAACCGAGCCTTCCAAGCCTAGTTACCTACCTGTTGTAGCGCCTCATACTTTAAATAAAAACCATATCCCTTCGGCGAATTTCACGGCTTGTGATCCTTCGGCGCTAGAAGCTGGCAATAAAATTGAGCATCAAAAATTTGGATTTGGGGTGATTAAAGAAATAGAAGGGTCGGCGCATAACCCTATTGCCATTATCCTTTTTGATAAAAATGGCGAGAAAAAGATCATGTTGAACTACGCCAAACTTAGTATAATACCCTAAAAGTCTTTCGATATCGGAAAAATAAAGGTCCATTTAGCCCAAAGCCCTCTTCCAGCTAGGCTTTTTGATTATTTTTGTACCGCGTTGAATTTTAAAACGCATTGAATTAAAAATTGAAACTATGATTACCACAGGCAATACCATTGTAAGTATCTATACCGAAATGACTCCTAACCCAGAAACGATGAAGTTTGTGGCCAACAAACTTTTGTATCCTGGAAAAAGTATTGACATTGCCGATGAGAACCTTGCCTTTGCTTCCCCACTTGCCAAAGAATTATTTAGTTTCCCTTTTATTAAAAGTGTTTTTATAGCAAGCAATTTTGTAACGCTTACAAAAAATACAGAGCAAGATGACTGGCAAGATGTCATCCCTACTATTAAAACTTTCTTAAAAGAATATTTAGAAAATGGCGGCGTGGTGGTGAATGAAGAAGAGGTTGCTAAAATGAAACAGGAAGCTAGCAACACCGTTAACGCAGATGATAATGATATAGTGAAGCGTATTAAAGAATTATTAGAAAATTATGTAAAGCCCGCAGTAGAGATGGATGGCGGTGCAATACAATTTAAAAGTTATAACGACGGCATCGTAAATTTAATGTTACAAGGTTCTTGTAGCGGTTGCCCATCAAGCATGGTTACTTTAAAGGCAGGTATCGAAGGCATGATGAAGCGCATGATTCCTGAAGTAAAAGAAGTAGTGGCTGAAGCAGAGTAAGTTTATTTTCTTATAAATTTAGTCCCATTCCACTCCCATCTTATATTATCTTTTTTCTCTCCAGAAAAAATATCTAATTGCCCGTTCTTGTCAATGTCTTGCACACGAATATGAAAAAAGCGACCAGCTGTATTATTATCAATATACTGACTTGTTTTATCTGAAAATGTTTTTCCTTTATCAGTGGATTTAAATAAAGAGATAAAATAAATGGGCGCTCCACTGCCTGTCGGATTATTATAATTTCCACTAGCTATTATTTCTTTGGTGCCATCTGCATCTACATCTGTAAAATCTAAATTCATTAAATACCATTCTCCTGACATACTAATAGTACTTGAATTAGTTAAGCTAAATCCTTTGCCATTACCCCATAAAACCCTGAAATCATTGACTCTGCTAGGAAAGGTGGTTGGCACAAAAACAATGACAAGGTCTAAAAATCCATCATTATTTACATCCACTAGCTCTGATTGATATACAACGGGAATATCCCCCACGCCGGTAAAGTCAATAGTAAAATTGGCCTTTCCGTCATTCCACATAATTCTACTTTTTACTCCATTGGATTGATTATGAAAATTGAAAGTAATTATGTCTAAATCACCATCATTGTCAATGTCTCCCGAACATCCGGTATACCAAAAACCTTGGTCGGGAAATTCTTTTACAGTGGTAAATCCATTTTTTGAATTTAATATAAGATGGTTGTTATCATTTAAGAATGGGAATGCACCAAAAGGAGGATCTACCGCAACATTTGAAAAAATATCAGGAAGCGAGTCGTTGTTAAAGTCACCTACTAATATTTTTGTACCATGTGGATTTTTTATGTTAGGGCCTGTATAATTTGTTTGTTTTAAATTAGCTCCTGTATTCATAAAAACAGAAGGCGGGGGATTCGGTGTGGGACTAATATTTAAATCATAGCCTTCATAATAAAATAAATCTTCTTGTCCATCTCCATCAATATCTATTTGCGTAGACTGCTCATCAATGAATGGATTATTGGGATATTTTGAACCGTCGGCCTTATACAATTGAGCTGAAGAAAACCAAGTATCAAAATTAGATAGCTCGTAAGAATTTTTTAAATAGTTTTTATAAATCCTACCCCTGCTTATTTGTACATTTTGATTAGCGGAATTAGTGGAACTAGCTTTAGAGCTTATGGTTATTTTAATTGTATAATTTGCTTTAATAGAAAAGCCCCCCGTTTTGACGACCAATGAATTTTGTGAAATAGTAGAATCTAATTTGTACAGGGCTAAAGCACTGTCTAGTCTACTTATAGCAATGGAATAAACAAAGCCGCTGCTGGGCATTTTAGAACTAACAGTAATGGTAAATTCAAGTGTGTCTTTGGTAAGTAAGTAATTACTAGCAGATAGATCTGGGCTCAAAGTAAATTTAACGGGTTCTTCTACAACCACTGGAACGATGGGCGCATCAGGAATGACCTCTTTTTTACTACAGCCTATAAAAGACAATACAAACAAGACAAGTATACCCTTTTTCATATTATTTAATTTAAAATGAATAGGGGGATATTCTATATTTAATTATTACAATTTTCCGTAAAGTTCTCTCAATTTTTCTCGACTAATCTTGCTTTCCCAATTAGGACCCAATGCATTTTCCCATAAAGGCTTCATGCCAAGAGATACATTAATCATGGTATCGAACTGCTCTTCTGTTAAATTAGCACAAATACCAGTAGGAATTTCTATTTTATTTTTTTCTACCATGAACTTAAACTCTTCTACGCCTGCAGGATAATATTCTGCTAAATGATTCATCACAATACAATTACCAATACCATGCTTCGTGCCTAATAAATAACTAAGGCCATAGCTCACTGCATGTGCTACACCCACTTGACTATAAGCAATGCTCATACCGCCTGCAAAAGAAGCCATCATTAATTGATCGTCACATTCTTCATCCCATTTGTCTTTATGCACAAATATTTTTTGACAAAGGTCCAAGGCTTTTTCGCCGTAGCTTTTACTAAACTCATTTAAAAAAGTGCCTTCTAAACTTTCAATGCAATGTATATAACAATCCATGCCTGTATAAAAGCGTTGATTGGCTGGAACGTTCTTTGTTAATTCAGGATCTAATACAATTTGATTAAAGGGCGTGAAGTCGGAGTTCATGCCTAGCTTACGCGTAGGTCCTGTTAATACAGTAGTACGGCTTACTTCAGCACCTGTTCCACTTAAGGTAGGTATGCCTACTTTATATACACCAGGTAATTTTACTAAGTCCCAACCTTGATAATCTGCAGAAGAGCCCGGATTGGTCATCATTAAAGCAACTGCTTTGGCTAAATCTAAAGTAGAGCCGCCGCCAATACCGATGATACCACTCACTTCGCCAAACTCTGCTTTTAATTCTGAAGCGAGTGCATCTACTTGTTTTGTTTTAGGTTCATGCGTAACATCAACATATACAATTTTATCTTTCCCTCTTAGCGGAATTCTACCGGCTAGTGGTTTGCCTACAAAAAAATGATCTAAAAAAAATATCATTGGATAGTCGCCCTTGCGATGCGGGGCAATAATTTCATCTACTTGATTAAAAGAACCACGACCAAAGACCACATAGTCTACCATTTTAAAATTACGAAACTGCATATTTATTTTTTTACTAGTATCAAAGTTACATTCTTATTGATAATTAGGATGCTAATTTCTTTTGTAGCTCTTCTAAAGAAACGCCTTTGGTTTCTGGCACTTTAGCTATAATCCAAACTAATTGCAAGGCCATCATGACCGTAAAAAAAGCAAAGATGGGCCAAGGGTTGTTTTTGAAAATACCATCTTCACTATCTAAAAATACGGGTGTTACCAAGGTAATGAGTGCAGCAAATATCCAATGAATACTGGCGCCGAAGGCTTGGCCCTTGGCTCTAATTTGAGTAGGGAAGATTTCTGATATCAATACCCAAATAACTGCACCTTGTCCAATAGCATGTGCTGCTATAAATAATAATAAAAAGCTAAGCATGAATTCGGGAGCACTATGATTGATAAAGCCATAGGCCACCATGGATAAACTTATAATGTATCCAAATGATCCAATAATTAATAAAGTTTTACGACCTATGCGATCAATTAACCAAAGACCTACGAATGTAAAAACTAAGTTCATAAGTCCTAATGAAATGGAACTTAATAATGAATTGTTTTTAGCAAAGCCCGCTTCTTCTAAAATTCTAGGTGCATAGTATAAAAGAAAATTAATACCAGATGCCTGATTAAAAAAAGCAACGAAAAAAGCAATGGAAATTATTTTGCTGTGATGCTTGGTAAATAAGAGAATACTTCCTTGCGCTTTTTCTTCTTCATTCGCCGTTTTTATTTCTTGAATGGTTTGATCAATATTTTCTACTCCCACAATGGCCAAGTTTTCTCTAGCCCCTGCCTCGTCGTTTTTAACAGAGAACAACCATCTTGGACTTTCGGGTAAACCCAGGGTCATTAAAGTATAAATAATAGAAGGAATTAATAATACAGCTAACATCCAACGCCAATCGTTGGCACCACCAAAACCTGCTAAAAAATAATTAGATAAATAAGCCACTAAAATTCCAAAGACGATATTGAACTGATACATACCTACTAATTTTCCTCTATTATTTTTATTGGAAATTTCAGAAATATAAGTAGGGGCCGCTACAGAAGAAACCCCAATAGCAATACCTCCTATTAATCTGAAGAAAGAAAAGGTATAAGGATCTTGTGCAAAAGCAGAACCAATGGCGGATGCAATAAACATAATACCTAACCATATTAATACTTTTTTACGGCCATACTTTTCAGTAGGCGCGCCTGCAAACACAGAGCCAATAACGGTTCCCCATAATGCCATGGACATAATAAAAAATCCGTGGAACAAAGGTGTGGTATGCCAAAGCTCTTGAATAGGTTTATCCGCACCAGAAATAACTACCATGTCAAAGCCAAAAATAAAACCTGCCAGGGCAGCCACGATAGTTGATTGAAATAATTTTCCTTTGTTCATAATTAAATATTAATAAGAAGGTTTCTGTTAATAACTATTTTAAATATACTTATTATTAAACTAAGTAGTATAAACTGCTTATTTTAAAAGTGCTGCTGCTTTAATTAAATCTTCTGGTGTATCTATTTCTACGCCCATATAACTGGTTACTACCATTTTTATAGGAACGCCATTTTCTAAATAACGAAGACATTCAATTTTCTCAGCAGCTTCTAATGGTGAGATAGGCCAGTTCGTAAAATTAAGGAGGGCTTGTTTTTTAAAGGCATACACACCAATATGTTCGTAATAAGGAATAGCTATTTCTGTATTTCTTGGATAAGGAATAACACTGCGTGAAAAAAACAGTGCATTCATATTTTTATCTACGGCTACTTTTACATAATTAGGATCGGCAATTAAATCCGAATTAGTTAATGCCTGCATGAGGGAGGCCACTTCTACTTTTTCGTCTTTAAAAACAGCAATTAGTTTTTCAAGCGGCTCTTTTTTTACAAAGGGTTCGTCTCCTTGTACATTCACTACTATATCAATATCTAAATGCTCTATCGCTTCCGCAATTCTATCTGATCCACTTTCATGTTCTTTTTTACTCATGAGGGCCTTGCCGCCATGAGAAGTTATTTCATTAAAAATAATTTCACTGTCGGTTACCACATATACTTCATTGAAGAGGCCCGTGGCCACTGTATTATCATAGGTATGCCTAATCACCGTTTTAGCACCTAAGACCTGCATTAGTTTTGCTGGAAAGCGTATGGCCGCATAGCGGGCAGGTATAAAGGCACCAATTTTAGTCATTGTTTTTTGCTTAATTATCTTTTTAAAACTGGATTAGTAATCTGATTTTATCGATTTATCAAAGGGCGCCTTTAGTTGATACAATAAGGACTTGTCTTTTGAATTGTCCATTACATCTAATCCATAAACAATTTCATTCATGGGTGTATAATTATAAGTCCCTAATAAACGGTCCCAGAAAGAAAATATATTTCCGTAATTGCTATCGGTTTGTGGGCGTGTAATATGATGATGAGTTCTATGCATATTAGGAGAGACAATAATGTATCCAAAACTTTGGTCAAACCATTTAGGAATTTTAATGTTGGCATGATTAAATTGAGTAAGTACCACGCTTAAACTTTGGTATACCATCACTATCCAAATAGGTGTGCCTAAAACAAATACAGCTAGAATAGCAAATACTGCTCTTACCACCGACTCACCCGGATGATGTCTATTGCCTGTAGTGGTGTCTACTTGAGTATCGGCGTGGTGTACCATATGAAATTTCCATAAAAATTTTACTTTATGTTCTATCATATGTACCAAATAAGCGCCGATAAAATCTAATAATAATAAACCCACAATGGCTTCCACCCAAGGGCTTAATTGAATAATATGAAGTAATCCAAAATTTTCTGCTACTGTCCAGTCACTGATTTTTACCATTACAAGTGCAAATAAAAAATTAATGACAATAGTGGTGAAAGTAAAAAAGAAATTCAGGCCCGCGTGTTTGAACTTATTGTATTTAAAATTAAATAAAGGCACTGCAATTTCTACTAACCAGAAAAAGCTGATGCCCCCTGCCAATAACAAGGCCCTGTGCGCACTTGGTATATGTTCGAAATAGTTTTTAATTAAGTCTAGCATGGTCTTTTATTTATAGTATAAATGTAAATAAAAAAACCCGATGTTCCATTGATAGGGCCAGCGGGTTTCTATTATTATAGCAATTATTAAACTGCTTATTAAAGCGATCAAAAATAAACGCTTTATAGAGTAGGGATTATTTTAGCTATTTAACATTAAAGGCATTACCAACATGAGTAGGTCCTCTCCTGGTGCTTGTTCAGAAGGCTTGATAAGGCCGGCCTTGCTAGGTGTAGAGAGTTCTAAGAAAATATCGTCGGTATCAGCAGCAGATAACATTTCAATTAAAAATTTTGCATTAAATGCAATTTGAATGTCTTCACCTTTGTATTCACAACTCATGCGCTCATTTCCTTCAAAACTAAAGTCAATATCTTGAGCCGCCATTTGTAATTCATTGCCTGTAATATTTAAGGCCACTTGATTGGTGCTCTTATTGCTAAATACATTCACTCGGCGAAGTGCATTTTGAAAATCATGCTTGTTCACTGTTAAGCGGTATGGATTATCCGCAGGTATAACCACTTTATAGTCAGGGAAACGCGCATCAATTAATCGACAAATTAATTGAGTAGAACCATGGTCTACAAAAAGATGATTGTTATTAAAACTTAAAGTGATAGGGTCTTCATTATCAGGTAAAGCATTCTTTAATAAGTTCAAAGGTTTTTTAGGTACAATGAAAGAAGCGTTTTGCTTTGCCTTGGTATCGGTTCTTTTATAACGCACTAAACGGTGTGCATCGGTGGCTACAAACTGAACGCTGTCCTTGGTTAATTCAAAGAACACACCGGTCATGGCAGGGCGTAAGTCATCGCCACTTACTGCAAATAATGTTTTATTGATGGCCGTTAATAAGCTACTACTAGTCATATCAAAGCCAGTGGTATCATCGGCTGTAGGCTCTTTCGGAAAATTATCAGGATTCTCTCCCATGACTTTATACTTACCATTATCACTGGTAATTTCTACACTATAGTTTTTATCTATATTGAATGTAAGTGGTTGATCAGCAATATTTTTTAAAGAATCAATTAAAATTTTAGCGGGAATACAAACACGACCATTGGCCTTGCTTTCCACATCCATTTGAACGCGCATAACCGTTTCTAAATCGGTAGCTACAATATTTAATTTTTTATCTTCGATTTCGAATAAAAAATCTTCCAAGATTGGAAGTACGGTATTGGTATTAATAACACCTGAAATTTGTTGAAGGTGTTTTAAAAGCGAAGAAGAAGAAACAATAAATTTCATAGGATAATACGTTTTGTTTTTTAGTAGGTTTTTCTTAGGCTAGGGCTGTTTAGATAGGCTCCAGGACTAAGCGAAATAACCTTAAATAACACTAACGAAACTAATGCAAAATCTTAAGATTAAAAAGCTATTTTAGCATTTCTTATTGACATACTTATCTACAAAATGCAAAAGATTAGAATAGGCAAAGAGCAGGCTATACAAAGGATACGGCATTTTTGTGCTTACCAAGAAAGGGCCCAACAAGAGGTGAGAGACAAGCTCTATGCTTTCGGTATGACCCCTGTTGAAGTAGAAGAAATAATTTCCGATTTAATATCAGATAATTTTTTAAATGAAGCAAGGTTTGCAGAAAGTTTTGCAGGTGGTCATTTTAGAATAAAGGCATGGGGTAAGCAAAAAATAAAATATGCCTTGCAACAAAAAAGAGTAAGCCCTGTAAATATTAAAAAGGCATTGCTTTGTATTGATGAAAAGGCTTACGAAAAAACCTTATTAAACCTAGCCACTAAAAAGTGGAATTCACTAAAAGGGGAAAGAGGCGTGAGTCGTATGGCGAAAACACAATCCTTTTTAAATCAAAGGGGCTTTGAATCAAACTTAATTAGCCCCATTATACAAGCACTAAACAAGAAGTAAGTTTTTTATTTGAATATTGTACCTTTAAATAATAAGAAAAAAGAATGTCTGTATCCACCCTTAGTTTCTCCCTTATACAAACCGATTTATTTTGGGAAGATAAAGCGGCCAACCTAGCTATGTTGGCTAAAAAAATAAGGGGTATTGAAGAATATACAGAAGTGGTGGTGCTTCCTGAAATGTTTAGTACGGGCTTTAGTATGCGACCTACCGAGTTTGCTGAAACCATGGATGGGCCTACGCTTAAGTGGATGAAACAATTGTCTGCAGAAAAGAAAGTTATTATAGTGGGGTCCTTAATTATCAAAGAAGAAATTAGTGAAGAAGGGCCTCAATTTTATAATAGACTTATATGGGTTTTACCGAATGGTGAATTAGGTTATTATGATAAAAGGCATTTATTTGCCTTTGCGGGCGAAGACCAACATTATACGGCAGGAGCTAAAAGATTAATTGCAAGTGTGAAAGGTTGGAAAATAAATTTACAAGTTTGTTATGATTTACGTTTTCCTGTTTGGGCCCGTCAACAAGGAGAAGAATATGATGTACTGCTTTATCTTGCCAACTGGCCAGAGAAAAGAAATCATGCTTGGAAAACATTATTAACAGCGCGCGCGATTGAAAACCAGTGCTATACTATTGGGGTTAATAGAGTGGGCATAGATGGTAATAATATAGCACATAGTGGCGACTCCTTAATTGTTGGACCCCTTGGAGAAGTGCTCTATCACTGCGCTTACAAAGAAGATGTCTTTACCATTACACTACAAAAACAAGAACTAACGACTGCTCGAAATCAATTTCCTTTTTGGAAGGATGCCGATTTTTTTCAAATTCAATAATTAGAAATTAAAATACAATGCATATAAGTTTATCTGTTCAAAAATTATTTACGGGAAAAGATTGGATGAAAGAAGTAGTAGTTGAAATAGAAAATGGAATTATAAAAAATATAAGTACCGAGGGCTATGATACGAATAATGCAATGCCTATTGTTATACCTGCTTTAATTGATCTTCAAATTTATGGAGCAGAAAATAAATTGTTGTCTGAATTTCCCGATGCAGACACCATTGAAAAAACTTACCGCTATTGCTTAAAAGGAGGTGCTGCTTATTTTCAACCTACCATTGCCTCTCAAACAAATGATATTATTTTAAAAGCAATAGATGCGGTAAGAACCTATAAAGCTAGTGGTGGCAAGGGTTGTATGGGACTCCATATTGAAGGGCCTTGGATTAATGTTGAGAAAAAAGGCGCGCATCAGGCTGAAATTATTCACGCCCCTTCTTATGAAGAAGTGAAGTCCATCATTGAATATGGAAAAGATTGTATTGGCATGATTACTATTGCCCCCGAAGTGGTGGATCAAAAAATTATTGATTTAATACAAGAAAATAATATTGTTATTTCTGCAGGACATACCAATGCCAGTTATGAATTAGCTAATTCTTTTTTAGATAAGGGCATTACAGTGGGTACACATTTATACAATGCGATGAGTAGTTTGCAACACAGGGCTCCTGGTATGGTGGGCGCTTTGTTTAATCACCCTACTGCCATGTGTAGTTTAGTGCCAGATGGTTACCACGTGGACTTTGCAGCTATTAAAATTGCTAAAAAAATGATGGGCGACCGTTTGTTTTGTATTACCGATGCGGTGACCACTGCAAGTACTGGTATATATCAACATACACTTGTAGGAGACAAATATGAAAGCCATGGTGTATTAAGTGGCTCTGCTTTAACGCAATTAAAATCAGTGAAAAACTTAGTAGACAATGTAGGTATTGAATTAGGGGAAGCCATAAGAATGTGTAGCGTCTATCCAGCCAAGGTAATGAACCACGATGACATTAAGGGCAGTATTGAAATAGGCGGAAAAGCAGACCTGGCTTGCTTAGAAGCAGATCTTAGTTTAATAAAAATGATGGTCGCTTAAATTATTTTTTAGCTATATAAGTTTATTTTCCAAAAGCATTCCAACCCTGTGCGGTAATATCAAATAAATTTTTACCCTTAGTAATTAATTTAGCGCCTTCTTCTTTATCACACATATAACCAATCACACTAATTTCTTCTTGCAGGGTTATTTTATCGTAATCGGCCTGCTTCATGGTAAATAAAAGTTCATAGTCCTCTCCGCCATTCAATGCGCATACAGTTGGATCTAACCCAAACTTAAAAGCTGCAGCACGACTAGCATCATGAATAGGAATTTTCTCTTCATATATTCTACAGCCTAAATTACTTTGCTTACATAAATGTAAAAGTTCACTGCTTAGTCCATCGCTAATATCCATCATGGAGGTAGGAAGTATTTGTTGATTTTCTAAAATTTCAATAATATCTTTTCTGGCTTCTGGTTTTAATAAACGACCTACTATATAATCTTCGTTTTCTAAATTGGGTTGTATTTGTGGGTTCTCTACAAATATTTGTTTCTCACGCTCCATTAGTGTTAGTCCTAAAAAAGCTGCACCTAAATCGCCTGAAACGCAGATCAGGTCTCCACTTTCGGCCGTGCTTCTTTTTATATATTTATCTGGAGCCACTTCACCTAGGGCAGTAACAGAAATTATAAAACCTTTTTGAGAAGTAGAGGTATCTCCACCAATTAAGTCCACATCATATTTTTCACAAGCAATATTCACCCCTTCATAAAATTCTTCTAGGGCTTCTAAACTAAAACGATTACTAAAAGCAATGCTCATGGTTATTTGTGTAGGCGTTGCATTCATTGCATAAATATCACTTAAATTCACTACCACTGCTTTATAACCTAAATGTTTAAGTGGTGTATACATTAAATCAAAGTGTACGCCTTCAATTAATAAATCGGTGGTGATGACCGTTTGTTTTCCAAAATGATCTATCACTGCTGCGTCATCTCCTATCGATAAAACAGTGGAGGCATTATGGGTTTCAAAATTTTCTGTGAGATGCTCTATTAAACCAAACTCACCTAATTTATCAATTTCAGTTCTTTCTGTTGACATAAAATAATTTATAAATTTCCACCTGTTATAACATGTAATAATTGATCATGAATTTTACCATTGGTAGCTATAATGCCCGGCTGGTATGGGCTATAGTCATTTCCTTTTAGGTCGGTAACTTTTCCACCCGCTTCTTCTACCATTAAAAAACCTGCGGCACTATCCCATGCTTGCAGCTTATGTTCATAAAATCCATCGAACCTTCCAGCAGCAGTCCAACATAAATCAATGGCTGCACTTCCTAGTCTTCGAACAGGAATGGCCTTGCGAATTAATTTTTCAAAAATTTGTAAGGGTCCGTTTTCAGTATCTAAATATTGATATGGAAAACCGGTTACTAAACAACTACTTAATAAATTATCTTTATCGCTTACTTGAATTTTATGACCATTTAAAGTAGCACCTTTTCCTTTCTCGGCTACAAATAGTTCGTTCATGATAGGATTGTATACGGCACCTAAAATCATTTTACCTTCTTCTTCCACACCAATACTAACACAACAAATAGGAATACCATTGGCAAAATTGATGGTGCCATCTATTGGATCAATAATCCATTTGATTTTTGAATCCTGTTTGATTTCACCCGTTTCTTCACTTAAAATAAAATGCGTCGGAAAAGCCTCTTGAATCACTTTGAAAATAGCCTTCTCTGCTGCATGATCGGCCTCGGTTACTAGGTCATTCAGAGAACCCTTGCTAGATATTGTAAAAGAACCGTTAAAAAAATGCTTTAATTCTTTGCCACCGGCCTCTACAGCCTTTAAAAGTGTATTTTTAATCATAAGGCAAAAGTAGGTGCGTTTGCTCGAATAACATTCCTATTTTTGCAGATAATCTTTAAAAAATAAACCCCGATTCAGTAGATGCCTATTTTTGAGATTAACCTACCAAAAAGCATTCAAAAAGCCTTGGGCATTCCCCCAAGAAGCCCCAAAAGAGCACAGCTACGCGTGCTCAAGAAATTACTGCGCCGAGCAAAATATACTGCTTTTGGCCAGCAGTTTCATTTTGATAAAATTTTATTAAGCAAAAGGGCGGATAAAGTTTTTCAACAGTCAGTACCTGCCTATAATTATAATAAAATTTATAAGGAATGGTGGCACCGAACGCTTGAAGGAGAATCAGATATTTGTTGGCCAGGTAAAATAAAATATTTTGCCTTAAGTAGCGGTACCAGCGAGTCTGCTAGTAAATACATTCCCATTACCAATGATTTATTAAGAGGCAATAAAATTATTATGATTAAACAACTCATAAGTTTGTTTAAGTATAGTGATGTAAGTTTTGGATCTATTGGCAAGGGTTGGCTTGCTTTGGGTGGAAGTACCGACTTACAAAAAGAAGCTGGGTATTATGCAGGTGATCTAAGTGGCATTACTGCGAAAAAAAATCCTTTTTGGTTTCAACCTTTTTATAAGCCTGGTAAAAAAATTGCTAAAGAAAGGGATTGGAATAAGAAATTAAAAGAAATTGTAGAAAAAGCACCCGATTGGGATATTGGATTTATTGTGGGCGTACCTGCTTGGATACAAATGTGTATTGAAATGGTCATTGAAAAATACAAGCTGAATAATATTCACGAGATATGGCCCAATCTTGCATTTTTTGCCCATGGTGGAGTAAGCTTTGAGCCTTATAAATATGGTTTTGAAAAATTATTAGGAAAACCTATTACTTATATTGAAACCTATTTAGCAAGTGAGGGTTTCTTGGCTTGGCAGGATAAACAAGACGGTGAGGGTATGCGTTTGTCTTTTAACCAACATATCTTTTTTGAATTTGTTCCTTTTGATGAAAACAACTTTGATGAGAATGGAGAAATGGTTGAAAACCCTCAGGCATTATTAATACACGAAGTTGAAGAAAATAAAGATTATGCTATTTTAATAAGTACTGCTGCTGGGGCTTGGCGTTATTTAATTGGAGATACCATTCGCTTTATTGATAAAACCAATGCAGAAATTATAATTACGGGAAGAACAAAACATTTTTTAAGTTTAGTGGGTGAGCACCTTAGTGTTGATAATATGAACAAGGCTATTCAACTAGTAAGTGAGGAGATGAATATATCTATTCCTGAATTTGGTGTTACAGGTGAACCTTTTGAAAGTTTATTTGCACATCATTGGTATGTTGCCTGCGATGATACGGTAGATAGTGATCTGCTCATTAAAAATATTGATCAAAAACTAATTGAATTAAATGATGATTATGCAGTTGAGAGAAAAAGTGCTTTAAAGAAAGTTCTTATAACTGTTTTAAAAGAAAGCGTATTCATGGATTTTATGAGCAGCAAGGGCAAGGTGGGCGGCCAGCACAAGTTTCCAAGAGTTATAAAAGGAAATTTATTGGATGATTGGAAAAAATTTATTGCCTAAGTATGATTGCCCCCATTTTAAAAGGTTTGTTGTTGGGACTTATTTTAAGTATTTCTATTGGCCCCGTTATTTTTGCAATATTAAAACAAAGTTTAACCAATGGACATAAGGCAGGATATGTTTTTGTAGCAGGCGTTTCTATAAGTGATATTGTTTTATTATTTATTTGTAATTTTTTTACTGGCTTTTTTACACTCGCTTTATCACATAAGGCCTTAATTGCCATGCTGGGTGCTAGTTTTTTATTAGTGATGAGTGTGTATACTTTATTTTTTAAAAAAATAGTTTTTGAAGGGGGAGAGGATAGTAAAGAAAAGTTAATGAGTAAAAGAGATTTAGTTTCTACTTTTTTATCGGGCTTTTTTATGAACACGCTAAACCCTAGTGTATTTTTATTTTGGTTTGCATGGACGGCAGCTATTAGTGCAACTGCGGCTGAAACGAATAATCCGCTTAGTTATAGAATACTTGTATTCGGTACTTGTTTGTTGTTTGTATTATTATCTGATTTACTAAAAGTGGCATTAGCAGGCAAGCTTCGACCTAAACTTACCCTTCATAACATGATAATCATTAACAGAGTCTCGGGGATTATTATTTTAGTATTTAGTGCAGCCTTGTTCTATGGGGCGCTGCATTATTAGTCATTTATAGTAAGCCATCTTTTCGCTATATATCTTATTCTATATTAAAAATAAAAATCGTAAATTGCTGTAGTGAAAAAATTAATCATCTTTAAGTTTTGTTTTTTGGTAATTCTTTTGTCTGTAATGCATTCAGATCTAAAGGCACAAGGAGGCAAACTATTATTATTAAAGGATCGTGGTGTGATTATAAGATCCTTTACCGAAGGTGATTATATAAACTTTGAGTTTAGCAATGCGCAATGGCTTACAGGCTATATCGATTGGATTCGAGGTGATTCTATTCAAGTTAATCATTTTGCCTTACAGGGTTCTGTAACCATGTTTGGTACCTATGGTCAGGATACGCTTAAACTAGGTCGACTCATTTTACATATTAATGAAATAAAGGCCTTTGCAAAAGATAGAGGGCGCTTTAGAAGTGTGTTTACCAATGGAGCTGTTTTAAAAGCTGGTGGTCTTGGTTATGTAGGTTTAAATATTATAAATTCTGCTATAAATGGCGATAATATTTTTGAAACTAAAAATATAAGCAAATTAGCTGGGGGCATAACAGCCTGGCTTGCGGGCGTGCTAGTTAAGAGGTCTAATCCCGATTACCGTCCCATTGGAAAACGTTTTAGTGTAGAAATTTTATAAATTGTATTTGTGTTTAAAAAAATACGTCGCTTTTTTCTTTATTTATTTTTAAGTTCATTGGCTTATGTGCTCATAACTAAATTTATAGAGCCACCCATTACCATTACACAAATTACCAACGCATTTGGTTTAGGTTTAAAAAGAGATTATGTTGCTTGGGATAAAATGTCCTATAATATTAAACTAGCGGCTATGGCAAGCGAGGACCAGGCCTTTACAGATCATATGGGCTTTGATTGGGACGCTATTGAAAAAAGCCTTCGACCTAAAAAGAAAAAGAAAAAATCTAAAATACCATTGGGAGGTGGTGCTAGCACTATTTCGCAACAGGTTGCTAAAAATGTTTTTTTGTGGCAGGGCGGCCGCTATGATAAATACATCAGAAAAATTCCAGAAGTGTATTTTACATTTTTAATAGAACTTATTTGGGGGAAGCAAAGAATTTTAGAAGTGTATTTAAATGTAATTGAAACTGGGCCTGGTTGTTTTGGGGTGGAAGCTGCAGCACAACACTATTTTAAAAAGTCTGCTAAAAACCTATCAAGGGCTGAGGCCGCCATGATTGTTGCAGGTTTTCCCAATCCTAAAAAATTTACCGCGCGTCCAATGACTAGAAGGGTTTCATGGCGCTATCCACAAATTCTAAGAGAGATGAATAATATTGAAACAGATGAGGATGTAGCTGCCTTGTTGAAAAACTAATGACTCAATAATTATGAATTATACAAATATTATTCATAGTATAAGAATACTTATTTCTAATAAATACATCCTTAGATAAACTATCCTAAAATTTTATCAATGATTTGAATGGCGTTCTGGGTTCTTTGATCGCCCGCACCACTTACAATCCCCCAGGGTGTATTTTGATTGATTAAAATATCTTTATAAATAGCAAATAATTCTTGTCTTGGTTTTTCATCTGGGTATTCACGCATTTCATCTGGAGTCCATACTAGGTCTATATCACATAGAAGATAGAGGTCGTACTCTCTTTTATGAATTTCATCTAAGATATAAGTATGGCAATTATTAAAAACATATTCACACCAAACCTTCATAACATACATGTTGGTGTCAATAACTATCTTGTTTTTTGATTTTTCAATAAATAGTTGCTCCGCTTTTTGTATTGCCTCGTCCTCTAATGTTAATTGCCCCTTAGCAATTGTTAATAAATCTTCGAAATTATATTTTGTACCGTTTTCATGTAAATACTGTCTGGCATATTCTTTACAATCCACCACTCCATAGTGTTTAGCTAATGCTTCTGATAATGTTGATTTACCCGTGGACTCTGGGCCTAGCACCACAATTTTTTGCAGCTTGGTATTTCTTGTTGGTGTTTCTTTAGACATAGTATGCTTTGAAGAATTTTACGCTTGATTAAGGTTTTTAGCATTATTTGCTTTTCTACTCCACTCTATCCATCCTGCAATAGCTAAAATTAATAGTACTATAAATTGAACACTTGTAAAAGTGTAACCCTTTATAAAATATAAAGGTATGGAGGCAATATTGGTAAGCACCCACCAAAACCAACTCTCTACTTTTTTCTTCGCCATTAACCACATAGCTGTATACGCAGAGGCGCTTGCAAGTGCGTCTGCCCAAGGAATGGCTTCTGGTGCAAAGGATTGTTTTACATAAACCAAGGCAAAATATATAATGGCATATACGCCTGCAAAAAATAAAAACTGCTGAATTCTCTCTTTCGTGTTACTATTCGTTATTTGTAAAATAAACTCTTGATTGGTTTGATTTTTTCTGGTCCACAAATACCATCCATACAAACTCATAATGGTATAATATAAATTCACGCTAGCCTCTCCAAGTAAATGTCCTTTAAAACTTAAGTAAATATAAATGGTCGTATTTAATAGGCCCGTAGGAAATACTAAAATATTTTCTTTTCTACTATACCAAACAGAAACAATACCCGATATAACTGCTATGGCTTCTATCCAAGTAGTTTGCACTAAGCCGTTATATATAGATTCTAAAATAGAGGACATGGGTATAAAATTAATACAATTACTAGTGGTATAATTATTTTGTTCTAAGCATTTTTCATTTTCTCCAACTGGGCTTCCAATCTAAACATTTCATCTCTTAGCTTAGCCGCTTCCATAAAATCAAGGGCCTTTGCAAACTTATCCATTTGCTTTTTCGTCTGTGTAATGGCTTTTTCTATTTGCGGTATAGTTTTGAATTCATCAGTATTTGTAACCATTTCAAGATCGTCGCTAGTTTTAATATTTATATTATTTAGCGTAAAGCCCTTTATATCTAATACGGCAGTTTGTGCCATTACCTGTTCTATACTTTTAATAATAGTGGTGGGCGTAATGTTATTGTCTGTATTATATTTTATTTGTTTGGCCCTTCTTCTATCGGTCTCATCCATGGTACGGCGCATGCTCTTGGTAATTTGATCGGCATAAAATATAACGCGACCATTTACATTTCTAGCAGCTCTTCCTGATGTTTGTGTTAAGGACTTTTCATTTCTTAAAAAGCCTTCTTTGTCTGCATCTAATACTACCACTAGTGATACCTCTGGTAAATCAAGTCCCTCTCTTAATAAATTCACACCCACTAGTACATCAATCACGCCTAATCTTAATTCTCTTAAAATTTCTACGCGTTCAAGGGCGTCAATATCGCTATGTATATATTTTGATTTTATTTGAATACGACTTAAATAGCGGTCCATTTCTTCCGCCATTTTTTTAGTAAGCGTGGTAACTAAAACGCGGTCTCCTTTTTCAACCTGCATCGCAATCTCTTCTAATAGGTCGTCAATTTGGTTTTTTGTAGGACGCACTTCTATCGGCGGATCCAATAGCCCCGTGGGTCTTACCACTTGTTCAATAATTAAACCTCCTGTTTTTTCTAATTCATATTCTCCTGGTGTGGCGCTCACAAATATGGACTGCCCCACCATATTTTCAAACTCATTAAAATTAAGAGGCCTATTATCAATAGCACTTGGAAGTCTAAAACCATATTCTACTAAATTCATTTTTCTACTTCTATCTCCACCATACATTCCAGTTATTTGTGGAATAGTAACATGGCTTTCATCTATTACACATAAAAAGTCCTTGGGGAAATAATCTAATAAACAAAAGGGTCTTGTTCCGGGCTTTCTTCTATCAAAAAATCTGGAGTAGTTTTCTATACCCGTGCAATAGCCTAACTCTCTAATCATTTCAATGTCGTATTCAACACGCTCTTTAATTCTTTGTGCTTCAAGATGCTTACCAGTGTTTTTAAAATACTCCACTTGCGCGCGCATTTCATCTTGAATTTCATAAATAATTTCTTGAACTAAGTCCTTGGGGGCTAAATATAAATTAGCAGGAAAGATGGCCGCATTTTCCATCGTCTCTATTCTTTTGCCGCTTTCTACTTCTATGCTTTCAATAGATTCTATTTCATCTCCAAAAAATGTAATGCGGTATCCATAGTCCACATAGGGTAGTCGAATGTCAACAGTATCTCCATTCACTCTGAAAGAACCTCTATCAAATTCAGTCACCGTTCGGTGGTATAAACTATTTACCAGGGCATGTAAAAATGCTTGTCTAGGCAAAACCATGCCTGCATTTATTCTTATAATTCCCTTTTCATACTCTGTAGGGTTACCCATACCATAAATACAACTCACGCTGGCTACAATAATAATATCTCTGCGGCCACTTAATAATTGAGCGGTAGCTTGTAATCTTAATTTATCAAGCTCTTCATTAATGCTTAAATCTTTTTCAATGTAAACACCAGAAGTGGGTAAATAAGCTTCTGGTTGATAATAATCGTAATAAGAAACAAAATAACCCACTGCATTATTAGGAAAAAATTGCTTGAACTCTCCGTAGAGCTGTGCCACCAATGTTTTATTATGTGTTAAAACAAGTGTGGGCCTTTGTACATTTTGTATAAGATTGGCAATGGTAAAAGTTTTACCACTACCTGTTACGCCTAAAAGTGTATGATACCGCTCGCCTTCCAAGACCCCGTCGGTGAGTGCTTGAATGGCTGTAGGCTGATCGCCCGACGGAGTATAGGTGGATTCTAATTGAAAAGGCATTTGCAAATTTACATGCTATAGCGCATCTAAAAACATAGAAAGTTTTTCAATGGCTTTTGCTGTTTCTATTATTTGTTCTTTGGCTTCTGGCCAATTTTTTTGTTCGATGGCCTCTCTTACACCAGGAACTGTTTTAACACCATAGCCAGTATAAAAACCAGGCGCATAAATAGTATGTTTAAACCAGGGTCTGCGAGGTAGTCCCGTTTCAGATAATAATTTTTGCTCAGCTGTATATATTTTTGAATTTAAAGTAGCTAACTGAGCAGCACTTCCTGTTGCTTTAATTTCTTCTACATGTGCTGCTGCTTTTTCTAATTTAGCAAGCGCATTTAAAATCGCAGAAAAATCTATATAAGGAACTTCAGCCGTAAGCTTTGGTGTGGTTAAGCCTTCTGCAGGATCTGCTGCATAAGCATATGCTTTTTTATTAACTAGTTCGTTTTCAATAAGCGTCATCTCTCTTAATTGATCTACATTGTTGATTAACTCATTCAGGTATCCTTTAATAGTTTTATGAAGCACGGTATAATCAAAAGGTAAAGCGTCTGCATCTGCCAGTCTTAGTGCTACTCTTCCTGCTGTTTGTGCAAGTGTTACTCCATAAATAAAAGTCGGGTCTTTAAAACGGCGATACATATCATAGGAATCATAAATAGAATGATACTCTCCGCCCGAGCCTTCGCCACCATATCCAATATTTAAAGAAGGAATACCTAAATGTTGTATAAATGAAGAATAATCAGAGCCAGAGCCCATAGCGCCTAATGGATAACTTGTAGATGCATAGGCTTCTTTTTTTGCAGCGCTTGTACTTTCTTGCGTTGCTCTTTGTGCTTTTGATCTTTCAAAAACAGAAACACCTGTTTGTGGGTCCATTACTGTTTTACTAATTTCTGTAATCATTGGTGAAAAAGCATGTGAGCCCTCGGCACCTAAAAATCCTCTTTCGTTTCCATCAGAATTTATATAGGCAACGGCTTTGGCTTGTAATTCTGCAGCGTGGTCTTCCACCCATTCTGTAGAACCCATTAATCCTGGTTCTTCTGCATCCCAAGCGCAATACACTAAGGTTCTTTTAGGTCTCCATCCTTGTTTTAATAATCCTCCAATAGCAATGGCCTCTTCTAATTCAGCAGCCATGCCGCTTATTGGATCTGCAGCGCCGTTTACCCATGCATCGTGGTGATTACCTCTAATTACCCACTGATCAGGAAATTCAGATCCCTTAATTGTAGCTATTACATTAATTCCGGGTCTTAGTTTCCAATCAAAGGCTAATTTTAAATGCACCTTTGATTTACTTGGTCCAATATGATAAGTAAAGGGAAGCCCTCCACCCCAATTTCTTGGTGCAACAGGACCGTCCATGTCTTTTAATAAAGGGGCAGCATCTCCATAACTAATAGGAAGTACGGGTATTTTTAATAAGTTCACTGCATCGTTATGGTCTACTCTTGCTGCATTTGCGGTGGATGCAATATTGGGTGTAGTAGGGTCGCCAGGATAAATTACCATATCCATGATAGAACCTCTTTGAACTGTTTGATCGTTTTTAAATGAACCGATCGGGTATTCATCTCCTGCACCATATCCATCATCCATTGGATCGGAATAAATTAAACAACCAATCGCACCATGTTCTTGTGCCACTTTTGGTTTAATGCCTCTCCAGCTTCTACCATATTTTGCAATCACAATTTTTCCTTTTACATCAATACCATATTTAGCAAGCGTTTCATAGTCTTCTGGTAAACCATAATTTACAAAAACTAAATTTGCTGTAACGTCTCCATCGGCACTCCAACAATTATAAGTAGGTAGTTGGTCGGCCTGATTGGATGTAGCATCTTCTTTAAGGGGTGTTTCTTTTAGTTTTGCTTTATAATTGGTTGCGCCCGACATTTCAAGCACACGTGTTATGGGTGTTGGAAACATGAGTTGATAGACTTCTGTTTTGGTATCCCATCCGGCCTCTTTAAATATTTTTACAATTTGATCTGACACAAATTTTCCACCTGCAGAACCCACATGGTGTGGGACAGAAGAAAGTAATTTAATATGCTGGCCAACCCTTGCCGCATTTAATTGTGCGTCAAAATCTTTTTCAATCTTGTTTTGTTTTTCAATATTTTTAAAACCAAGTATTGCGTTTTGTGCGCTCGTATTCTTGATTAAAATAAATAATGCTATAAAACAAAGGCTAATTGTTTTAATATTATTTTTTAAAATTAAATTTTTCATAGGTAAATATTAAGAAGTTAAAAATTAAATGTTTCTTTTTAAATAATGCGTGTAATTAGGTAGTTTGTATTCATAAACTTCTTGCATAAAACGAGAAGTCATTAAAAAATCGGCGGTGCTTCTGTCGCAAGCCATGGGCAGGTTCCAGGCCACAGCTAGTCTTAATAAGGCCTTCACATCGCTATCGTGTGGTTGGGCTTCCATCGGATCGAAGAAGAAAAAGATAATATCAATATCTCCAGTGGCAATCATAGCACCTATTTGTTGGTCTCCTCCAAGGGGCCCACTTAATAATTTTTTTACGGGTTGGTCAAGTGCTTCTTCCACTAGCTTTCCGGTTGTACCGGTTGCTACCAGAATATGTTTGGAAAGGGCCACTTTATTATGAACAGCCCATTCAATTAGGTCTTTCTTTTTATTATCGTGTGCAATTAGTGCAATTTTTTTTCTTTTTTCTAGTTTTCTAATATTATTGGGCATACATATTTATTTTAAAATTAGCTTATGGACATGGTTTGATTTCTTAATAAAAACAACAGGGCCAAGGTACCAAAAATAATTGGTTGTGGTATGCTAATAAATTGTAAAAGAACAATGATGAATAATAGATAAATTGGATATAAGAAAAACAAAACACTAAACAAAACAGAGTCAAAAAAAACGGTGCCTTTTGTTTTTTTATCAACAAAACGATATACTAGATTATAAAAGGGAAAGTTTAAATAATAAAGTGCGTTTTTTTTAATAGTGGGGGTATGGGCTGTAGGAAGAATTAGGGCGGATAGTTTTTCAAAAACAGCATTATTAAAATTAACCCTGTCTTTTGGGCTTAGTATTGCCGTGGTTTGTGAAAACGTTTCTATACAAAGATTTACTCTTTTCCCAATGCCCTTAAAATTATTATAAGCAATGCCGGCTAAGTGAATTTGAGGAAAAAGATTTTCTGTATGACAGGCTTGTAAAATTCTGGCAGTTCCTTTTTTAAAAGGTTGAAGCGCATTGGTATTTAAACAGGTGCCTTCTATAAAAATTAAAACAGCAGCATTGTTTTTTAATAATCTTGCTGATTCCACAAAAGCGTATTCATTAAGGTGTAAAAACTCTTTACCCTCTCTTAGCCTATACACTGGAATCATATTTAATAGGCTTAATAAAAAGCGGTGTAGTTTTTTTGTAAAGACATCACCCCTTGCTAAAAAATGTATTGTTCTGTTATACCTTGTACCAATAATAATAGCATCTAGAAACGAGTTGGGGTGGTTGGCAATAATTAATAAAGGCCCCTTTGTGTTTAATAAATATTTATTCTTAGTATTAATTTCGGCGCAAAAAAGCCAGAGCGCCGCTCTAATAAAAAGTTTTAAAATATTTATCACTGTTTTTTGTATAAATATAAAAAAACCGCACCATAGTTGATGCGGTTTATACTAACTAACCCTAAAAAACCAAAACCTTTAATATATTTCCTAAATAGTTCTTTAATAATTATTTAGCGGCCTCTTCTGCTTTTAAAGCAATTTTAGCTCTAATTTTTGCCTCTATTTCATTAGCCATTTCTGGATTATCGTGTAAAATGGTTTTCACAGAATCGCGGCCCTGTCCTAGTTTATTGCTATCATAGCTAAACCAGCTTCCGCTTTTTTGGATAATTTCTAGTTCAACCCCCATATCTATAATTTCTCCAATTTTACTAATTCCCTCTCCAAAAATAATTTCAAACTCTGCCGCTCTAAATGGTGGGGCTACTTTATTTTTTACCACTTTTACTTTTACTCTATTTCCTATTGCTTCGTCGCCATCTTTAATTTGCGCCATTCTTCTAATATCTAATCTTACGGAGGCGTAAAACTTTAAAGCATTACCTCCTGTAGTTGTTTCTGGATTACCAAAAACAATTCCTATTTTTTCTCTTAACTGATTAATAAAAATGCAAATAGTATTTGTTTTATTAATAGTGGCTGTTAATTTTCTTAGTGCTTGACTCATTAGTCTTGCATGTAATCCCATTTTACTATCACCCATTTCACCTTCTAGTTCACTCTTTGGAACTAGCGCTGCCACTGAATCTATAACAAGTACATCTATGGCACCAGATAAAATTAAACGGTCGGCAATTTCTAAAGCTTGTTCACCATAGTCTGGTTGGGAGACTAATAAATTATCTACATCTACGCCTAATTTTTTTGCATAGGCGCTATCAAAAGCATGTTCAGCATCGATGATTGCACACATTCCCCCTTTCTTTTGTGCTTCTGCAATAACATGTATTGCAACTGTTGTTTTACCTGAAGATTCTGGCCCATATATTTCTACAATTCTTCCTTTTGGTAAACCACCAATTCCTAATGCAGTGTCTAAGCCAATTGAACCCGTTGAAATTACTTCTTGTGGTTCTTGACTTCTTTCATTCATCATCATCACACTGCCTTTACCATAATCTTTGTCGATTTTATCGATGGTTAATTTTAAGGCTTTTAATTTTTCTACGTTTGGGTTACTCATGGTTAGTCGTTTTATGTTTTTCTTTAAATATTTAAGTGAAGGTAGGGATAAATTGTTAATAAACTAAAATATTTAGTAATTTTTTACTAATTAGCTTAGTTTTTATATTTATTCCTGTTTATTTTTCTACTAATTTATTGATTTTCAATACTTTGTTTATTTAGTAATAAATTTAGTATTTTTTATTATTTCTTTTTAAAGTATTTATTTTAGCTAATAGGGGTGTATAAAAGAGCATATTTTGATTGTTTTATATGGAATAGATCCTGGTTTTATTGTTCTTTATAAAAGTAGTTTATTTTAAATGATCCTATATAAAATGATATGTGCATTACTATTGTAGTATTAAGTATTAATACATTTATATAAATAAACTAATACTATTATACCTGTGTATATCTTAATATCTTAGTTATACACTTAATATATTTTCTTAATAAAATTATTTTATAATTCAATATAATACAATAACAGTAAGGGTTTTAAACTTTTATATGATCAAACTAATGTATGTATTTTATATTTTTTTGTAAATAACTAACAGTTTACACACTGTTAATTAACGGGTATAAATAAGGTGTATTTATAGTCAGCATGTTTTTATAATACAAGGGCAAGAAGGTTATTCTTTATTTGTGCAGGTATATTCAGCTCAAAACCACAGATATCCACTAAATATTTAATTATCCACGGGACCTATGTTAGTTTTTTATACCCCTTAATGCTTAATTAGGCCTAAAAACTAAGTAGATACCCCGTATTACTTGATAGAAAACATTATTTTTGCCCTCCTATAATAATATATATATGTCAATTATTCAGAACATTAGAGAAAGAGGTACTTGGATTATATTCGGTATCATTACAATTGCCCTAATTGCCTTCATCTTACAAGATGGCGTAGGTAGACAAGGCGGCAATGATATTTCTATACTTGGTAAAGTAAACGGCCAGGCTATTAATAAAATAGAGTTTGAAGAAAAGCTTGAATTGCAGTTGCAAAATTATGCAGCACAGGGAGTAACAAGAGAACAACTACTTGGTTATTTATGGAATCAAGAAGTAGACCGCCTTTTATTAAAAGACGAAGAAAATAAATTAGGGCTTTCTGTAGGCACTAAAGAATTATCAGATGTTTTGTTTGGAAACGAATCTCCATTTAGACAAGAGTTTACCGATCAAGCAACGGGCGAGTTTAAAGTGAATGATGCGAAGCAGGCTATTGCTCAAATTAAAAAGAGTAAAAATGTAGAACAAATAAAACAAATTGAAAAAGTATATATAGAGCCTTCTATAGAAAACAGATTAAGAAATAAATATCAAGTACTGGTGGTGAAGGGCGTTCAAGTTCCAAAATGGTTAAGCGAAAAACAATATGCAGAATCGAATGCCATTTCAAGCATCTCTTTTGTAGGCATTCCATACACAACCATTTTAGATAGTACTATTAAAGTAAGTGATGATGATGTTGCTTCTTATTTAAAAGAAAATGCAGCTGCTTACCAAGTTGAAGAAACAAGCCGCTCTATTTCTTTTCTAGGCTTTAGCGCCGCACCCTCTTATCAAGATTCAGTTACTGCAAGAAATGATATTGAATCTTATAAGCAAGATTTTAAAAATAGCACAGAGACGGCTAAATATCTAAATAAAGTAGGAACAGAAATTCCTTATTATGATAGCTATATCAGTAAAAATTCTTTACAGATTCCACAAAAAGACTCTGTTTTAAGCGTTGGCGTTGGCGGTATCTATGGACCTTATGTAGACGGAAAAAATTTCACGATTGCAAAAATATTAGGCGTTAAACAGTGGTCTGATAGCGCAAGTGTTAGACATATTTTAATTGCAACAGTGAATCCGCAAAATGGTCAACAGGTTAGAGAAGACAGTGTTGCTAAAAAATTAGCAGATAGTATAAGCGTGGCCATTAGAGGCGGCGCTTCCTTTGAAGAGATGGTGGCGAAATATTCTGATGATGCTGGAAGTAAAACGACTGGTGGAGTATATGAAATGTTCCCACAAGCAAAAATGGTCCCAGCATTTAATGATTTTTCTTTTGATAATGCGGTAGGTGCTAAGGCTGTTGTAAAAACAGATTTTGGCTATCATTATATGGAAGTATTAAAGCAAACCGCAAAAGGACCTGCTTATAAAATTGCTTATTTATCAAAAATGGTGATGCCAAGCAATGAAACCATTAATGCGGCTTCAACAGCAGCAGCAAAATTTGCTTCGGGATCTAAGGATATTAAATCTTTCAACGCGTCTGCTGTGAAATTGAATCAACAAGTCATTCCTGCGGCGGGCATTAAAGCGAATGATTTTGACATACCAGGAATTGGTACTGCAAGAAATATAGTAAGATGGGTGTATGAGAAAGGGGTGAACGATGTTTCAGAGCCCTTTGAGTTAGGAGATAATTATGTAGTGGCTGTAATTACTTCAGAAGAAAAAGAAGGTTTAGCGAGCGTGAGCGCCGCAAGACCACAAGTGGAAGGAATTATTAGAGATAAAAAGAAAGCAGAAAAAATTAAAGCAACCATAAAAGGTAAAACACTTGAAGCAATTGCAACAGACGCTAATGCGGCGGTTCAAAGAGCAGATAGTATTGGCTTTAGCTTCTCCATGATTACAGGACTAGGCAATGAACCTAAATTAGTAGGTGCTGCTTTTAATAAAGCCCTAATTAATAAAGTAAGTGAACCCATTGCCGCAAATACGGGTGTATATGCTGTAAGCGTAAATGCCATTGCTGCTAAACAAGCAGATCAAGACCCTAATTTTTTCAAAGATGAATTATTAGAAAGAACAAGAGGCATGATGTTTAGATCGGCGAGCTCCTTTAAAAAGATAGCAAAGATCGAAGACAACAGGTCTAAGATTTACTAGTACTAAATAATTTCTATGGCCGAATTGTTTAACAATAAAGTGGCTGAAAGTGGAATAGTTACCATTGATCTTGCGAGTTTACTTCCAAGCAACGAAATTATTGTGTTTGATATAAAGCCCTATTTATTTATGGAGCTTATATTAAAAGAAAAAGAATTTCGCGCTGCACTTCTTACTACCGACTGGACTATATATCAAGATAAGGTGGTGGGCATTGTTTGTTCTGCAGATGCTATTATTCCTATGTGGGCAAATATGTTAATTGTATCAGCCCTCAACCCTTTTGCAAAAGGAGTTTATTTTGGAAATGAAAATAAAGTAAGAGAACAACAACTATTAGAAAATATTAATACGCTTAATATTAACGAATACAACGATCAAAGAGTGGTGATTAAAGGCTGTGGAGAAACACCCATTGGAGAGTCGGCCTATATCGCTATTACGCAGAAGCTAAGACCCGTGGTGAAAAGCATTATGTATGGAGAGCCTTGCAGTACAGTGCCTGTTTATAAAAAGAAGTAAGCAGAAAATAAGTAAAGAAGGTAAACAGAAATTGTTAATTTTTAATGTGCTTCTAACCAGTTTTTTCCAACACCCACCTCGGCCTCTACCGGCACACCATTAGGAAGCACCATGGCCTCTTTCATACATTTTAAAATTAATTCTTTTAATTTGGGTAGTTCTTTTTCTACTGCATCAAAGACTAATTCATCGTGTACTTGTAAAATCATTTTAGATTCCCATTTGGTTTTTTTCATCTCTGCATGAATTTTAATCATGGCTAGTTTAATCATATCTGCAGCAGAACCTTGAATAGGAGAGTTAATAGCGTTTCTTTCTGCAAAACCACGCACGGTAAAATTGCTACTATTAATATCTCTTAACCAGCGCCTTCTTCCCATTAGCGTTTCTACAAAACCTAATTCTTTCGCATTATTAATTTGCCCATCCATATACATTTGAATGCCGGGAAACTCTTTTTTATAATTGTCTATAATTTCCTTGGCCTCTGTTCTAGAAATACCCAGGTTTTCTGCTAAACCAAAAGCACCCTGTCCATAAATAATGCCAAAGTTCACACTCTTTGCTTTGTAACGCATTTCTTTGGTCACATCGGCCTCCTTAATTCCATATACTTTTGCAGCAGTGGCCGTATGAATATCCTTACCTAATTTAAAAGCCTCACACATATTCGGATCACCGCTAATGGCAGCCACAATTCTTAATTCTATTTGAGAATAATCGGCGCTCACTAGTACACGACCCTTTTCACGAGGAATAAAGGCCTTTCTAATTTCCCTCCCACGCTCTGTTCTAATAGGTATGTTTTGTAAATTAGGATTCGTACTACTTAGTCTTCCAGTAACCGCCACCGCCTGCGCATAACTAGTATGTACGCGTCCTGTTTTAGGATTAATCAATTCAGGAAAAGAATCGACATAGGTAGACTTTAATTTTGTTAATTCTCTAAAATTTAAAATGTCGTCCACAATTTTATGTTTAGCCGCCATCTTTTGTAAAACATCTTCCCCTGTTGCGTATTGACCGGTCTTGGTTTTCTTAGCCTTTGCGTCTAATTTTAAAATATCAAATAACACTTCACCTAATTGTTTGGGAGAGGCTAAATTAAAACGAACACCCGCTTGCTCATACACCCGCTCCTCACTTATTTTAGCATCTTTTTCTAAAACCTTACTGTATTCGTTTAAAAAATCGATGTCTACTTTTACGCCTTCATATTCCATATCAACGAGTACGCGTACAAGTGGGTTTTCTACTTCATTAAAAACTTTTTCTACACCGCGCTTTTTAATCAAGGGCGTAAAACAATTTTTTAATTGAAAAGTAATATCAGCATCTTCCGTAGCATATTCTGTTACCTGGTCCAAGGGAGCATCACGCATGGTGCCTTGGTTTTTTCCTTTCTTACCTATTAAAGTAGTAATGGATATAGGCTCGTACCCCAAAAACTGTGCACTAAGCAAATCCATGCTGCGCCTGCCTTCTGGCTCAATTACATAGTGTGCCAGCATGGTATCGAATGTTTTGCCTAATAGTTCCACCCCATACCATTTCAATACTAAAAAATCATATTTTAAGTTTTGTCCAATCCAAACAATGTCTTTGTTTTTAAATAAGGGTTCAAACAAGGCTAATATTTTTTTAGCCTCCGTTTCGTTTTCAATAGGTACGTAAAAGCCTTCATGTTCTTTATAGGAAAAACTTAAACCCACTAGCTCCACATTATTGGCATTAATGCCCGTTGTTTCTGTATCAATGCAAACCTCCTTTTGTAAAAGCAAATCCTTCACCAAGCCCTGAATACCTTCTTTACCCACCACTGCTTTATAATTGTGTGGCGTGTTCCCACTATTTTTATTCACTACTAGTTCTTCTGGCAGGTCTTCATCGCTTAATTCTCCTTCCTCCTGTTCATCACTATCTAAAGAACTATTGTGCTGCTCATTATTTTTTGCTTCTAATTCTTTCGCCCCGCCTTTTTTATTTTTTATTTTTACATTGACTGTATTTCCAAATAAATCGGTTTGTTCTTGTTTAGCAGTTGCTACATCAAAGGAACCAGCACCACCACTCACCGAAAATTCATCTCCTAAAATTCTTTTACCAAGTGTTTTAAATTCTAATTCATTAAATATTTCAGTAAGTGCCGATTTATTTTTTTCTTTTAACCTAAAATCTTCTTCATGAAAACTAACAGGCACATTGGTGATAATGGTGGCCAGCTTTTTACTCATGATGGCCGATTTTTTTCCAGCGCGTACTTTTTCACCCATGGATCCTGTTATCTTATCGGCATTATCTAAAACACCTTCTAATGTGTCGTATAATTTTAAAAGCTTAGCGGCGGTTTTTTCTCCCACACCCGGAATACCTGGTATATTATCAGACGCGTCACCCATTAAGCCCAACATATCTACCACTTGTTCTACTCTAGCGATATCCCATTTCTCACAAATCTTTTTTGCATCTACAATTTCTTCTTTATTGCCAAAAGCGGGCGGCTTCCATATATAGACATTGGGTTTTACAAGTAGTTGTCCATAATCTTTGTCGGGGGTAACCATATAAACCTCATATCCTTTAGCTGCTGCTTGCCATGCAAGGGTTCCAATAATATCATCGGCCTCATAACCATCGTATTCAATAACGGGAATATTAAACCCTTCAATGATGGCTTTAATATGTGGCAATGAATCTAATAAGTCTTCAGGTGCTTCTTGTCTGTTGGCTTTATAATCTGTGAAATCGATATGACGCTCCGTTGGCGCATGTGTATCAAAACAAACAGCAATATGCGTTGGATTTTCTTTTCTAATAATTTCTAAAAGTGTGTTGGTAAAGCCAAACTGTGCATTGGTGTTTATGCCCGTGGTCGTAATTCTGGGTGTGCGAATAAGCGCATAATAGGCGCGATAAATTAATGCAAGCGCATCTAATAAAAATAGCTTTTTAGACATGGCGCTAAGTTAACAAAAAAAACCTCCCCACCACGGCTGTGATAGAGAGGTTCTTTTAAGAACAGGATAAACTGTTAATTAGTTAATCTTGTATTTATGCTTATAGCGCTCATACATTTGTTTTTGTTTATTATCCAAAGAAATATCTCGTCCTTGAATAAAGGCCTTAGTCACCTGATTGCCTCTCATGTCTAGGATATCTCCATCGCTAATAATAATATTAGCATCTTTTCCCATTTCGATAGAGCCGGTGATATCGTCAATCCCTAAAATTTTAGCAGTATTAAGGGTAATAGCGCTTAAAGCCTCTTCCTTGCTTAAGCCATAAGCTGCAGCAGTACCCGCATTGAAGCTAATATTACGTTGCTTGCTTTGATCGTTTGCATCGTTGATCGCAAATAAAACACCTGCTTTTTTAAGTTGAGCGGGTAGTTTATAGAGTTGATCAATATCGTCGTCTTCTGTAGTAGGAAGCGCATGCTGATTATCTAAAATTACAGGAATATTATTCTCTACTAAAATGGATGCTATTTGTAAGCTTTCAACAGCACCAACAATAACCATATTAAATCCAAATGTTTTGCCTAAATCAATAGCTAGTAACATTTGTTTTACTTCATTAGCACGAATATATAATTTTTGTTTACCAGCGAATAAACCACGTACCGCTTCAAATCTCAAATTATTTTCTGCATGATTTTTTTCTTGCAAATAAGCGCGCGCTTCTGTAAAGAATGTTTTAAGGGTTTCAATTTTATCCATTGCCTCTTTTACCATGTCTCCACCGGGTTGACGCATAAAACCACCACGACCAGCTCTTCTTGGAATAAGCGAAGGCATATTAATAAACATACCAATGTCTGTTTTGTAAGCTGCGTCTTCATAATTCCAGGCGTCTAATTGTACAACAGAGGAACTTCCTTCAACAAGCGCTCCCATCGGTGCCACATGTGCAAGTAGTACACCGTTAGCGCGTAGTACATTAATGACTTTAGAATCGGTATTGTAAGAGACAATGGTTCTTATGTTTGCATTGTTCTCTCCAATTTCTTGAAAATCGTTGCTACCGCGCACACCACTATTAATTTCTCTTAAACCTAAACTAGAAAGTGGAACAATTAAACCAGGATACACTTGTTTACCTGTTGCATCTATAATTGTTGCGCCTGTAGTAGATACAGAAGCGCCTACGCCTGTAATTTTTCCTTTATCAAAACTAACCGATGCGTCGGTTAATACAGTTCCGTTACCCACATGCACAGTTGCATGCGTAATAACAATTGGACCTGCTTGCGGACCTACAGGATATACTGTTTCCTGAGCACTTGCTTTTAATTGTAAAAGCGCAAGAGATACAATCAATAAGGTGGTATATTTCTTTTGCATATATTAATCTTTTTGAGTTTCGTAAATAGTAACCATTTCATCTTCGTGGTCATGATCACCACAAGTTAATAGTACTTGATAGCTAGGCGTAGCAGCTCTTGTAGGGCCACCCGCTCTTTTCTCTCCTAACATTTTTTGTGTTAAGCGTGTTTTTTCAGCTGCCACTTCTTTGTGCATAGCGGCATCTTTTTCTCTATCGAAATAAATAGTACCATCTACGATAGTGTATAAAGATTTTGCATAAATACTTAAAGGATTATCAGACCATAAAACAACATCCGCATCTTTTCCTGTTTTAATACTACCTACTTTATCCGCAACATGTAATGCCTTTGCAGGATTAAGTGTTACCATTTTAAAGGCTTCTTGTTCAGAAACTCCACCGTATTTAACAGCCTTGGCCGCTTCTTGATTTAATCTTCTTGCCATTTCTGCATCGTCTGAGTTAATACAAACATTCAAACCCACTTTTTGCATAATAGCTGCATTATAACCCGTAGCGTCTTGTACTTCTGTTTTATACATAAACCAGTCAGAGAAAGTAGAAGCAGTAGCACCATGCTTTTTCATTTTATCTGCCACTTTATAACCCTCTAATATATGTGTGAAGGTGTTTACGGTAAAACCATATTTATCACCAATACGCATCATATAAGTAATTTCAGGTTGTACATAAGAGTGACAAGTAATAAAACGCTTTTTATTTAAGATCTCTACTAATGCATCTAATTCAAGGTCTCTTCTTGTATTCGGATTTTCTTTCATTGCTTTTTGATAGTCTAGGGCTCTATCAAAAGCATCGTTCAATACTTGTTCCACACCCATTCTTGTATCAGGGAAACGGTTATTGCTTGAATTAGTTGTTCTTTTTACGTTTTCACCTAAAGCAAATTTTATAAATCCATCTGCGCCTGCAAATTTTAAATCTTGATCATTGGCACCCCAACGAAGTTTAATCAGTTGAGTTTGTCCACCCACGGTATTTGCAGAACCATGTAGAATATGTGATGAAGTAACCCCACCACTTAGTTGACGATAGATATTAATATCTTCTGGATTTAAATTATCTGCAATACGCACCTCACTTGTAACAGACTGTGCGCCTTCGTTAATAGATAAAGCTCCAATATGTGAGTGCTCGTCAATGATGCCTGCGCTCAAATGTTTGCCAGTACCATCAATAACTCTTGCACCCGCCTCGCTAATATCTTTACCCAGTTTAGCAATTTTACCATTCTTTAATAAGACATCTGTATTATTTAAAACGCCTTCTTTTTCATTGGTCCAAACAGTAGCGTTTTTAATTAAGATAGTTTCTTGACTTGGCATTTTTTCATTTCCAAAACCTGCAAAAGGAAAAGTAACTTTTGCAAGTGGTTTTATAGTATCAGTATTTTTCTTAGTATCTGCCATTGCAATCATTGGACTCACTAGTGAAGCTGTCCATGTATTTTTATTTCCAGCAGGATCGGTTCCAATACCAGACCAGTTAGCACCTACAATGGCACCACCTAGTCTAATTTGTTCCGCACCTCTTCCTTTTTTATTAGGGAAAGAAATTTTAACCAAAGATTCATTAATGGTCACTTTAGCCATTAAGGTATCTGTACCAATAATGGATGCTGACAAATCTTTTTTAACTTCTAAATTATAATCGGTATTAGTTCCGCCTACATTTAATGTTAATTTATATTTTCCAGCATAGTTATTCCACTCACTACTTGTTACTTCGTATTTATTTCCTTGCACCCAGTTCTCAATAATTTTTGCATTAGAAGCAAACACGGGCTCAGTTGTAATAATAAAATTAGCCCACTTACCTGCTTCCAAAGAACCGACTTGATCATAAACACCCAACATATTAGCCGGTGTTTTAGTTAAAGCTTCTAAGGCCTTAGATTCAGATAAGCCATAGCGAATAGCTTTTTTTATATTGGCTAAAAATGTTTTGCTATCTCTTAAATCAGTACTGCTAATACTAAAAGATACATTTGCTTTTTCGAAGGCCGCTAAATTAGTGGGCGCTAATTCCCAGTGTTTCATATCTGATAAAGAAACAAAACGCGCATCGTTAGGATCTTCTACATCCATGGCATCAGGAAAATCTACATTTAATATATAGGCAGCCTTCGTTTTTACAATCTCCTCTATTCTTTGATATCCGTTGTCACCGCCTTTTATAATATATTGTACGCCAAACTCATCGCCTAATCTGTCTGCGCGCACTGTACTCCACTTTTCATCTGCAGCAAAAATTTGAGGAATGTTTTGAATATTGTTCCAAGCTTCTAAAGAAAGGTTTGCCCCTTCACCCACTGGTTTTGTTTGATACCATTTTGCATCTATATAAGTTTGACGCAATAAGGCAATGCTTCCCATTAAGCTCGATGGATAAGATTGTGTCGAAGAACCTTTTTCAAAAGAATACACTGCTGCAGCCTTTGTTTTAAGTAAGGCTTGGTTATTGTTTTCAGTTGCTAAGGTTACCACCGCGCCAGTACCTCTTGCGATACCATCTTTAACATGTGTAAAAACGGCTCCAAAACCATTGGCTCTAAAATTTTTCGCAGCAGCCTCGTCTGTATCAAATACATCTGATGCATTTACTTCGGGCTTAATGGCTTGGTTCCAGTTATATGCACCTGGTTTATTGGATAGGAATTGAGCAGGACCTCCATAGTTAAAGGCGCCGGCTGGTCTTTTTGCTTGACCCGCACCATAGTCGGTGAAGGGGTCCACAAAAGAAGGATATATAAATTTACCAGCACAGTCCACCACTACTGCGTCTTTTGGAATAGCAACGCTAGTGCCCACGGCAATAATTTTTCCTTGTTTAATTAATAAAGTAGCTTTTTCAAGCTTTGTTTTTTCATTTTGAATAATAGTAGCATTCGTAAAAGCGTATAAGCCCGTACGAATATCTCTAATACCGTTAATTGGGAAAGACTCCTGTGCGATGGCAGAAACTGCTGTGCACATTAGCAAGGCCCATACATAAATTCGCTTCATGTGATTCTTATTTTAGTTGTAAAGAAAGATACTAAAGCTACTAAAAAGAATTTGTGAAAAAACGGGGAACGGGAATTTTTTTATGAGCGGGGACCGATGGTTATTTGAACAATTGAACCGGTCATTAGCGACCAATAAAGACCATAAGTATTTGAATGTCGCTAGGGTTCACACCGCTAATTCGACTTGCTTGTCCAATAGTAAGTGGACGAATTTTCTTGAACTTTTGAAGCGCTTCAATAGATAAGGCAACTAATTTATCGTAATCAAAATTATCGGGAATCATTTTATTTTCAAGCGTTAACATACGCTCCACAATTTCTTTTTCTTTCTCAATATAACGCTCGTACTTAATTTGTATTTCCGCTTGTTCTAAATGATCTACTTCTTTATCTATTAACTTTTCTTTTAATTCAGCGCAATTTTCAATCACTTGATTTAAGCTAATATTTGGTCGTAGCAAGAGTTTTGAAGCTTTTTGTTTTTCTGTAATCTCCATTGAATCAATACTGGTTAAAAAACTATTTACCTCTTCTGGTATAATAGTTTGATTAGAAAGTATTGTTTTGATGTTGGCTACTTCGTTGGTCTTTTCTTCTACTTTTCGTAATCTGTCTGCACTTGCAAAACCAAGCTTATGACTTAGTTCTGTTAATCTTAAATCGGCATTGTCTTGTCTTAGAAGCGTTCTGAACTCTGCTCTCGAAGTAAACATTCTATAGGGTTCGTTCGTTCCTTTGCTTATAAGATCATCAATTAATACGCCAATATAGGCGTCAGATCTTTTTAAGATAAGTGGCTCTTTTTCGTTAATTTTTAAATGCGCATTCATGCCCGCCATTATACCTTGACAAGCCGCTTCCTCGTATCCCGTGGTTCCATTAATTTGACCTGCGAAATATAAATTACTTATTGCTTTTGTTTCTAGTGTATAGGTTAATTGAGTGGGTTGAAAATAATCGTACTCAATGGCATAACCCGGACGGAACATACGCGCCTTCTCAAAACCAGGTACTCTACGAAGTGCTTCGTATTGTACTTCTTCTGGTAAGCTGGTACTAAAGCCGTTTACATATATTTCCACTGTATTCCAGCCTTCTGGTTCTACAAATAATTGATGCCTCTCTCTATCTGCGAATCGGTTAATCTTATCTTCTATGCTTGGGCAGTATCTTGGACCCACTCCTCCAATACGACCTTGGTACATCGGGCTACGATCAAAACCAGTTCTTAATATATCGTGTACGACTGAATCGGTATAGGTAATATGGCAAGACCGTTGGTCTTCAGCCTTAATTCTAGGTATATCCATATAAGAGAAGCCTACAATTTCTTCGTCACCCTTCTGTTCTTCCATCTTTGAATAGTCTAAACTTCGGCCATCCACCCTTGGAGGCGTACCTGTTTTAAGCCTATCTGATTCTAAACCAAAAGAAACCAGTTGTTCGGTAATGCCGGAAGCTGCTTTTTCTGCCACCCTTCCACCTCCAATTTGTTTCTCGCCTATATGTATAATTCCGTTTAAAAAGGTTCCGCTAGTGATAATAACCGCATCTGCCTCTATTTTATGTCCTAAACTTGTGATGACCCCGCAGGCCTTATTGTTTTTAATGATAAGTTCGTTCACTGAGTCTTGGTAAAAGTCAACATTGGGGGTGTTTTCTAGCATTTCTCTCCACTTAGAGGCAAATAAATGCCTATCGTTCTGGGATCTTGGGCTCCACATGGCCGGCCCCTTGCTTTTATTAAGCATTCTAAATTGAATAGTACTTAGGTCGGTGACAATGCCGCTATATCCACCCAGGGCATCTATTTCCCTTACTATTTGACCTTTGGCAATTCCACCCATAGCTGGGTTACAACTCATTTGGGCAATGGTCTGCATATTCATGGTCACCAATAAAACCTTGGAGCCCATATTGGCCGCCGCTGCTGCTGCTTCACAGCCTGCATGGCCGGCACCTACTACTATGACATTGTATTTGGGAAACATATAAGTGTGCAAAGATAAGCCTGTATTGAATACCAAGCAATTCAATTAATTTGGTTTTGTAAAAACAACTATACCTCGTTTTTCGTTCACTTCATTCACAAGACTCGCTATTTGATATGTTCCATATGGAACGTTTTCTAAGTTTGAGGTATTAAATTAAAAGGGGAACGTTCCATGTGGAACGTTTTTCAGGTGAAAAAGGGATAAAAACCTAATTAGCCAATAGACTTTAGGTAGGATTTCAGCCATTTATCCTCCTGGGCGCGCATTTTCTTGATATCGGCCGGCTTTTTATCCTTGTAGCCACAGAAATGGAGGGCTCCGTGGAAAATTACCCTCAGCAACTCCTCCTTCAAGGAAGTCTTATGGGTTTTTGCATTATCCTTCACTCGGTCAATGCTTATATATACCTCTCCAATTAACTTACCCTTGGTTTCAGATAGGTCGAAACTTATAATGTCGGTATAAAAATCGTGTTGTAGATAGGATTTATTAATGCCTAATAAAAATTTATCAGAACAAAATATATATTGAAGCGTCTCAATAGTCAAGCCCTCTTTTTTTAAAGACCTTTCGATAAAAGCCTTTACTGCCAAACGATTGCCTAGTGTTGCATTTTTGTCGGCCTTATTAAAAGAGATATTCAATGACATAAAAGATTGTTTTTCAATGCTCCAAATTTCGTAACTATTTGTGTAAAACAGAAACTATCTTTGTAGTATTAATATGAAGAAACTATCTGATTTAAAAATGGGCGAGTCTGGCGTTATTCATTCTTTTGAAAATGATGAAATCTTTTTGAAGTTAATGGAGATGGGCTGTATACCAGGCGAATTAATTACAGTTGAGCAAATTGCTCCCTTGGGCGATCCTATATCCATTTCGGTGGCAGGGTATCAATTAAGCCTTAGAATGAATGAGGCAGATAGTATTTTTATTAACCCTAATATTGAAACAACTAATTGATAATCAATATATTATAAAATGAAGATTGGTTTATTTTTTGGTTCTTTTAATCCTATACATAATGGCCATTTAATGGTGGCTAGTTATGTAGCCAATCATTCAGACCTAAAACAAGTATGGTTAGTGGTCTCTCCACAAAACCCATTGAAAGCCCAGGGCAGTTTACTAAACGAATACGACCGCCTGCATTTAGCCAAGCTAGCGATTGAAGAGGATACACAACTAAAAGTATCTGATATTGAATTTTCTTTACCGAAGCCTTCTTATACTATTGATACGCTTATCTATTTAGAAGAGAAATATCCGCAACATGAATTTTCGGTAATTATGGGTGCAGATAGTTTTCAGAATTTACCGAAGTGGAAAAACTTTGAAACCTTAGTTAAGAATTATTCGTTCATTGTATATAAACGAGATGGCTTTGATATTTCAAATGAATATGGTGCGCGCGTTCAAATATTAGAGGCGCCTTTGTTACAACTCTCTGCAACATTAATTCGCAACAATAGAAAAGAAGGAATAACGATTCGTTATTTAGTACCAGAAAAAGTACGCGAAGAAATAGAGAACAGTAATTACTTTAAAGACTAGTTTTAAATAAGTTCTAAAATCATATTTCCATCTATTCCAAGTTTTTCGTGAACCGCTTTTAGGAATTGGATATCCGGCTCTCTTTTACCATTTAATATTTTTGAAAGTTTTGAACTTGACATCTCGAAAAGGGCCGCCAGCTTATATTGTGTTAAATTCATTTCGGCAATCTTTTTTTGAATCACATCATTTATAGTAATAGGGAGTGGCCAAATTTTAAGACTATTTTTTTCGTAATCAGCTGCTAGTAAAGTAAGTTGGTGAAGCTCCTCAGTATCTTTTTTATTTAAAGAATTAAAGCCCCCTCCCTTTGTAGCTTTTTTAATAAACCCCTCAATTAGTTGGTGTACTTGTTCGTATTGGTTCTTATTTCTAATTTTATCAATCATAATTATATAGTTGAACAATTTATTTTGTCATAATTCGCATGCGTCCCGATATATCTTATATAAAGGGTTCTTTTGTTAAAGTGTATCAATGCCACCAACCTAAAAACGTTACCTCGAATATTAAAAACATATCTATCATTTCCAACGGCATCTACCGAGCCAAAGTCCCTTTTAATATCAGAAAACTCCTTCCAGCTTGCCTTCCTTGTTATTTTATACCACCTATTTAGCGACTCGGCTGATTCGGGGTGTTTGCTCACAAAAGCCTGCACGATAGTAAAGCTTAATATAATCATAAAACTAATAATTATTTCATTAAGAGAAAAATATTTCTAAAATAGAAATATTATGAATGATACCTTTGGCATAATTATTAAAACTTATGATACGAAATCGCAGTATTTATACTTGAAAAACAGGCATTTAAAAAATGTAATTTTATTGGTAACAATTTTGTTACCTTTATAAAGACAGATTGAATGAATGCAAAACAAATTCAACAGATATTAATAAAAGATGGCTGGATAATTAAAAATCAAAAAGGAAGCCATAGACAATATATTCACGAATTAAAAAAGGGTAAAGTAACGGTACCCTTTCATGGCAAATACGAAATAAACCCTAGCACGTTAAAAAGTATATTTAAACAGGCGGGGATTAAAAATAAATAAAATGAAAAAAAAGATAATCTTAATCATTGATACCGAAGGCAAGGGACCACTATGGGGAAGGGTTCTTTATGAAGATAATTTATTAGTAGATTCTGGGAAAACCGTATCCCAAATAGAAACAAAAATGAAGAAGCTTTTAATAAACTTCCATCAACTAAAAGAAGATAAATTTGCTTTTGAAATTCAATATGATATTTCTGGACTATTTCAAGACAAAAGCTTTTTAAACGCATCGGTTGTTGCGGATAGGGCTGGCATAAGCAGAATCATGATGCGTCAATATAGGATAGGCAATAAATTTCCAACCCTAGAAAAGCTTACTAAGTTAGAAAAGGCGATTAAAGATATGGGCACAGAGCTGAAGTCAATAAAATTGGCAAAGCACCTCTCTAAAAAAAGAGCATAAGACCGAACTATCGGTTCATGCTGGCTAAAAACTCTTCGTTGTCTTTAGTGCCGCGCATGCGTTTTAATAATTCATTCATTGCTTCGTCGTTATTCATATCATTTATGAATAAGCGAAGAATATTCATTCTACCTAATACTTCTTTGTCTAATAATAAGTCGTCACGACGCGTGCTTGATCCTACTAAATCAATAGCTGGGAAAATACGCTTGTTTGCTAAACGACGATCTAATACTAATTCCATATTACCTGTTCCTTTGAACTCTTCAAAAATAACCTCATCCATTTTTGAACCTGTTTCAATTAAGGCAGTTGCTAATATAGTAAGCGATCCACCGTTTTCAATTTTACGCGCTGCACCAAAAAATTGTTTTGGACGAAGTAAGGCGGTAGCTTCTACACCACCTGATAATACTTTACCAGAACTTGGCGCTACTGTATTGTGCGCACGTGCTAAACGTGTAATAGAATCTAATAAAATAACCACATCGTGTCCGCACTCTACCAAGCGTTTTGCTTTTTGTAATGCAACTGATGAAACCTTAACGTGCTTTTCAGCAGGCTCATCAAAAGTAGAAGCAATGACTTCTCCTTTTACAGAACGCTCTACATCTGTTACCTCCTCTGGTCTTTCATCTATTAATAAAATAATCAAATAACATTCTGGATGGTTGGCAGCAATGGCGTTGGCCACTTCTTTCAACAACATAGTCTTACCCACTTTTGGTTGGGCTACAATCAAACCTCTTTGTCCCTTACCAATAGGTGTAAACAAATCCATGATACGGGTACTATAATTAGTAGCCGATGTGTATAAATTTAATTTCTCAAAAGGAAAAATAGGGGTTAGATAATCAAAAGGAATACGATCACGAATTTCATCCGGATTTTTTCCATTGACTTGACTCACCTTAGTCAACGCAAAATATTTTTCACCCTCACGCGGAACACGAACAGTGCCGTGTACCGTATCACCTACTTTTAAACCAAATGCTTTTATTTGAGAAGGAGATACATATACATCATCAGGAGAAGATAAATAGTTGTAATCGGAAGAGCGTAAAAAACCATAACCATCAGGCATCATTTCTAAAACACCTTCTGATTCAATAGTGCCATCAAACTCTACACTAAATACGGGTTCTTTTTTAGGCTGAGGATAACGCTGCGCTGGTAAGTTAGGTCCGCCATTCGGCCCGCCATTGGGAGCACCACCTGCGCTGGCTTGATCTGCTGAAGCGGGTGCTTGAGCAGCGTCATTGCTTTCACTAGTTGGAGCAGGCGCCCCACTACTTGCTGCACTTTCATCGCCAAACAATGCTTGGGCAATTTTAGAAGCTTTATCGTCTTCGGTATTGTTTTTTGCAGGCTCGGCTTTTTTAGAGGCTACTGCTTTTTTTGCTGCCGGAGCGGCTGCAACGGGTTTACGTCCCCTTTTTGGTTTTTCTTCTTTTTCTGGCACTTTGAACTATGGTTTATTTAAAAATCGAATCAAGATTTAGGCTTATTTGAACGCTTTTTGAAATTTCGGTCGAAATAATGGTGACCGTAAATTGTATATTGGGAATTGGGGTAGCGAGCTATCAACATTAAAAAGAATCAATTTGCTCGTTGCTACTGCAATGTTAAGCAGTTTTTTTAACAAAAAAACAATTTTTTATCTGTTTTTATACTTAAAACAGGGTATTTGGCCCCCGAAACCGATTATCTTTGCCATTCGAAATCAGCAATATGTTCAACGACAGAATTAAAATAAAGCAATTGTTATCGGGCACCCCCACAGGGACCGAAGTGGTGGTAATGGGATGGGTGCGCACATTTAGAAACAATCAGTTTATAGCCCTTAACGACGGAAGCACGAATGCGAACATTCAAATTGTGGCCACACTGGGAGAATTTGATGAAGCCATATTAAAACGTGTTACCACCGGCGCCTCTTTAAAAATAGTGGGCACCGTGGTGGAGAGTTTAGGTAAGGGACAAAGCGTAGAAGTAAAAGCCAAGACCCTTGAAATTTTAGGAGACAGTGATGCTGAAAAATTTCCTTTACAACCTAAAAAACATTCTTTAGAATTTTTAAGAGAGAAGGCGCATTTGCGTTTTCGTACCAATACATTCGGATCGGTATTTAGATTAAGACATGCACTTGCTTTTGCAGTACATCAATTTTACAACGAACGCGGGTTTGTGTATTTACATACACCTATTATTACAAGCTCAGATGCAGAAGGTGCAGGTGAAATGTTTAGAGTTACTACACTTCCTTTAGAAGGGGCGCCTAAAAATGATAAAGGTGAAATTGATTATACACAAGATTTTTTTGGCAAAGGAACCAACTTAACGGTGAGTGGTCAACTCGAAGGAGAGCTAGGCGCCATGGCCTTTTCAGAGATTTATACATTTGGCCCCACCTTCCGTGCCGAGAATTCAAATACGACTAGGCACTTAGCAGAGTTCTGGATGATTGAACCTGAAATGGCTTTTTATGATATTGAGGACAATATGAATTTAGCAGAAGCCTTCATTAAATATTTAATTAATTATGCATTAAAAAATAATGCAGAGGATATTGATTTTTTAGATGCGCGTTTAGCAGAAGAAGAAAAGCAACTACCTACTGAAAAAAGAAGTGGCCTTGGATTAAGAGAAAAATTGGAACTGGTTGTTAATAATAATTTTGAACGTATTACTTATACAGAAGCGATTGATATTTTATTAAATAGTAATCACTACAAGAAAAAGAAATTCCAATACGAGGTGAAGTGGGGAATTGATTTACAAAGTGAGCATGAAAGATATTTAGTAGAACAACACTTTAAAAAACCAGTCATTGTTACGGGTTATCCAGCGGCGATCAAAGCATTTTATATGCGTATGAACGACGGCTGTGCACCAGGCAAAGAAACGGTAGCAGCGATGGATATTCTAGCCCCAGGCATTGGTGAGATAGTGGGAGGCAGCCAAAGAGAGGAGCGTTTAGACAAACTAGAAGCCAGAATGAATGCCATGGACATACCTTTAGAAGACATGAGCTGGTATTTAGATACCAGAAGATTTGGAACCGTGCCACATGCAGGCTTTGGTTTAGGTTTTGAAAGAATGATTCAATTTGTTACAGGCATGACCAATATTAGAGACGTAATTCCTTTTGCAAGAACGCCGAAAAATTGTGAATATTAATAATGGGAATTGTATTTGTCTTAATTGGCGCGCTTTGTTTTGCCATCAGTAATGCCTATTGGAAAAAAGTAACGCAAACTATTCCTTATCAAATTGGCATGTTTTATAGAGGCATATTTGCATCAATAATTTTTTCCATTTTATATTTTGGTTTTAGAGACAGCGCTTTTTTTAAAGGCTGGACAATACATACTTTAAGTTTTGGCAACCCTTTTTTATTAACCATTGCACTGAGTATTTTTAATATTTTTGGATTGGTATTTTTTTTAAGAGGCATACAACGAGCGCCTGTAAGCATTGTGGTGCCTGTGTCTGCGATAAAATTATTTACTATTTTAACGGCTGTATTTATTGTAGGCGAAGTTTGGAAAGCCAATTATTTATATGCCTTTATTTTTTCAACAGCAGGCTTGCTTCTTTTATATTTTCAAGGAAAACAACAATCCAGTATTAGCGAACAAAAAAATGGAATGTTGTACGGCGTACTCGCCAGCTTTTTTTGGGGAAGCTCTTATGCACTCTATACTTATCCAATAAGTTATTGGGGCCCTCTTGGTTTTAGTTTAGTGATTGAAACAACGGCTATGTTATTCGGACTGGTATTAGTCATACGCGACGGCCTATTAAAAAACCTATTTAATTATATAAGTGCAAAACATATTTTCACTTATCTAAAATTGGGTTTATTATTAGTTTCTGGAGGACTCGCTATTAATATATCTTATCAGTACTTGCCCATCATGGTCATTAATATCTTAATTATAAGTAGCCAGCTTTTATCGGTATTAATTGGCTACTTCTTTTTTAAAGAAAGACTAAGCCCTAAGCAATGGCTGGGTCTAGCCTTTATAATTATCTCCTTTTTTATAGTGGCTACTTCGGCTTAGTAAATGACTGATTTTCAATAAAGAATCCATATTTTTTGCTATTTAAGGCCGCCTGGCCTATATTTGCTCCCCGGTTCATAAAGGTTGTAAGACTAAAATGAACTTAAAGGATGGCGCTGTAGCTCAGTTGGTAGAGCAAAGGACTGAAAATCCTTGTGTCCCCGGTTCGAGCCCGGGTGGTGCCACAAGCCCTGAACGATTGTTCGGGGCTTTTTTGTATATTCAAGTACCCCAAGAGCATAAAATTTTATTTTATGAAAAAAGTCGTTTTCGTCTTGGGAATTTTGTTTCTCATCGCATGTAAAAAATCAGAGGTGGCCGTTACACCACCAGTAGTTGTGGTTCCTGAGGAAGCCGTTAAATTTTCTACAAATTTAGACACCGGCACTTACTATGTTTCAGATACACTGCCTCTTATTATAACAGTAAGTACTAAAGTTCCTGCTGCAGGTTTTATATATTCAGTAACTACCACCTGGACAGATAGCGCTAAACAAATATTCAAACTAGATACTACTATAACAGCTGCTAGTTTAAGTTTAAATATTCCTGGTCATAAAAGAATGGGAAATTATTCTGTTCAAGTAAACGTTAGCTCTAAGGCTACTTCAACTAATACAAGCGCTAAGACTATCGCACTTGTGAATATACCTATACTACCTGCGGTTAATACAGATTTATTTCCTGATTTAAATTGGAATGATCATGCAGCTGGGAAAAATACTACTTATGATTTTAACCAAGATGGAGTACCAGATATAATTTCTTATAGAAGAGTTTCTGAAAAATCACCACTACCATCTATTTTTGAAATCAAAGATTATTTAGGAAACAATCTTTATTCTTTTAATCTAAAAGATTTCAAACCTTCTGTTAGAGATTCATTGCAACATATCATAATTGATTATAGAGATTTAAATAATGATGGTTATGGTGATTTTGGTTTATCCTATATGGGAGAGTGGTGGACTGGTCAAAATGGAGCTCCAGGAAGTACCGTAAAGTTTATTGGTAATTATATTTGCTTATTATTATCAAAAGGGAAACTACAATATCAACCAGTGGAAGTGCTCGATGAGCCTAATAAACCATTGGCTTTCAATTTAACAATGTATGATTGGGATCTTGACGGCAAAGACGATGTTTTATTATCTGATTTAGAAAAAGGCGACTATTTAAAAAACTTAGGAGATAATAAATTTCAAAGAGGAACTTTAAGTAAACCAACATTTTTTAATCAAGCCATTGGGAATAAATTAGATTTTGATGGAGATGGGAAAATAGATATGATTAATTTTTATGTAAATCAGTTAGATGAATATAATCGTTATAATTCTACTGACATGTCCCAAACTTTATCAGTTCTATCAAAAACAGGCGTTAAGAATTATCCGGTAGTTGGCAAAACCATTAAAAAATACGTTTACTTTTTGGGAGAAATTGAATCTGCTGAAAGAATTAATATGGTCGATGGAGAC
>Ga0207940_1000006_pt1 | contig 80781 bp, 53 predicted proteins | sample LakMenEpi06Jul12_FD_150676 | JGI IMG/M metagenome (GOLD analysis project Ga0207940, IMG submission 150676) | Freshwater microbial communities from Lake Mendota, WI - 06JUL2012 deep hole epilimnion (SPAdes) | ecosystem: Environmental > Aquatic > Freshwater > Lake > Epilimnion/Euphotic zone ... | reverse complement strand
CAGACAAAGCGAAGTTCACCTAAAGTATCAACAAGAATAATGGAATCGTCAGGCGCTACTGAGGTAGCAAGATCAGATCTATTTTTAAAAGGTAATCCAGTGTGTTCGATTTGCTTTCTAACTTGGTTAAAAAGGTCGGGCTGCCTAGGAACAAGAATCAGCCTTAATCGGGGAAATTCTTTTTTTAATACGATGTAAGCGTTAAGCAGATATTGCTCTTCCGGAGCTTGTGTACTGCCAGCAACCCAGACAAGTTCATCAGGTTTGATACCAAACATTGATTTAAATTTTTCGATGTTAGGGTCGTTGCGAGAAAAAGTAACCCCATCGAATTTTATAGACCCGGTAACTCTGGTAGAAGAGGGAGAAACCCCGATGCGATGCAAGAAATTTTCGGTTTCAATGTTTTGAAGAGCAAAGGCGCTGATTTTTGAAAAGAAAGATTTGGCAACCCAAGGGAAGTTTAGATAGCGAGCCTGAGTTCGCGGGCTCATTCTTCCGTTTATAACTGAAACAGGAATATCCTTAGCCTTACAACAATGAAGGAAGTTGGGCCAAAGTTCGCTTTCTGCCAAAACAATAAGATCGGGTTTGATTTGGGAAATTGCTTTGTTGATAGCCCAAGAGAAATCCAAAGGGAAAAGAACTACAGGGATGCCTTTAAAGCACTTCTGTGCTTCCAAAAGCCCGTTGTCTGTTGATGAAGAAACCACGACAAACCAATCAGGCTTAGAAGTTTGAATGGTAGAAACTACTTGGCGTAGGAGGTGGATTTCTCCAACACTCACGCCATGAAACCAAACGGTTTTATGATTGGCAGAGGCCCTAAGGCTTTGGAGATTACCGGTAAACCGAGTGCGAAAATTATGGAAAGAACGGCCCTTCCAGCAGAAACGCCATGCAAGCCAGGGCGAGGCGAGAATTAGTGCCAGGAAATAAAAGGAATTTAAAAAGAGGCTCATGGGATTCCTTCCCTAAATTCCTTTCATACGAGATGCAGTGCTAAACCGCATTAGTGCGCATACAGCAGTTTTTAAACTTTTTGCCGCTACCACAAGAGCAGGGATCATTTCTGCCGATTCGTTCGCCAAAGTTCCTGATGGTTTCAACCTTTTTTTCTTGCTTGATTTCTTCGGGGGCGCCACTTGATTGAGCTTCGGGAGCTTGCAGCCTTGGTGCAGATTCATGAGTTGCAGACCCGATGACCCAAACGGTATCTTGAACTTCGTCAGCATCTTCCATGCGGAAAACAATTTCGCTGACTCTTTCTTCAACACCTTCCCACATAGCTTCAAATTCTTTCATACCTTCGCGTTTGTAAACAGTCTTTGGGTCTTCTTGGGCATAACCTCGTAATCCTACGGTGGACCGTAAATGATCCATCACATAAAGATGGTTTTTCCAAGTGCTATCAAGTTGGGCAAGAACCAGTCCCCGTTCCATAATGCGCATTTCAGGGCGATAGTGATCATCAAAGATGTTCCACATGATCTGCCTAGCAGCATCTTGGGAAACGCCAGTCAGTTTTTCTGTAGGAATTTCGATTTGGAGTTGTGTGCGCATGTAATCGCAAAGATCTTTGGCATCGCCCTCTTCGGAAACCTGTGTGCCATGAAATGCCTCTGCGAGTTTATGGTCGATATCAGCCTGACCGATTTCGGGCATTGCTTTGAAGCTGACCTGAACAAGCATCTGTTGGATTTCAGCACGAGAAAGAGTTCGGAAACTTTCTTCAGAAAGTTCGTTAGCAAATTGGTGGAACCTAGATTGGGCCCATTTGTATAAGCCTTCACGATTATATTTTTGGCTTCCGGGAACAGCTTGCGAACTTGTGCCCTCATTCATGAATTTAGCCATGCCTGCCGCTACGGGGAATGTAATTTCCTTTTGGCGATAAAGCTCCTTGGCTTTCCCAACCAGTATTTTTTCAACTTCGGTGGGAGTTTGATTCGTAAGGCTGCTTTCAGGAACCTCGATCTGGAACTTTAATTTCATCCAGTTTAACAAAGATGAAAGGCCCCATTTGGATTGAAGTAAAATCGAGCCCTCTTGAAGGCTTATTTTTTCAACAGAGTCTTCTGTTTGCTTGGCAAGATATTCGACAAGATCGCTTTTGCCAACGGATTTGAGGGTTTTCTCAGTGTTTTCAAGTTCCCAGCGCTTGTTAACCTGATTGGTAAGAGCTTGCCAGTTCCATTCACTTTCATCATCTGACCCGAGATTTTCTTCGATGAAATCCTGGAGTTGGGTGAGGGTGACGGAGAGAGCCTTATTCTTGGCGTAAAGTTCTGCTTCTTCAAAAGTGGAACGGTCAAAGTCCGAGCCTTTGAATTCCACGCCAAGCTTATCAGAGGCATATTGCGCAAAACTATCAGGACCATATTTGCGATCTAGAAAACGATCGATTGCCATTTTAATTTGATGCGCAATCATCCCGACGATGCGAATCTTGCAATTGGTGTCGTTTAAGATTTCCTGACGATACCCGTAAACCCTGCGCCTCTGGGTGTCCATGACCTCATCGTATTCGAGGAGATGTTTTCTGCTTTCGAAATGTCTTTCCTCAACTTTTTTCTGGGCTTTTTGAATCTGCCTGCTGACCATAGGGCTTTCTATAGCCTGGCCTTCTTCCATACCTAATCTTGTTAAAACATTTGCAACCCATTCGCCCATAAAAATACGCATGAGATCATCTTGAAGCGAAAGATAGAAACGGCTGGAACCTGGGTCGCCTTGCCTGCCTGCTCGACCACGCAATTGGTTATCAATTCTGCGTGAGTCATGTCGTTCCGTTCCAACGATATGCAAGCCGCCTAAATCTTTAACCTTGCGTCCTTCTTCCTTAGTCTTTTCTTTGGCTTCGATGTCAGTAATGATAATTTTCCACTCATCTTCAGGGACATCTAATCGGGAAGCATATTTATTTTTAAGAACGGCCCAACCCATAGCTTCGGGATTTCCCCCAAGAATAATATCTGTACCGCGCCCAGCCATGTTTGTCGCAATGGTTAGTGCACCAATTCTTCCCGCTTGAGAAACAATTTCCGATTCGCGTGCTGCGTGTTCGGGAAGTGCGTTAAGAAGTTCGTGCTTGATGCCTTTTCGTTTCAAGAGTTCGCTAAGCTTGATGGATTTATCAACATCGGTGGTGCCAATAAGAATCGGCCTGCCGGTTTTATGAACTTCAACAACCTCTTCGACCACTGCTTTCCACTTTTCTTTTTCGCTACGGAATACGGTGTCTGCATGATTTACGCGAATTAAAGGCCGGTTTGTTGGGATTGCTCTGACTTGAAGTTTGTAGATTTTCCAGAATTCATCGGCTTCGGTCATTGCGGTGCCTGTCATCCCGCAAACCTTTTTGTAAAGCTTGAAGAAGTTCTGCAAGGTTATGGTTGCTAAGGTCTGGGTTTCTTCCTTGATTTTAACACCCTCACGATAATGTTTGGCCTCGACAGCTTGATGCAAACCATCGGACCATTGCCTGCCAATCATAAGACGGCCAGTGAATTCATCGATAATAACGATGCTCATCTCGCCTGATTCCGGGTGATTCATCACGGCGTATTGTTTGTCTTTTTTGTAAAGGTGGTGGGCCTTTAGGGAGTTATCTATGAGGTGAGGCCATTCCATGTTTCCTGCAGTATAAAAGCTTTCAACACCGGCGAGTTCTTCTGCTTTGCGAATACCATCATCTGTAAGATGGCAAGTATGTTCTTTTTCTTTGACTTCGAAAAAAGGACCATTTAAGAACCCTGCCTCAGCAGAATCTTTATTGGCATTTCTTTGCAGGTCGGATAATCGAACAGCGACTTCGTTTGCTTTGGTGTACTTGCGAAGATCGCTAAATGCTTGTCCGGAAATAATAAGAGGAGTTCGCGCTTCATCAATAAGGATATTGTCCACCTCATCAATAACTGCAAAATGAAGCCCTTTCTGACATTGCTGGCCATATGAATCGTAACTATTATCGCCCCATCGCGCAGGTTTCATGTTATCGCGTAGGTAATCAAAACCAAATTCGCTGTTGGTGCCGTAGGTGATATCGCATTCGTAAGCTTCTCGCCTTTGAACTGGATCCATGTCGCTTTGTATGAAACCTGCGGATAAACCGACCCCGCGGTAGATGGGTAGCATCCACTCGCAATCGCGCCTAGCGAGGTAATCATTCACGGTGATTACATGAACGCCTTTGCCTTCAATGGCGTTTAATACTGCAGGCAAAGTTGCAACTAAAGTTTTGCCTTCTCCGGTAACCATTTCTGCGATGTCACCCTCATGCAAGACAATACCGCCAAGCATCTGAACATCGAAGTGTCTCATGTTCTTGGATCTTCGAGCAGATTCTCTGCAGGCAGCAAAGGCAATCGGTAAAAGCGAATCCAAGGTCTCGCCTTGGGCAAGCCTAGCGCGAAGTTTTGTTGCCATTTGCCTTAGTTCATCATCGGTAAGAGCCAGCATTTCAGGCTCAACATCGTTAATTTTTGCAAGGAGGGTGCCCGGCGTGATTTTCGGAACGCTATCGGGTTTGTTGGAACGAACAAAACCAAGAGATCGGACATATCGTTCGTTGCTATCGCCTAATATGCTAAGCAGTAATTTGCCAACCATTTCGGGGAAAGAGCTGAAAAATTCAATTAATCGGTCAAGAAAGCTTGTCTGCACGGGCATCGCGCCACTCCTCAGAAAAAACGAAAGCATACAACAATGTGGACGCTGTTCAATTATGCAAGTCTAGAAGGGATTGGTAGTTTCGGTCAATATGTAGAACCGTAATAATTAAGGTACCAATTTCCCTATCAGCTCATCGGACGACTTTTTCCTTACCCATCCTACCGTAACAGTCCCCGGTTGAACACCCGCATAAAATTCTAAGTGTTCGGGTAACTCTTGCACTAATTCTTTTCTGTCCTTCCCTGATTTTATAAGAAGCAGGGTGTTTGGTCTTTCATTAAGAAACTTCAGCAACAAGGATTTTTCATTTCTGGAGAAAGAAACGACTTCAGCATCGGGGAGGTAAAACGGAGCAGAATCCCACAAATGCGGGTAACAAACCACGAGTGTGGGTAATTGTTTTTCCGCTTTAAGATGAGCCCTAAGGTGCCCCCGCAATGAAAATATATGGTTGTAAGCTGGCAGAATTTCCCGAATTCCAGCATAAAGCGTTAAGAAAAGTGCTCCAGCAGTGATTGCGAAGGAAAGTTTTCTTTCTGGTTTTCCAGCTTTAAGAATAATCCAGATGCATAGGCCCGTCAGAAAAATAAACCCAAGTGTAAATCCGGTGCCTGGCTTAAAAATACCCCGAAACATTCCTGCAAAAGAAACCCCAAATCCTGCCAAAAGAAGGATACCTAAGAAGTTAAATGCACCATTTGAAACAGGGGTTAACAATGTTTTCCAAAAAAGCCCTTCGTTTTTGGAGCAAATAATCGCTCGGACTTGACAACCAAGGGCGATTGCAAGCGGTGGTAATACAGGCAAAAGATATATCGGCCTCTTGCTTAATCCCATCGAAAAAAAGAATAATATGACCAATCCGGTCACCAATCCAAATCCCGCAAATGATCCTAATTGCTGCTTACTTGTTTTTGGTTGAAACAACGAAATTACTTGTCCGGGCAGAATGAAAATCCATGGCATCATGCCAAATAGCAATTGAGGCAGGAAAAACCAGAATGGTTCCTCGTGATCATATGGCGCAACATATCTTAAAACGTTCTGGCCGATGTAAAAATGTTGAAAGAAATCTGGTTCTCTTAACGCAATCGCAACCTGCCAAGGAATTGAAATTAAAAGCGCAGTGGCTATCGGCAGCAACCAAGATTTGATTCCAGGCTTAAAGGCGCGTTGGTCAACGAATGTCCATAATGCGATAGGCAAAGTTAAAAGAATGATTGCGACGGGGCCTTTGGTAAGAATGCCTAATCCCATGCATATACCGAAGCCAAACCAGCAGAAAAGATTGATTTTCTTTTCATTGCAAGCTAGAAATCCGAGGCATAATCCTAAAGTGACCAAAAAGCAGAGTAGGGTGTCTGGGGCCAGCATTCGTTCTAAATAAATAAATCTGTTGGTAAGGCATAAAATAAATCCTGCGATCAGTCCTTCCCAATGAGCCTTTGCATTAATTCCCCAAAAAACCAAAACAAAAACCGAGGCAATACCTGCAAAGCATGGAAGTAATCTTGCTGCCCAATCGTGAATACCAAAGATTTGATAAAGGCCAATCACGGCCCAATATGTAAGAGGAGGTTTATCCAAGTAGGGTTTGCCATGAAGCAAAGGCACAACCCATTCGTTTTGGAGGAGCATTTCTCTGGGAACTTCTGCATATCTAGCTTCCTGAGGTTCTAGCAGAGGCGCTCGCAGGCTCGATGCGAATAATAGTGAGGAAAAAATGAGCAGTAACATAGCACCTGCAAAATACGCCATCCTCTCACTTTTCTTCCAAGCTTTAAAAGGAGGTGTTTGTTCCGGGCTGTTGAAAAAATGATTGCTGAAACAGTAAGGGATGAGCGTTTTTAATGTTTTAGGGACTTCCATCCAACCCACTTTGCTACTTCCTGCATAACGCAATCTGTGTCTTACAGGCACTTCCTTGATGACGAGATCGTTGCAAGCAGCCTTGTGAAACATCTCGGTGTTGACGAAAAAGTTTTTAGCATCGGGAAGAATTTTCTCAAGCGCTGATTTTCGGAATATCTTTAATGCGCAATCACAATCTCTAACGCCAGTCCCTAAAAGAGAATGCACTAAAAAGTTGTAGCCTTTGGATAAAAAGATACGCAACTTCGGGTCTTGTCTGTCAAAGCGATATCCTGCAGCGATGTCCGAACTTTTGATTGCTTCAAGTAAATTAGAAAGATCTTCAAGATAAAATTGGCAGTCAGCATCGGTGAATGCCACGAATTCAAAACGAGCAGCCTCAAACCCCGTGCGAAGAGCTGCGCCATATCCTTGATTGTTTTCATGCCTGATGATTTTAGTGTGAGAATAAAGGCTGGCTATTTGAGAGGCCGCTTCAAAAGTTGCATCCGAACTGCCATCATCAATTATTAAAATTTCATAGTCGCTCAGATTTAATAACGATAGAGCTTCTTCTGCTTCAATGATTGCCTGGCCAATACCTTTTTCTTCCCGGTAGGCAGGGATTACCAATGATAAACATCCATATGAAGCTGATGCCATTTGCACTTCCTTGTGCCTGCAAAAAAAACTAAATGATTCGCAATCATAAAGATTGGCACAACTAGTGTTTAGCTGTCAAGGTGTCTGGTCGAAGGATTTCTTTCCTTCCCACTTGATCGATAGAATCCTACTATAGTCTAGATGAAGCACCCAGATGCCCCACCTTTGCCCGCTTGGATTATGAAGAAAGATGGCAGATTAGTGCCATTCCAAGAAGATCATATCTGCAAAGACTTATATGAAACAGGAGTAATGTTGGGTAAGCCTGATCCCTTTCTTGCAAGAGAATTGGCAGATGCAACATCGTATTTCTTGGCATCAGAAAACCCGGGTGCTACTTTAAAGCAGGAAGATGTAATATTTGCGGTGACTAGAACGGTTCGGGAATTTGGGCACCCCGATATTGCTCTGAAATACCCTGAATTTGCCTATAAAGCTGAATTTGACCCTAGTTCTCTAGAATTAGGAACTGAATTGTTTCCTAGCAAAAATGTTAAAACACCTCAAGAATTTAATCGCCATAAAATGCTGAATTCGGTTCTAACTCCCGACCTCGCTGCTGGAATTCAAGAAGGTTGGATTCAGATGGAGGGTATCACCTTCCCCGATGGTCTTCTGGCAACTTCGTGGGTTAAAGAAGATTGGCTCGATATGGTTTTGCAGAGTCCAAAAGAATTCATTTCAAACATAAAAAATCTCGCAGCAAAACAGATTCATTTTGAGGGTGCAGAATATTTAGCGTTAGAGCAACCTAGGATCGATACAAAACTTTTAAAAAATGCGTTAAGCGTTATGGATGTATGCTTAGAGGCTTCTGGGGTTTTGGGTGTGTTGCATTTGAATTTTCCTAGAGCCCCGGGTTGGTTCGGTGGATTGAATTATAGCCCTTTGTTTCGACCTGAAATACAAATCAATAAAGAAAAATCATTGAACTTAACTCGGGCCTTTCTGGACGCTTGGATTGAGGCTTGCCCCAAGAGGCTTAAAATGCATTGGCATCAGGTGGGCGATGTGGATCCTCTTCTAAGGTCGACTTTTGCTTATTTAAGTAAAAACACACATAATTGGGCGTTCTCTCCAGTGGCCAAACCGCAGGGGAATTCTTTAGTCAATAAGCTGGGCCGAAATGTCTTGGATAAAATATCTCTGCGCCTTGATAAGCTTGCTAAGGCCTGTATGCGAAAAGGGATTTTAGATAAATTTGGTGTCAGGCTGCCAAGCTTGGTTCGTTTGGGGATAAGTGCGGGGATACAAAAGCGGGCTTTTATAAGGAAAATTGAAATCGAGCGAAGGCAAAACGAAGAAATGAAAGTTAATTTGGGTGCGGGTTTCTTGTTGGAAAAGGCCCGCTTGATCGTAGTTCCCAAAGGACTTCCCGACCTTCTCGAGAATATTTTTCCGGGAAAATCACTGACCGATGATGAAGTAACCCTGTACGTAAAAAATGTTTTAAGTGTTTTAAAAGAAACTGTACGCTCGGAAGAAATCAAAGGGTTTATTACAATTTCAATTGATTTATCCCATTTGCTAGAAGTAAAAGAATCAAAAATTAAATCCTTGGTCGAGTCTCAGCGAGGAGGACCTAAGTTCAATCTTCCAATAGACTTACAAGGGAAATCGAAGTGGCTTAATTCGTTGGTTTCCGAGGACGATTTGCTAAGTGTTTTTATAACTAATAAGGAACCACTACTCGAAGAAAACAAGAAGTCGTGGACAAAAGTTCACTCCCTAGAGTGGTAAGAATTGCGTACATGGCCCTTGTCGCTTGCTATTATTGCTATTAAACTAATTACTTGACGAATATTTTTGACCCGCTAATTGATTGACAGGAGTTTCTATGCCTCACACGAGCAGTGCCAAGAAGAACTTGCGCAAGTCCGAAAAAAGGCGTGCACTTAACCGTGCTGCTCTTCGTGACATTACCTTGCTTGTAAAAAATGTAAGGAATGCATCTGAAGGTTCGGCTGAAGAATTGCAGAAGCAGTTCAATCTTGCATCAAGTAAGATTGATAAAGCTGGAGCAAAGCGAACCATGCATGCCAATAAGGCTTCAAGATTGAAGTCCCAACTCAGCAAAATTCTGAACAAAAAGACCGCTGCAAAGTAGTTTGTTAAATTAAAAAAATGAAGCGCACATCTTTAATTTAAGGTGTGCGCTTTTTTTATATTGCCTTGCGCAATTTTTCGCGATAACGAAGTCGATGGATTTTTGCGGTTTCTGCACCTTCAAGTTTCTTCCAAATCAGCACAGTGAATGCAGGCACTAAAATTGGTCTTACAATAAAAGTGTCAAGCAAAACACCGAATGCCAGTGCAAATCCTATCTGAAACAAGGTATTTAATCCTGCAAGCATTAAAGTTGCAAATGTACCCGCCATGATTAGTCCACACGAGGTGATCGTTCCCCCGGTAAGCGCCAAGGCCTTTCGTGTTCCTTCAACTGCGCCATGAATCTCTTTTTCTTGAATCATTCGGGTGATTAGGAAGATGTTGTAATCTTCGCCAACAGCCACAAGGATAATAAACAAGAAGAAAGGCACGCGCCAATCAAGTTCCCCGATAGCCCTGCCATCGTACCAATGTGCCATCAATGCGGTAGCCCCAAGGGTGACAAAATAACTGAAAAGAACGGTGACAAGCAGATAGGCTGCAAGCCATGGGCTTCGAACCAGATAGAGCAATATAAGGAAGATACCAACGAGAACCATCCAGTTGATTCTAAATCGGTCGGATTCAGTAACGGTGGACATATCCTGTGCAGCAACAGTAAGGCCATAAATTTCAGCATTAATGACTCTGGATCTGCCAGCAGCAATAGGCAATTGTTCTCTAGCCCAATAACGAAGGCTATCCAAAGTAGGCAGGCTCGCAAGTTCGAAGGGGTCAGTTTTAAGAACAACTTCGAGCCTTGTAATATATTTGAGTTTGTTTTTTTCGCGCCCTTCGCGATTCACAAGGGTTGCCAGATAATATTCGCGAGCAACCCGCATGATCTGGTCATCAACTCCAGCCAACACATTGGACCAGAGCTTTTTAAGGATGCCCTGCGCATCTTCATTAATGCCCTTGGGTTCTTTAACAGGCATGCCCAGAGGTTGAGTTAAACTTCGTACTTCCGAAACCCCGGAAAGTTTTAGAAAACCCTGACTCAAGTGGCTTAAAAGTCTTTTGCCTTCTTGGTTGTCCCAAGGCTTATTAGATTCAAGTAGCACAATTACAGGCCCAAGTTCGCCTGGGGTAAAATGTTCTTGTATTGCTTGTAATCCAAGAACGCTTTGGCTTTTTCTGGAAAGCTCGCCCGTGGTGTTGTAATTGGGCGTTACTTGAAGGCCAATGATTGCAAGGGGCACGAGTGCAACGGTAATCACCGCTAAGGCCCTGATTGGGTGGGAAACAACCATATCACCAAAGCGGAACCAAGCAGCGTGTTCTTTTTCTGGAGCAATTGCAACAGGTAGTTTTCCAGGCCAGAATGCCAATTGACCACATAGCCTTAATAATGCAGGCGCTAGCGTTAACGATGCAAATAAAGCGACTGTTAAGCCTAATGCGATCGCAGGCCCGCCACAACGAACCTTGGCAAACTCCGCCAGTATCATTAAGCTTAGCCCGCATATTACCGTTCCTGCACTAGCAACAATGGCATGCCCCACATGTTCAACCGCCGCAGCAATTGCTTCCTTGGGATTTAAACCATTGCATAATTCTTCTCGGTAACGGCTAATGAGGAATAGGCAATAATCAGTTCCTGCGCCATAAAGCATCACGATGGCAAATATCTTGCTGATATTCATTAAGTGAAACCCAGGGATTAAAGTACATACCGCTAATAAATTGAGTGCAATCCAAACTGAAAGAACGATGGTGATTAACGGTATAATCGCCAACCCAGGGGCCCTGTATACAAATAACAAGGTTACAATCACCAAAAGAATCGTAGCCAGAGTTGTACTATCTAGGCTGGAAGCACCAGCGCTAATCAAATCTCTACCTACTGCAGCGATACCAGTTACTTTAATTTGAACAGCCCCACCTGCTTGGGTGGGAAAATGTTCTCTAAATACTTTCTCTGCTTTATCGACGGTTAAACGAGTTTGGTTAGCCATGAAAGGCGTAGCAAGAAAAACTTGCACCAAGGTGCAGGTTTCATCGATACTTTTAAGTTTTTTCCCAATTACAGGTTCTTTTTCGTAAAGGACTTTTCCGATTTGCAAATCGGGTTCATCCTTGGCTAATTGTTTGATTGAGGTAACGGCTTGATCGAGATAATCGTAATCTTCAGCGGTGAATGCGCCTTGTTTTCTCTCAACAAGGAATATGACTTTGCTTGCAAAAATGTCGTTCGGGAACGCTTCTTCTAAGAGTTTGTATCCGCGGACGCTGTCGCAACGGGCAGGCAGAAAGCGAATATCATCATCTTGGGAGTTTTTTTCCCAAGACGGTGCTAGAAATGCTGCGGTAACTCCAAAGAGAAGCCACGCAAAACAAATCTTCCAAGGGTGGTTGGCGGCCAATTGGCCTAACCAGCGGTACATTCCCTTGTAACTCCATTGCCAGAGCAAAGTTTCTTCGGGTGTAAATCCTTTTACACCGCCACATCAATTATATCGGCGTGTTAATTTGTCACGCTTAAGTGAAAAGCAAAGTTTTTACAAAAATTGCGAGATAGGCTGTCTGGGTAAAGCCAACCTATTTTGAACTCTAAATTTTCACTATTCCTTCATGGCCGATTTGTACTTTAAATTGCAAGACCTATCATGGCAGGTTTTTGATAATCTGCTTCTAAAACTTGATAGGATACGGGGTTTAGACCATTTCGTGCTATGGAGCCCCTTTTTCCAATATGGGTATGACCGCTTAATACTTGGTTTAACTTCTTTATTTTAAGAACTTGCTTACCCAAGGTGAGGTTTCCAGCATAGGCATTGGAAAACGCCCAGCCTGATTTATGATCGTCACGGTGTATTTGTTCTTCTAATATCGGAAAATGGGTTGCAGCAATGATGGTATGAACTGCAGGATTATTGTCTAAAGTGTTTAATTGATCCAAAAACGGGCCTGAAACCCGCAGCGCAAATTCAGGATCCGACCATTCCCAATCAACTAATAATGCATCACTATTAAAATTGAATTTTTCCTGGGCAAAGTGCAGTTCAGAGTGAGTAATCCCAGAATCTACCGCAGAGTAATCGTACCAGCCAATGGTTCCCGCAATCCCGATGCCATTTTGCACATAAGAACTTCCCTCAAGCCAAATGCATCCTGAATCCTTGGTGATATTAGGTAACTCTTCGAACCACAATTTTTTACTGTCGCTAAATCTTCGTACCCATAAATCGTGATTTCCAGGGTAAACAAGTAAAGGGCAGGTAAAAGATTTTCGAAAGAGACGCAGGCATTTTTCGAAATCCTGAACTGATTCCCCCAAATCGCCACCCAGAATAAGAACATCTGGGCCAAATTCTGAAATCTCTTTTACAAGCTGTTCAACCTGCCATAAAGGGGTGATTGGCTGATGTAAATCTGCTGTGAATGCAATTTTCATGTTTTATTCAATGATTTTATTAAGTGGGTATTCCACAATTCCTTTGGCCCCCGCCAAGCTTAATTTTGGAATTATATGCCTAACAACGCTTTCATCTAGGATGGTGTTTAATGCGACCCAAGAAGGATCAGAGAGAGAAGAAATAGTGGGTTTTTGCAGAGCGGGCAATATTTTTAATACCTCTTCCAATGAACTCTGAGGCACATTCATCATTAATCCGACTTTGCCTTCTGCTGCCAAAGCGCCCTTCAGCATTAGCACCATGTCGTCCATTTTCTTGCGTTTCCAAGAATCTTCATGAGCAGCCTTATTTGCAATGAATCGGGTCGTGCTTTCAAGAAGTTCTGCAACAATCCGTAACTGGTTAGCCCTTAAGGAGCTTCCCGTTTCAGTTACATCGACAATTGCATCAGCGAATCTTGGGGGTTTGACTTCGGTTGCGCCCCAACTAAATTCCACTTGAGCTTCGACCTTATGGCTTGCAAGCCAACGGTTGGTGATATTGACCACCTCGGTTGCAATGCGTTTGCCTTTAAGATCGGAGATGGTTTTGATATCAGAATTTTCGGGAACAGCTAAAACCCAGCGGACGGGTCTCTTGCTAACTTTACTGAAAACTAGTTCCGTCATGATTGTAACATCAGCCTGGCTTTCTTGAACCCAGTCGAAACCAGTAAGGCCACAGTCAAGCGAGCCGTTTTCGACATAGCGGGGCATCTCTTGGGCCCTGATCAAGGTGCAATGAATTTCAGGGTCATCAATCGAAGGGTAATAACTTCTGGACTGAAAAGTAAGTTTATATCCAGCTTTGCGGAATAAGTCACCCGTGGCTTCCTGCAAACTACCAGCAGGAATTCCCACGCGTAAAATCTTAGGGTTGCTCATTTCTTATACACCTTTGAAGGGTCAAAGATTCTCGATCCAATAACTTCGGTCTTACCATCGATTAATTTACGAAAAAAGCAGGAAGAAAACCCTTCATGGCATGCAGCCCCGCCAATTTGTTCAACTTTAACTAGTACTGTATCCGCATCACAATCGATAAAAAGTTCCCTGACGATCTGAAAATGCCCGCTTTCCTCGCCTTTACGCCAAAGTTTATTCCTGCTTCTACTGAAATAAACAGCTTTACCGGTTTTCAGGGTTTCATTAAAAGCATCTTCATTCATATAGGCAAGCATTAAAACTTCGCCTGTTTTGGCATCTTGTGCAATCGCAGGAATCAAACCACCGGTCTTGGAAAAATCTAACATATTCATTCTCTAAGCAAAATTTGATTAGTAAGTAACAAGGCTAAAGTATTCGTATCCTTGGAGCTGATCTTTTCCCTTTAAAAAACTTAATTCTATTAAAAAGGCGCATGCTGCAACATTTCCACCCGCTTTTTTTACTAATTCGCATGCGGCCTTCATTGTCCCGCCAGTAGCCAAAACATCATCAATGAGCAATATATTGTCGCCTGGCTTAACCGCATCGGTGTGCATATGCAATTCTGTACTGCCATATTCCAGATCGTAGCGTAAAGAGTGGGTTTTATAGGGTAATTTTCCAGGCTTTCGTAAAAGAATCAAAGGTTTTTTTAATAGTAGTGCCAAAGGTGCAGCGAATAAGAAGCCTCGAGCTTCTGCTGCAGCAATAGCATCAATTTTAACTGATTTCACTAATTCCTGCAGGCTGTTGATCGAAGATTGAAATGCATTTGGATCGCTTAATAAAGGCGTGATATCCTTAAACATAATTCCAGGTTTGGGAAAATCAGGGATATCGCGAATGAAAGATTCAAGTTGCATCAAAAGGCGCTCCAAAATTATAGAATGATTATTAAAACTCGCCCCACTTGTCATAAAGGCAATTATGTCGATAAATGTTCGAAAGGCGAATCAAAAAGATGTAGTTTCCATTGTTAAAATGAACAAAGCTTTGGCTTTGGAAACAGAATCACTGGTGCTTGACGATCAAGTTGTTTCCTTGGGCGTTGCCAATTGCCTCAATGATTCTGCCAAAGGTTCGTATTTTTTAGCGGAATATGAAGGTTCTTCTATAGGGCAGGTGATGTTTACTTTTGAGTGGAGTGACTGGCGCAATGGTTGGATTTGGTGGATCCAAAGTGTTTATGTAGAGCCTAGTTTTCGGGGAAAGGGTGTTTTTAAATCTTTATTCAATCATGTTGAAATGTTAGCTTTGGCTCAATTGGATGTTGTAGCAATAAGGCTTTATGTTGAAATCCACAATTTAATTGCCAAAGAGGTTTATCAAAAAGTAGGAATGCAACACGCAGGGTACGAGGTTTTTCAGAAGAATTGCAGGCCCCAACCCGATTCGAAAACAAATAATTCATGACAAATAAGCAAATAGAATCAGAGTCTACGGCTGGATTGTCGAAGGCTAGAGCCTTGTTGATCATTGCGTCGATCCTTTGGAGCACCAGTGGTTTTTTTACAAGATGGTTGCAAACCACTTTCGAAAACGATGCTGGCCCTGAGATCCATCCTTTGCAGATGGCATTCTTTCGCGTTTTATTTGCATCCCTGGGCATCAGCCTTTTTGTGCGCTTAAAAGATGTTAAATTTGCAAAAGGCATGGTCTTTACATCCATTTCATTTGCAATCATGAATGCCTTGTTTGTAACCGCTCTTGCCATGGGGTCTGCTGCAAATGCCATATTACTTCAATACACATCACTTATTTGGTGTGTTCTTTTTTCGATATTCTTGTTGAAAGAAAAGCCGGATCTAAGAGCGATCCAAGCTGTTTTCCCAGCGTTGGTTGGCATCATGATAATTGTAATAGGTGGTTGGCATGCAGGTGAGGGCGTGGTGATTTTGATCGCACTTGGTAGTGGCCTAACCTATGCCTTTGTTCTTACTGGTATCCGCTCTCTGCATGATGTTTCGCCTGCATGGATCACTTTTTGTAATCTCCTTGTTGCGGCTTTGGTTTTAATGCCATTCGTAATGATGATGCCATTGCCTACTACGAATCAACTGCTTATTCTTTTTATGTTCGGTGTCTTTCAGTTAGGCCTGCCTTATTTGATGACTGCCAAAAGTTTGAAAATCATAAGTCCACAAGAAGCTGGAATTCTGACATTGTTGGAGCCCGTGCTTAGCCCGGTCTGGGCTTATTTGATTGCACCGGATAAAGATGCGCCTTCAATAAGTACTTGGATGGGCGGTGGCTTACTACTTGCAGCTTTATTTTGGCGATACTATCCCGTCAAAAAGAAACCCGATGGGTTTTGAATCTTTGAGTCTTTTTCTTTTTCAATTGCAACAAGATAAGATACACTAATTTTTTGAGTAGCTTTTTTTCTTTAGAGGATCTTCTGATGAATCGGTTTACCCTGTTTCGCTTGTTTTTCACAGTTTTGATTTCTACAGTCCTTTTGCATAGCACTTTAATAGCTGCTGATGCGAAAGATGAAAAATGGGTTTCCCTTTTTAATGGCAAAGATTTAACTGGTTGGAAAACCCACCCTGATGATAAAGCCAAATGGGAAGTTGTTGACGGTATGATCATTGGCACCGGCAAGGCTGGGCACCTTTTTAGCGAAAAAGGAAACTACAAGAATTTCAGGTACAAATTAGAAGTTTCCATCAGCGATAAAGGTAATAGCGGACAATATTTTCGAACGAAATTTGGCAAAGCATTCCCTAAAGGATTGGAAGCACAAATTAACAGTTCAGGTGGCGACAAGGTACGCACTGGAAGCCTTTACAATGTTAAAGATTGCCTCATTTATGAGCAACTTGTAAAGCCTGATACTTTCTTTACCCAAGAAGTCTTGGCGGATGGCGATCATGTTGTAATCAAGGTAAATGGTAAAATTACTGTCGACACCAAGTTGACTGGGGATAATCTTAAATTGGTTGAAGGCCATTTTGCTATTCAGCAACATGACCCAGGTTCGACTGTGAAAATCAAAAAGATTGAGGTAATTGAACTGCCTTAATTGAATCGTATTAAAATGCAAATAGATCCCCCGATTGTTTATACAGTCGGGGGATTTTTTTAATTTGACCCGCTGTTCAGCCAGCGACCCTCATCGATTTTAAATTGGCCCGAAGTACGATTGTAGGTAATCTTTTTGCCTTTGATTTCTTCAGGCGGAACACCCACCCTCGTCTTTTTGTACAAAGTTGCAAGGCCTGTTTCTCCACCATAAAAAACAACCAACTCTTTTGCTTCTTCATAAGAGACTTGTTCTGCTCTACCCCAGAACTCTTGCGCTTGCACAATGACTCTACCCTTTGCGATCATTTCCTGCTGGGATTTGTTTTTGCCTTGTTTGCTTAATACATCCAACCTGTCGCAACGTAGATACATTCCTCCCTTGGGAAGATGATCCATGACGGATTCAAGATCAATTTCAATGTTTGGATTTTCAGATGGGAAATTTAAAACTCTGACATTTTCTAGGAACGTTGCTGTGTTTCTTTTGCTGTTGCCGTACATGCTTCGTAAAAAACTTACTTGGGTAAGTTTCATCTCATCTTCGCTGGCTTTGCTATTGGTTTTTATTTCAGCAGGGTTTTGTTTTTCTTGACCAAGGGGAGTTAAAGCGATGTCGCCTCCGCTACGCTGCATAATTCTAACTTCTCCAGGCCCTGAAGCACGCACTTCATTACCATCGCTGCCTTCTTTTCCATCTAGATCATCCTTGTCCAGCTTATTCATCGAAAGAGTGATTGATTGAATTCGATGGTACTTTATGATTTTGTCATCTTCTCGGATAATTTCTTCAACCCTGACACTTCTGTCGCATACCAGATTTTGAACGCGAGCGGGTTGCTCAGATTTATTTCCACCTTTTAAGGAAACAGCCCTATCAAAAAAGACTTGAAGCGACTGGCAGGCTAAGCGCGAGTTTTCTTGTTCAGCTTGAATGCCGCCATGAAACTCAGCAAATTTCCCATTGAAGAACATCGATTTATTCCAATGTACTTCCATAGGGACGGCTTTATTAAGTTTGGTTCCTTGGAAGTTGGTTGTGCTTTCCATTTGCATGGCACCAACCCCGTTTACCCATGCTTTGTTGGTGGCTTGATCGATGTTAACTTCAGGGCCAACGATTAACATCCGATCCATACGCAGTTGGGCCAAGTCGCCAGTTACGACAAGAAAATTACCATCAGGATGAGCAGTCATTTGCAAAGTGTCGCCTTTGATATCGACACCTTTTTCGCCAGGTTTTTCAGAATCTTGCTTAACGGTGACAGATCCCTCGGTCCAAAACCTTTCGAGTTTGTTTTTGTTTTCAACTTGGTCGACCCAAGCCTCAATCGATCTAGCGGACAAATGAATGGGCCTATGCGTAGTGGAAGGTTTTTTATTGTTATTGTTTATTCCATCAATTTTCACTTCCATATTGGGAATGACAGAAATTGGTGGAGGAGGTTGGGTCGTATTATTTTGTGAAGCAATAGTAGGTTTTGGTTGATTGGGCGCAGGGGTATTACTGACGGTTAATGCATTCTTTGTGGATATTTCTTTGAACCAAGCTGAAAGCCGACCACTGTCTCGAATGATAAGGTCTTTGGAATCTGCGGATACGTTACCAATTGCTTCAACCCGGTGGAGTTTTTTACCTGATCCGGAAGGGATAACTGCTGCTTGAAGTGGTTGCTCCTTATTTTTCGAAGCATCAATGATGGCTGGTTTGTTTGGCCCTGCAGTTTTAAGCCAAACTTTTAAAGTATCCGCATGTAAATTTTGGTCATGCAACGGGTCATCAAATCTTGCATCGCCAGTGAGGATAAGCAAATCAAAATTTCCTTCCCTGGTGGAAACGAGTTGATCTTTCCAGGTGGCTCGAACAGGTTTGCCTTTTTTGTCTTTGTCTTTTTCCGTGATATCGATCCAACCCGGTCCTTTTGCGGTAGCTTTTTGGAAGGATTTTGCAGCAGGGTTCTTGGGGTCAGCTTTCTCGTTTTGGATTGTCATATCAACCGCATGAAGAACATTTCCTTCTTTGATTGCCCACATCTCAGGTGAACCTTTTAAGGTTGCTGTCGATGTTTTTGCATCATAAAAGAAGCTGTTGCCATGAGCTTCTAGTTTTTCTTCTTCAGAAATTAAAACAACTTCTTTTCCCGTAGCGAGAGCGTTTTCAATATCAATGCCAGAGCTAAGGCTTTTTTCTTCGTTTTGAATGCCTGAAGCAGGCCCTACACTGTCTTTTCGTTTTAAATTGATTTCGAGCTTTTCACAAACTAGCTGATCGATTTGTCCTTTTCCTTCATGATGTCTGGTAACAATGACATCGCGTTTTGGAGTTCCAGGAGAAATGCAGGCATCAAAAGTAGCAATATCTCGACCTTTTTGAATGAGGTAGTCAAAAGTTCCCAAGGTTTTGATACCAATGTGTGCTTTTTCTTTTGGAAGTCCTTTGGCTGCTTCTTTTTTTTCTTTTTCAGGTGTTGCGCCTAAAAAGCTCGAATCATTGTCTACATAAAGATGCATATCAACCTGTGCAAGTAGCTTAATTCTTTTTACCCCAAGAATATTGTCACTCTTTGTTTTCTTAGCTTGGATCGGGGCAGGTATGGATGCTTCTGTTAAAAGTTCCATTTCCATGCCTTGGCCATGAACTTCTGTCGGCCTTGGTTTGCTGTGGTTGTCGGTAAGGTGAATTGAATCGGCTGTCCAAATGAGTTGTTTGTTTTCCTGATAAAATAGGGGTCCCTTAGGAATGAAAATGAAAAGGTCATCATCTCGCGATGAAGTTTTACGATTGTTGATTATCTCTATTTTTCCGGAAATTTCTCCACCAATAATCTTCCTGCTCCCGATGTCGGTCAGGTTTACGATTGGTCGGTCAAACTTCAGATAGGCAACCTCGCCTCGGATAGTGTTAATTTCCAAAGGCTTGTTTTCATTCTTATCTTTATTGAAAACCACGACACTCAAAGGCAGTAAGCGTACTCTGCCATCTGGTTCGATCTGGAAACTATCTGCTGCAAAAAGCATGCTGCGGGAGTTAAGTTCGATTTTGATTTTTCGTTGAACTTCAGGGCAATCGAGCCCGAATGCTTGTTGTAATTTTGTAACAACTCTGCTGGTTGGTCTTACTGGAAGTGGTGGAAGATCTTCCTTGGCCCGTGCACTAAAAGCAAGAGGCAACGGGGGAATACCATCGATTGCTCCCAAAAAATAGGCGTAAACAAAGTACAACGCCATAAATAGGGAGAACCCGAATCCAAGGATTAAGATTCGCTTCGGAGTCCACACTTTAGAACCACTCCTTCGTCATACTGCGCCTCGATAAATTAATTTAAGTGGGATGCACATAGGTGATTCCACTTACCCTGAACTTTCAGAATGATTTCTACGAGATCGCGTAGCGCAGATTTACCACCGGGATTTTTGCTAACAAAGTTCGAACAATTTCGGACTTCAAAACAAGCGTCGTTAGGTGAAGCTGCCAAACCGCAAGACTTCATGATCGAAATATCAGCAAGATCGTCGCCGATGTATGCAATTTCTTGGGCTGTAATGCCAGTCGATGAAATAATTTCCTCGAGGGCTTTTGCTTTATTACTCACCCCTTGGAAAACCATGTCAATTTCAAGTTCTTTTGCCCTGTATTCGACAACAACAGAACTGCGCCCCGTGATGATAGCTGTGGCAATACCAAACTTGTTGAGTTTTTTAAGCACCGAGCCATCGCGTACATGGAAAACTTTCCACTCCTTGCCCGTGCCGTCGTGGATGATCCCGCCCTGAGTTAGCACGCCATCAACATCCATTGCAATTAGCTTAATTGCTTTGCATCGTTCTGAAAGTGTAAGTGTTTTGGTTGCGGTCATTTTCTTTATTACGCCACCTTGGATGAAGGGATAACCATAGCAGGCGCAAGGCTGATCAGATCGGTAATGTCGAGCAATCCTCTTGGGATATTACTTGCGTCAACAACTGGGATTTCACTGAGTTTTTTTAGTTTCATGAGTTCAATTGCATCAACAACCTTTGAACCTAAAAGTATTGTCTTAGGGTTTTTAGTCATCACTTCTGAGATCGGTTTGTCTAATGCATGATCGTTTCTGGTCTCGATCAAGCGGGCCAGATCGCTATCGGTGAAGATACCGCAGAGTTTATCATCTGAATCGATCAGGATAACCGCACCCGTTCTTCTGCCAGGTTGGCTTGATTTGGAAAATACGGTCCGCACGGTATCTTGCTGAGATGCTAAGCGAAGTTCATGCCCATGGCGCATGACGGTTTCAACCCGCATGAGTTTTTTTCCAAGGCTGCCCGCAGGATGAAACTTTGCAAAGTCTTCCTGACAAAATTGATTCGCTTTGATTAGGCAAAAAGCCATGGCATCACCAAGGGCTATCATGGAAGTGCTGCTTGCACTGGGTGCCAATCCTAATGGGCAAACTTCATCTAGCGGACCATAAGCTATGGTGATGTCCGATTTTTTTCCGAGTGTGCTGTATTTGTTTCCAGTCAGGCCAATTATTTTTTTACAATGTTCTTGCAATGGGCCAAGCAGCCTAAGTATTTCTTCGCTTTCTCCGCTGTGCGATAGAACCAGTGCAATATCTTCAGGGTGAAGCATTCCAAGATCGCCATGCACCGCCCTTACTGCATCCAAGAAATAGCTTCGAGTTCCAGTAGAATTAAGGGTGCCAACCATTTTAAGTCCAACATCAGCGCTTTTGCCTGTGCCGGTAATTGCAATTCTGCCTACCTTTTGAGTGGTCATTTCCCAAATAGCTTGAAGTGCGAGCAAGAAATTTTCATCGAGTCTTTGTGCAACGAGATTTAAAGCCGCAGCTTCTTCGTGCAGAACTTCCCGAGCAAAATCAATTGCTTGAGAATTAATGAAATCAATTCCTTGTGATCCAGACTTTATCATGAGCCTTCCTTGGCCTAAGTCTAAGACTTTGTAAATCTATTATGCCTAAGTACCTTCCTATGCACTATTAGCATCAAGTTTTACAAGATCTCTTTATCTAAGTAATTCGTCAAGATCGACCGTGGAACTATGATCTATTTTAAACAATTTAACTATGTTTGAATGGGTGGTTTGGAGGGTTTTAGGATTTGAAGGCAATCAGCTTTGATTTGGTAAGGAAAAAGAGTAAAATCAATTTGTTGAGTCAAACATACCTGAATAGGGCAAAATCCAATGCAAAATGTAATACCTTTTATTCTATTTATTCTGCCGAGTTTAATGCTGAATGAAAATGCTGGTTTATTAAACAAAAAAGTACCCCCTTATACGATGTTGGTGGCTTCAGGTCCTGAAAGAGGGAAGTTACATTGTTATGTGTGTGAACAATCGGAAAAGGAAGGTGTGATTGTTTTCACCAAGAAAATGTCGGATGGGTTATCTAAAGTCGCAGTATTAATTGAAAAGCAATCAAAAGCGAGGCCAGAATTTAAAGGTTGGGTAACTTTAGTAAGTGAGGATAGTACGCAAGATGCTAATTTGTTGAAATGGGCAAACGAGCATAATTTGGCGGGCACACCTGTAGGCAGATTTGAATACAATCCTGGTCCGCCTGCTTATCGGCTATCTTCCGATTCAGTTACGGAGGTATTTGTTTTCAAGGCAGGAAAAGTTTTACATGCACTGAAGGCCAAGGATGAAGCTGAGGTAGAAAAGTTGCCTGCGAAGTTGGATGAGATTCTTAAAAAGTCAAAAAACTAAACCCATTTTAGTGAAGTTAAAGTCTATCGTACTCTAGCTTGGAAACGGATGATCCCATATTCTTTTGGCATTAATTTGCCTGTGATCTCCCAGTGCAAAACCAGTGAGCCAGATTCATTTTTTTGAATGGTAAAAACCGCATCTCGATCAGAAACTGCGGTGCTCGGAACATATTCTAGTCTGGTTGCGAGGCTGTCGGTGACTGCGATATCGGACATGGGTTTGCTACCCAGATTCGTGTAACGAAGAGTAAAGGTGACAATTTCGCCAACCTTTGCGGTAGGTTTGTCAGCTAACTTTAAAAGAGAAAGAGGCTTATCAGTTTCTATTTCACAAGCTTCATCTTCGGTGATAACAATTTCGCGGGTTTGCACATTAGCTTTGATCACTTCAGCGCCATTTTGAATTCGTGCCACTACGCTGGTTCCTTCGATGCCAGCATTTTCTCTTAGACCCAGCGAGGAAGAAAACTTTTTAACATTTTCAGTTTGTCGCTTAAAGGCAACTTTTTGTTTGTCTCGCGCACTCATGGTAGATTCAGAATTGATCGATTCTCTGACTAAAAGATCGAGAGTTTGGGCCCTTAAAATTTCAAGCCGATGGATTTCTCCTAAGCCTACGGTATTTTCGGTGCCCTTTAGCCTTAGGTCGCCCTTGAAGCTATTGAGATGATTCATGGCCCTTGCCTGAAGACTTGGTGTGTTGGTGCGATACTGGCTATCCGTGATAGTTGCTTTTTGTTCGTTGAAAGTTTGAACCGTATTCACATTAGCCCAAACGGTTTCTTGTGCAAGGATTGCAAATCTTGGTGCGGAAAGGATAACACGGTTAGAGCGTGCAATTCTTTTTTTGCCACTGGTATCGGTGTATTGAGCAATGGTATCTTCGGGGTTCACGCCCTGAAGATTGCCTTGATTGTCATAGCCTGCCTTGGGTATTTGGTCGCCACCATCGTAAATCAGTTCTGCTTTGGAAAATCGTGGCCCAAGCTTAGGGTCAAAAAAAGCAAAAGATTCGCAAGGTATGATAGGTGGAAATTTAGGAGCGGGCAGGTACTTTTCGCCCTCTAACTGTACGGTTCCGGGAATTGAATTAGCTTGTAATTCCTGTTCGCTGATTGTTTTTCCACCCATGCGGAAAATAACCATTACTCTGCCTCGATTTCTAGCATCTTGCACCAGATTCGAATCAGCAGGAACATAAGATTCGATTGGGTTTTCAATTGTAGTGGTTACTGCTTCAGCTTTTTCTGAATCTTCCAGATAGACGACTTTTGTAATCAAGTTACCCTTAAGTGCGGATTCAATTTCAAGTTTGTTAATTTTAATGGGTGCGGGAAAGTTTACAGGGTTTGCAACTTTAGGCATTTGCAAGCTGCCTCTTACTTCTAAAGTCGGGTAGAGCTCTGCTTCAGGATTTCCTGGTATATTATTCATTTTGAAGCGATAGACATAACCCGGCCTCATGCCAACCATCTGTTTTTCGGGCAGTGCGAATTGCCTGTTGTTCCCAGGATAGATCGTGGTTTTTATTCCTTCTGGCGCAAGGAAATTTAACCACAGCACTGGTGATTGGCCAATGTTTGGCCCCATTACCATTTGCTGGGAGTAAGTAATTTGACTGATCAGCAAGGCGCATGTCAGAGATATTGTGTATTTGTGAAGCATAGAAAAGCCTCATGGAACTCTTGCCAAATTGTAGTGCCAAAGAACAAGGTAATTAAAAGGCCGGCGTTCGAGGATTGTAGCCCCGACCGCCGGCTTTAGTTTCTCTCACCTTTACTTGTTTACAAAAGGTGGGATTATTGATTGCGGTACTCCGCTTTTAATCTCTGGAACCTTAGTGGTGATTCCATTATTCCCTGGAACAATTTCTAATCCTGTTGGGGGTAAGGTTCCTGTTGAAGGAAGCGTTTCCTTTTTGAGAATTATCGTTGTTTCTTCATTATTACTCTGGCTGGTAGTAATCCCGGGCACTTCCTTAATGCTGGTGGAAGGAAGCGAGACTGGGGAAGGCAAAGTTTTAGGTTCAATGTTTGGTACACTTGGAAGATTAAGTGGTGCACCTGGCATCATTTGCATGCTTGGCATCCTTTGCATGCCCTGTTGGCCAGGCATTGGCCCGGGGCCTGAGATACCATAAGGCACCATTCGTCCCATACCTGGTCCGCCCTGCATTCCTTGTGGGGGAACTGGCATTCTCATGCCGCCTCCGGGAGGTGCATCCATTGCTGGAGTGTTTGGCGCTTCCAAGTCGATGTTGCCTAATCTTACGATCAAGAGAATGCTACCTCTTCGTTGAGCTTCAGCGATCGGGTCAACACCTGGTTCAAGTCTGGAAGATACAACTTCATCCAAACCACCTGCGGTTGCAAGATCTTGGAATTGTGGGTCTGGAAGATAAACAACCTTGACCACAAAATTACCTGCTGCAACTTGTTGGAAATCTTCTTCCGTAAAGCTTACAGGAACCGAACTATGTGCTAGGAAAGTGTTGGTCTTTCCTGTGCTTGGTACCACTTCCAAGGTGGGGTAAAGTTCCACACCGGGGCGATTTGGGACTTCGCTAAGTTTGAGGCGATATATTGCAGCCTGAAGGAAGTTATATCGACCGGGGGATTCAAGGTATTGCGAATTGAAACCAGGCTTGCCGTCTGAACCCGGAGCAAACCATGAGATTTTCATGCCTGCTGGTTCAATAAACCTGACTTCAGTTCTTTGTACTGGCATCGGGGCTGATGGTGCGCCACCGCCTGTTAGTGCTCCCATTGCATTTACTGCGCCTGGAATATTTGCTGGGGCTCCGCCCATCATTCCACCATGGCCACCCATTGGCATACCAAGGTTTGCTAGTGTCATGCCGGAGCTATTTCCACCTGGCATCCCTGGCATTCCGGGCATTGCGCCTGGCATACCTGGCATACCGGGCATACCTGGCATACCACCGGGCATACCGGGCATTGCTGGCATTCCGGGAGGTGAAAGCATGCCACCGGGCATCATTGCGCCTGGGGGCATTCCAGCCATTGCCTGTTGCATTGGGTTTTGCGAGGCAGGTATTCTACCAGGTTTAAATGATGCTTGTTGCACCATCGAAAGAGGAACGCTGTTGGCAATCATTGCCTTGGCAGCAGCTTCTCCTGAAATGGGGGTTGCTCTGTATGCGCCGGCTACAGGCACGGGTGCACCCCATGGCCCCTGAACTCCGGGTATTGATTGAGCGGTGTAAGTGCCCCTGCCAATACTATCTTGGGAGATAGGGTTTTGTTCGGCACGGCGTTGTGCCATAAAACTACCGCCACTGTTTTCGGTTGTTACGCAACCACTTAGAGTTGCCAGCGTCAGAATACTTCCATAGATCCGCTTCATGCCAACCCCCTATACAAACCATGAACAAGGAAAAACTTCTTGAAAACATTTCAAGTTTGGTTTGGGCACAAAGCCCTCACCATAAAACAAAAATAAGTCGCTCTAATTAATAGATCGACAAATTACAGTCATTACTTTCAACAAAATCAGTAAATATTTCCCCATTTCCCTTTTCAGCATTATTGGCAAAACCGAAACGTTAATGTGGGTAGAATGGGTTGTCAGGAGGGGACGTTTTTTCTGAAATGTATGAAAAGTCAGTAACCCATAAGCTGAAATAGGGACTTTTGTTTCAACTTCTTTGGAAATTTTAATTGGATTTTAACTAACTGAGTGCAATTTAGGTAAGATTACTACTGTTATTTCCTAGTTTGGGATTCTGTAGCCCATGAATGAAATTGTGTCTGGGGTCATTGAGCGAGTTACTTTTCATAACCCAGAAAATGGCTTTGCGGTTCTAAAAGTGCATGTTCGTGGAAAAATTGGCCTCGTAACAGTAATAGGTAATCTGCCTTCCGTAAACGCAGGGGAATTTCTTGAGGGCGAAGGGGTTTGGATTCAAGACCGTGATCACGGGCCTCAATTTAAAGCTGCAGCATTGCGTTGTTCCCCTCCCCATTCACTTGCGGGTATTGAAAAATATTTAGGGTCCGGCCTTATTAAAGGAATTGGGCCCAGTTATGCCCAAAAAATCGTTACCGTGTTTGGCCTTAAAACACTTCAAATCATTGATGAGTCGCCCAGCTTTCTTAAACAGATAAAAGGGCTGGGGCCAAAACGCATCGAACTCATTCGCCAAAGCTGGAAAGAAAATAAAACCATTCGAGACATCATGGTTTTTCTGCAATCTTATGGGATAGGAACCGCAAGAGCTTTTAGGATTTTTAAAACCTATGGACAGGACGCTGTAACCCTTATTCGTGAAAACCCCTACCGACTTGCAAAGGATATTCGAGGTGTGGGGTTTCAAACTGCCGATGAACTCGCACAGAAAATAGGTATCAACCCCCACGGCCTCGAAAGGGCCCGAGCTGCAATCTATTACTCTTTAGAGCGCCTTGCAAATGAAGGCCATGTCGGCGTTCCCGAAGAAGAATTAATTGATCATGCAATTCAACTTACGACTATTCCAATAGCTATTATTCAAGAAGCGCTTGCATCCGAAGTTGAATCTGGGGTGGTCATCATCGATTCGGTTTATGGATCGAAGTGGGCTTTTGCAAAAGCTTTATACACCGCAGAGAAAAGCCTGGCTGCTAATTTGCTTAAATTAGCAACAGGGGCACATCCACTTCATTCCAAAAACTGCGATAGTGAAATCAAAAACATTCTTGCGAAAAGTGGGCTTGAACTCGATGAGCAGCAATTGCAAGCGGTTCAGATGGCGTCTGCTAAAAAGATTCTGATTTTAACAGGTGGCCCAGGCGTTGGAAAAACTACGATTATCCGCTTGATTCTCGACCTTTTCGAGAAATTTGGGAAAACTTGTGTGTTGTGTGCCCCTACAGGCCGTGCCGCACGGAGGATCGCAGAAAGCACTGGCAGAGAAGCAAAAACCATTCATCGCACCTTAGAATTTGATGCTTCTATCGGAGGCTTCAGGCGAGACCCTTCCCAGCCTTTAGAGGCCAATCTTGTTGTGGTTGATGAGACTTCTATGGTAGATACTGTGCTGATGCACCACCTAGTGCGGGCAGTTCCTGCACAAGCCTGCCTGCTTTTAGTTGGTGATGTTGATCAACTTCCTTCGGTTGGTCCTGGAAGAATTCTTTCAGATATGATTGATTCCCGCATGTTTAGCACCGTCAGGCTGACCAAGATTTTTCGCCAAGCTGGGCGTAGTTTTATTGTTCGTGCAGCTCATTCTGTATTACATGGGGAATTCCCCGACTCTGCTCCAAATGCAGAAGGGGATTTCTTTTTTATTGAGTCTGAGGCCCCGCTTCAGGTTGCAGAAAAAGTTCTTGCCATGGTGCATGATCGAATTCCCAAAAAATTTAATTTCGATCCCATGAAGGATATTCAGGTTCTTACACCAATGAATCGCACAGAATTGGGGGCAGGGGAGTTCAATCGAAAAATGCAGGATTTATTGAATCCTCTTGCAGGTAGAATTGAGATTGAAAGGTTTGGTACCAAATTCCGCAACTGCGATAAAGTCATTCAAATGCAAAACAATTACCAGAAAGAAGTCTTTAATGGTGATGTTGGTTTCATCAAGGAAATCAATGAATCAGAGAAGGAAATCACGGTTGATTTTGAAGGCCGTTTGGTGGTTTATGATTTTGGTGAACTGGATGAAATCTCACTTGCCTATGCTTTAACTATCCACAAATCGCAGGGGTCAGAATATCCAGCAGTGGTACTTCCCATACATACCCAGCATTACATGATGCTGCAAAGAAATTTGCTTTACACGGGAATAACCCGGGGTAAAAAGTTAGTGATTGTGGTGGGAACAAAAAAAGCGCTGGAAATTGCAATTTCTCGACAGGATCACCGAAAGAGGCATACGGCCTTGGTTCAATGGCTTACTGTTAATCATCGCTCCTGATCTAAATTCGTACAGATCAGTCGCAGTTTTAAAAAATCAATGCATTTCAATAAACACCTTTTAATTCTCACTGGATTTAGAGTATTATTATGTTCTGCTTTGATTGTCTATTTTCTGGCCTGAATGGGGTATTCGATGACTATTAAAACCGCTTTTTCATTTTCTATAATTCTTTTGGTTGGCTTTTTAGCTGTCCAAAATTCGGCAATGGCTCAAATCCCTTTAGAAAAAGCCGAAGCTACTTTTTCCGTTCCTGAAGGTATGGAACTTAAAGTCTGGGCCGCAGAACCTCTTTTTGTTAACCCTACTGCATTTGATATTGATGAAAAGGGCAGGGCTTGGATTTGCGAGGCAGTCAACTATCGAAGAAAATTACGAAACCAACCGCCTCTTCGATCTGAAGGCGATCGAATTGTTATCCTCATCGATTCCGATGGCGATGGAAAGGCTGATAAAGCCACTACTTTTTACCAAGCACCGCATGTTATGTCGCCACTTGGTATTGCAGTTGCAAAGGATGCTAAAGGCCCAGGTCGTAAAGTCTTTTATTGCCAATCCCCTGATATCATGGTGCTTGAAGATAAAGACGGGGATGACAAAGCGGATGGCCCTCCGACCAAATTCTTAACAGGTTTCCAAGGGCTTGATCATGACCATGGCGTCCATGGTATTTCAATTGGGCCTGATGGCAAATTGTATTTTTCCATTGGCGATACAGGTGTCAAAGATCTTCAGGCTGCCAATGGCAAAGGTAAAAAATGGTCTTCCAACACCACCGATCTTAGGGCTGGTACTGTTTGGCGCTGCGATCTCGATGGTAATAACCTTCAGCTTATTGCGCATAATTTTCGCAATAATTACATGCCCGCGGTTGATAGTTATGGCACCGTTTTCATTAGTGATAACGATGATGATGGGAATCAACAGACGCGTATTTGCTATGTGATGCCCGGTGGTAATTTTGGATATCATCCCCGCGGGGCTGGCCAAACCCATTGGCATGAAGAAGACCCAGGTATCGTTCCTAAAATCTTGCGCACTTTTTTTGGCAGCCCCACTGGCATGTGTATTTACGAAGCGCAATTACTTCCTGCAAAGTATCAGGGCCAACCTTTACATACCGATGCTGGCCCCCGAAACTTGCGCTGCTACCATACTAAAATCGATGGCGCTGGTTTTTCGGTTGAACAAGAAAACATGATTTCAAGTACCGATGGTTGGTTCCGTCCCAGCGATGTCAAAGTTGCGCCCGATGGTTCTGTTTTTGTAGCGGACTGGTATGATCCTGGTGTTGGTGGGCATGGCATGGGGGATACCACCAAGGGGCGTATTTATCGCCTTGCACCCAAAGGTTCGAAATCCCATGTTCCTGCTATTGATTATTCTACGAATGAAGGCATCATTTCTGGCCTTTCTTCTGGCTGTAATGCAACTCGATATATTGCATTGCAACATATTATTGCAATGGATGCTTCCAAGAGGAATGCACTTGCCAAGATGATTTTTGCTGATCCTGAAATTGCTCAAAAACCTTGGGTTGCTGCAAGAATTCTATGGTTTGTTGATTTTCCAAAAGTGCTTCCTAAAGGCCTTGAGCAACGCGAAGAATTCAAATGGCTCGAAATCCGGAAACTTGTCGATGCACACCCCGGGTTGATGGGCCTTAGTGCGGCTGAAAAAACACGGGTTGATTTTCTTCTAGCTAATGGGGGACCGGGGGTTGCCCGCGAAATCTTAGTTAACCTGCGCGAATCAGATGATGATAATTCCAAACAGTGGTTCTATAATCTTGCGAAAAAATATGATGGCAAAGATGTTTTTCTCTTAAAAGCCATTGGCGTTGCTGCAGGTACGGATCCCAAACATCGTGAACTCTTCCTTGCGGATTTCAAAAAGCAATTCTCTGTCTGGTCACCCGCAGTTGGGGATCTCGTTTTTGAATTAAGACCAAAAGATATGATGAATGGGTTGGGCGATATGCTGACCAAGGCCGAAATCCCACTCGAGCAAAAACTTAAAATTATTAACATCCTTGCCTCCAATGATAATACTGATGGTGCCCTTACTTTTGTCAGCTTGGTTAAATCAAAGGCGAGTATTGAAATTCGTGAAAAAGCAGTCGAATGGCTTAAAATCTATTTACCCGGGAAATGGTCTGCGGTTGCTTCCAGCCCTGATCTTCTTAAATCGGTAAACGAATTACTTACAGGTGATTCTGATGATCAAAGGCTTGCACTCGGAATTATTGAAGCTGCAAAACCAAAAGGTGTTGTAGAACAAGTTAGTAAGTTGGCGCTGGCCAATAAAGATGGTCGGGTGCAAAAACAAGCCATTGCTACCTTGGGCGCTCTGCCTGAAAAACTATCCGTTGATACCCTGACAAAAGTATTGCAGGAAAACAACAACTACTCACAGGATGCTGCAAATTCACTTGCTGCTTTGGGGCAAACCAAGGGCAAGGTTTCAGGGCTTCAAGCTGCAATGAATGCTTTGCAAACAGTATTCAGCGACCAAACTGCACCTTTAACTAAAAGAACTCTGGTTGCTAATGCTCTGTCAGGCACTAGGAATGGGTCAGATTTTCTATTGCTCAACGGCAACGGTGAAATCCCTGCGGAATTAAAGCAGGAAGTTGGCAGGTTGTTGCGTAATAGTCCTTATCAAGATCTTCGTAATAAAGCGATGATTGCTTATCCAGCACCTGGAAAACTAGATCCTAAAAAACTGCCCGCTCTCAGTGTTTTAGCACTTAAAAAGGGAGATATCGCCCGCGGTAAAGCCTTAATGGCTTCTAGTGGAACTTCTCAATTGCAGTGCTTGAAATGCCATGCCGTTCAGGGCAGTGGTGGTGCTATTGGCCCTGATCTTTCCATGATTGGCAAAAAAGGAACCAAGGAAAACCTTTATGAATCCCTTATCAATCCTAATAAGGCTATTGCGGACCAATACCTCACATGGATAATTGAAACCAAAAAAGGTCAGGTTCTTACTGGCTTGATTGTTGAAGAATCCCCAGAATTGATAGTTCTCCGTGATGGTAACGGTAAGGATTACAAAATCGATCGAAAGGATGTTGAGTCTAAGGCTAAGGGCCCTAATTCGCTTATGCCTTCTGATTTGATCAACAGCATGAGTGAACAGGATTTGATCGACCTGGTTGATTATCTTGCAACACTTCAGACAGCAGCATTTTCTCCAGAATGGTTTCATATTATCGGCCCATTCGAAAATGGTGTTTCAGATGAAAACTTTGAAAAAGTGGGTGAACCAGAAGCCAAGGTCGAATTTGAAAAGAAGTTAAAAGGTAAGACCGGGCCAGTTGGTTGGTCTAAAGTACGTGCATCTTCCAATGGCTATTTGAATCTTGGTATGCATTTTTCTCCTGAAACCAATGGTATTATCTCTTATCTTTATCAAGTGATTGATTCGCCCATTGACCAAGATTCAACAATTCTTGTTGGTGCTGATGATTGCGTCAAGGTATGGGTGAATAATGCTGAAGTGTTTAAAGATAAGAATCATTTTGCTGCTCAACCTGCAAGAAATTCTGTTGCAGTAAAGCTTAAAAAGGGTGCAAATCCTATCTTGATTAAGATTAATAATGGCGAAGGCGAGCATGGATTGTATTTTTCCATCCTCAGTAAGGAACCACTTAAGATTGGTGCAAAGCAGTAAAGATGTAGGTGTGTGGGCTAAGCGGCTTTATTGGGAAAATTAGTTTTGGTTGATTCGATGACCTCGCAGTATTCCTGATAAAGCCTGTTAAAAATGTCATCCCATTTTTGGGACTTTGCTGTTATGAAAGCGTTCTTTCCTAGATAATCTCTTTTTGATTTGTCAGCGGTCAGATCGGTTAGAAGTCGTTCAAATTCTTCAATGTTTGCAGCTAGAATTCCGTCATGGTGGTTGCAGATTCGTTCTTGTGTTGCCTGAGAATTCAAGCATAGCACTGGTAATCCGCTGGCTTGTGCTTCTAGGATGACATTACCAAAAGTTTCTGAGGTGGAAGGGAATACAAAAATATCTGCACTTGCATACCATTGTGCCAAATGATTCCCCCGAAGTTCACCGGGAAGAATTATCCCATTTGTTTTTTCAAGATCCGACTGTCCAACGAGTGGTCCTGTTCCTACTAAGGCGAGAAAAAGATTCTTACCTTGCTTGTTTAAAGTGCTCCTTGCTTTTTTGAAAGTTTCGAGGAGTGAGCCAATATTTTTTTCGGGCGCAAGCCTACCCACATAAAGCAAGAGAATGTCGGTTTCCGAAAGTCCTATTTTACTTTTAAAGTTCAAATCTTTTTGGATTGGATTGAACAGACTGGTATCAACTCCGCGTGTCCAAATCTTGGTGTTTTTGTACCCAAGTGCTTGTAATCTTTCTAGACAGGCATTGCTTGGGGCAAATGTAGCTTCGGTCTGATTATGGAACCACCTCAAATAGTGCGAAATACCACTAGATAAAAATCCCATCTTATAGTCGTTTGCATATAAATCGAAATTGGTGTGAAAACTGCTGACCACTGGAATCCGCAGCGATTTTGCAATTCCCAGACAGGCAAGGCCAAGGGGGCCTTCCGTCGCAAGGTGGATTATGTCAGGCATTTTGCTTTTAATTGTCTGATAAAGCCTTAGTGGGCTACCAATGCCAAAACGAAGTTTTGGGTACATGGGAATTGGAAAACCTTGAACAAGCTCGGGTTTTCTTGTTTCAGAAAATCTTCGCGGACGTATTACAGAGGGCCGGTGACCAGATATATTAAGAAAATTGTGCAACTTTTCCAGCGTTAATGCTACCCCATTAATCTCAGGTGGAAAAGTTTCAGTTACCAATGTTATTTTTAATGAGGTTGTTGCAAGCATGAATCACTCCATGATTAATCAGTGCTTGCTATTAGAATCAGGTTTAAAGGTTTTTCAAATGAAACATTCGAAATTGATCAATCTTTTACGAGATCTTCATTTTGCTCGGCGTGTTTTTTTTCTAATCCGATGATTGTTCGATTTTCCAATACAACTTCTTGCAGATATTTTCTTGTCAATCTGTGTTCTGCAAGTAGTTCATTTGGTATAACTCTTGCTTCTCCTGCGACAATTTTAATTTCTCTAAGGAAATCCATGCTCTTGTTGGCGAACGGATCGCCTTTGTAATAAGAGGCATAACTGCCCCAAACACCTTCTACCCAAATGGGAACGATGGGCGTTTCAGGTAGCTGATTTAATATGTGCCATATTCCCTGCCCAAAGGGGAACAGAAGTTGATCCTCTTTTTTGCGAAGTCTGGCCTCTGGGAATATTAACAGCGATTCTCCCCGCTTTAATGCCTCGATGGCGTCATTTAATTCTGGGGCTTCTCTTCTGAAGGTCGCAGCTTCTACCCGGATCGCTTTTACTACTTTTGACATCAGCCAGTAGATTACAGGCAGATCATAAAAAACACTGGTCATCATGGGTATGATTCTGCGTGTTACAACTTTCCCGATTAAAAAAGGATCAAGGTAGGATGCGTGATTTGCAATTATGATTACTGGGCCGCGGTAAGGCATTTGCTCTATCCCCGGCCCATGCGTTGTCATTTTGTAGGGAAGAATTAAAGCAATAGAAAGGAGTTGTTCTAAGAACGCACGAAGAGTAACCCAAGTAAGAATTATCCCTGCTAAAATCAGCAAAACGCCTGCGAGCATTGGTGTAAGTTTTAGTTGGTAGAACAGCCACCCAAAACCAATTGCAAAAAACCAGGGTGCGAAATTGAACAATAGCATTGCTGGAGGTGTCGAAAGTAAATCTTCAGGACGGCAGGCGCGCCTGCAACAGGCTAAAACATTTGCAATTCCTAGGCTTGTGAGCATTGTTAATGGAATAATATTGGCAGGATATAAAACAAAAAGCATCAAACTTGCACCAGATAAGAACATGCCCCAAGGCGCAGATCCGATTGTTCTGAGTGGGTGATTGATGATGAAAAAAAACAACACCCCAACAAAACTACTGACGGTGATTAAGCCAAGATGTTTTGAATCCGAAACAAAGCCATTGGCTTCTATAATGAATAAATAACACAGCCCGAGTATGATGCCAAAGATTATGCTTCTTGCGATCAATGGGATTAAATCATCTCTCCAAGTTGATGGGTAGATCTTAGCGTTTTCAGGCAGGGATTCAGGGGCTTCATGATTGCAAATTATGTAAAATGCGCCTGTACAAAATAAACTACATGCTTGGGCAATACATAACATTGAAAACAATGGAAAAATTATTTGATCTGGCGCAGGCAGGATGTTTGTTGCTGTAAAAATGCTAAAAGGTAATAGTATTGTCGTTAAAAGCATTCCTGCATTATCGATGCTGCGAGCAAGTGTTTTATTTTGGTTGGTAGCAAGAAGGATTGAGCTATTCCAGAAGACGCGCCCAAGCCCCATGGCGAAGCCCAGAAAGATTGGATCGGGAAAAAAACCTGTAAATAAAGGGATGCTCAAAAATCCGAGTGAGAGCAAAGAGCCAAAAGATGCAAGAATAATGTCGCTACGGCTTTTGCGAAGCGAAAAAACAAACCCAGCGAATGAGAAGCCTATTGCTAGATGGAGTAATAAAATGCTAGGGCTATCTAGCCCATTGTAATTCGCTTTAGATGCTGAAATTATAAAAGATAGTGAGAAAAAATCTGCAAAATTTCTTGTTAAAGATACAGCCAGATAAGCGATAGGAGTCATTTTTATGCTTTTTAATGGGATGTAAGGGGGAACCCGTTTTCTCGCCATACACGGATCCCGCCATCCATGGATATCACATTGCTGTAACCCATTCTGGCTAGATTTTCTGCGGAAAGCGCAGAGCGGAAACCACCACCACAATAAAGAATGATTTCAGTTGCAAAGTCAGGTACCGCTAATTCAATGTCTCTTTCGATTACACCTTTACTGAGGTGAATAGCACCAGGGATATGATCCGTTGCGAATTCGCTTTCTTCTCGGACATCGATGAGCAGAAGTTTTTCGCCTTTGTCGAGGCGTGATTTTACATCAAGCACCGTGGTTTCTTTGACATTTTTTTTTGCATCGTGTGCAATAGCCAGAAACTTTGGAGAATGATTAGGAGCCATATCACGCCTACTTTCAAAAGCTGTTTAGTTAAAGAACCCCAAGGATAAGTTCGGTCAACAGCTGATCGAGCTTTTCATAAGGTAGTTTTCTTGATGCAAGTGCAGTGGGATCAAAGGTCATTTCTTTAAGCTTGGTTGCAGCTTCAGGAGTGAACTTTGAAAGCGAGCCTTGCAAGTTTTTGGATGCCCCGTGGACTTCCTTGAGAATGCTTTGGATCTCATTGTTTTCGTTGAACTGTTTGACTTTTTCCTGCATGATTTTATAGGTGCGCAGGTTTCTGTCTACGAAATCCCAAGGGTTAGATTCAGTACGGTATGGGTGACAATCAAATCCGATTGTCCCGGCATACTTATGATCTATAAGAAGCTTCGTGGTGAAGAATGCTTCCTTAAGATCATCACTGCCAAAAGTAAGGTCTTGATCGAAACGCAAAGGTTTTTGGCCGTTTAAATGAACATCTAACAGCTTGCCTGCATCAAGAGCTTGGGCAAATTCATGGTAAGGGTTTAATCCTGCCATCTTGATGTGGGCTGTCTCAGGATTAATGCCACACATGTCAGGGTGATCAAGCGTGTTAATAAACGCCAGAACACTGCCCACCGTGGGCAGATACAAGTCGCCACGGGGTTCGTTAGGTTTTGGTTCAAGGCTGAATTTGATCTTGTAACCTTGGCTTCGAACATAATTGCAAAGGAAGTTCAAAGATTCTCTAAACCATTTAAACGCTTCGATTGGGTCCTTGCTGGCATCAACTTCAACGCCTTCACGACCTCCCCAGAAGACAAATATTTCGGAACCCAGTTCATTTGCAATATCGATGCAACGCATGACTTTCTGGGTTGCGAAAAGTCTTACTGCAGGATCGGTGCTGGTGAAAGCGCCATCCTTGAATATGGGATGATAGAAGTTGTTGGTTGTTGCCATGGTCGCTTTGATATCATTGTCAGACATGCATTTTTTAATGCCTGAAACAATAGCGTCGCTTTGTGCAGCGGAAGATCCAAAAGGAATAATGTCGTTGTCGTGGAATTCGAAGCCGTAACAATTTCGATCTGCAAGGCCTTTGATGCAATCCAAAGCAGAAATTTCGGGGCGTGTCTGGTCACCAAAAGGATCTCGACCCCTATTTTGCAGGCACCAAATGCCAAATGCGAATTTATCTTCTTTAACTGGAGCATAAAAATGTGATGACATGAAACTATCCTTTCCTAAAAAATAATGGATGAAATAATCAAAGTTTACTTGGTGCTGGCTTTTGAACTCTTGGCTTGGGTCAACACTTCGAAAATTGTTGTCATGAAAACAGGCAGATCATCGGGCTTTCTGCTGGTAACTAGATTCCCATCGCGAATCACCGCTGCATCTACATAATCTGCCCCAGCATTAATCACATCATCTTTAATGGCAAAGAAGCAAGTGGCTTTCTTGCCCTTTAATGCCTGAGTGGAGCATAATACCCAAGGTCCATGGCAAATTGCAGCGATCATTTTGCCTTGCTCTGCCATCACGCTGACCAACTTGATCATAGCTTCGGATCTTCGGATGAAATCGGGTGCAAACCCACCTGGGATTATGATGCCATCAAAATCGGAGGGGTTGATATCCCGGGCAGCAACTTCGCTTTTAGCAGGGTAACCAAGCTTACTAGGGTAGGAATGGTTCGCTTCGGGTCCAACCATGACCACTTCTGCCCCAGCTTCTTTAAGCCTGTAGTAGGGGTACCATACTTCCATTTCCTGATATTGTTGTTCCAAAAGTACAATAATTTTCTTTCCATGAAGGCTCATGCAAACTCCTTTAAAAATCTAATTTGCCTAATCTAACTTTATTGATGATGATCGCAAAGAATATTCTTGAATGATTTTCAGGATTTGTTTTTGTACCAATTCAGTGTCTCAGCCATTCCCTCATCAAAAGTTTTAGCAGGGGCATAGCCTAAGATTCGTTTTGCTTTTTCAATACTGAAATCTAAGTTTAAGCCTAGGAACTTTATATTGGCTTTGGTGATTTTTGGTGCTTCCAGGGCTCCGCGTTTTAATGCTTTCTTTTCCATAGAGCTTGCAATGAATTTCACAAGCCAAAGCGGAACAGGAAAGAAAAAGGGTGCGGGCAGATTCATCCCCTTGGCGATGGTCGTGATAAATCGTTTTTTACTTACTTTTTCGCCATCGGTGAGATTGAATACTTGGCCTACTGCATTAGGGTTATCAAGGGCCAGAAATGCTGCTTGCACTAGGTTGCCCACAAAAATATTATTCATGGCATAGCTGCTACTACCTATGTACTTCACTTCTTTGGTTTTAAGTTTTTCCATAAGCCTAGGTAGAACAGTACGGTCTCTGGGGCCATAGATAAATCCAGGCCTTAAAACCACGATTGGGTAGCCTTTTTCTTTGTGATACTGAAGTGCCAGTTTTTCAGATTCCATCTTCGATTGGGTATAACCATCAAAGTGTTGATCAGGCGGCGGAGTGGATTCATCGGTTTGGTGGTGGTGCCTAGCTTCGTAAACCCCCAAACTGCTGAAATGGACAAACTTGTAGAGTTGGGTCGGATTAAAAGAATCTAGAAGCTTTCGAAGCCCTTCCACATTTACTTGCCTGTAAGAATCAACACTGCCCCAGTCCCCAACCTTAGCTGCACAGTGAAATACAGTATCCACACCTTCGATTGCTTCTTTGGGCAGGTTTTTATCTTGTAAATCCCCCCGGACTACCTCAACCCCTAGCTTTTCCAAAAAAGAACCATCCGAGCCCGAACGAATCAAGGCCTTAACTTTGTAACCTCTTTTAACGCATGCTTCTGCAAGGCTGCTGCCAACCAAACCGCCAGCTCCGGTTATAAGGCAAGTGTGATTGTTCATATTTAAACCCATTCAAATTGTGTAAGTTATCGTAACAGTGGTATATTTCAAAAGTTCTCTACCTTCATTTTTATGAGATATAGCCAATTAATGTGCCTTCCTTTGCAAATAATTTCAATAAATCAGATTTTTTCAACTAATACTAAAGCTGATTACTTCTTTCGCCGATAGAGTTTATTCAATTCATATTGACACTTCATTCAAGTTACCTTATTGAACCCCCCGACTTGCGAAATACCTTATACCCACTCAAGGGTTTGTTCATGCTGGTACGACATAGAAATCATCTGAGGCTTATCCATCCGCTCTTTGCAGCGGTGTTCATTTGCTTATCCCTAAGCAATCTTCTTGCACAGCAACCTGCCTCACCAGGCAAGTTGATGATTGCAGATGTGATTGTTCAGGGTAACCGGGTTGTTGCAACCCAGGCAATTACTTCACAACTAGCCACTAAGCCGGGTAAGGAATATCTGCCCAATGTAATCCAAGATGATGTACGAAAATTAATGGCGACCAAGCAGTTCGCTCATATTGATCCAAGAATCGAAAGTCTTCCTGATGGTAAGGTTAACATCTTTTTCCTAATAAAAGAATTTCCTAGTGTTGTACAAAATGTTACTTACCTTGGGGCCAAGCACCTTAAGGAAGAAGAACTTGGTCAGTTAAGTTTGGTATCAAAAGGTAAACCCTTAAGTCCTATAACCAATAAGCTTGCATGTCAGGCGATTGTTCGAAGATACAACGAGCAGGGGCGTCCCTTTGCAAGTTGCGATTTGCTTAAAGGTGGCGATTCTGCTGATAAAGAAGTGATATTCAATATTACAGAAGGCCCGCTTGTCAAAGTCCGGTCTGTTGACTTTAAAGGTCAGGAATTTGTCCGGGGCGCAGTGCTTGCAACCCATATTCAAACATCCAAGAAGTTCATGGGTTTATTCGGCGGTACTTATAATAGTGCGATGGCAGATGCCGATGCTGTCAAACTTGAAGAGTATTACAAGTCTTTTGGTTTTCTTGATGTACATGTTTCGCGAGAATTGGTTTGGACGCCCGATGGTAAGGAAGTAGACCTTGTATTCCATGTTAAAGAAGGCATTCGTTATCAAGTTCAGGGAACTCCCCAGGTAGTTAATCTTAAATCTATGCCTGCGGAGCAAATTGAGCAGTTAAGCAAAATCAAAGGTGGTGAGTACTTTAACGAAAATAAAATCAACGAAGATAAGAAGTTGATGGAAGATTATGTGGGATACTCTGGTCGAGAAATGCGCTTAAATCCGGTGCCGGTTTTTTCTCCAGATGTTCCAGGCTTGGTAAGAATACAATATGAAGCATTTGAAAGGCCCCCGGCTCGAGTTGGGCAAGTGTTTGTGGTGGGTAATGAACGAACAAAGCAAAATGTAATTCTTCGTCAGGTGCCTTTGTTCCCAGGTCAGGTTCTGACTTATCCTGATTTAAGATTGGCAGAGAAGAATCTTGCCAGATTGAATATTTTTGAAGCTTCTGCTGATGGAGTCCGTCCAACCGTCACCGTTCTAGATCCAGATCTAGAATCCGAATTCAAAGATTTGTTGGTAACGGTTCAGGAAGCCAGCACCGGTAGCCTTCTCTTTGGCGTGGGCGTTAACTCGGATGCAGGTATGAATGGTAGTATCGTTCTTAATGAGCGAAACTTTGACATTACCAGAATTCCTACAAGTTTAGATGATTTGATGAGTGGCGGTGCATTTAGAGGTGCAGGTCAGGAATTCCGATTGGAAGCCGTGCCTGGTACCCAATTGCAGCGTTATACTGCTAGTTTCCGCGAACCATTCTTGTTCGATTCTTTGTTTAGTTTTGGCGCCAGCGGTTATTATTACACACGCAGATTTGATGAATATGATGAAACCCGAGCAGGTGGTAGGTTTACTCTAGGCAGAAAATTAAACCAGTATTGGAATGCAAATGCTAGTTTGAGAATCGAAGATGTTGGGGTTTATCGCGTACCTGCTGGAGCGCCTTCGGATTACACTTCAGTTGAGGGGCAGAACTTCTTGCTTGGTTTACGAGCCAATGTTACTAGGGATTCTAGAGATTCTTACCTTCGAGCTACTGAGGGTAGCATCTTTGATTTATCCTTTGAGCAAGCTTTTGGGGCCTATAACTTCCCCTTGGTTTCTGTCGAAATGAACAAATTCATAACCATGTATCAGCGTGCGGATGGTAGTGGTCGCCATGTAATGGCACTTCGTTCCCAGTTCTCTTGGGCTGGTGATGAAACGCCCGTTTACGAACGATACTTTGCGGGTGGTTTTAGATCGATGCGCGGCTTCCAGTTCAGAGGTGTTAGCCCGAATACAAATGGTTACATGGTTGGTGGTGACTTCATGTTCCTCAACTCCATGGAGTATCAGGTTCCTCTTAAGGCTAACGATCAGATATTTATGGTCGGGTTTATTGATAGCGGTACGGTTGAAGCAAATATCAGTAAAATAACTGATTACAGAGTTTCTGCCGGTGCAGGTTTAAGGTTTGTGGTTCCAATGTTGGGGCCTACACCAATTGCTTTGGATTTTGGTTTCCCAATCGTCAAGGCAGATACAGACCGAACACAACTCTTTAGCTTCTGGATGGGTTTCTTCCGATAATCGGTTTTACCAATTCAATGCGGCATCCAAAAAAAGAGGCTTAGCCTCGGGGGGTTGGATGCCGTTATTTTTTTTCTTCGATTATTACTTCTTCTTTAATAACTTCTATTACTTCTGACATAGGTGCGTAAAAAGATTTGAACCCTAGTTCCGTGGGGGAAAAATTCCCTGTTCGTGAATCGGTGAACGGGTAAGACATGCCATTGTAAAGATAAAAAGAACCATTAGGTGAATAAACAACGCGTGGCCTGAAGTTTCCCAGCCTATCGACTGCAAGATTTTGCCAATGACTGTAAGCGCTCTCTTTAGGATAGAAAACCATTTTTTCTGGTGACGGTGGATCTGCAAAAAGGATTGCAGGAGTCGGTCTACCTATAACACCATCTACGATAACTTGATTTGCACTCATAATATTTAGAGCAACAATTAAAGAAGAAAGTTCCATTGAATCATCCCTTAAGAAAGTAGAAGGATGAATCATCGCAAAAGTTGAGGGGAAGATAAAACAAAAAGACCCGGAATGGCTAAAGCGCCTATGTTTCCGAGTCGTTTTAATCGTTATAACTGGAACTAACCTCTGCCGATCATTACTTACTTAATAAGTAACTGCACCCTCAGAGGCCGATTTGACGCATTTCGCATACTTAGCTAGTACGCCAGCTTTTTCCCGAGGCGCAGGAGTTTTCCATGCTGCCTTTCTCTTTTGTAGTTCCGTATCGTCTATGTGAACTTTCAGCATCTTAGCTTCGGCATCGATGGTGATAGTTTCACCCGTGTTGATCAAAGCAATAGGCCCGCCCACCCAAGCTTCAGGAGAAACATGGCCCACAACCAAACCGTGGGTGCCACCTGAAAAGCGGCCATCGGTGATAAGACCAATACTTTCGCCAAGCCCTTGGCCCACCAATGCTGCAGTGACAGAAAGCATTTCGCGCATGCCAGGTCCACCAACTGGGCCCTCACCGCGGATTACCACAACATCGCCAGCCTTGATCTGCCTTTCTTGAATCGCATGGAAGCAAGCTTCTTCACCATCAAACACCTTTGCAGGCCCAGTTATTTTGCTGCTTTTTAAGCCAGCAATCTTGGCGACAGCGCCGTCTGGTGCAAGGTTGCCATGCAGCACAACAATATGCCCTGAAGCATGCAAGGGTTTGTTTAAAGGCCTTATTACATCTTGCTTTGCGCTTTTGTAAATGGTGTCGACATCCTTTAGATTCTCTGCAAGGGTTTTTCCTGTGCAAGTGATGCAATCACCATGCAAGAACCCTGCATCAAGCAATGCCTTCAGAACTGGAGGAGTTCCCCCAACCTTGTGTAGATCATGCATAACATATCTGCCACCTGGCTTTAAATCTGCAAGATGAGGCACTTTTGCACCAATGCGATCGAAATCAGCAAGGGTCCATTCCACTTGTGCTTCTTTTGCAATTGCCATCAAATGTAAAAGCGCATTGGTGCTACCACCGAGCGCCAAAACAAAAGTGTAGGCGTTTTCAAGCGATTTTCGAGTGATGATATCTCTGGGGCGAATGTTGTCTTTTACAAGTTGAACCACTTGCTTGCCCGCTAAAAAGGATTCTCTTTCTTTGGCGGCACTAACTGCAGGGTTGCTTGCGCCATAAGGAAGCGAAAGCCCCATGGCTTCGATAGCAGAGCTCATGGTGTTGGCTGTGTACATGCCGCCACAAGAACCCGCACCAGGGCAAGCTTCGCATTCGATTTTATGGACGCCCTTTTTGTCCAAGGTTCCTGCTTGATTCCTGCCTACTGCTTCAAAAATGGAAACAATATCGATATCTTCACCAGCAGGCCCAATGCCAGGTAGGATACTCCCACCGTAAATGAAAATACTTGGTATGTTGAGCCTCGCCATTGCCATGACACAGCCGGGCATATTTTTGTCGCAGCCGCCCACAGCAATTAGGCCGTCATGATTCATACCAGCACTGACAACTTCAAGGCTATCCGCGATGACCTCGCGTGAAACTAGGCTATAGCGCATGCCTTGGTGGCCCATCATAATGCCATCTGAGGCAGTGGGTGCGCCGTAGATTTGGGGTACACCACCACCCGCCCGAACGCCTTCAATCCCTTTTCGTGCAAGCCTATCAAGGTGTGCATTGCAGGGTGTGATATCGCTAAAAAGTGAGGCTACTCCAATCATGGGTCTTTCAAAGTCATCATCATGAAACCCAACAGCGCGAAGCATAGCCCGATTGGGCGCTCTTCCAATGCCTTCAGTTGTAGTTAAACTAGTTTTGTTGTCCTTAGGTGCCATGACAGAATCTCCGGCAAGGTTTAATAATGGTGCCCTGATTGAAACAGTATGAAAGAATCCAAGGCTAACCCCTAGAGGTTAACTCCACAAGATTCTCTTAGGTATGTTTTATGAATAAAAGAAAGGAAGGGTTGAAGAATATTTTGAAGAACTATTTTTGAATTGGTTTGCTCGCAATAGCCAGCCATGGTTCCCATTCTTTGCGAACCGAATCGTCCATGTCGTTTAATTGGGATTTAAGCTCTGCCAACCTTTGGGCAACGAGGTCGAATTGGCCCAAAGCTGAATGGCATCGAACCATGCCACCCAAAGCATGAAGCATTTCTTTTTTGCCTCGGGTTTTGGCCGCTAACCTAGAGTAAATTAGCATCGCAGCTTCATACTGGCCCATGTTGAATTTGCATTCTGCAGCAAGCAATGGAATGAGTAGGCGTTCTTCCTCGGAAAGTTGTGTGATTCCAAGTGGGGAGTCAGCAAGTTGTTCCAAATCTTGATAGGTTTCAGCGGATTTTTGCAACCATTTTCGGTGTTCTGCTTGGTAATGAGTCTTGGTTTCATCCGTTGTTTTTTCTCCAAGGATGAAGTTTTGTTGTTCTTGATTTGCAAGTTGGCGGTATGCCTCTGCTAATTGGAGCCTTGCCCTTACCGCTTGATTGTTTTTGCCAAATCGTTCCAGGGCTTCTTCATAACGCCTGACAACCATGCGATAATTTTTTCGTTGGAAAAATATCGAGCCAATTGCGAACAACGATTTTTCTTGAGCATCGGTGTCAGGTTCAAATCGAAGAAGTTGCAGATTTTGTTCTAAAGTTTCTTCCGCTTGATCCAGTTCGTTTTTCTCGATGTGGATTAATGCGAGTTGGTACCTTGCATTATAAGTATGCGGTCCCCGGTATTTTAATGATGTTAAATACGAGCTTTTGGCTTCATCGATATTTCCTGATTCTTTTTGCACATCACCCAGCTGATAGAGGGCGTTTCCTAAACGACTGTCTGTACCTGCTGAATTTATGAATTTTAGCAGACATTCCTGAGCTTTGGGCAGATCTTTGCCTTTGCGATATCTAGTAATCGCCTTCCATAGTTCTTCTAAAGACCTTGATGCATTTTCGGGCTGATTCGATGATTTTACATTTAAGTTGGCAGCATCAATCAGTAGTTCCGTACTGGCCTGCTTTAATGATTTTATCTTCGCGCTATCGGATATTTCCGATGATTCTTTAAGCTTTACTTCCGCCCATGAATTGAAAACATCTGCTCTGAAACTTAATGCGATGTAAAGGGGGAATACTTTTTGGAGTGAATCATTGATTCTTAAAGATAATTCGAAATTTGAAAGCTGGACAGATTCTATTTGTGCTTTTTCAAACATGTTTTGCACTTGTTTCGTGCTGAAATATTTGTTTTTCCAGTCTTCCTCCGATTTGCAATTTCGAACCAACATTTCAAGGCTATTGGTTAATTGAGGGAGATTTTTGTTTTCAAAGTGAATTTGCGCTAGCTGGAATGAAGCTGCATAGCGCTCATCAGATTGGCTTTTTTCTTCGCATTCAGCCCAAGCTTTTTCTGCTTCTTTTATTAAATCAATCTTTTTTAAGCATACACCAAGAAAATATAAAGGCTTTCCAGCATCAGTTAATACTTCTTTAGGTGAATCTAATACTTGTTTCCAAATATTGACAGATTCAAGCCAAAGACTTTCTTCCATGTAACTGAGTGCGAGAAGTTGTCTTGCTTTGATTTCTAAGCTCGGGTTCTTACGCGAATTGATGTTTTGAAGTACTTTTCTTGCTTCATCTGGGCGCTGCAATTTCATCAGTAATTCCCCGCCTAATATTTGTGCAGGAATTCTCTTCTCTTCTGATAGAAGTGGTATGTTTCTGAACTCTTCGTTGGCTTTGAGGGCTTTGATAAAATCTGGTTCTAATGATCTTATGTATCCAAGTGATAGCAAATTTAAGCACTCTGGATTTCTATCCGCTTCAAGATTTGCTTTTTCCAATTGTTCTAACGCCTCTTTCATCTCTACCTTCAACAAAATGCAAGCCTTGGCATATAAGAACTTGTACTTTTGTTTTTCATCTTCTGAAAGATTTTCTTGCTGGATGCTTTTTAATGTTTTTAATGCTTCATCCCAGTCAATAACGACGGTTTCGCTTTCCTCTTTTAGTAGTGAGATCTCAGCAAAATATATTTTAGCCTGACTTTGTAATATTGGATTCGAGGACGTTTTTTCAATAATTTCTCTGCAAGCCGATTGTGCTGCATTAAAATCTGATGCTTTTACAAGTGCATTTAACTTTTCAAACACAATACTGTTCTTATCACTTGGTTTGTTTTTTGTTGATGCTTTGTGGAAATTGGCCATCCCCAACGCAACTAAACTTAAAATAAACAACGGGATTTGCCACGCAGTTCGCCATTTGCTTTGGCGTTTTCTTATCGGATCAGTTTTATTCCAATCATTCATACTCATAAAATTTGAAGCAATACCTAGAAATTAATGATTATCACCTATGGAAGATGGCTATTTCACAAACATAGTGTTTTCGTCAAGAGCAGGTTTATAGTTACGCTTTATAATTAAAAAGGATTATCATGTTTTAAATTGGATTCTTTAAGTTCAATTTAAATTAGGGGGTATGTGATGAGTGGGAACCAATATGCTTCGGTCTTTGACTTAGATTCACCTCAATTAATTATTGATCTGGATATTCTAGATAAGAATCTTGAAACCATGACAAATGGGTTAAATGGGAAAAATCTTCGTATTCATTTTAAATCGCTTAAATGTGGTGGCTTGGTTAAATATTTAATGGGGAAGGGGCATAGTTCTTTTCTTTGCGCCAAACTTAATGAAGCTGAGGTTTTGGCTGATATAGGTGTAAAAAATATTCTGATCGCAAATCAAATCGTGGGTGATCTTAAAATTGCCCGTGTTGATTCTTTAAAAACAAAGGCCAATGTTAAAGTTTGCATCGATTGTGAGGAGCATCTCTTTGCTTTAAGCAACTTTGCCCAAAAATTTAATACTTCCTTCGATGTTCTTGCCGAAGTTGATATTGGGATGAACCGGTGTGGTACTTTCCCTGGTATACCTACTTTGGATCTTGTGAAAAAAATCGTAGCAACTAAAAACATTAGGTTCTCTGGCCTTCAGGGGTACGATGGCCATCTCCAACTTATGTTGGGTAGTCCTGAAAAAACAGCTAAGGCTTTTCAAGGACTCAAATCTTTGGTGGACACTAGAAGATTGATCGAAAATGAAGGGATAGAGGTACCCTTGGTTACAACTGCAGGGACGGGCACTTGGGAATTTGCCGTTCAAACAGACGGGATTGACGAAATTCAACCAGGTTCATTCTTACTTATGGATTGCATTTATCATCAGGCTCGTCCGGAGTTTCAGCCTTCACTTACTGTTCTTTCTACTGTGATTAGCAGGCGCCCTGGGCTTTATGTTCTTGATGCTGGTAGTAAAGCAATTTCAAAAGATTTCGGTATGCCAATTATAAAAGGCAGGCCCGACGAAAAGATTTTTAAATTAGCGGAAGAACATACCCGGGTCGAATGTGTTGACTCTCCTTTGCCCGAAATAGGTGATAAACGCGAAGTGGTTACTGCTCATTGTTGCGCAACGATGAACCTTCACCGAAGTGTTGTTGCATCACGCAGCGGCAAAGTGGTTGATGTTTGGCCAATTGAAGCAAGCGGCAGATACGATTAAGTTTGTCAAAAACTTTTAAACATCGATTTTTCGTTTTGAGACTAGGCCCTCCCTGGTCTTTTTGTGATTGCTTGATTTATTTTGGTTGCAAGATAATTCTACTGCATTAAGATGTGGTTCTGCTATTTTTCTTGTCGTCAAATTTATGTTTCTTGCCCATATTAGGATGTCCGCTATGTTTGAAATTCGTATTCAAAATTCAAAACAGATATATAATAAACTAATAGTTGCTAAGCTTCACAAGGTGAGATTCTTAACACAGCAGCATCAAAAGTTGCTTTGCTCGTTTGTACTAGCCTTTGTTGCTTTGCTTTGTGGTGGGCAGAATCTTTTGGCTCAAGGTAATTTACTTCGGAATGGTGATTTTCAAGACGATTGGATTACTTACATCCCTGAATTGAAAAATCATCATTGGAATTACACTACTGAAGTATTTAATAGACGGGATTATAATCCGGATGCCTGGAAAATAACCGGATCTTGGGAATGGCGTGATGCAGATAAGCCTCGTGGCCAGCGTAAATTGATTTTAAATTCCCCTTCAAAGGCAACTCAAACTGTAAATTGGATAGCCATCCATAATCCCAAAAAGCTTGCGGGTTGGCCTGATGCAGGTGGTTACCCAAGTGTTACTCCAGTCCATAGCTCAAAACCTTTGTCCCTTGTTCGAGACCTCACTTTTTCTGCAAAAATTGCTGGGAAAGATATTCCCAAGGATGCTGTGTCCTTATCAGTTTCTTGGTCCAATGTCGCTTCCAATGAACCTTCCACCGCCAAGAGTTCTATCGCAACTGTAAAAATTCCTCTCCCCGAAGGTACCTATGCAAATAAAACCGTTGAAGTAAAATTGACCGCTGCTAGCTGGTTAGAAATTGCAATGAAAGAAAAAACTTTCGCAACTTTGGGGGCAATGATACCCATGGCGGTAGTTTGTGAAATTGAATACGGCATAGGGAAAACGGGTTCAGTAGAATTATTGGAAACATCGTTGGTTGAACCCGGGCCTCTATCCCCCAATCTATTCAAAAATGGTGATTTTGAAACTGATAATATCGGTTACCCATTGGGTTGGTCCAAACCTCAGCGTTTCCGATATTTTCCTCCAGGAATTTATTATATTTTTAACACTTGGCACAATAGTAACTCGGATAATCGCGGAACCGTTGCGGTTGATCATCTTGCACCCTATTCTGGCAAGTCTTGTTTACAAATGAATGTTCCCACCGGCGATGAAACTTGCGTCATCAGCGAACCCATTGCTTTAAATCAAAAAGAACCACGCTTGGTAGAGGTTTCGGCTTGGATTAAAACCCACCAAATGTGCATGTTGCAGCTAGATGCAGAAGATGAAAATGGTCAGAGGCTTAACGGTTTTAATTACATTCATAAGAATCCTCTTTCTTTTGGTAATTCGGATTGGCGCCAGATTCGACAGGTTTTTTCTTCTTCGACACCGCTCAAATCCATTCGGTTAAAACTTTGCGCTCGAGGGATGAATGGCTACACCTTGGGGGGAACCGGCCATCAACCTCAGCAAAACGCTCTGGGCATTGTCTGGTGGGATGATGTTAAAGTGTTTGAGCCTGAAAGTACTCCTCAAGATTTATCTGCAAGAGGCGTTGTTCCGATTTCTAAAATTCCAGTTTCGATAGCTGCACATCTTTCAAACCTTGATCTTGGAGAACAACTTTTAGGAATTAACCATATAACAGCTCAAATCAAAAATCCCGGTCCTGATGCTGATTTCTATCTACAAATGCAGTGGGCCGATGGTACTGAAGCTGCCCCCATTATTAGTAGCCCTATTCGTGTTGGTAAAATCAAAACTGCTCCTGTTAGCATCGCTTATAACCTTTCAGATGGTGGTAAGGCTTATCACGAAAAGCCCTTTGTGCTGTCACTTTTAGATGCCAAAAAAGTTGTTATTGCATCATCAAATTATTCTGTTTCGACTTGGACTGTACCGATTGATTTAGAGCTTGGGTCTCTTTATATGCAACCGACCCAAAAACAGTTTGTAAGAGTTAATTTTGGGCTGACAAATTCTGAAATGACTCGAATTAAAGAGCTTAAGCTTGATGTTATTGAAAAAGGTTCTGGGAAGGTTCTTAAATCTTTTACCCTTCCTGCCAATCCTGACGCAATTTTGAAACAGCGATCTAAAATCCCGTTTGGCGTTCTCGATGATCTTCGCAATATGCTGATAACTGATTTAGATGTTTCGTTTCTTCCACTTCAGCCATTTGATAATCCACAACGCAACTGGTTCGTTCGGGCGAGCGCCATCAGTTTAGATGGAAAGCCTTCTTGGACTGTTGATTCTAGTTCTTTTTGCAGGCTTGCTCATGATGCTCCGCAACCTGCGATTGAATCAGCCAAAATAAATGAGTTTGGGGATTTTTTAATCAATGGGAAACCCTGGATGCCTTGGGGAGTCGCGTATGGCCATAACCCTGTTTATGATGGCCCCGCAGATTCTGGGAAGTATTATGATTTGTCGAATTTAAAACCTTGGGGGCTTTACGACAGATATGGTGGCAATCTTAAATCCAGAGAATTGTGGGATACTAATTGCGAACGCCATGTTGAAATACCTAAGTTTTATACTCAGGTACAACTAGAAGCATTATGGAAGCAAGGTCTATATACTTCTACTGCATTTATGCCCCCTAAAGCAAAGCCTTGGCCTGCGGATCATTTAAAGTATCTTCGTACTGCGCCTATGGTGGCTTCTGTTTCTCCAGGGCCCGAAGAGACCTTTGCTTATTTTACACCGATGACGCAAAAACAGCTTGATGATGTTAAAGCTGATGTAGATTTCCTTAGGCAGGCAACTGGAAAACCAGTCATGGTTGGGCACGGTGGTTATTGGAACCGTCTTGAATTGGAGCGTGCTACTTTTTTTGATGTTTTTGATCCTGAAACCGAACCTTGGTACCCCGCGCCTCTTCACACCGATTTGAAACCTTTGATTGAAGGCCAGAAAAAAACTATTTGGCTTCGTCCTCAAATGTATGAAAGTGTTCCGTATGAACGCTGGAGGTATCATGTTTATGTTGAGTTAATGCGAGGCGCCAGGGGTTGGCAAGTTGCCCATGGCCCCGGAGATCCTTCGGTTTTCCGCGGATTGCAGGCCGAAGTCCGACACCTCCACCCTTTTATTTATTCCCATGAAAAAACGCCCGCTATTTCGATTTCTCCCCAACTTGAAAACATGGTTCGCCAGAAAGGGGATAAAACTCTTTTAATTGCTGCCTCTACTCATGGCTTAACTTTTGGAAATTACAGGCAATCTCTGGAACAGTCCCCGGTTGGAAAGTCTCGTGTTACTGCTGACCCGCATATTTTTCGGGATGAATCAGATGGATATCATGCCCCGGGTGGCGAACCAGATTCTCTTTCTTGGGTGCCACATGGGGTTCAATATCTTGCCCACCCTCAAAAATGGGCCAAAGGTAGCAAACTTGTTACCTGGGTTAAATTGGATTCCAAGGCAACACCCAAAAATCTGATGGCTTTCGTTAAAGCAGATGGTCGCTGGACTTATGCTGCCTCTTATGGCGAAGTTGATCTTGCTTCGTTGAGAAATAATAATGAAAAAGCATTTTGGTTCTTGCGGACATTTTATCGTCATGCCCGTGGGTTCTTAGGTTGGGGTGACAAGGTCGAGCCCTATGCCAAGGAATTTCTGCCTGCATCTACTACTTCGATGGGCAACATTCCACCTGCTGGCGATTGGGTCAAACTTGAAATTCCGCTTGATAAAATAGGTGCTGTAGAAAAATTAATCGATGGTGTTGCTTTTGCCCATGATGGTGGAAGAGTCTGGTGGTCTAATACGGTGTTAGTCAGTCCAGATGGGGTCGAGTCTGTTGTTTTTGGCGAACATGAGGATCGTCCATCTCCTGAGAATCTGCCTAAAACCAAGCTATCGGTTGCAGGACTCAAGAAGGGGTCTGTCATCAAGGTCCTTTTTGAGAACCGAACCATAATTGCTGAGGATGGTTTTTTCGTTGACGACTTCTCTGGTGTCGATTTATACCAGCGGTATGGTGGCGAGCGATTGGGATACGGAAACGCCCCCGTAGCTTTGCATATTTATGAAATCAGTAAGTGATACCTAGTCTGAAAATTTAATTTAGGAATTGTGGTTGCCTTTAATCATTAAGAGAATCAGTTGTTGCTGACAACAATTCTTCACGAAATATTCATGTTTTTTCTTGATTTTGTCTCTCATTATGTTTAAATTTTACATTCACGCCTAGATTCACGCCATTAATTGTTCTTCATCACATGGGAGAATGTTTATGTTGCCTGCTAAAATACGCCAAGCTTTTACACTTATTGAACTTCTTGTTGTTATTGCCATCATTGCTATTTTAATTGGTCTGCTTTTGCCTGCTGTGCAGAAAGTTCGTGAAGCTGCTGCAAGAATGAAATGCCAGAATAATTTTAAGCAAATAGGTTTGGCAATGCATGGATATCACACAGCAATTACAAGCTTCCCTGCCGGAGCAACGGGCACCTGGACTTACGGCTGGGCTGCCATCATCATGCCTTATGTTGAACAATCCAATGCCTTTAATCTTTTGGATCCCAAAGCTACGACTTATGTTCCTAACCCGCAAACTTTACAAAATAGAGATTTATTTAACAACATGGTCGTTCCCATTTATGTTTGCCCTTCAAGCCCTATGCCTTCGATGGCTACGCCAGAAGATGCAGCAGCTACTGTCCAAATATTAGTTGGAAATTATGTTGGAATTATGGGGGCTTCAACGAGCTCGACTGTTTTTACAGATCCAACAGGAGGTAACCGGGTGGCAAATATGGCTCCCACTAATCCAGCTAGTTGCAATGCTGGCGGGTATGCCGCTTCGAATGGTGTACTTTATCCCGGTAGCAAGGTTCGCATATCCGATATTACGGATGGAACTTCAAACACCATCATGGTTGGGGAACAGGGTGATTGGGGTTCGAGTCCAGGTGTTGGTTCTTGTGCGGCTTCAAACCAACTTGATATTCGTATGTCGAAGCGAGCAGGCATCTGGACCGGTGCTTCCACAAATATTCCCCCGGTGTTTGGTACCGGCGCTACGGAATCCGCATCGTTAATTACCGTTCGGCATCCAATTGGTACAAAAAGACGGGTTTCGTTTAATGATGGTATTGCTCGTTATGGTTGGAATACACCAATTCAATCTGCTCATTCCGGGGGCGGTGCAGGTGTTTTGCGGTGCGATGGTAGCGTGACCTATCTTACTAATAACATGAGTTATGATGTGCTTAAATGGTTGAGTATTCGCGATGATGGACAAGTGATTGCAGATTATTAAACTGTTATGTTATTAGAAATTTTGTTTCCTTTGAATCATATACTGATGCAAATCTTTCCGAAATGATTCCCTTTAGTCATGTATGCAAATGCACTATCGGCGTTTTCAAATTTAAACACCTTGTCTATTACAGGTTTTATTTTGTTTTCTTCAATTGCGAAATTCATTCTGTTGAACATTGCAATTGATCCAACAAAAATCCCTTGTAATTTTATCGACTTCATTATGATAGGAAGGGGATTAAATTCAGATTCATTTCCCGCTAAGACTCCAATAAGGCTGATTTCGCCACCAACTCGGGTGGCTTTTATTGATTGGGGAAGAGTGTTTGCGCCTCCAAGTTCAATGGCGTGATCAACTTCACCAAAAGATGATTTACGAATAGTATCTCCCCACTTTGGATTATTAATTGAATCAAAACCTTCGTCTAAGCCTAGATCTTTAAGTTGATTAAGATGTTGCACGCTTCGTGAAATTGCAACAGTTTTATACCCTGCAGATTTTGCAAATTGAATAGCAAAAACTGAGACTCCTCCACTTCCAATCGTCAGGACTTTTTTTTCTGGTAAATTTGTAGCTGTTTCAAATAATGCATTCCATGCGGTTAATGCTGCGCAAGGTAAGGTAGCTGCTTCTTCATTTGATAGAAATCGTGGAACGCTAACTATTTCCGAAGGTGAACAAGTGATGAACTCTGCAAGTAATCCTTGTGTTGTACCACCGAGTGATTTTTTTGTTTTTTGGGCGGTTATCGATCCGTCTTGCCAATCAGGAAAAAATGAAAGTGCAACGCGCTGGCCGATTTTAAACCCGCCTAGTTCTGTATTGGATTCAATTATTTCGCCTACGCCATCAGATATTGGAATCAATGGCGAAGGAAGTCCGAGCCCATATTGTCCGCCAGCAACAAGTAAATCGCGATAATTCAAAGACCAAGCTAACATCTTTAATAAGATTTTTCCTGGCTGAAGAATTGGTTTTTCGGTTTCTGATAATTGCATATTTTCGATGCCAGAACCAGGTTTAACCAAATAACTTTTCATTATGTTCGTAGCTCTATCTATTGTTGAATTGAAATTTCAAATAGGTGATAACCCCAAGGTTGCATGTTTAAATATAAACCTTCACTGGTTAATTTGCTGCCTTCTCGCTCGTAATTATTTGGGCCTAGTTTGTCTTTTAGCGTAACGGTTTTATTGTTGATTTCAGGCAACGGTAGAGGCAAAAAACACTGTGCCTGGGAGGGCCCATAATTGACAATTGCGAGATTTGCTTTCCCATTTTTGCTTATTCGAAGTGCACATACAAACTGTTTGAATGAAATATCGTTTTCGTAAGGTTGTTTGGCATAGATTAAGTGAAAGGCGCTCGTTTTAATTTCTGGATTTTTCAGAGAAATAAGAAGAGCGGTGTAAAAACTCATCAATGCTTCGGAAGTTTTTTCTTCCGGGCGCCTGTTTAGGTGAACCGAAGCATGCTTTTTCCAGCCTTCGAACTGGCCTTCGTGGAAAAACAACAAGCCCGGGGCAAAGAAAGTGATTACTGCAGCAGCACATTGCTTTTCTGTAAAGAAAACATCCGCAGCTCGTTTTTCATCATGGTTTTCAAGGAACCGTACCATTTTTTGACTGTATTCCCAGTCAGCTTGCAAGTGCAAATTTACTACCATCGCATTTTCGTGGGCTAACCTGTCGTATAATCTCTTATCGTAAGTGTAATCAAATCCTTGCTGTTGAAGTTCCCACTCCAGATCCCAATATGCTTCCGCAATAAATTTGAATTCTGGCCTTAAGGATTTAACTTCTTTGATTGCCGAGGACCAGAAATCGTTTTCGGAATGATTATCGTTTCCAAGTGCTGTTCGGGTTCCCCAAGTTTTTTTGAAGACATGAGAAAGGACTAGCATTGCCATATCGCAACGCAAGGCATCACATTGAGAGGCGATCTTTTTTAAAACACTTTTCATTTCCATTTGAAATTTAGCATTGAAGTAGTTGAGTTGCAGTGTATCAGGCCAACCAGAAAAGTAGGGGTCTCTGCCATAAGCAAATATTTGTTCCTCTTTTTTTGATTTGATCTTTATGTAATTTTCAGGCTGGGCTTGCAGGTCCACTTCTGAGCCTTGCATGTAAAAATCAGGATTTGTTTCTACCCAGGGGTGATCTAGTGCGGTATGGTTTGGCACAAAATCTAAACATAGTTTTAGATTAAACGCCTGCATTCGTTTGCGTAATCTTGCCAACGCCTCGGGGCCGCCCAAGATTGAATCAACTTCATAACCTTTGATAGCAAAAGGCGAACCGGTGATATCTGCCTGAGTTAAATCTGGGAGACAATTGCGAAAGCTTTGTTGCCAGGCTTCTGTTGATCTTGAAACATTTTTACCCGCAAGCCCGATTTCCCATACCCCCAAAAACCATAGAAAATCAAATCCTTTGTTTGCCAGATCAAGCAGTAGAGAATCGGGCACATCATCTAGAGATGCAGTTTTGTTAAGCTTTTTACTCAGTTCATTTAAATAAACTCGCGTATTGATTTCAAATAAGGTTGGCCTGGGGGGTTCAATTGGCATTTAAGAGTAGCGTCCCTGTTGGAGAAGGTTTTTGCGGTATGCAACGATAAGTTTTTTAAGGGTTTTAATTCTAATGCGAAGGTTCTCGCCACTTTCTGTTTGAGCTACTTTACGAATCGGATTCCAGTGTCTGACTTCGGAAATAGAAGGAATGATATCGACGCCATCTCGTACCGCAGCTTCTACCGATTCGAAATGGTAATGTTTTGCGAGATAAGTACCTTCGGGTTCTAGGATCAGAGTGTAGCCATGGTCGCCGTATACTCGGGAAAAAGCGCCGTCAATGGTGATGGCTTTACCGCTTTTCTTGATTGGGGATTCTCCCTTGTCAATTTTAACGGGGATGTGCCCGTTAACTATAAGGCCTGGAACGGGATCGACGCCAAACTCGAGCATGATCTTATCGCAGAAATCGGCATCGTGCATGAGGGCGAAAAAAGCATTTTTCTCTTCTGCATGAGTTTCGTGTTCTTCAACAAGATCAATTTCGAAGGTTGCAATTCGTTCTTTACCGAAAAGAGGCGAGCGGGGCCCGCACCATAAGTACCACATCATATCGCGATCATATTCTGTAGGGCTTTCGATTGCCCGGGAAAAAAGATCATTAAGAGTGTCATATAGTTCTTTGCCTTTTCTTGGTACTCCATCAATGATCAGGGATTGAAATTCCCCGTTGGCATCAACAGGTACACATCCGTGGATGATCAAGTGATTGTCGCGCACTAGGTACATTGAACCTCTATCGCGGAGGTAGCGCATGTGATTGAAAAGCTTATCGCTTGAAAGGAAAGATGTTTTAAGTTTTTCAAGGCAGATTTGTTCATCTTCGGTAAGCGTGTAAGGATCATTTGGATTGATCGTGGGAAAGGAAGCATCTTTAAGATGGCATACTTTACCATCAATCATGATAGTTTTGTCGTTGGTGTTAATTGTGTGAAGCAATCTACGATGTGTAAGATTCCATTCAGGCCTTCTAGCGAGCATTTGGCCTTCAAGTTTAAACTGGATGATTGCAATTGCTTTTTGCATCCTCGCAAGCATTACAGGTTCCCGCAGCCCTTCAGCTTTTGGTTTAAAGCATAAAGCAGGGTCGTCTTTATAAACCTGGCGAACTAGATATTCAATTGGTTGCAGGGGTACGCCATAACCCTCTTCAAGCTGAAGAATATTTCTGTATCGGAGAGAAATGCGGACAACATGGGCGATTAGTGCTTCGTTGCCAATACATGCGCCTAGCCAAGCTGCATCATGATTCCCCCAAGTAAAAGCAACATTGGGTTGAACCATCATGTAATCAACCACCTTGTCGCCTCGCTGGCCTCTATCCCAACAATCGCCTGCGATAATCAACTCGTCGATAGCAAGGTTGCGCACTGCTCTAACAGTGAGGTGCACCAACTCTGGCCCTTTGCCATTTTCAAGAATAGTATCAATAAGGGCCGAGTAGTACTCATTGCCACGGTCTGCAGAAGGTTCATGAAGTAGTTCGATAAATAAGTCGCGGTAATCTATTGGAGATATTTTGTAGATTTTCTCAAGCCCGTATCGTTTCGAAAGAACGCGCAATATTGAAAACAGATGCTTTAGATTTTTGTGGCAGAATTCTCTTTCAGTCGCAGGGTTTTCTAATCTTGGTTTAATTGCGTCAAGCATTTCTCTGGGGTAGAAGATGAGGGTAAGGAATTCTCTTAATTCCATGGGCGGCATAATATTGCCGAATAAACCCTCAACTAATGGGCGAAGTTTTCCTGAGGCATTATTAATGACGTGCCTAAGTTTTGTGTATTCGCCATGAATATCGCTTATGACGTGAATAGTGCCCTTAGGCAGGGTAAGTAACGCTTCAAGTCTTGCAACTTCCGCTAATGCTGAATCGATGTTTGGGAATAAGGTTTTCCAAGGAGCAAGTGCGGTGATTTCTTCGGGACTTATTTTGATATCAAGAGCCATTTATTACTTCCTTGTGCGCTGAAAAATTTACTCAATCATTATCATTAACAAGTATTGGTTTGATAATCAATCAGGGCTTATTAATTAATCAAATTATTACTAAAATAAAAGTGTAATTTGACTGCCCAATTGTTAGGCTAATTTTATTGTTAAATGATGATTCATTGAAAGGTAGATAAATATGAAAGTTTTAGTTATTGATGTTGGTGGTACTAATATAAAAATCAAGGTTTCGAATAAAGATGAAGTGCGAAAATTCCCTTCTGGCACAGATATTACAGGTAAGCAAATGGTTGCTGATGTTTTGGAAAACTCCAAAGATTGGGCTTATGATTGTGTAACCATTGGTTTTCCCGGCCCGGTTGTTAATGGGAAAATCAGAAACGAACCTGTTAACCTTGGGCCAGGTTGGGTGAATATTGATTTTGAAAAAGCTTTTGGAAAACCAGTTCGAATTATCAATGACGCTGCGATGCAGGCATTAGGTTGTTATGAAGGTGGAAGAATGTTGTTTCTTGGTCTCGGCACCGGATTGGGAACAACTTTGATTGTTGACGGTGTGGTTGCTGCGCTTGAAGCTGGGCACCTTCCATTCAAGAAAAACAAAAGTTTCGAGTATTATGTAGGTGTAAAAGCATTGAATCGCTCCAGTCGTAAACATTGGCAAGATAATGTATTCGAAGTTATTAAATTGCTAAAGGATGCGATGGTAGCTGATTATGTGGTCTTGGGTGGTGGGAATATCAAAAAGCTGGATTCTTTGCCCGAGGGAGTCAAAAAGGGTGACAATAGTTTTGCATTTTTAGGGGGCGTTCGTTTTTGGGATAACAAGGTACCCGAAAAAGCGAAAAATAAAAAATAGCCTGTAGTTAAGTTGTTTTAATTTGTGGCATAGCTTGTGTGTATTTTCTTTAATAAATTAAAGTAAGTACCATAAGCTATTAGAATTAGTTGTTTAATCAAATCAAGGGCGCTTAAATGTCAGATTACATCTTTACAATTGAAAATCTTATTAAGGCTTACGGTAAGAAAGAGGTTTTAAAAAACATCTGGCTTTCTTTTTACCCTGGGGCCAAAATTGGGGTCATTGGTTCAAATGGTGCAGGGAAAAGCTCACTTCTTCGAATTATGGCACTTCAAGACAAAGATTTTATTGGCTCTGTTCGAGCTGCCCCTAATATTACGATTGGGCATGTCCCCCAAGAACCTCGCCTAAATGAGTCCAAAGATGTTCTTGGAAACTTGGAAGAAGCGGTAGAGCCAATACGAAAATTATTAATCCGAAGCGAAGAACTTGGTATGAAATTTGGCGAAGATCTTTCCCCAGAAGAAATGGAAAAAGTTCAGGCCCAATTTGATCGCGTTCAAGATGCCATTAACGCCGCTGATGCTTGGGATCTTGACCGTAAACTAGAAATGGCAATGGACGCCATGCGATTGCCTCCCTCGGACGCTAAGATTTCGCAATTAAGCGGTGGCGAAAAGCGAAGAGTTGCACTGTGTAAAACATTGCTTGAAAGCCCCGATATTCTTCTGCTTGATGAGCCAACTAATCACCTTGATGCCGAAGCCGTTGCTTGGCTTGAGAAAACCCTTAAAAATTACCCTGGAACAGTGGTATCGGTAACCCATGACCGGTACTTTTTAGATAATGTTGCGCAATGGATTTTGGAATTGGATCGCGGACAGGGGATTCCATGGAAAGGGAATTATTCTTCTTGGTTGGAACAAAAAGAAGCGAGACTTGCCAGAGAAGAGAAACAAGAAACAGCTAGGAAAAAGGCGCTTGCAAGAGAACTCGAGTGGGCAAGAATGGCCCCTAAAGCTCGTATTGCTAAAAATAAGGCACGCCTTAGTGCTTACGAAAAACTGGCAAGTCAGGAATATGAAGAACGAGAAGATGAGCTTGTTATGCAGATTCCACCCGGACCTCACCTTGGTGATCTTGTGGTTCGTGCTGAAGGTGTTCGAAAAGGCTATGGTGATAAGGTCTTGGTGGAAGATCTTAATTTTAATCTTCCCAAGGGCGGGATTGTCGGAATCATCGGGCCTAACGGCGCAGGTAAAACCACTCTATTCCGCATGATTGTTGGCGAAGAAAAACCAGATTCGGGTACCCTTCGCGTTGGCGAAACGGTTGTTCCTGCTTATGTTCAGCAAGGTCGCGATACCTTGGTAGATACAAATACTGTGTTCGAAGAAATTACAGGCGGCACAGATTATATCATGCTTGGTAAAACCAAGGTTGCTTCCCGTGGGTATGTTTCGCGCTTCAATTTTAAAGGTCAGGACCAACAAAGGCGAGTTGGAGAATTATCAGGCGGGGAGCGCAACAGGGTTCACCTTGCAAAGCTTTTACGCAGTGGTGGAAATCTCTTGCTGCTCGATGAACCTACCAATGACTTGGATGTTGACACTTTGCGAGCTCTTGAAGAGGCTCTTTTAAATTTTGGTGGTTGCGCTGTTGTTATCAGCCATGATCGCTGGTTCTTAGATAGGATTGCAACACATATTCTTGCTTTCGAGGGCGATTCAAAAGTGGTTTGGTGTGAAGGCAATTATCAAAATTATGAAACCCAAAGGCGGCAGCGCATGGGTGAAGATGCAGATAAACCTAAACGCTTTAAATATCGGAAACTTTAACGGTTTCAGCGTTTATAAACTAATCCAAAGTTGGGCCACTTTTCGGGCTTCGGGAAGTGGTTTGAAATTGGATATCACTCTTTTGCTTTTCTCGAACGATTTTTTCGGATTTCACATCTAAAGCCTTATCGTTCCTAATTGAATCATTTGTGCGGAATCCGATTGCCATGATTATTATCATTAATAATCCGGAGGCGAGTCCAAGTTTGGTTTCTTTGCACATGATTGGTAATCTGTGATAATTGGAATAAAACTCAATGAACTATGCAATATAAAGCAAACCAAAAGTGGTATGACTTGAGGGAATTGTAATTATTAATCAGGTGTTCAAGTAAAATAGACGTTAAAAAACTTTTAATCGTTAGGTTTGTTATTCTTTGACATTCCGAAAGTCGTTGTTAATTCGAAAAGGGATTTCCGATACATATTAAACTTTTTCGAGTTCGTATTAGCAAATGATCCCTAGAAACCGCTGGCGATGCAATCACTCCTTCCCCAAGGATGTTTTTTGCTACTACAGTGAATGTTTTTGTAGCTTCCACGATTGTGCAAACTCCCTCTAGATTAGTAAAGTAAATCTTTCCATTACACGCAAGAGGGCTGGATTTGTAATCGCCGCCTATTCGTTCGTTCCAATAACTAGTGCCATTATTTGCGTCCAAACATTGAGCAAATCCATTGTCACTAATAATAAAAATAAGGCCGTTAGTGCCTACCGGGCAGCACGAATCTGGAGTGTTTTTAGTGTACTCCCAAGCTGCTTTTTCGTTGGTCGGAAGCCCTGAAGATTTATCTAAATTGATTGCAACCAATGGGCCTCGCATTCCTTGAGTTGCAAAAACTGTGTTTTGTTCAATGGTTGGCCCAGTTATTGTTCTGCCCCCATTAAGGCCTTCTTTTTTCCAAAGTTGTTTCCCAGTATTTGGGTCGTAGGCATCTAATTGATTTCCGCCCATAATAATAATTTGAGTCTGATTTGCAGCCTTGTGGTAAATCGGTGTAGTGTAAGAATCGCAAGATTCTGCCTTCGCAATGGTCTTCCGCTGAGTTTTCCAAACTTCTTTACCGGTATTAAGTTCGTAAGCTATGAGAAAACTTTGGGCTTTTTCTCCTTCTAAATCATCTAGAGAATCTTGCATGACTGTGCAAATGACTAAATTATCATGTATTAAAGGGCTGTTTGCATAACCCCACCAGATTGTAAAAACTCCCTGATCTTTCTGAAGATTCTTTTTCCAAAGGATAGTCCCTTCGAAATTTGCACAAGCTAAATCCCCATTACCAAATAGAAAGACTACAGCTTTTCCATCCGTTACCGGAGAAGGGCTAGCAAGATTATGAAGTTTGTGGAATTTTTGTCTTCTTCGTTGATCGCCAGGTTTCCCTCGAAGTGGATCACGAATTGCTTCACCTGTGCTTAATTCTTTAGACCATAAATTCTTTCCTGTTTTGAAGTCAAATTTTAGTGCCAATAACTTTTCACCGTCTTGCGCGGTAAGAAAAACCGAATCGCCCCAAATGCAAGGGGAACTAGCTCCATCCCCAACAACGGGTACTTTCCAAGCTACATTTTCTTTGTCGGACCATTTTGTGGGAAGTAATTTCGAAGAGGAAACAGAGTTTCCATTAGGGCCACGCCAAGAAGGCCAGTTGGTGTCAGAAAAAACGGTTTCACTTGTTACCACAGTAACCAGTAAAAGAAGAACTACTTTGCCCAAATTTGTATTAAACATGACAACCTCGATTTTGATAATTAATCAAGGATAATCAAAAGTGGTCAAATAAGAAATAAAAATGATAAGCAAAAGATTTGATAAGGGTGAGTGAGGGGAATTGAACCCCCGACCTTCAGTGCCACAGACTGACGCTCTAACCAACTGAGCTACACCCACCGTATAGGGTAATCTTAATTCCTTCTGTAACAAAGGCAAGGCAATGTAGTGAAACTCGGTGAAATTCCAGAAAAATTACCAAAAAAACAAGAAAGAGAGGATTAAATATAAGGGTAAAAAGAGAATAAAGGCCAAAAAGGCATAAGTAAAGAAGCTAGGCATCTTAATCTGGTTTTTTTCGGCCATGGCTTTGATAAGGAAATTCGGTCCATTACCAATGTAAGTGTTAGCGCCCATAAAAACCGCCCCGCAACAAATCGCCGCCAAAATACCTGGTTTTGAAAACGAAAGGGAAGCAATTCCTTCATCGCCCGCAGCAAGTGTTGTAAAAGCAAGAAAAGTTGGCGCATTGTCGAGAATCGAGGATAGACCACCCGTGATCCAGAAATATTGCCAAGCGTGATCAAGCGCTAATTTCGAACTATGCTGCCTTAATATTTCCAAAGCCGGGATCATAGTAATAAAAATTCCAACAAACAAAATTGCTACTTCACGAATGGGCAACCAAGAAAAGCCATTGGTTCGCCTGATTAAATTTGGTGTTGTTGCGAACGCCAACGCAGCTACAAGCAACTGGGCAAGCGCTGCAGGAATAATAGGCAATGTAAGATTCTTAACTGGAAGTATTCCCCCTGCCAATGATCCTAATGGTTTCCCAATAGATGGGGATTGAAGTAATACAAGAAAAAGTAACAGTCCCAGAAATATAAAATTGCGCTTCCCAAAAAAATGAAAAACTTCATCATCGGTATTTTGGCTATATGTCAAAAAAACATTGTCTTTGCGCCAGTAATAAAAATCCACAAGTAGAAAAGTTATTAAAAGATAAGTGTTAGCAACTAACCATTGTGGCCAAAGAGATATCGTCCAAAAAAAATCGATTCCATTAAGGAATCCCAAAAACAAAGGAGGGTCGCCCAAAGGTGTTAAAAGTCCACTCATGTTTCCGACGATGAAAATAAAAAATAATACGAGGTGAACCTTATGGTTTCTATTTCGGTTGGCATGAATATAAGGTTTAAATAAAAGAATACTTGCGCCTGTTGTACCTAGAAAATTTGTAAGCAATGCTCCGCAAGCAAGTAATGCCGCATTTAGTAAAGGGGTTGATTTCCATTTGAATTTTAAAACAATACCGCTTGAAACAACATAAAGCGAGCCAATTAAACTCATGAAACATAGGTAGTCTACAATGCTATGTTGAAAAGCATAAAGGCTTTGGGAATTTGTAGCTTCCCTAATAGACCAAAGATAAATAACAACAGGTAAAGACAAAAGCGAAAGTACAATGCTTTTGTTTTTGTCTGACTCCCAAAAATGGTGGAAAAACATTGGGCCTACTGCGATTAAAAGTAATACACAGGCAAAAGGGATTGCGGCAAACCAAGAAACTTGGGTATCGCCAGCCCATCCGGTTCCGAAGAGAATCAAATTGAAATTAAATAACAATGTTGAATCCATTCTAATTATTAGGTTCTTTTTTCCAAGAAGATGCATTTTGAAATAGATGCAAACTATCCGTAAAATTCAATTGCAAGTCCCTTCGCCAGGCCCAATAGCGATCCAACTGCCAGAGAGGAATCAACGGAAGTTCCTGTTCAAAAAGAGAGATCATGATTTTTTTTGAAGCAAGCATTTCTGGAATAGTTGAAGCAAGCATGGTTGTTTTTGCAGTATCAAGTAAAGCTTGCAATTTTTGATATTGTTGGAGTTCTGTGTTATTGCTGCGGAAATAATTGAAAAGCAAAGGGTATAAAGAACAATTGTCGTCCGAATAATCATGCCATGCATAAGCAAGTTCGTAATCTCGGTCTTCGATGGTTTTTTTAAAGTACAAGCTTGGATCGATAGGTTCTGGGATTACATCAATAGCAATTGTGGATTTGATTTGAGATGCTAACAAATCAATAGCTTGTGTAGTTTTTGCATCACCGGAGGGGAATTTTAACGAAATGGGGGTCTTAATTTGTCTGGGAACATTTTCAGCAGCCTGAGTTTGAAGAATTTTCGCTAAATCTTGCGACCAAGTGCTATCGGACTTTTCTAAACCAGTTGTAAAAGAATAATCCTTGGGGAAAATTGATTCTAATGCCTGATGTGCAGTTCCTTTTTCAGAACCTATCCAAACATCAGCGAGGATTTTTGATCTTAACAAAGAATGAGCTATGGCTTTTCTTATCTCAGGTGATTTTAATACCCCTTTATCAGGGTTTACTGCAATAAAATAAACTCGTTTGTTGGGAAGCGAACTACCAGTCTGGGCGAAGTTAATAGGTGGGTTGTTATTTAGTTTTTTAATTTTTGTGATGTCTTGAAAGTTCAAATCAACTGCAAGATCAATTTTCCCTGTGATGAGATCATCCACCGGGTTGTTTGATTTGTAAAATCGGATTTCTGGGATTATAGGTTTGCCAATATTTTCTTTTCGGAAACTATAAAAAGGCTGCGCTTTGAAAACTAAATGTTCTCTACCAAGTTCGGTCCCTTTGCTCGAAAATCTGTAAGGACCGCTACCATTTTTCGTGTTGTTTTCTTGGATGATTTTAAAATCAAAAAATGCGAAAGGATCAAGAATTCCACTTTTAAACTTTACTTCAAAACTATTTGTGTCGTTGTTATTCCAATTAAACAATATGCTTTCGTCGGAGTAGAACCAGGAAAGACTTTTGTTTTTTTTCATGCTCGCTTGGATTTCTGGAGCTGTCACTGGTTTTCCATCAGACCAGAAACTTGATGGTATAAGATTGAAAGTAACCCCATTTCGGGTAGGTGTTATTTTTGAGGATGCAATCACCTGAATTGTGCGAGAATTACCATCAACGTTAGTTTCTTTTCTGAAGAGTGAATCATAAATCAAATCAGCAGCATGAATTTCAGAGTCGTTTAATAAGCCCTCACTGTTAAATTCAGGCAGTTTTGGTAATCCGACTTTTAGTGTTTCTTTTTGAGGGCTTATTTTTTCAAGTAATTGTCGTGCTTTAATGTGGTCAGGTTGCAGTTCAAGTGCCCTTAGTAAAAACTCCTTTGTTTTTTCAGGGGGTATTTTTCCTAGTGAACTTTCAGCTTGCTTATAAAACATGTCTGATTTTTTTCTTAATAAATTTAATAATGGCTTGTCGCTGTCGTTTGAATAAAGTTTTGATTCAAGGAATAGAAATACAGACAGTAACTCTTTTGTTTTTGAAGTTATTAGCCCTGATTGGTTTGAACCGTCAATGACATCAACCAAATAGGACGAAAGTTTTTGTAAAGTTTCTTTATCAGGGGAACCTGAAGACAATTTAGAAATTTCGAAAAGTGCCTGATCCCAGTCTTTTTTTTCGGTGTAAACTTGAATCTTGCTGATTCGAATTGAAAGAAGTTTGGAGGCTAGAATTTTGCGCATATTGCCCCAGCCTTCCCCAGTTCTTTTTTCTGTAGCAATTGCGGAATCATGCAAGCGCAATCCTTTTTCTAGAACTTCTTCTGCAAGTATTAAACGATCAAAAAACTCAATGCTTGAACTGTATTCATTGGTGTCTAAGGAGATACGACCTTCAACAAATTTTTGAACTGTTTCTGCAAGTGTTTCTTCAAAAAACTTAATTTCTTTAATCGCAGTTGGGCCGGTTGTTACTAGTTCTTTGAAACTGAAATTCCTATCGATTACCCTTAATCTTAAAATAACTTCGTCTGATGCTGGTAATTTAAAAAACTTACTTATTGGCTCTACTTTGTATGTCGTAATTGGCCTGAAAGGATGTGTGACCGTAATAGTATCAAAAGGATTTTCAGGGATTTTTAAAAAAGTAATTGCGATAGTTGAAGATAAGTTGATGGTTTTTGTTTTGTTTCTGTCATTAGCCGATTCGAATGCTTTCCAGTAATCTTTGTTGATTGTTATGTTTTCAGTTTCTTCTATTTCTTTCGTTATCTTTTTTTCTTGCGATAAAATAGTAAAAGAGAAAAAAGTAAAAAGAAGAATGAGTGCCAGTAATTTTTGGCCTAATAAGAACTTGTTCTTAATTATTTCTATGGGCATCATTTTTAATCGCTGGAAATTACATGCCATTTTGTTGTCTGATCTATTATTTGAGTTATTATAGTGTAAAATCTAATTGTTAAGTATTATTTGGTGATATATTTTCATGAGGTTTCTAATGTCGAAAAAGACAGCAAAAACAACTGTTGTTGCTTTTAAAGTTGAACAAGAACTTGCCGATCTCTTAAACAGCCTTCCCAATAAAAGTGCGTTTATTCGTAAAGCTATAGCTGCCCAATTAGGTGTTTCTTGCCCTTTATGTAAAGGAGCAGGGGTTGTTACAAGGGCGGTTAATGATCATTTTGTTCCGTTAATTGAAGAATTTAAACATCAATCGTGTGTTAGTTGTGGCAACAAGATAGAAGTGCCGGTTGAAGCTGAAGATATGGATAAAGAAAGCCGGTCACGTTTAGAACAATTTCTTTTGGGCGGACCGCTATACTGTAATGCTTGTTACGAGATTGCACCAAGTTGTGACGATTGTGGCTGGCATATCGATAAAGAACAAGAGGAACAACATCACCTCAAGAGCCATTGTGGTGATGAGTGTGATATTTCTCATGAAGAAGTAACACCGTAAGTTTAAAATAGCAGTTTTTTAATGGCCTTCTTTGACCATGTTTCGTGACCAAGCGGGTATTTCTACTACTAAATCTTGGGTTCCATTAGGTACGCATTGGCAACCCAATCGAGATTCAATAGTTAGTCCCCGGGCTTCATCTAACATGTCTTGTTCATCATCTGTTGATTCATTGCAACTTTTTAAGCCTTCTTTAACAATTACATGACATGTGGAACAGGCGCAAACGCCCCCGCAGGCATGATCAATATCTACGCCTGCAGCATAGGCTATATCTAAAATACTACCGGGCAATCCTGTTCGATTGTAAGGGATTTTTGTAGGATCCACTTCGAAAGTTTTATTGTCAGGCAGAAAAGTTATATTGAATTTCTTCTTGGGTTTTTCAAATTTTGCTTGTTCGATATATGGATTTACACCAGCCATGAAAGCCCCCTGAGTTATACGCATACATTTCTATTTGTTATGTTAGAGGCTTAGGTGATACTTAGCAATTGTTTATGCGCAGCGACGCAATTCGGGAGTTGGGTTTTCAGGTGATTTATTTCCTGTAATTAGCCATTTCTTTAGCTCGCTTCGCGATGTTTTTCTGTTCTTTTGTATGGTATATCGTGTTTTTATGAATGCGGGCATGTTGAAAAGCAAAGAGGCAAGAACATTGAAATATGTTTTAGCTATTTTTAATTTTTCTCTTTGTACAATTCCTAAAAGTAGGCCTTGAGTTACTCGGATGCATGATTTTATTGAGACTATTGTAAAACATTTTAATGCCATTCCCAGTGGGGCGTTTTTGAGACTGATCAATGCCCTATTTCGTTCTACATGAAAAGTAAAAAAATCTGACCATTCACCAGAACTGCCACAATGTATGTGGTAGACAACTGTTTCAGGGGTGTAAACACAGCGCCAATTTTCAAGTTTAGCACGCCACGCGAGGTCCAAGTCTTCGTAATACATGAAAAGTCGTTCATCAAAATTTCCTATTTCGTGTAACATTTTTTTTCTTAGAAGCACCGATGCCCCGCATGCCCCGAAAACATCCTCTTTCAGATTATATTGGCCTATATCTTTTTCTCGGAACCCTCGATCGTTTCCTCTACCATCGCTCAATAATTGCAACCCAGTGCTGTTAATGGTTTGCCTATCTGCGTGGAAAAGAATTTTGCAGGTGACTAATCCGATGGCTTTGGACTCTAGCATTGTAGCAACCAGCGTCGAAAGCCAATTCTCGGGAACTTCAGTGTCATTGTTGAGCAGGGCAAAGAACTCCCCATTTGCATTATCAAATCCAAGATTATTGCCTGCTGCAAAGCCCAGATTTTTTTTAGCTTCGATAATCTTTACTTCCGGCCAATTATTTTGAATGAATTCAATTGAACCATCTGTTGATCCGTTGTCTACAAGAATGACTTCATACCTTGATGAAGGGTAACTCTGATTTTTAAGCGAAGCAAAGCAGTTTTGGAGGAATCGTAGGCCATTGTAATTCACAATAATTACAGAAATATAAGGGAAGGTTTCATTCTCAGGTTTGTTATTAGATGATGTCATGGTTTTAATTTTTTGTTGTACGAATGCTTGGGGTTTCTGACTCTGGGTTTAGATTGGGGCTGTAAAATTCATCACCAGCCATCAATTGCTTATTCCATTTAGATTTAAAGTAATTGATCTCTCTTTGAAAGCGGGAGATTTTTTCCGGAGTGTCTTCTGGGCCGCGTGTCTTGGATTCAAAATGGGTGTATTCTGCATGAGGTGTCCATACTACAGAGTACCCACTTTCTCGAACTTTTAGGCACAAATCTATATCGTTAAATGCAATTGCGAGATTTTCATCGAAGCCATTAACTTCATCAAATGTTTTTCGCTTAATCATCAAGCATGCCCCTGTCACACAGCTTAGATTTCTAATGGTTGCCATTCGGAATCCGTAACCTAATTTCCCCTTGGGAGTATGTCGTAGGGTGTGGCCCGCAATTCCAGTCATACCCAATACAACGCCTGCGTGTTGGATTGTGTTATCTGGATAAAAAAGAGCTGCCCCAACTGCGCCTGTTTCAGGCCGGAGGGCGTGTTCAGCTAAACGGAATAAGTTTTCTTTTTTGAGTGATTCAATGTCGTTGTTTAAAAACAGAAGTAATTCCCCGGTGGCCAATTTGGCACCATAATTGTTGATTGCTGCATAACTGAAGGGTTTTGTCCAATTGATGATGTTGAATCGTGGGTCGTGTTTAAGTTTTTCATAAAGCTGAAATGTTTCGGTATCAGTGCTGCCATTTTCCAAGATTAAGATTTCTAGATTTGGATAGTTCTCTGCAAGGATGGAATCCAAACAAGTGCGTAGGGTACTCGCTTGATCTTTAGAAGGGATAATAATCGATATCAATGGCCATTCGGTTGGGTGATAAATTGCTTGATAGAGACCTGTTGCCAAACCGTTGGAAGCCTGGCCAGAAAGATTGCATCGATCTAAATGCTCCTGAAGAGCTTTTCTGCCTGCATCGTGGGCATAATTTTTCGCGTTTGGATTACCTGCAGTGGAAGCAGGGTGAACTCGCCAATGGTAGAGTATTTTTGGGATATGCACAATTTCGCGAGCTAATTCGCATGCTCGTAAAACAAGATCGTAATCTTGCGAACCATCGAATCCTTTGCGAAATCCACCAGTTTTATTAATGATTTCATTACGGAATACCAAAAGATGACAGATGTAATTATGGCTTCGTAATGTATCCCATCCAAAGGAAGGCTTGAATGTAGGGCTGAACCTTTTTTTGCCATTTGCATTAATAAAATCTTCATCGGAGTAGAGAATATCGATTTTTGTTTCAGGTTGTTGTAATCGTGTGACTACTTCGTGCAATGCAAAGGGGGCCAAGGTGTCATCGTGATCAAGGAGCGTGATAAAATCTCCTGAAGCAAGATGAAGTGCAGCGTTTGAGTTTCCTGCGATGCCAAGATTTTTGTCAAGAAACGCAAGTCGAATTCGGTTGTCTGATCGTGCGTAATCCGTCAAGATTTTTTTTGTTTGCTGGGAGGAGCTATTCCCATCTGCGATACAAAGTTCCCAATTCCCATATGTTTGAGCGCGGACGGAATCGATCATCTCTTTTAGACAATGTGGCGGGGTATTCCACGTAGGAGTCACAATGCTTATTTTGGGCTGACACAAGAATTGATGTTGTCGTTGTTGTAAAAGTTCAGCGTTATTAGGTTCGTTGAGGAGGATCCACTTTTCATAATTAGAGTGTAGCTCTACATTTCCTAATTCAGATTTTCTAGAGGTAATAAAGTTCCATGAATTTTTTAGGAGAGAAAAGGTGCCTGCAAGCATTTTTGATTGAATAGAGAGTGGTGGAAAACAAGTTTTAAACGATGGATCAAGCTTTTTGAGTATTTTCCAACCAAGATGGTTATCGATATTTTGTAATTGCAATCGGAGTTGAAGAAGCTCGTTATCTTTTTGTGCCAGACAAGCACTCAAGAATTGTACATGATCGTAGGCGGGTTCAGTGATATTAGGGTGCTGTTCCTCTGCCACGATTTTAAAGGAAGCATGGCTCAGATGGTCAGCGGGGTATTTTTTAGCTTCCATGGAATTGCCTAAATAAAAGCAATGTAACTTATTTAAACACTAAGGCTTAAATAGCATGGAAGCGAAAAAATTGGCAAGAGGAAAGGCTATTTGCGCCATTCGTCGATAAGGGACGCCACTAGCCCAGTCCACCCAGTTTGGTGAGGTGCGCCAAGTCCTTCGCCGGTATCACCATTAAAATATTCGTAAAATAGGATGTAATCATTCCAATTGGGGTCATCTTGGAATTTTTTGTATCTGCCATGAACAGGGCGTGTACCATTTTTATTTCTAGCAAAAATTTTGATTAGCCTGTCAGCAAGGTCTTTAGCCATTACTTGGAAGGTGATGGAAGACCCGTGAGAAGCTGGGGTGCTGACAGCGAACCTAGGTCCAAAAGCTTTGCCTAATTTGCGGATGGATTCGATAAGTAAGAAGGAAGTCGGGAACCAAATTGGTCCACGCCAGTTGGAATTACCCCCTTTAAGTTTTGAATCACTTTCCGCAGGCTCGTAGCCAACCGAGATGCCATCATAAACAAAAGGATTTTTAGCGTGAGCTTTTGAAAGGCTTCGAATACCAAAATCAGAAAGGAATTCAGATTCGTTATAAAGCCTGTGCATAAGTCTGGAAAGTTGGTTTTCATCGACAATGGTAAGGGCATAAGAAACCTTGCCATCTTCTTCGGTTTTATGCACCACATTTTTTACAAGATCTTGTCTGTTTTTAATAAACCAAAGAAAGTTGTTGGTAAATTCTTTGAATGGTTTGACCCATTCCAACTCAATTCGTTCGACAGCAAATAAAGGAACAAGGCCAACTAGAGATCGTAATCTGAATTTTTTAAAGTTTCCATCTGGGAAACGAAGAACATCATAGAAGAACCCGTCTTCTTCATCCCAAAGTTGATAATCGCGGTTGCCCATGTGCTTCATTGCGCCAGCAACATAGGCGTAATGTTGAAAGAACTTAATTGCAAGGCCTTCGTAAACTCGATTTTCTTTGGCAAGTTCGAGAGCAATGCGCATTAGGTTAAGACAGAACATGCCCATATACCCGCCCGCATCGGATTGTTCTAGAACAGAACCGTCCGACATTTTCATGCTGCGGTCGACAACAGTAATGTTATCCATGCCCAAGAATCCACCTTCAAACACATTATTACCTTGGCTGTCAACCTTATTGATCCACCAAGCAAAGTTGATGATAAGTTTGTGGAAACATCGTTCGAGGAAATCGCGGTCAGCTTTTCCTGTTTGGGTGCGCTCCATGTTGTACACGCGCCAAACCGACCAAGCATGAACAGGAGGATTAAGATCTGAGAATTCCCATTCATAAGCGGGTATCTGCCCGTTGGGGTGCTGGAATTGCTCAAACAAAAGGAAATAAAGTTGTTCCTTGGCGAATTTAGGATCAACCCTGGCGATAGCAGGACATGTGAAAGCAAGATCCCATGCAGCAAACCAAGGATATTCCCATTTTTCGCAAGGTATTAACACGCGAAGCGAATTAAGATGTCGCCAATGTTGATTGCGAATGTTTTTTCTGGACTGAGGCGGTGGCGCATCAGGGTTATCACCATCCAGCCAAGTGTTTACATTGAAAATATAATTCTGCTTGGTCCAGAGTAGTCCACTAAAGGCCTGTCGCTGAATCATTTTTTCATCGGCAGTTGCTTCGGGTGGGTGAATGGATTGATAAAATTCGTCGGCTTCCTCTTTTCGGGTTTTGATCGTGGAATCGACATCTGCCAGGGGTCTGCTAAGGGTTACATTATCGGAAAGCCTCAAATGTAAAACTTGTGTTTCGCCTGGGGCAATGGCAGGGAAGTGGTAGCAGAATGTAGATTTGGTTCCTTGATGTTTTGGGTTAATGGTGTTTTCGCCATTAACAATATGCCGATGGAAAGCATCCTTGGTGTAGGGTTTTCTGGATAGGTTATCTTTCCCAAAAATAACAGGGCCGTTGGTTTCATTGTAAGTAAAAAGCGACACGCCGTTTCTGGGGCCATAAAGAATGCGTTGTCCTAGTCGATAGTAGGCAGGAATATCTTTAAGAGTTTCTACCTGAGAATCATCAGCCAAGATGCTAATGAACCCGGGGCCTTCAGGCCCTTGAGAAATTAAAGGCTCAGGGTTACCTTCAGGAGTCCAAGCATTTTTATCCCATGCCCAAGTGTTACGATACCAAAGGTGGGGAAGAATATAAAGCGGGGCAGGGTCTGGGCCACGATTAGTAGCCTCGATGCGAATGCAGAAATCTTCGGTAGTAGTCTTGGCGTATTCAATGCTTATATCAAAGTAGCGGTTTTCATCGAATATGCCTGTATCAAGAAGTTCGTACTCCTCGCCTTTGCCTTCTCTACCGCGATTAACAGTAACTAAATTTTCGTAGGGGAATTCGCCTTGGGGATATTTGTAAACATATTTCATGTAAGAATGCGTGGGAGTATTATCCAAGTGGAAGTAATATTCTTTTACATCTTCTCCATGATTGCCTTCTTCGGAAGTAAGTCCAAAAAGGCGTTCTTTAAGGATTGCATCTTTGCCGTTCCAAAAAGCGGGAGCGAAGCACAAAAGTTGATATCGATCGCAAATCCCTGCGATACCATCTTCACCCCAGCGATAGGCTTTGCTTCTGGCAAAATCGTGAGGTAGGTAACCCCAGGCATTTCCATCTGCACTGTAATCTTCTCTTACCGAGGCCCAAGATCGTTCGCTAACATAAGGCCCCCATCGCCTCCAGCCAGATACATCATCTTGTATTTCGTTGAGTCGTTGTTGTTCTTGCGTAGTCATAATATCTCCCAGCCTAATTGCAGTACAATAGAATGTTTATGATCAACTTTGTGAGTTGGTAAAACAAGGTAAATGAACAAAAAAGTCGTTAAATATGAATTAATCTGGTGGCATAATTGGAAGCACCGATAAGTGGTGCCTCGGGGTTTAGTGCAACTTGAATGGGAATGGATTTCATAAGACCAAGAAATCGCCCTTTAGCAAAGAATCCGTCGAGGAATTTACCGTTATTCATGAATGGGAGGATTTTAGGGGCTATACCGCCTCCAATAAATACCCCGCCTGTTCCCAAGCATTTTAAAGAAAGATTCGAAGCTTCCTTGCCATAAATAGAAACAAAAAGGTTTAAAGTAGCAACGGCAGCAGGGTCCGAATTGGCCAAAGCCATTTGGGAAACGACTGCACTGGAATCAGGCTCGGCTTTAAGCCGAAGAGTCAGTGCCTCGGTGGGCTTTTCAACCCCGGTTTCAGTCAGGAATCGGAAAATATTAAAGAGCCCAGGCCCTGATAAGATTCGTTCATAACTGACATGGTCGGGGTAATGCTGCCTGAGCCAAAGGAATAAATCGATTTCGAGATTGTTGGTGGGTGCGAAATCGCAATGGCCTCCTTCGGAAGCAGAAGGATGGTATTTTTCGCCGTCCCAAAAAAGAATTGCTTCGCCAAGGCCAGTACCAGCGGCAATAACAGCAATATTTCCGCTGGTGCCATTTTTGCATTCTGGGTTCAAGTGGACTTTTTCAGTAGGGTTGAGAAAAAGCATGCCAAAAGCTGCAGCTTCGAGGTCGTTTAAAAGCTTGACTTTTTTAGCTTTTAAATAGTCTGCAAGTTTATGTTCATCAAGTTCCCAAGGTAGGTTCGTGGTTTTGCATTTTCCGTCAATAACAGCGCCAGCTACACCAAAGCAACCTGCTTCTATAGTAAGATTTTTTTCATCCACGAGAAATTTTTCAAGGATTTCTTCGAGGCTTTTAGGGCCCTTGCTAGGGAACACAGCTTGGCGAATCAGTTTTAATTTTCCCGCTTCTAATGCATAAAGTGCTAGAACAGTTTTTGTACCACCTATATCACCAGCAATAATCATTTGGATAACTCCGGGAAAAAGAAGCACATTTATAATTAGACTATGGAACTTAGGATTTTTTTTGTGGCAAAATCAATGCCACCCTTATCACCAAAGATTGCAGAACCTGCAACTAGAACGCCAGCTCCTGCACTTACCACCAATGGTGCAGTTTGGGCATCAATGCCCCCGTCAACTTCAATTTCGATGGCAAGGTTTTTCTGTTTAATGATGGCGCTTAATCGGCTAATTTTATCTAGAGTTTCAGGCAGGAATTTTTGTCCGCCAAACCCTGGGTTTACTGTCATTATTAGAACCAGATCCAACTTGGGCAATATTTCTTCAAGAACAACCAAAGGCGTTGCAGGGTTCAGTGCTACACCTGCTTTTTTACCAAGCCCTTTGATGTGCTGAATTGTGCGATGAAGATGCGGAGTGTTTTCGGCATGAACGATAATGCTGTCAGATCCTGCATGAGCGAAGGCATCAAGTAAATTATCCGGAGTGTTGATCATCAAATGTGTTTCAAAGCACAACTTTGTCGCTTTGCGTATGGATTGAATCACAGGGATGCCAAAACTAATGTTAGGGACAAATTGCCCGTCCATAACATCAATATGAATGCGATTAGCGCCAGCAGCTTCAGCCTGGGAAATCTGATCGCCAAGGGTGGTGAAATCTGCAGCAAGAATTGAAGGGGCCAGCAAAGCTTTAACGATCGGCATATTAATCTCGATAATTAAATGATTTAAGAAAGTCCGGCCGAGGAATCTGCATCAAGCAGCCAAAGTAAAGAACCATGAATCGGATTGATCCCTTGGGAAGGGTAAGTTTCAAGCGCTGGCTCGCCTTGCAGCACTTCTTTTAAAGCTGAAACTTTGTCTTTTCCTGCAACTAGAAAAATAATATTTTTAGCCTGATTGATCATTGGGTAAGTGAAGGTCATTCGATTAGTGTTGAACTTAGGCACAAAATTTGGAACAACCCATCTGCTTTTTTCACTCTGGGCGGTAGTACCTGGGAATAAGGAAGCCGTATGCCCATCAGGCCCCATGCCAAGATAAAGAAGATCAAATTGTGGCGGACTACCAGAGTTTGGAACGTTGAAGAAAGCTGCTATTTTGTTTTGGTATTCCTGAGCAGCTTGATTGATGTCCGCCTTTTCAGCTTCCATCCTGTAGATCTGAGCTGGATTCGCTGGGATATGGGAAAGCAGTGCATCTGTAGCCATTTTAAAATTGGAGTCAGTATGTGTCGGTGGCACGCTTCGTTCGTCACCCCAGAAGAAATGGCACTTATCCCAAGGCACTTGTTTTTTATATTCATCTGAAGCCAGCAGAGAAAGCATCCCCTTCGGGGTGCTGCCCCCAGAAAGAACGACAGAGAATTTTCCGTTGGTCTTAATTGAAGAATTGCAAATGCGGACGAAATGAAGAGCGCCAGCTTCAGCAACAGAAGAAGCGGAATCAAGAACTTGAATTTCTCGGGCCATAATTGAATCCATAAAAGACTAAGTTGAAACAACAGAAGGTTAAAGATAAAAGGCGCAATTCCACAATTAAGATTGGAAGTACGCCTTTCATTTTACAAAAGAAGGTGATTAACCCCCAGTAGGCTTTTCAAGATGCCCACCGAACTGGAAACGCATTGCAGAGAGAAGTTTGTCTTGGAACTCCGATTCTCCACGGGAAGCAAAGCGCTCATAAAGCGCAGTGGTAAGAACAGGAACAGGGACGCCTTCATCAATAGCGGCCTTGATCGTCCATCGACCTTCACCAGAGTCAGAAACCCTACCAGAAAACTTCTTGAGGCTTGGATCATCCACCAAAGAGATTGCGGTGAGATCAAGGAGCCAAGAAGCGATAACGCTACCGCGTCTCCATACCTCAGCGATGTCGCCAAGATTGAGATCGTATTGGTAGTGTTCAGGATTTCGAAGCGGTGTAGTTTCGGCATCAACTTCAGCGTGTTTTTTGCCGATGTTAGCGCTGTGAAGAACGCCCAAGCCTTCAGCATATGCAGCCATCATACCGTATTCGATACCGTTATGGACCATCTTAACGAAGTGGCCAGCACCGTTAGGACCGCAATGAAGGTAACCGTCTTCTGCAGTTCCGGTCTTCGCTGGCCTGCCTGGAGTGCGATCAATGTTTCCAATTCCTGGGGCCAAGGTGGCAAAGATAGGATCAAGATGCTTGACGATAGCAGGTTCGCCACCGATCATCATACAATAACCGCGATCCAAGCCCCAAACCCCGCCGCTTGTACCAACATCGACGTAGTGGATGCCTTTTAAAGCGAGTTCTTTAGCTCGACGAATATCGTCGACATAGTAAGAGTTTCCGCCATCAATAAGAACATCGCCACTCGATAATAGAGGAACTAATTCATGGATGGTCTGATCAACCACGCCTGCGGGAACCATGAGCCAGATGATTCTAGGGGAGGGAAGTTTGCTTATCATATCAGCATAAGAAGAAGCCCCGGTGGCTTTCTTTGCTTCATATTTTTTAACGGTTTCTTGACTGCGGTCGAAAACGACGCAGGTATGTCCGTGTCGAATGAGGCGCTCAACCATATTGCCACCCATTCTACCAAGCCCAACCATAGCGATATTCATTAAAGAACTCCAAATTTTAAAGGACAAAGTTACTTACGAAACAACTCTTTGGTAAGGTTGAAGTTGTTATCACCAACGAGAACAACATCAGCCATTTGAATGAAAAATCCGGTGTCAACAACCCCAGGGATAATCCGGATGGACATTTCGAGTTTGGCAGGATCAAGAGTAGGAGGAATAATACAATCAAGAATAAGATTACCGTTGTCAGTAATTCCTTGAGTGCCATTTTTCATCCAAATCTCTCCGTGAATGCCAAGCAAGTGAAGCTTATGTTTGACCAAAGCTGCGCCGAAAGGTACGACTTCGACAGGAAGTTTTCCCCTAGACCCTAGCGAGGAAACAATTTTGTCATCACCAACAAGAATTATGAATTTTTTTGCAGAAGCAGCAATGATTTTTTCACGAACCAGAGCCCTGCCATAACCTTTGATCAAATTAAGATTGGGGTCAACTTCGTCAGCGCCATCAATTGCGCAAGAAATATTTCCAAGCGCTCCCTCGAGGGGAACAAGAGGGATATTTAAAGAACGAGCAAGGGAAGCTGAATCTTCAGAAGTAGGAACCCCCTGAACCTTAAAACCAGCTTTGACTTTTTCACCCAAGAGTTTGATAAACGCAGTAGAAGCCCGGCCAGATCCTAGGCCGACAACATCTCCGGTTTTTATAAACTCAAGTGCTTTTTCGTATATGGTCATTACTAGCTTTGTTACCCTTATTTGTTTGGAAGCCAAGCCTTAGGACTTTGCATTTTTCTTAATTTGGTCTTTGGCTGCAGTAATAACAGCCTCTGTGGAGAATCCAAATTTCTTTTGTAATGCTTTGAGAGGAGCAGAAGCGCCAAAGCTCCGCATCCCGATGGTAACACCATCAAGACCAACAAATTTTTCCCAACCAAAAGTGGAGGCCATTTCAACAGCGACTCTGGCTCGAACTGCACTAGGGAAAACTTCTTCGCTATAACCAGGATTCTTGGAACAATAATGGTTGTAGATTTCCCAAGATGGGATGCTTACAACTCTAGAATTAATTCCTTCTGCGACTAGTTTCTCGTGGGCTTCAATACACATGGAAACTTCACTGCCAGTTGCAATTAGAATTACATCAGGTTTGTTGCCCTTGGATGCATCAGCAAGAATGTAAGCACCACGCGCAAGACCATTTGCAGGAGCATATTTAGTGCGGTCAAGTGTTGGTAAATCCTGACGGGTAAGAATTAACACAATAGGTTCATGCTTGATTGGCATAATGAAGCGCCAAGCTTCTGCAACTTCATTTGAATCGCAGGGGCGAATCGTAGTAAGGCCGGGCATAGCACGTAACGATGCTAAATGTTCGATGGGTTGATGGGTCGGGCCATCTTCGCCTACACCGATGGAATCGTGTGTAAAGATGTATAGAACCGGGATTTCCATGATCGAACCAATACGGATTGCACCACGACCGTAGTCACTGAAAATGAGGAATCCCGAACCGTAGGTGCGTACCTTACTAAGGTTCATACCGTTAAGTATAGCGCCCATTGCATGTTCGCGAATACCGAAGTGGAAGTTTCGTCCGAGGTAGTTATTGGCTTCGAAATCGCCAGCAGCTTCCTTGCCATCTTTCTTGAAAGTAAGCCTAGTTTTGGTGCTAGGTGCAAGATCTGCAGAACCACCGATAAGCCATGGTACATTAGGAGCAATTGCATTGAGGACTTCAGCGGAAGCAATACGGCCAGCTTTGCCTTTGGCGTCTGCGGGGTAAGTTGGGATATCTTTATCCCAGCCTTGTGGAAGATCTCTCTTTTCCATCAATTCAAGTTGGTTAGCAAGTTCTGGATGCACTTTCTTATATTCTTGGAATAACTTGTTCCAAGCTGCGCTAGCATCAGCGCCTCGTTTGCCAAGAAGGTCTTGAAAATGCTGGTAAACCCCTTCTTGCACTTCAAAAGTTTTTTCGGGATCGATTCCGTAATTAATCTTGGCACCCTTGATGGCGGCTTCGCCCAAAGGTTCGCCGTGTGCTGAATGATGATCTTCCTTACCGGGCACGCCCCAAGCAATTAAACTGTCTATGATAACCAAGGTTGGCCTATCAGAAGTGTGATGGAAGGCATTGATTCCGCGTTCGATCATATCGAGATCGTTGGCATCGGCAATGCGGGTTACATTCCAACCAAGGCCGATAAAGCGGGTGGCAACATCTTCGGAGAAAGCAAGGCTAGTATGGCCTTCAATGGTGATACGATTGTTGTCGTAAATCCAGCAAAGATTAGAAAGCTTTAGGTGGCCTGCAAGGGAGGCTGCTTCGTTGGAAATACCTTCCATCATGCAACCATCGCCGCAAATGGAATAAACATTGTATTTGAAAAGTTCGAATCCTGGTCGATTGTAATAGGCAGCTAACCAGCGCTCAGCCATAGCCATACCAACAGAGGTTGCAAGGCCTTGACCTAAAGGTCCGGTGGTAGTTTCAACGCCACTAGTCCAATGATATTCTGGGTGACCAGGGGTTTTGCTGTCGAGTTGGCGGAAGTTTTTGATGGCATCAAGTGACACAGCGGGTTCATCAATAATGGAGTAGTTTTCTCCAACTGTTTTAACGCCAGCAAGGTGAATCATGGAGTAAATAAGCATTGAAGCATGACCAGCTGAAAGCACAAAGCGATCTCGGTTAGGCCAGATTGGGCTAGCAGGATCAAAGTTTAAGAATTTCTGCCAAAGAGTGTAAGCTAGCGGCGCTAATGCAACTGGAGTTCCGGGATGGCCTGAATTCGCCTTTTGCACAGCGTCCATGGCTAAAGTTCGTATAGAATTGATTGATCTTTGTGCTGGTGTTTTGTTTCGATCAGAATGAAGAATTTCAGTTGCCACTTTATTAAAGCTCCAATTAGAAAAAATCTTATTACAACAGTCGATATGCGACTAAACCCGAATTAACTAATGGCTAAGCTAACGAACAAATATTTTATTACAAGTAAAAATCAAAATGATTTTCAATTAAGACGCAATGGATAAAATACGACAAATTTGTCTGTAAATAACTTTGTAAGGCACCTTTGTAAATTGTCTTTGTCTTGGGGTTTGATGGGTGCTATGCTCAAATTTGTTAATCACTGTGTTATTTTTCCCTTTGGTTTTATATGAAAGGAAATCCCTTGAACTCAAACTTAGACCGCAGGAGTTTTATTGGAAAATCAAGCGCAATTGTCGCTGCTGCAGCTTTTACTGGAACTGTAATTGCGCAAGATGATGCAGGCTTTGTTCTTCCAAAACTTCCCTATGCATACGATGCTCTTGAACCTTTTATCGATGCCAAGACTGTCGAAATTCATTACGACAAACACCATCGCACTTACGTAGCAAATCTCAACAAGCTGCTTGCAGGAAATAAAGATTTGATGAAGATGGATATTAATCAATTGGTTAGCAATATTTCCAAGGTGCCCGAAGCCATTAGGCAGGGTGTGACCAACAATGCAGGTGGCAATGCCAATCATATTTTGTATTGGGATGTCATGGGGCCAAAAGCGGGTGGAAACCCGACCGGTGCGATTGCCAAGGCTATCGATCAATCATTTGAGAGCTTTGATAAGCTTAAAGAAAAAGTTAATCAAGCAGGTTTAACCCGATTTGGTAGCGGTTGGTCATGGCTGGTTGTTGATGCAACCAAGAAACTTCAAGTTATCAGTACTGCAAATCAGGATAGCCCTTTGATGACAGGGAATACCCCGATTCTTGGTATTGATGTTTGGGAACATGCGTATTATTTGAAATACCAAAACAAAAGAGCAGATTACTTAGCCGCTTGGTGGAATTTGGTCAATTGGAAAGCTGTTTCAGATCGCTTTGGCTCTGCTATTTCCAAGAGCTAAGCTTGTTTTAAAAACTATTAATTAAAGAAAAGAGGGGGGTACATAAGGTGTACTTCCCTTTTTTTATCTTGAGTTTGCAGGTTGCCGCAATGCCCGCATTGATTCCCATTGCTCAGGTGACATCACCACTTCTCTCGCAGAACTACCGTTGTAGGTGCCAACTATCCCATCTTCAGCCATGAAATCGATGAGCCTTGCAGCTCTGCCGTAGCCAACCCCAAGAGATCGTTGAAGTAATGAAACGCTGCCCCTGCCTTCACGAATTACAACTTCGACAGCAGCTTCGTATAAATCATCACGAGACCTAAGCTTTTCAGCAAGATCCTTGGAGGCAGAATCATCATCTTTAGTTTCAAGTTGCATAAGTTCTTGTGCATAGCAAGGATCGCCCTCAAGATTTTCGACGATATTGCTGATTTCTCGATCGCTTGCAAAAGTGCCCTGTGCTCGAACAAGAATGCTGGTGCCTGGGGGAAGAAATAGCATATCACCTTTGCCAAGAAGTTTGTCTGCTCCCATTTCATCAAGCACAACTCTAGAGTCGGATTTGTTAACAACCTTAAAACAAATTCTTGCGGGCATGTTAGATTTAATAAGGCCTGTGATAACATCGACAGTAGGTTTTTGAGTAGCAACGATTAGATGGATGCCCGCAGCTCTGGATTTTTGAGCGAGCCTGATGATATGGGTTTCGACTTCCTTTTTCATCGTCATCATCAGGTCGGCCATTTCGTCGATAAAGATTACGATATAAGGCATTTTCGCTGGTATTTTGGTGCGATCTTCGCCTTCCGCGGGTTCGACTCTGCGTAAGACTTCGTCCCCACCAAGTTCGTTATAGCTTGCGATATTTCGAACTTTCGCACGCCTTAGCAGTTCGTATCTTTCTTCCATTTTTTCAACAGCCCATGAAAGGATGGCTTCCGCCTTCTTCATGTCGTGAACCACGGGATGCATCATGTGGGGGATTTTTGT
>Ga0207940_1000004_pt1 | contig 84884 bp, 73 predicted proteins | sample LakMenEpi06Jul12_FD_150676 | JGI IMG/M metagenome (GOLD analysis project Ga0207940, IMG submission 150676) | Freshwater microbial communities from Lake Mendota, WI - 06JUL2012 deep hole epilimnion (SPAdes) | ecosystem: Environmental > Aquatic > Freshwater > Lake > Epilimnion/Euphotic zone ... | reverse complement strand
AGGCAATTAAATTCTTCGGCGTCAGAATATTAGCACTTCTTGTTACGCACCCACGATATATCCAATGCTGGGTGAAATATGCCCAGCTACCGGCATCGCCCAGCCGGTAATTGTTAAGCCATACGTTAAGGTTTCATGGTTGCGATTTAAGAATATAATTTTATTCTTAAGGGAAATTGTAAGTTTTAGATAAAGCCGTTTTCAAAGCTAAACTAATATTACTCCGGGGGAAATAAGATCTAATGCTACCAAAAATATTTCGAAGCAAGCATAAGGTGGCCGTGATCGGTATTTACAGATCTGGCAAAACAGCATTCATCACTTCTTTCATTAATCATGTCATGTATCATGATCGTGAAAAACTTAAGATTGGCGAGCCAAAGGGAAGTGTTAAAATAACATATGACAAAGAGCTACCAGTAGAAAATGGTTTTACAAGGTTTCCTTACGAAAAATTTCGGAACGAAGCAAATGGTCGTTGGCCCACAAAAACAAAAGATATTTACCATTATAGCTGCAGTTTCTATAGAAGCGACTGGAGTATGACAAAAGGTCAACTTGACCTTTTCGACTTCCCAGGGGAGCGATTGGCCGACATAGCCATGGTAAAAAAATCTTACGCCGAATGGTCGGACTGGCTCTTTAACAAGGTGTTTCAGGACAAACAATATCGTGATCTAGCCCAGGCATTCTTGGATGAATGCGACCGGGATGTTTTGGATGAGAAAGGACTAATCTTGGTGTACCGGCAATTTCTTGCCGAATTGTATAAGTCGTATCGGCCGGTTATCACACCTTCAACATTTCTGTTGCAACATGGGAATTCAAAAGAAATGTTGGGAAAATTTTTTGGCGTTAAAGTGGATCGTGGAGACATATCTAGTTCCTTTAGTGGGTTAAGTGAGGATGAGCAATTTGTGCCACTACCCGAAAAAGCGAGAAAAAATAATATTGATTTGGAAAAGAGGTTTGCCAGTCATTACTCGAATTATCGTGATAAAGTCGCAATCCCTCTAACCAATATCCTTTTCGATTGTAATGAGTTAGCTATTCTTGTCGATGTCACGACTCTACTAGCTGCCAACACGGGAATGTACAACGGTAACCGGGAATTGCTGGATCAGTTTTTCCAGATTTTGTCACCTGGCGATAGCCTTTTTGGACTGGGGATGGATTGGATTCGAATATTGGCCTCGGGGGGGCACTGGGGGAAGAGTGGAAGTTCTCAAGTTGCGATCATTGCAACAAAGGCGGATAAGGTCCATGTCGATGAGCGGGATAAATTGAAGGATCTAGTTAAAGAAATGACGGAAGGGCTCATCGAAAAATACAAATATCTTTCCTTGCATTTGGAGTATAAATACTTTGCTTGCTCGGCAGTAAGATCGACGAGGAAAGGAAAAGATGGGAGATTGCAAGGTCGCTTGTTAGGAGAGGAAGACAAGTCTGAATATGATGTTTCAAAGGTTCCTGGAAATTGGCCTGGGAAATGGGAAGAAGGGGATTTTACATACCCCGATGTTGCGCCCGAGTTTCCGGAGAGGACGACTCTTGCCCCTGATCATTTAGCCATGGATGATGTGATTGAGTTTCTGCTCAAGTAATGAATTTAGGGGAATTAAAAATGTCAAGCGATGATGAGGAAGGTAGCTATATAGAGCAAATTACCGCCGGTACACCAAACAAGCAGGTAAAAAAGTCGAAGACCAAAACAAATGTTGCTGACCAAAAATCAGACGATTTACCTCCAGTTATATTTCCTACAGAACCACTCGCTGAGCAAGTCCGAATTTGCCCGCAACCACCACCCACGGTAGAACCTCTTAAAGGGAACGATAACGGGATCACTCTGCTCAATGGTAAACCTTCCGTCGCCGTCCAAGAAGCGGGGAATGAAGCCCCAGTAACAATCTCCGAAGAAATAGTAACGAATGTAGGGGAATTAAAAATGTCAAGCGATGATGAGGACGGTAGCTATATAGAGCAAATTACCGCTGGTACACCAAACAAGCAGGAGAAAGGGCTTGATAATGGGGGCACTCTGCCCCCTAAACCTTCTGTCTCCGGGAATAAAGCCCCGGTAAAAAAATCTGAAAATGATGATACCAGTGAGATAACGAGTGGCACCCCTCCGAATGTGCCGGAAAATAAAACCCCTCCATCGAAGGTTGAGGAAGAGGATAAGGATGAGGAAGAGGATGAGGATGAGGATGAGTCTGATCCACGCCAAGCGGAAGGGATGACCGTAAGTCGGTTTTTAGGGTATTTTTTTTCAAATCCAGTCTTGGTTGCTTTTTTTGTGCTTTGCGTTACCATAATATTTATTATCATTTTGAGCGAATTGTTTAAATTTATTCAAGCTGTCCAATCTGCGCCGTATCCTTTTCAAGTGATAGGCGTTGTTGTTGTTTCAGGTCTTGCTGTTGCATTTGTTTGGGCTGTGGCTCGCTTGGTGATGACCTATCGCCGATTCGTAATTAGCCCTCAAGTGCAACTAGATGAAATTCGCGATCCTTACAGTCGCGCAATTATCCGTAAAAAAGTTGCTAATAAGCAGGTTGAGGAGGGATATCAGGCATTAGTTACCCTCGTCAGGGAATACCCAATTCAAGACCCTAAGCAAATTCAACTTCTCCGCATGGCGGGAATGACCAAAGCTGAGGAGGTGACATTTAAAAGCAACATTGCCTATCTCAAGGAAAGTGAAAGTGACAGTGCGGGGAAATCGAAATGGATCGAGGATTGCGACAGCCTTTTCGTCAAGAAAATTGACGACTTTGCTAGTCAGCGGGTGTCGGATTATTCCAAACGAGTTGGTATTAAAACAGCTTTGTGTCCGACAGGCTTTTTGGATGCGTTGATAGTGATTGTGAATTCCTTGTTATTGGTTGAGGAGTTATGTTGCCTTTACAATGTGCGGGCAAATTGGCGGAATTCCGCCTTTTTGGCTGCGCGCCTTGTCTTTAACACCTTTATCTCTGCAAAACTTGAAAGAGGTTTAGACAATACAACCAACTCTTTTTCAGAGGAATTGGCCTTGGCGTCAACTAGTTTGGGGAGTGCATTTTCGAAATTATTTTTAGGAGTGGGTAAGCGCATGGTCGAAGGGGCTTTCAATTACTTTTTGATAAACCGCCTAGGCCACGCCACAATGAGATATCTTCGGCCAATCAAATTGAAATAAATTTTAATTGTTTTCTGTTCTTAGGTTTTAGTCTTTAAAAGGTTAACAATGAAAATGAAACAAAATAGAATGCGGTTGCAGGATGGATTTTACGCCCTTGTCCTCGATGAAATTCGCAATCAGCCTGGATTGGATAAAGAACTCGGCGCTAACAATATCGCTGACATAGCCCTAAAAGCTTTTGGCTATACTTTGCAAGTATTATGCAACAAAATCGAAATGACAGGAACTGGATTTCCATACCCAATAATCACTGGCCCGGGATCTTTGATCATCAGAAAACTCACGCCTCCGTCAACCATTTGGTTACGGGCGTTGGCCGATATCCTTTCAATTTGGTCAGGGTCAAACTACGATGCCCTGTGCCGGAGCGCTTTATTGCACATTTTTTGGGGGCAACTGGATGAGGCTGAGCGGAAAATTAATGTTGCCAAGAATAACCACGATGACCGTGCCTTTGCTCATCATATTTACGGCCTGCTGCGGGGGTTGCAGGAGGATCGGGAGGGCTCGCAATTTGAGTTAGACCTTGCCCTGTCACGCGAGGGGTTTGAATCGGCAAGGCAACGGATTCATCTTGCATTGCACCTACTTGAGTTGGACTGTTGAGCCCGAACAACTCCTTGCGGATTAAAGAATAAGGGTAATTAGAGTAATGAACACGGCTGCGATTTATGGCCCTGATCCAATTCACCTCGAAGGACGAACGGGAAGCCGCTATTGGGTACACCATGATTACGAATTTACAGGCAACACGGAAGTCGATGCCAGACTTTCAGGCTACCCGGTTGCGGTATTTCAACCGGTAGGCCGCATGGCTTCCGAAACGCCAATTGTCATCAGTCTGCAAGGGATTGCAGCTCCTTATCAGCTTAATAGCTTTATTATTCCAACTTTGCTAGATATGGGGATTTGCTGTGTCCTTTTCGACGCCCCGCTGGGGGGTGAGCGAAGTTTAACCCGCAGCTTTAAAGGGGACTCCCTGATTGAAGCTCAGGCATTTAGGAAGCATGGAGTCCCTCTCTCTACGGGACTTGTGCTTGCCATGATGGATGCCGTGGGCCGCGATTTTGCCACGATCATCCGTCTGATTCAGGAGCGCCATGGATTGGTCAATGACCGAATTGCCTTGTTAGGTGCTAGCTGGGGTACGCTTCTTTCCTCCTACGCATTCATGAGGTTTGGGATCGGTTCTCGCTTGCTGGGCACCATTGGCCACGCAGACCTAGTTGGTTTTACGGGAAGCTATATGCCATTTATTACACCGCTATTAATCTCACCTTTGGGCAGGATGATTGGCAAGGTTGCTAATGTTTTTCTGGGCCCCGGTCCTACTATTGTTGATGGTGCGCTAGATTTTCTGTCTGTTCTTCAGGCCGTTAGCAAAGGCGACAATCTGACCCAACAGGCAAATCCTATGACTTATCGGCACCTGGTTCAAAAGCATCGCAGAGTACGGTTTTTGGTTGGGGAGAATGATCCGTTAGTGAAACCTGCGGCAGCAATTGCCTGCGCCAAAATGTTTCCCGATGGTGAGGCCTATGTGGTGCCAGGGTTAGGGCACGGCAATCGTTCCTTCGGTCCAGATTTTGTTGAACATGTCCGGCATTTTATAGGTACTCAACTGGGGGATTGGAAATGGTGAAGGTGATATCGGCTTTTGAAATAGCCACTTGGCTGGGAAAAAAGTTTTACTCGAAATGAGCTTTAAGGGCATTGTGCAATTCAGCTTTAAACATCCTTGGCTTTATTCGCTGCTTCTTTCGCCGCTGCCCTGCGTTTCTGCTCGGCTATTATCCCATTAAGCGATCTCTCTATCACTGCTTTTTTCGCCTGCGCTTTTGCCAGCCTATACGCCGCTGCTCCGACTGCTTTTAATAATTCGCTCATGATGCCCTTGCTGGATTACCTGTTTCTTACCTTTGAAATTGTAACAAGCATTGTTGTAATCACTATAGTTTTAAGTTGTAAACCTCAGGGATTAATTCTTCAAATTAAGGTCGGACTATTATGAATATCACAGGTGTTCACATTGCTTGGGGTGATTAATAAAAGAACAAAAGGTGGGAATAAAAAAAGACCAAGGAGTGAACCTTGGTCTTTTATGGGCGCTACAGGATTCGAACCTGTGACCCCCAGCGTGTCGAGCTGGTGCTCTAGCCAACTGAGCTAAGCGCCCTATCTACAAACTAATGTAGCTCATTTCATCGGGTTTTAAAGGGGGTAAACTTGAATCATTATGGAAATCATGGCAGACCCCCCAAAAGAGGCGCGAAGTGATCAAAGCTGTAGTTCTACACCATATTGAATCAGATAATCTGCAAGTATCAGCATCCTGCCAAAGGGTAACCCCCTCTGGTGTTCATTAAAAACCAGCAGGTTGGCTTTTGAGCTTTGAGGTTGAAGGCTGGCCAATTGGCTGCCAACTTCGTCCTCCCATACCGTAATACCTGATGACTTAATAGTTCTGTAGCAATAAATCCTGCTCGTAGGCATCAGCAATTGGTTGGAATAAAGAAACCCCACGGTAAGATCGCAGGCATCGCTGATAGTCCAGTTGGCAAACGGAATTTTAAGCTTGTTTAGTGTAAATACCAACGGGTTGTCATCATCCTCGCAGACAGTCCAATTCTGACTAAGAAGACTAGATTTAAAAGTGGCGTTGCCCAATAGCGTTAAGTTTTCAGGGTTTTCAAACAATAAACCATAGCCTGGTTTGAAAGTAGAAATCAGAATCTGTGAGTGTTCAAGCATGATAGTACATGTTATCCAAAACCTTGATGAATGTGAATCTTTTATGATGAAATCAATGGTAAATGATTGACTCGTAATGTTTATTAGGGGTATTCTAAATTGTCTGATATGCACACCTAAAACTTTTTCAAGGAATTAAACAATGAGCTTTTTCATGGATCGCCGGGAATTCGTAAAAGATAGCGTTGTTGGCGCAGCTATTGCTGCTGCTGGTCTTGATTTTTCTAAAGTGGATACCCAAGCCAAGGAGCCTGCAAATGCAAAGGGCGCTTCTGGCGAACAACTTAGGGTGGCTGTGGTTGGGGTTAATGGCAGAGGTATGAGCCATGTGGGCGGCTTTGCAGGCAAGAACAATTGCGTGGTTACCACCATTTGTGATTGCGATGAAGCGGTGATTGGCAATGCCATGAAAACCATTGAAAAAGTTCAAGGCAAAGCACCTAAGTTCGAGAAAGATTTTCGTAAACTTCTGGATGATAAGTCGATTGATGTAATAAGCATTGCAACCCCAAATCATTGGCATTCTTTGATGGCGATATGGGCATTGCAGGCAGGAAAAGATGTGTATGTTGAAAAGCCTGTGAGCCATAATGTTAGCGAAGGCCGAAGGGTTGTCGAAGCTGCGCGCAAGTACAATCGGGTTTGCCAATCCGGCACGCAAAGCCGTAGTAACCCTGGCATGCGACAATCGATAGAATACGCTCACAGTGGCAAGATTGGCGAAATCATGATGACCCGTGGGCTTTGCTACAAGCCCCGAGGTAGCATTGGTAAAGTTGTCGCAGATAAGCCGATTCCTTCGACCATGGATTTTGATTTGTGGTGTGGCCCTGCCCCGATGAATCCCGTTCATAGAAATAAAATTCATTACGATTGGCATTGGATTTGGGAATACGGCAATGGCGACTTAGGGAATCAGGGTATTCATGAAATGGATAAGGCTCGTTGGGCGCTTAAAGCCATGGAATTGCCCAAGGGCGTATTTAGCATGGGTGGCAGGTTGGGTTATGAGGATGATGGTCAGACCCCTAATACCCAGATTTGTTCCTTCGATTATGGTGAGAAGGCACTGATTTTTGAAGTCCGCGGTTTACCTACCAAGGATTTCATGGGAACGAAGGTTGGGAACATTTTCTACGGTACCAATGGTTACATTGTCTGTCCAAGTTATGCCACGGGAATTGTGTTTGATAAAGATAATAAAGAAGTAGCTCGGTTTAGTGGCGGTGGCGATAATCATCACTTCGAGAATTTCTGCAAGGCAGTAAGGGCCCGCAAGCCCGAGATGCTGAATGGGGATATTCTTGAAGGCCATCTTTCCAGCGCACTTTGCCATTTGGGCAACATCAGCTATAGGCTTGGAAAAGATCAAATGCTTTCTGAGAAAGTGGCTGGGCTTGATGAAAAGGCTACCGAAGCTGTAGGCAGGATGGCGGCCCATCTTGCTGATAACAAGTTGGATGCTAGCAAGACGAAAGTCACGATTGGCAGAAAACTGGTTATGGATCCTAAGACTGAAACCTTTATCAATGATGCGGAAGCCAATTTGATGCTTACCCGCCCCTATCGCAAAGGTTACGAGGTTCCTGCGAAGATCTAAGGCGCAAAAAAGAGATGTTTCAAAGGGAGAGAGTGGCCAAAAGCCTCTCTCTCTTTTTTTAGATGAGGTCGAGTTGACGTTTGGGCATGCGGGCGATGTTGCATTCTTTGCAAACCCCTCGAACAATGAAGGAATGCCCTTCACTTTGAAAACCGTGGGCTAGGGAAGCCTGCTTAATGGCTTCTTCGATGATAGGGTTTTGAAACTCGATCACTTTGCCACACTTGGTGCATTGCAGGTGATCGTGTTGTGGGTAGCCATAATCGTGTTCGTAGAAGGTACGGGTGCCGAGTTCTAGCCTGCGAAGAAGGCCAGCATCGACAAGTTTATTAAGGGTTCGATAAGCGGTAGCCCTGCTAATTTTAAGGCTAGCGGCCTGCATATCTGAAATGAGGGCTTCTGCATCAAAGTGATCATGGTGGCTGAAAATAAAGCGAACCATATCTCTTTGCTGGCCAGTGAAGCGCTGGGATTTGTTACCAGTTGTAAGGTATTCCCTGAACTTATCTTCTGGGGATTGCGATACGATAACAGATTGCAGATTCACGGTAGACGTCCTTTCAGATCAGGAAATCAGAGGAAATGGGCAATTCCTCTGATAGATTATGATAATCGATTCCTTGAAGATCTCAAAGGTTTAACCGGAAAGAGAGACAATTTTCAACCTAAATCGAGTTCGCCCAGCATTTTATCGAGAGCAAGTTCAAATTTTTCAGGGGTGTCGTAGGTGCCAGCAGCGATTTCTTGGCGCACTCTGCTAACCAGATCCTGCCTTATGGGTGCACCTTCATTTTTGCGCTTGGTTACGGCTTTGGGTTGTGATTTCCACTTTTTGCCGTTTCGTGAAACTGGTCCGCTTATAGTCGATGGTCCGTGCTTGAACATGATACATGTCCTTTCTCTAGGAATTCTCCGGAAAGATGGGTCGGAGTTTCCAAGAAGATACTACAATCTTTGGCACCGAAGTGCCAACCCTAATGCTGGCCCTGACAAGAAGAGAAACCTTGGCCATTTTGCAGATGGGTTTCAGGCTGCCTTCGTAGAGCCCTTTTCAGAGCCCTGCTGTTCGAACGCTCAACACCTGAATTCTAACATACTTATCGTCTCCAAGATGCTAAAGGATGAGAAAAAATACAGTAAATTTATAAGTGGTAAGTTGGGGGTGTAGCGGATGCGATAAAAGGATGATCACATGGTTACCTATACTTCGGCATCGCTCTTATTTTGTAACAAGCCTTCCCAAGTTTACAGATTAAATTTTGCCTTTGGTTAGCTTATTGGTGACTTCGCTGATGATTTCGGCTGTTTTTTTAACTTGTTCCATGGATACATCGAGGTGAGTTACCACTCGCATCAGATTTAAACCACTTGTATGAATTAGGATTTTTCTTTCTTTTAATGCAGCAACGAACTCAGGAACTGGGGCAAGTTTGGGATCCACATGAAACCAGACGATGTTGGTATCAACAGTCGGTTGATCCATTTTTAGCCCAGGGGTTTTTTGGATGGCTTCACCTAGTACTTTGGCTTTTTCATGGTCTTCCTTCAGGCGATGGATGTTATTGTTCAAGGCGTAAATTGCGCCCGCTGCAATGGTGCCTGCCTGGCGCATACCGCCCCCAAACCTTTTGCGAATTCTTCTGCACCTTGCGATAAATTCATTAGTGCCTACAATTGCGCTTCCTATAGGTGCTCCCAATCCTTTGGAGTAGCATACCGAGACCGAATCGAAAAGCTGGCCCCAAGCCTTGGCTTCGATACCTGTTGCAACGATTGCGTTCCATAGCCTTGCGCCATCGAGATGAAAGATAAGTCCGTTTTTGCGAGTCCACTCATGAAGTTCTTTAACTACCTTGAATGGTTGTACCCTGCCCCCGCAGCGATTATGGGTGTTTTCCAAGGATAGAAGCTTGGTTCTGGGGTAATGATCATTGGGCGGGCGAATGGCATCTTGCAGCATTTCTACATCGATTAAGCCGTGATTTCCCCTGATGGTTTTACAGGAAATGTTACTTAGGGCTGCTGGGCCACCACCTTCCCAATTAAAGACATGGCAAAATTCCTCGCAGATCATTTCGTCAGCTGGTTGGGTGTGCGCTTTAATGCAAATCTGGTTGGTCATAGTGCCCGATGGGCAAAAAAGTGCTGCTTCGTGACCCAGCATTGCTGCGGTTTGTTCCTCTAATTTGATAACCGTTGGATCTTCTTTAAATACATCATCGCCCACTTCAGCAGCATGCATAGCAGCGCGCATTTCTGGCGAAGGTTTGGTTACGGTGTCACTTCTTAAATCGATCCATGAATCAGCCATTTAATTATCCTTTTGAGGTCAGATCAACCGTCTTACTTTTTGTTATTTTCCATGTACCATTTGTTGTTTTCGAGTTTCATGCTGATGATGAAATCCTTGAGGGCAGGATCTTTTAGCGAAGCAGATTTTTCTGAGGAGTTCAGTTTTCCTTCTTTTAGAAGGGATTCTAGAGGGGATTTTAGGCCCTTTTTAAGTTTTTCACGAGTTTCTGCAACTTGTTTGGCAAAATCGCCTTCATGCACTTCGCGGACATTTTTATCGATGAACGATGGGTCTGCAAGGTGGGCTAACATGTACTCGATTTTATCCGAATTAAGTGCTTTTAGCAATGATTTACGCAGGTTATCGGGGCTGTTTTGCGGGAAAGAAGCCTCATCAAGTGCGATACCAAACCTGCCACTTTCTTTAACCGCTTGGGCAGGCAATGGGGCCGGGTTGTAAGCAAAATTCACCAGCATAAAAAGAACAACCACTACATTCTTCATTGCTGCCCCGCCTTGAAAAGGTACTTGGCTTTGGAACCTAGGACATTGTACTCATTTTCGGTTATACTACCATCATGCCAGGAAACTCATTCGGAGAACTGTTCAGAGTAACAACATCGGGCGTAAGCCATGGCCCGGGTTATGTTGCTATTATTGATGGTTGTCCACCCGGACTACCGCTCGGAGTTGAAGATTTGATTCCGGATTTGCAAAGGCGAAAACCTGGGCAGTCAAAAATCACCACACAACGCAAGGAAGATGATCTACCCGAAATTCTCTCGGGGGTTTTTGAAGGTATCACGGATGGTACTTCCATTGGCATTTTATTCCGCAATAACGATCAGCGAAGCCATGATTATGGCGATATCAAGGATAAATACCGACCAGGCCATGCAGATTATACTTTTGATGCCAAGTATGGGTTTAGAGATTATCGAGGCGGTGGTCGTTCGAGTGCGCGAGAAACTATTTGCAGGGTGGCTGCTGGTTCGATTGCCCGGAAATTACTTGCGACTCAAGGTATTAGGGTTTTAGGTTATGTAACTCAGGTTGGCGATATTCGTTTTGAAGCTACAGACCCCGCTGCAATTACTTTAGAACAAGTTGAAAGCAATGCGGTGCGCTGCCCAGACCCAGTTATCGCAGAAAAAATGTATGCCCTGATTGATCAGGTGCGTTTGGAAAGAGATTCGATTGGTGGCATTTGCGAAATGGTAGCAACTGGGGTTCCTGCAGGCTTGGGCGAACCGGTATTTGACAAACTTAAGGCTGATATCGCCAAGGGATTATTGTCTCTGCCTGCTGTATTGGGTTTTGAATATGGTGCGGGGTTTAAAGTGGCTAGTATGCGTGGCAGTCAGTGCAATGATCATTTTATTGTGGATGAAAAGCTTCCGAGCAAAGTTGGAACCAAAACCAATAACCATGGCGGGATGCTAGGTGGTATTTCGAGTGGCCAGCCGATTGTTTGTAGGGTTGCGATCAAGCCAACTAGTAGCTTGCCCCAAAAACAACCAACGGTAGACAAACATGGGGTTGAAACAGAGATCCTAACCAAAGGCAGGCATGATCCTTGTTTGTTGCCTAGGTTTGTACCGATGGGTGAGGCGATGATTTGCTTGGTACTTGCAGATCATTGGATGCGCTGGAAGGCCCAGTGCGGATCGATGATGAAAAGCTAATCAATCGGTTTTTACAGCAAAAGCGTAAATCCAAGTGGGTTCATCGGGTTTAAAGTCATTATCTGTGGTTATGATTAGCAATTTTCTGCCATCGGGAAGATCGGGGCCAAAAGCCAGGCCTTCAATCTTTGCGGGAAAGTCTTTTCCCTTGAGTCCAAATTTTGGATCGAGCAAGTCAAGAAAAAGGGTTTTGGTTACGGGAACGATGCCTACAGGGAGCATTGGTGCGGGAAGTTCGAGTATCTTTGAAACATCAGTTGCATTTTTTGTGCTAATGCGAAAGATCTTTTTGAACCCTGCAGATTCACCCGCATCGCCATCCCGCTCTAACACCAAATAGTCTTCTTCGCCGATTGCCAGGATTTCATTTACGCCATTCTTTGCACTTTCCATTTTGTAAACAATTTCGCGCAGGTGTTTTCCATCGATGGAAGTTTCTAAAAAGCGCAGGTTGTCGCCATTGGTTTTCAAGTTTTGATCTGTGGGGTTACGATCCTGAATGAGAGATCCTTGTAAAGATGCGAGCCATTTTTTTTGGTCAGATGAAATAGCGATGCCTTCAAACCCTTTATTGGTCAGCCTACCTTTTTTATTAAAGGGCGGGAATTCTTTTTCAGCATGATCAGATTTGTTTTGGATGAGGAACTTTTCAGGAATGAGGAACTTATGTTTTAGTTTTCCGGTGGAATCAAAGAGCCATACTGATGGTCCATATTCATCACTAATGAGAATAGAGCCATTTTTTAATACACGAACACCTTCGGGGTCAAACCTGCTGCCCGAGGGGCCAAAGTCCTTGGATAATCCAGTTAAGAGGTTGCCTTCTGGTGTTTTGAGCAGAGTTGTTTTTAATAGTTTGAAATCGATTTTTCCCGGAGTTGAAACAGTTATTTCAGCTAAATGAAATCGGCATGAATAGGAATTGGCCCCATCACCAGGGCCGCGATCGGGTAATAAAAGATACTTGTTTCCTTGGCCGGTGTAAGCGATTGCAGAACCAAAGCCCCCGAGTCTGTTGTTGGGAGATTTGTCTTCTAGCAGATTTTTCATGCTCGAAAGATCGGAAGCGGTTCCAGAAATAGAAGTTTTGCCTAATAATTGAACTTCTAATTGCTGGGTCGAATTCCATAAAGTTGCAAGGATCAAGAATATTGACATTGGATTGCCTTTAAAGTTTGCGTTGTGGAATTCCAGCATCTAAAGAAAATTACTATAATCTTTGAAGTCTCTTTTGGTCGTAAATAATCCAAGAACTGGCATAATTCACTGAATATTCATGAAACTTGCAAATGATCGTATCCTTGAAAGGAAATGGAATGCAAGAAATTGAATTGATTGTTAGACAAACGCACTCATTACACCTAAGATTTTACACAATAAGGCTTTTGCTTTAATTACGGAGATATTCCATTGAGTCTGGTAGTACAGAAATTTGGTGGTTCGAGTGTTGCCAATGCCCAAAGAGTGATGGCTGCAGCACGCAAAGCCATCCGCGCAAAACATGCAGGCAATCAGGTTATCGTTGTCGTTAGCGCTAGGGGTGATACCACCGATGAGCTGATTGCGCTTGCCAAAGAAATTACTGAAACCCCGCCCGCTCGCGAAATGGATATGCTTTTATCCACAGGCGAGCAGATTTCGATTTCATTGATGGCGATGGCGATCCAATCTTTGGGTGAGCGAGCCATAAGCCTTACCGGGGCCCAAGTCGGAATCGTTACCGATAGCACCCATACCAAGGCAAGAATTAAAAGTATTTCCACCGCCCGAATGCGCAAAGCCTTAGAAGATGGCTATATCGTAATCGTTGCTGGTTTTCAGGGTATTGATGAAGATGATAATATTACAACCCTTGGTCGAGGCGGTTCTGATACTACTGCAGTGGCACTTGCTGCGGTGATGAAGCATGATCCTTCTGGGCCAAAATTGGAAGTTGCCTGCGATATATTTACTGATGTGGATGGGGTTTACACAACAGACCCAAGAGTTGTCCCTGATGCTCGAAAGATTGAAGCGATTAGCTATGATGAAATGCTGGAACTTGCAAGCGCAGGTGCAGGGGTGATGCATTCACGAAGTATAGAATTTGCAAGAAAGTTTGATGTACCATTGCAGGTGAGATCTTCTTTCAGTGATAGCGAAGGCACTTGGATTGTTCCCGAAACCGAGTGGATGACAAAAATTCCTGTATGTGGCGCCGCTTTGGTGCGGGATGAAGCTCGAATATCACTGGAAGGTGTGCCTGATCAGCCTGGAATAAGCCATCGAATATTCGAGGCCGTTTCTGCCCGAAATATTGTTGTGGATATGATTGCCCAGAGCGTTGGCAGCAATGGGAAAGCGAATGTTGGGTTCACAGTCCCATCCCACGACTTGACCGCCACGCTTGAAGCCTTGCAGCCTTTGGTTCAGGAATTGGGTGCCAGATTAGTTCATGATGCTCAGGTAAGCAAGGTTTCGATTGTTGGTACCGGAATGAAAACCAACACGGGTATCGCAGAAAAAATGTTTGCAGCACTCGCATCTGAAAAAATCAGCATGAAGATGATCACCACGGGTGAAATCAAGATTTCAGTATTGGTAGACAAAGCGGATGCGGAGAAGGCCTTACGGGCAGTGCATAGCGCATTTTCGCTTGAAAAGCCAAGGTATGGTGCTGGTGCCTCAGTGGAAGATGTAAATCATTCTAAAATTGCGACCCGTCAAAGCAGTCCGAGTTCGGGAGATCTTGTTGAGATAACCCAACAACTTGCAAGTATGGAAGAAATCTTGGTAAGTGAAATTCATCAAACGGTGGATCAGGGGAGAATCACCCTGTTTGGCCTGCCTGATAAACCAGGGAATAGTCTTGCAATTTTTCAGGCTGTTGCCAGCGGTGGCATTGTTGTCGATATGATTGTGCAGAATTTGTGTGGTGGAAAAGTTGATCTTTCGTTTAGTGTGCCCAGGGAAAAATTGCAACCGGCCCTAGCCCTTGCAATTGAGGCTGCCAGATCGATTGATGTTGATATTCAGGCTTCTGCAGATAGTGAAATTGCAACCCTTTATGTGCTTGGCGTGGGCATGAGAACGCACACCGGTGTTGCGCGAAGAATTTTTGGTTCGTTGGCATCTGCAGGCATCAACATTCTGATGATCAATACCAGCGAAACCTGTATCAGTGTAGTGGTGCAGAAAAACCAAGGTAAACTTGCTGAAGAGAAACTGAAAAAAGTATTCGATATAGACTAGGGTTGGTAGCAATAAAATTGATGAGTACTAAAAGAAGAAAGCCAGACAAAAGTGTCTGGCTTTCTTTGTGGATATAGGGAAAGTTGTTAGTAAACTTCGCCTGGGGCTCCAGCCTTAGAGTTGCCAGTGGCCTTGAGGTTTCCGCCGTAACGGAAGTGCCAGCCTTCAGCAACCCGAATACGATGAAGTTCATCCATGGTGAGGCCGTATCGTGAAAACCATGGCTTACCTTTGGCTTTGACAATGTCATGGATTTGAAGCACGCGATCATTGCAAACAGTGTTGGCAAAGGTCTTCCGTGCAACTTCGGTTTCTTCTAGGAAGTATTCTTTCCAGAATGCTCTGCCACCTAAAATCCCACTTGCCCCAGCCTTCATTGCCATTTCAACTTGTTGCTTATAAGCAGGGAAATCAACGCCTGCGCTAAGTAGAACCCAAGGCCTTTCGCTGACAGCATCAAGAGCCTTAAGGTTTTTCTCAAGCTGAGCATCGGATTCATTTCCGAGGTGGCCTGGGAACTCAGCTTTGTAAATATCGCAGAACCTGCTGAGTTGATGAGCACTTTCGATTACAGTTTCAGCCTTGCGATTGATGAAACTTTTGCTGTCTTTCTTTTCGTCGCCGAATGGGAAAGCAACGGTTTCCAAAAGCATAAGGATGTCATGTTTTTTGCAATCTTCGTAAACTTGTTGAATGAATTCGAATTGGTGCTCAGCACTATTAGGTTCGGTGGGTTCGTATTGAGCAAGAAGCTTTACAGCATCGGCACCGATACTCTTGATTTTTTCTACGCTCCAACCTGGTTCAAAACCGCCCAAAGGCGCATTGACCTTGTTTTTGCCGCCACCTGATTGCTCAACGCGAACCAAGATGCCAACCGTTTTGGGGATATTAAAAGAGGCAACGCTGTTCCAAACGCCGTAGTAACCATCAACAAGAACGCCACTGGCATTCTTGGAAAGGGCCTCAGCAAGAATAATTTTAGCTTCGACAATTTCATCGAATGTGGGTTCGCGATCGATGCCTTTTTTCTTGAGGCTGTCACGTATCATACTGATCATAGAGCTGTTTTGGTCGGTAGCAACCATGGTGAGTGTGCCATTGTCATTGCTTATTCGCTGAAGGCCCCGGAGTTTGCCCGGGGTTAAGCCTAACCCAAGGAGCCTAGTTACAGAGATAGATGAATTTGACATGACTGTATAAATCCTCACTTTTAAAACGGAGTATAAAAATCAAGCTTTTGGAATTCTATTTGTATTTGGTGACAGAGCAAGAACTAATCATGCAAATATGGTGCTATTTCATGACTTCTTCAAATCTCCTTGAAGATTTCATTAATAATCTGTTTGCTTCCCCACGGGATACTCTTTATATATATTCTGAGAGGTTGTTAATTGTCCTTAGTGAACAAACGGAGTTTTAATTATGTCGATGTTTATTGGCGAATCTTTGGTAGGCGATGGTAATGAAATTGCACATATCGATCTATTGATCGGTTCAAAAGATGGCCCAGTTGGCGTAGCTTTTGCCAATGCAATTGCAACCCAATCTGCAGGCCACAATAGCCTACTTGCAGTTGTTGCACCAAATTTAATCTGCAAACCCGCAACTGTAATGATTACCAAGGTAACTATTAAAGGCTTAAAGCAAGCAGTTCAGATGTTTGGCCCTGCCCAAGCTGCTGTTGCTCGTGCTGTTGCAGATAGCGTTGCTGAAGGCGTTATCAGCAATCATGATGCCGAAAACTTGGTTTGCGTTTGTGGTGTTTTCATACATCCCCAAGCTGCAGATGATAGCAAGATTTTTGAATACAACTATGCTGCCACCAAAGACGCTTTGAAAAAAGCCCTTGCGAATGAGCCAAAAGTTGAAACCATCACTGCTCAAAAAGATAAAGTAAAACATCCTTTCTCACCTAAGTAATACTTTAGGTTTTAAGGTTCAAACCATGGGGGCTAACTGCCCCCATGGCTTATTTATAGGCTTAAAATAAGGTGATTTCGTCATGGAAAAGAAAACCATCCTAATCCAACTTGACCCTGATGCTCATGCGAGTGTCTTTGATCGTGTCGTTGCTATAGATTCCAATGTGAATGAACTATTTAGCTATGCGAATGTGCAACCCGATCAGGTAAGAGATCTTGTTCATGGCGCAATTTTTACCCGCGGTCCCAAAGATTTGAAAAATACTGCCCTGTTTATCGGCGGCGGTAATGTTGAGAAAAGTGAAGCATTACTTGCCAAGGCTCTTGGTGCCATGGTCCCCGAATATGGCTTGCGGGTATCAGTGCTATTTGATGCAAATGGTTGCAATACAACAGCGGCCGCAGCGGTTCGAATAGCAGCAAAAAACCTTGATTTGAAAGATAAAAAAGTACTGATTCTTGCAGGTACCGGACCTGTCGGTCAAAGAGCAGCGCTGTTGTTGGCCAAGCTTGGTGCTAAAGTTTATTTGTCGTCGCGTACTATTGAAAAAGCACAATCAGCAATTGTTTCATTAGGGAAGAAAATAGGGGAATGCCCTGCCCCGGTTGCAATTCAGGTTGCCAATGATGTTGAATTAAAAAGTGCATTAGAGGGGGTGGAGCTAGTAATCTCTACGGGGGCCGCTGGCGTTTGTCTCCTTCCTGAAAAAATTAGGCAGGCCGTTAGCAGCATTAAAATGGTTGTTGATTTAAACGCGGTTCCGCCTATGGGTATCGAGGGAACCAGCGTGATGGACAAAGGCGTTGTTCGGGAGGGTGTTATTTGCTATGGCGCAATTGGCGTGGGAGATTTGAAGATGAAAATTCATCGGGCAGCAATAGCGGCATTGTTTTCCCGAAATGATCAGGTCATGGATGCGCTGGAAGTCTATGAAATTGCCCTGAATTTTTAACGAAGAGCCTCTTCGATTCTTTCACGGATAATTGTTTCAAGCAAGGGATGTGGCCCAAGGTGGCCTGCAAGTTTAAACCGCACTTCGGGGTACTTTTTAGTTAATAGTTCGAGCGATTCGATTAGGTCTTTTCGAACATGGATCCCTGCTGATAGAAAATAAGGCACCATGATCACCAACTGTGCGCCTTTTGCAACGCAAGTGTCTCCCGCAGTTTCAATTTCTGGTTCAGCAAGTTCTAAATAGGATGGCTCAACGATTTGAAGCTCGCTAGAAACAAGCCTTTTTGCAAGATGAATCAAATCCTCGTTAGCTTCCTTGTTCCTGCTGCCGTGCGCTATAAGCAAAAGAGCTTTAATCATAGTGAATCCCGTTGTTAGTTTCTGTTTGAAATATCTTTTCTAGCTTGTTTGATCCAAGCTTGAATATCATTGTCATCGATGGCTGAGGGTACATATTGAGTATAAGATTCAAGGTTGATGAGAGCTTTGCCAGGGTGGCCAGCTTGCAATAGTGCCACGCCTAAATCTCGCATTTGTGATGGGTCATTGGGGGCGATTTGTCTGAGTCTGTTCAAAATACGAATTGATCTTGGGACATCATTTTTTCGAAAATAAATAAGTTTAAGGTTGGTTAGCATGCGAATGATGACCGAAGCCATGGGCAATGGCGAAAAATGATTTTCAGATAGGGTGATCTGTTCGCCTGTGGCTTTGTATGAAAGGCTTTCACAATCGCTTTGTGAAAGGATTTTTCCCTCATTGAAAACATCGAAATAAACAGAATGGTTTCCTTCGCACGCCATGGTTACAAAGTGCCCCGGAAGTCCTACGCCAAAAAGCCTAAGTCCAAGCTTTTTTCCAATGCAAATTGCTAGAATTGAAAGAGAAATAGGGATACCCAATCTACGATCAATGACAAGGTTTAAGTAGCTGTTTTGGGGGTCATAATAATCGTTTTTATTGCCATGAAAACCAAGGTCATGTGATAAATACCGGGCAAAGGCTCGAACCCGAACTTCAAGGTCGGTGCCCCCGGGAAGTTTACATCCATGTGAAAAAGCTGCAATTTCAGACTTGTAGGCTGAAATATCCAAGTTAGGATATTCATCTAAGGCAAGACTGAGCGCCAGAGTCTCTAAACAAATACTGGCATTTGGATTTTCTGCCAGTAATAAAAGATCGCTATCTAAATTCATGTAGGTATTATAGATACTAAAGCATCATGAAAAGTAATTTTTAGGTTATTATGGAATTAACTGTTAATAATGTTTATGGGTTGATCTTGAGAAGCAAGCTGATGAAGCTTGATGAGGCGAAAATCGTATTGGATCGATGGAAAGAAGAATCGAAAACTGCACAATCCGATGTGATAAAGTTTGCTAACTGGCTTGTGAGCCGAAAGTACGTGACCGAATACCAAGCTAAGCTTTTAATCAAAGGCCATGCAGATGGATATTTTATAAATAGTTACAAGATTTCGGAAAAGCTTGGAACGGGCCGCATGGGCGGTGTTTACAAAGCAGAGCATGAAACAGGTCAAATTGTTGCTTTAAAAGTGCTGCCTCCATCTAAGTCGCGTGAAAAAAATTTCCTGATGCGCTTCCACCGTGAAGCTCAGATGAACATGGAATTGATTCACCCAAATATTGTTCGGACTTTTGAAACGGGAGTTTACAACGGTGTTCATTACATGGTTATGGATTACCTTGAGGGTGAAACACTCGATCAATTTTTAAAGCGGAGTGGTAAAGTTCCTCCTGATGAAGCCTGCCATATTGTTTATCAGGCGCTTCGGGGGCTGGATTGTATTTATCAACATGGGCTTGTGCATCGAGATTTAAAGCCAGCAAATATGATGCTTGCAGGCCCAATTCTTACTTCTAAGGTGATGGATAAAACTTTAAAAATTCTTGATATGGGCTTGGGCAAACTCACCAAGAATAAAGAACCCCTGCATCAGGTTGTGACCGCATTGAACCTGACCGATGAAGGGGCGATTTTGGGCACTCCTGATTACATGGCCCCCGAGCAGGCTAGGGATGCTCGAAATATTGATATTCGTGCAGATATTTACGGCCTTGGGTGTGTTCTGTATCACTTGTTGACAGGTCAACCCCCCTTCCCAGATACCAATATTATCAACCAAATTATCAGGCATCAAACTGAAACTCCAAAGCCTGCTAGTCAATTTAATCCCAAGGTTCCTGAGGGATTGAATAAGATCATTAATACAATGCTTGCGAAGGAGCCATCAGATCGCTACCAGACGCCTGAAAAATGTGCTCAAGCACTTGCGATTTTTTTGAATTCGGGGCCTTTTGTCTCACCTTCTGCTCCTGATTCCGAAAACAAGCTTAAAAAATATCTCACTTGGCTTGAAACTTCGAAAACTGCCCTCAAAGAAAAGATTAAAAATAAAAAAGAAGAGGGAATACTCTATGACCCTCCCTCAGATAATAGCGATGGCCAAGATTCTGAAAGCGATCCCGGTATTGAGGACGATTATTCAGTTACATTTGTATCTAGTATGCCCAAAGAAGCTGATGATTTTGCTTTTGATAATCCCGAGCCCGTGTATAAAAAATCCATTAGAAAATCAAAGCCAGCCTCGGTTGGAGCTTTTAACTTATCTCGATTCACTCGAAATGAATTGCTATTTCTGGGAACAGGAATCGGGTTGGGTGCCCTCGCTACTTTAATCGGTTGCATCGTTGCTTTGGCCATCTTTGCATCCTCAAAAAAAGAAAATGAAACTTCACCCTCATACCAAACGGGCGGAGATGGGAAAAAATGATTTTTCGGGCAAAGCATTATCAAACCGAACAGATGGTTGATGTACGTTGCAACAATGGCAAAATTGTTTCTGTGGAACAAGCAGGAAACTTTGTCCCTGATTACCAGGGCTCATATATTGCTCCTGCGTTTTTTGATTTGCAAATCAATGGTGCTATGGGTGTGGCTTTTAGTGACATCAACCTAGATGAAAGTGGAATCAGAAAGGTTCTTTCGGTTTGCAAACGGCACGGTATCGATGCAATTTGCCCAACAATTATAACAAACTCCCATCCTGTTCTGATTCATGGCTTTAGTACCCTTCGAAAAGCATGTGAAAGTGATCCTGTGATTGCCCGTGCCATGCCCTGCTTTCATCTGGAAGGGCCTTATATAAGTAATGAAGATGGTCCGAGGGGCGCTCATCAGAAACAACATGTTCGCAATCCAATTTATGACGAATTTAAAGAGTATCAGGAGGCCTCTGGCAATCGAATAAAATTACTGACACTTGCGCCAGAGCTTCCGGGTGCAATTGATTTTATAAAGAAAATGAACCTTGAAGGTGTCGTCGTTGCCATTGGACATACTGCAGCAAGCCCCTTGATTATTCGTGAGGCAATTGCAGCGGGTGCGCGGCTTTCCACGCATTTAGGGAATGGATCTCATGCCATGTTGCCTAGGCATGAAAATTATTTTTGGGAGCAGCTCGGTTGTGATTCTTTGTCTGCAAGTATTATTACTGATGGGCATCACCTACCCGAGGCGCTGATAAAAACGATAGTCCGTGTCAAGCCATTCGAGAAACAAATAATTACATGCGATGCCAGTGGGCTTGCCGGGCTTCCCCCTGAAAAGTATTCGATGTGGGATCAAGAGATTGAAATATTATCAAATGGAAAAGTCGTGGTGCCCGGAACACCTTTTCTGGCGGGCTCAGGCTCTTTCACTGATGATTGTGTGGCTCATTTAATTTCTCTTGGGGTTGTTTCTAGAAGCCAGGCAATTGAAATGGCAACCAATGCGCCCAGAAGATTGCTTCAATTGCCTGAGATTAAAATTGAGGCAGGCAGCATGGCGAATTTGATCTTGTTTGATTCCAACAAGGATGTACCGTTCCGGATTAATCGTGTGATTATTGATGGCGTTGCGCTTAGCCAAAGTTAAATAATTAGGGCTGATTCGTGTTTAGTGCCGGTCTCTGTCATCTGGAGAGCCATTAAATTGCAAATTCAAATTCGCTGTATATGAGATAAGGTTTTTGATTAATGTGTGTTAGGGAAATGCTGGTTGATAGGTAGTGATTTAAGTCTTGCTTGCGGGTGATGATGGTAAGTGCATTCCGCTCTTAAAAAACTGAAGAAATGAAGAAGTTTCTTTGTTGTATTGGTTAAAGCGCTGGCATAGGATAATTCTTATGCATTAATTGTGGTTTTAACAGAATTTAATTAGGTTGAAGTTATCAATGAGCCAAGCAATCTCCAAAGCTAAAATTCATGTTGAAAGAATGATGCACCGTAATAGCATCGCAGTTGCTGGTGAATCAATTGCTAGTTATGCGCTATTGAAATTGATTCCAGCAGTTGGTGGCGGCGGGGCTTCAATCGGCATCAACATGGCCATGGTTTTGGATGTTTCAGGTTCAATGTATGAAGAAGATGGTACAGGCAAAAGCCGTATTAGCAGAGTTCAAGAAGCCGCTTGTTCTGCTTTGAATTTCTTAAGGCCAAATGATTCGATTGCCATTGTTGCCTTTGCAAATAATGCTGAACTAGTATTGCCTACCACCTTGGTTTCTCAAAAAGATAAAATTATTGATGTCATCATGCGGATTGACATGTTCAACGTGGATGCGGGCGGCACCTCGATGGATCAAGGTATCGAATTAGCCCTTTCTGAACTTCAGAAAAGCACGGGCACTGGAAATATCTCGCATTTGGTTGTTCTTACCGATGGCGAAACATCAGGCGAGCAGTTGTGCAAAGAATACGCTAAAGCTGCTGCTGAAAAGAAAATCAATTTTAGTGTAATTGGTGTTGGTACCGAGTGGAATTCAGGCCTTATCAAAGATCTTGCGTCGCTATCAAATGGCAAATGGCATTACATTGATGTTAATCAGGTTGATTCTGCTCAGAAAGTTTTTGCTAGCGAGTTTCAAAGCCTTGCTGCGGTAGGTTTTCGGGATGTGCAGATTCATTTTCGTCTCATGAAAGATATTAAAATCAGGCGAGTTCGCATGGTTGTGCCTGAAATTAAAGATTTGTCTTTGGTGGAAGTTGAAGATCGGCATTCAGTTGCACAACTTGGCACCTTGGAAAAAGATAAGACTTCCCGTTACATTCTTGACCTTAGCCTTCCTAAACGGCCTGATGGAAAGTTTAAGCTTCTTGATGTTGAAATAACTTTTGATACAGGGTCAGGTGTTAAAGAATCTAGCGGTTTGATTCCTATTGAAATGTCATATACCGCCGCAGGTAATGGGTATATTAACGCTGAAGTTGCAAAGCATATTGATGAAGTTCAGATTTTCGAATTAAACAAGAACCTGCAAAATGCCATTTCCACTGGTAATACTCAAGAAGCAGTTCGAGTTGCTCAAAGTATTGAGAAAAAAGGCGAAGTCATGGGTGCTAGGGCGGTAAAGAAAACAATGCTTGCCAAGCAGGTGCTTGCTGAAATTAATCAAGGCGGTAAAGTTTCGAAAAAGACTCAGTTGGCAGTGGATGATGCGGCCCGTGCTGCTGATGAGTAATTTGTTTATCTGGCGTTATTAAAAGGCAAGATGCCGCTTTGGAATAGGAATTTAGTATTCAGTTTTAAGTAGAGTTTAAGAGAGGTATTTCGATGATCGTATGTCCTTTTTGCCATTTTGAAAATGAAGACGGTGCCCTTTTTTGTGAGCAGTGTAAGTCTGATCTCACAGGGGTGGATTCTGCTCCTGCAGTTCCTGTTGCTGCTGAGGCCCCGCCTCTTCCCGTTGCTGAAGTAATTGAGGAAGCTATCCCTTTTGCCATGGCGGATGCAATTGAGATCGCCGAAGAAGTTCCTTCTTTCCCAATGGCTGAGATGGCTATAGAAGAGATGCCACCCTTGCCTGTTGCTGAAGCGATGCCAGAGCCTATTGCTGAAGAAGTTGCCCCGCCCCCAATTGCTGAAGCGATACCGACCCCAATTGCTGCAGAAGTTGCCCCTGCCCCAATTGCTGCGGCCCCAGTCGCCCCGCCTGTTTCCGATGACCCTTACTTTGTGTCGGATTCTGCGAATCCTCGATTGTATGTGGTGCGTGGCCAGAAACCCAAGGTTGAATTTCCAATTCTTGGTGGCCTCAACTTTATCGGTAGAGCAGACGACAAGCCTGTTGATATCGACCTTGAAGATCAAGAAAACCCAGAACGGGTTTGGGCAAGTAGGCAGCACGCTGTTATTGAGTTCGAAGATAACAAAATAACCATCGAAGATCTTAATAGTTCAAACGGTACTTTCTTAAACCGAAATAAGATTTACCCCGGACAAAAGATGCCACTCAAGGCTAACGATATGGTGCAAATTGGTAATATTCAAATGAAGGTTATGCTTTAATAGTGCGCCTTCAAAGTTGATGTCTTGGCGCAGTTCGATAAATAACGGCTGCGCTTTTTTTTTGAATCTCTAACTTGGATTGTGTGAGTAATAGTAATCATGATGATGACTTGCCCCAAGTGTTCCAGAGTTAATCCCCAAGAAGCTGTTTACTGCTATTTTGATGGTTTTGTTCTAGGCGGTGCTGATGCTGGAACGGGCCCTCTCGCAATTAATAGCCTTAGATTCCCAAGTCCATTCGTTTTTATGAGTGGTCGTTCCTGCCTTAATTTTGACGACCTTGCCATTGCCTGTCATGAAGAATCAAAGCCCGCTGCTGACATGTTGAAACAAGGGTTCCTTGAATCTTTTCTTGCAAGCATTGGTCGTATCGATTTGTCGATGGCTGCAAAGGAAGCTGCGAAGTTTCCTGACTCCTCTCGTGGTTTAGATGAACTCCTAGGGAAGTTTCCTTCTTCTGTGTTATCTGAAGCAAGGCTTAATCTTTCTTCTCAGGAAATCAATCTTGGGGTTCTAAGCAGAACAGCCAAGCGGGAAATTAAAATTACGATTGAAAACGGGGGTATGCGCCTTCTTTTTGGTTCAATCACTTCGGATAGCAATTGGCTTGCCATCGGGGAAACTGGTAATGCTTCGGTTAAGAATTTTCAAACCACTGGTGAATTAACTGTCCCTCTTCGGATTGTTCCTGAAAAATTACGCGCATCGGATAAGCCGCTTGTTGCCAAATTAAAAATTGACTCTTCTGGTGGAAGTTCGGTGGTGTTAATTCGGGCCGAAGTGCCTGTCACCCCATTCCAACTTATGCCGCTTTCTGGGGCTCTCAACCCAAGACAAATAGCTTCTAAAGCGAAAGCCAATGCTAAAGAAGCTGCCATTCTTTTTGAAAACGGCTCTGTTGCCAAGTGGTATGAAAGCAATGGCTGGTCTTATCCTGTGCAAGGGCCAAGCGCATCAGGAGTAGGAGCCATTCAGCAGTTTTTTGAAGCGTTGGGTCTTACACCACCGCCTAAAACTTTTATTAATCAAACGGTGGTCAATCTTAACGGTGCTCCTGGGCAGGAACTCGCATTTGAGTTGACTGTTGGCACCGAAGATAAGAGGCCTGTTTTCGCTCATGGTTTTGCAGATCAATCTTGGATTACTGCGAAAGACCCCAAGTTGACGGGTAGCAGTGCAATTCTTGGATTTGTTATTCCTCAGATTCCTGATAGACCCGGTGAGTTGTTGGTTTCAAAAATTGCAGTCACTTCTAATGGTAATCAGAAGTTTCTGGTTCAGGTCAATGTTCAGGTTTCTGGAAAGTATGTGGCTCCAAGGTCCGAACCATTACCTGAGTTGGTTTTTACTAAGCAGCCTGTTTTTGTTCCTAATGCCCCGCCCCCAACCGATATTCCTGAAACTGATAGCACCATCAAGGTTGACCCAAAATTAAGAAAGAATACCAAAGGGCCTAATTCTTCGATCCCCTTGATTCATTTTGTGCCCTTTGCGGGTTTGGTTTCTTTGATGGTTATATTGTTGATAGCGGATGCAGTCGGTGTTGGGGTGGGTGGTAAGACTGAAGGGGGATCAGGTGGAGCGAAAAATGAGAGTGCACAAAATTCTTTTGGTTATTCGTTCGACCTTGATAAAAAAGCTGAATTGATGCTGGACTTTAGCCATAAAGCAAAATCTAGGAATTATCGTTTCGGCCTTTTTGCTGCTGATAAAAAGGACCCCAAAGATGCTTCCAAAAATCTTAGACTTACCTATGATCAGGAGGGTGATTCAAATAACACCCGAATTAAAATTGATGGTCGTGATTTTTTGTTTGCTCATGCAATGAAAGAGGTTCGAGTTACAGAAGACAAAGAAGACTCCAAAAGGCGAGTTTGGCGTGTTTCTTGTGATTATCTATTGGCGGGTGAAAGGATCAAGGTTTCACAATTTGTGCAAATTGTCCCCGGTAGTCAATCAGGTAATTTGGATACGTGTGTTATTCGTTATACAGTTGAAAACAAAGGTAAAAACAGTCATAAAATTGGTCTGAGAATGATGCTTGATACATTTATTGGTGGCGAAGATGGGGTTCCATTTGTTGTTCCAGGAACCGATGGGTTTGTCACGAAGTTTACCGAGTTTACCCAGAAAGATATGCCCGATTTTATTGAGGCAATGCAGTTTCAAAATCTTGATGCTCCTGGTGTAATTGCCCATCTTGGTTTGAAGGGCTTTCAACTCCCCGATTGCGAGCCTGAGCCCTTGTATAAACTCTATTTGGGTGAAAATCCCGGAAATACAGAGTTTTCCTTTGACGCAGACCCCTCTGAATTAGCACCCAAAAAAGGTAAAGATGGCTCTCGCTTTACCGATTCCGTTGCCTTCCTTTATTGGAACGAGCGAGACACCAATCCTGGTGAAGTAAGGGAATTCGCCTTTAGCTATGGTTTAGGGGAAATTTCAAAACCCGATGGTAGTTCGGGCGGCAAACTTTCTGTAACCACCGGTGGTAACACTAACGCAGGTAAAACTTTCACCCTTACCGCTTTGGTTAAAGATGCTACCAAGGGGCAGCCCGTTATGATCACATTGCCTGAGGGCGTTAACCTTGCATCGGGTGAAACAAAAGAAAAAGCAATTGTTGAGGTAGATAGAGCAACCCAGATGTCGCAGGTTTCGTGGAAGGTTAGTGCCTCAAAGGCAGGGGTTTATTCGTTAAAGGTTGCGAGTGGGCAGTTTAGTTCGCAAACAAAAGTTCAGGTTCGTGAAGCTTCCAGTAGTTTGTTTAGGTAACGGAATTTAGCCATATGAGTTTTAATCTTTTTCTATACTATTGTGCGGTATTTGGAGCTTATGCAGCCCTTAGTGCTGCATTTATATCAAGATTGGTAACCCAAGGTGTAACTTCTGAATTATTGCAATCCGTGATTGATGGTGCTTTAGTAGGCGCGCTTATTTCATTTGCTGTTGGGGTTCTTGATACGGTTTGGAGCACGGGAAAGTCTGACATTAAAAGGCTTGTAATTCGCTCCTTGGGCGCAGGCTTTGTTGGCCTTTTTGGTGGCATTTTGGGAGGTGTTACGGGTTCGGTTATTGTTCGCATTACTGGAGTTCAATTTTTTGTGCTGATTGGTTGGACGATTTCTGGCCTACTTATTGGCTTGTCACTTGGACTTTTTGATTTGGTGTTTGCACTTGCAACAAAGTCCCCTGCCCCTCATGACAACAAAATTAAAAATGGGCTTATGGGTGGCGCTCTGGGTGGTTTTCTTGGTGGTGCATTCTTTTTGTTCTTCAAATTAAGCCTTGGGGCCATTTTTGGCAGAGAAAATCTTCTTAGTGCCAGTGGTCTTGGGTTTGTTGCTTTGGGCGCTGCTGTTGGTTTCTTTATTGGTTTGGCGCAAGTGGTTTTAAAGGAAGCTTGGGTGCGTGTTGAGGCGGGTAAAAGAGTTGGGAAAGAACTTATTCTTTCTAAACCCGAAACCTTTTTTGGACGGGCTGAAACTTGTGATATAGGCCTGTTCGGTGATAATTCGATTGAAAAGATTCATGCGAAATTGTTAATGCAAAAAAATCGGTACTTGATTGCAGATGCAGGTAGTGCTTCAGGGACTTTTCTGAATGATCAGAAAGTTACCAAACCCACCGAACTAAAGGCGGGTGATCTTATTCGCTTGGGAAGTTATCTTTTAAGGTTCAACGAGAAGCCTGGGAAAAAGAAGTAATCTATATTCTTTTACAGGCTCGTAAATTAAGGTCTTAAGCTATGCCGATAGTCTTTGGTTGTCCGAAATGTAACATGAAAATGCAACTCCCCGATAATTCGGTGGGTAAGACCTTTGCATGCCCAACCTGCAAAGTTCCGTTTACAGTTCCAGCTTCTGCATCCCCGGCTTCTCCTTCAGTGCCTTCCGTAAATATACCTGCTCCGGTTGTCAATAAGCCCGCTGTTTCACCCGGGGTTGCGCCAGTTGCTGCAACGCCTAAAGTTGCGAAAGCTGATTCCAGTCAGGTTGCCTCCAAACCAAGTTCCCCAGTGATTGGGCCAATTAACTGCCCTGCTTGTACTGCTCAACTTCTGCCTGGTGCGATTTCTTGTATGGATTGTGGTTACCTTTTGCAGGCTGAAAGTACCTTGGCAGAAGGTGATGGGGTAAGCCCTGCCATTTGTACTAATCCTGTTTGCGGATCTGCAAACCCTCCTGGGGAACGAAACTGTCAGCGTTGTGGTCAAGTTCTTCCATTTGCTGCAGGGCATTTAATTAATAATCGATATCGAATTGAAAAGCAGTTGGCGATAGGTGGTTTTGGTGCTGTTTATCTTGCAACGGATATTAAAGAAGCAAACAGGCCAGTAGCAATCAAGGATATGATTTGCGAAGATCCTGGCGAATTTGATATTCGATTGAACTTTTTCAGGCGTGAAGCGGACATTCTAAAATCATTGGATTCTGTTTCCATCGTGCCAAAGGTTTATGATTTAATTGAACAAGGTGAGCGGGCTTATCTTGTTCTTGAATTTATCAAGGGTAAGGATTTGATGAAAATCCTTGAATCGAATGGCCATACACCGTTCCCGATCGAAAGTGTGATCGAGTGGGGTCGAAGTATTTGCGATGTGCTTCAGCATATGCATTCGCAAGTTCCTCCTTTGGTTCATCGCGATTTGAAACCTGAAAATGTAATGCTTCTTGAAGATAAAAAATCCATCAAAATGATCGACTTTGGTACAGCCAGAGATTTGGGTAAAAATCAAAAAGACAGGCATGCTGCAAAGACTAAAGTTTACACAGAAGGTTATGCACCCTTAGAGCAAATTGCAGGTAAACCTGAACCTCGTAGCGATCTTTTTGCACTAGCTTGCACTCTATACCAATTGGCAACAGGTAAGGTTCCAGAAGGGTCCATTACTGTTCATGAAATTGATCTTTTGCTGAAAGATACTTCCAACCCGATTCCACCGCAGTCGCAATGGCTTTTTGAAATGATCAAAGTTAATTTAAGTGAAGACCCTAACGAACGCTATTATAGCGCTCGGGATATCAAGGCTGATCTAGAAAAAAAACAGGTTACCAAAGAAGTACCTTGTTCAAAATGTGCTTCTATGAACAAAGTTCGTCAGCCTTTTTGTGGTAAATGCGCAGAGCCTTTAACCGACTCCACCCCTCCTTGTTACTACTGTGGTAAGAATAACAGAATGGGCAGTCGATGTTGTATTCATTGTGGCAACAGGCTTCGATAAGCCAATGTTCTTAAAATTATTTGATAATGATTTAGAGGTGATTTTCGATGCATACTGACCCTTCTTCCTCCAACAACCATGAACCCCAAGCCGAGATGCAAGGGGATATTCCCCTGGCAGTGCCCGTTGAAAACGCTGATCAGTTGGAGGAGGGCTTTATACCCATGGCGTTGCCTGTTGAGATAGAAGATGGGGCCTTGAATGTTGTTTCTCAGGTTGAAATGATTGAATCTTCACCAACGGTTTTGCCTGAAGTCATAGTTCCGCAGAATGATTCCAAACTTGAAGCAGTGGTAATTCTATGCAAGGTGTGTGGATCTCGAAGAGAGCAAGATAATAGTTCATGTCAGGATTGCGGATATTATTTTACTGAACTTGATCTGGCTGGAGCTGCGATAGTTGCAGATGGTTTAGGTGCTGTAGTTAGTTCGGAGTTAGTAATTGCGGGCAGATATAGGGCCACAAAAGTATTGCGAGAATTCGCAGGTGTAAAAATTCAAGCTGGAGTTGATATTGCAGCTTCGGGCGGCCCGGTTGATGTTTTCATTTATTCGCAAGCAGATGCTGGTGAGCAAATCGAGACCGCTAAAGTGGTCGCCCCCGAAAATGATGAGTCCGATGATTTTTTACCAAGCTTTGATGATGCGTTGCTTTCTGGTACGGGCGGAATTGATTTGACGAGTGAAATGCCAAAGCTATTGGTATGGCCTAATTTGGGTTGGTTAAGATCGACTTTGGATGCTGCGGATACAGTTGGGCTGCCTAAAGTTCTTTTTGGTGGCACTGAAAATTCCACAAATTATCTTGTTCTTGAAATTCCTACAGGAAAAGACCTATGGGAAATTTGGGATGATGAAAGTCAAAACGCCAGCATCAGATTTTCGTATCTGCAAGATCTTGCTCGTATATTGGTATCACTACACAAAGTCGGTGCATTTTTTGAATTTGTTCGGCCTGAAAGTGTTGTGCTGACCAGTGAGGGTAAATTAAAGCTTAAGGATGTTCTGGAAATTCTGCCACTACCTTTTCCCCCGGGAAGTCCCGTGCGTGGAACGTTATATACTCCCCCAGAGTTGTTGTCGGGCAAGGGTTGCACCTCACCTAGGCCTTCTCTTTACAGCTTTGGTGCGCTGATCTATTCGTTGGAAATATTGCATCGTGAATTAAGTGAAAATGATTTTGAAAAACCAGGGGTCCCCAAGCCTTTCATACCTAGGTTCCCTGATATTCATCCTGCGTTTGGCAGGTTGATTTCAAAAACGTTTCGTACCGAAATTCATGCAAGATTCCCCACTGATGAGGCGGGCCGTGATGATAAAAGTGGGTTTACAGAACTCATCGCAACGCTGGCTTCTGTCGGCCGTAGCTTGGATAGGTGCAGGCTTGAAATTGCTAGTTGGACAACCACGGGTATGGTTCGTACGGGCAATGAAGATGCTTTTGCTCTCATGCATGCCACCGAATCGCGCCAGGATGATTTGACGGATACTGCTCTGGTGTTTTTGGCGGATGGCATGGGCGGTTATGAAGCTGGAGAAATTGCTGCTGCGATGACTATGCAGATTCTTAGGCAAAACCTTACCATGAATAAAATGTTCGCTCAATTTGCTGGTGGCTCGGCCTTCACTAATGATGCAGCAACCCCTCCGCCTAAAGGCGAAACCCACGCTCCCGCAGAGCTTGATGTGGAAGGTTGCAAGATGTTGTTTAAAGGTGCTCTCAAAGATGCAAATCGCCAAATCTTTACTGCTTCCAGAGCTCCAGGTAGCAAAAGGCGTGGTATGGGTTGCACTGCTGAAGCCGCTTACATTGATGGCAAAAATCTGGTCGTTGGTCATGTCGGCGATAGCAGGGTTTATCATCTTTCCCAAGGGGAGTTAATCCAAGTTACGAGAGATCAAACTTTGGTAAATCGACTTGTTGAGCTTGGAAGCATTACTGCCGAAGAGGCCGAGGATCACCCTCGAAAAAATGAGCTTCAGCAAGCTATTGGCGGCCAACCGGATGTAGAAGTTGGAATCTATCATGCACGAGTTCTTGCTGGGGACTGGGTGTTTGTTTGTTCGGATGGCTTAACCAATCACATTTCCAATAAAGATCTTAAAACCATGCTTGCCAATGAGGCGCAATCTGCGCAAATGGCAGCCCGAAGGTTGGTCAACCTTGCAAATATTGAGGGTGCAACAGACAATGCAACCGTGGTTGTTATCCGTTGTACTTAATCAAAGTGGTTGGTTAAATTTGGAAGAATCCTTGACAGGGCTAAACTGGTTGGACTATAAATAGACTGTTCGGTCTAATTGTGGTTTGAGCTTTATGTCATGAATCAAAGTCGCATTGATATAACCTTCATTCGCAAAGAGCAGATTGTTGATGCTGCTGTTTGTGTAATTGCGCAGCAAGGGTTGCAGAATTTTTCGCTTTCTGAAATTGAAAAGAAAGCGCATATGAGTCGAGGTCAGCTTACATATTACTTTCCTGCAAAGGAAGATATTTTGCTGGCAGTTTTTGATCGGTTCCTTTTTTTGATGCAGCTTGATTGTCAAGTTCAGGATAAAAACACAGGAAAGCCATCTGCAGATCAACTTGAAGGATGGGAGCGCATTTCAAGAATTATTGAAAATGTGTTGGCAAGGCCCGTCGAGGGGGATGGCTTTCATGCTCTTCAATACACTTTTCTTTCTCAAATTTCTCATAGGGCCGACTTTCGCTTAAGGCTTAGTGCTTTGTATGAGGAATGGCGTACTAGAATCACCGCTGATTTAAAACACGAGTTTACATCAGTAACTAATGATTTAGATTTACGTAGCCTTGCAACCTTGATCGAGGCTATTTTGCATGGCTTATCGATGCAGCGGGCCGCTGATCCTGATGCATTTGATCCTAAAACAATGTCTGATCTGGTTTTAAATATTCTATTTACCTACATGAAATCCAAGTTTGGTTTAAATAAACAAGTCATTAAAAAGAAAAGATCTGAAGGAGTTCGACGATGAACATTCTCAATAGTTCCCAATCAGTTTCAAAAAACCAAGCCAGTTTGGAAGAACGAGTTAAATCGCTCAAAATTAGTTCTTCTCCCGAAACCCAATCGATGCCTAAATCGACAATTTTCGCTTGGGGACTTTGCTTTATCATGATGATTGTTGCTGGATTGATGACTTGGAGGAGTTATAAAATGACGCCTACAGGTTCCGATTCAGTTCAGCAAAAGCTTCCGAGCCAGATAAACAAATCGTCTGGTACTGATACGGTGAAAACCGGTTCTGAAAAATCTTCTCCAGCCCCTTCGATCCCCGGAAAGGAGAATATTGTTCTTGAGGCTAAAGGTTACATTATCCCAATACATCAGATTCAAGTTAGTCCGAAAGTTCCAGGTATGATCGAAAAGCTTTATGTTGAAGAAGGTAAAAGAGTGAAAAAAGGCGATGTTCTTGCGGTGCTTGAATCCATCGATTACAAGGCTGATTTTGATAAGGCTAAAGCTGTGTTGCAAGCTGCAACTCAAAGAAAGCTGGAGATTAAAAATGGTAATCGGCCTGAAGAAATTGAGCAATCAAAACAAGAGTATCTTGAATGCCTTTCAAACCTTGAGCAGTTACGGTCCGATTTAGTTCGAAATCGAAGGCTCACAGGCTCTGCTTCACTCTCACAGCGCGAAATGGATGTTGCTTCTTTTAGTTTTGAAGGAGTGGAGCGTAAGTGCAGTAAGTTGAAATCTGCTTTTGATTTAATGGTCAAGGGGCCAAGGGAAGAGAAACTCAAAGCAGCGGAAGCTGAAGTTGACCAAGCGGTTGCAGATTTGACAAAGGCTGAATGGCGGCTTAATAATTGCGTTATAGTTGCTCCCGTTTCCGGAGTTATTCTGACTAAAAAATCCGAAGAAGGAAATATTATCAACCCTGCTGCTTTTAATATTTCCGCTTCGCTTTGTGATATGGCCGATCTCACCGATCTTGAAGTTGATCTTTCCATTCAAGAGCGGGATGTTGCTTCGGTTTTTAAAGGTCAAAAATGCCTTGTCATGCCAGAGGCTTTTCAGAATTATGCACCTTTCTTGAAGGTTCATCCTAAAGGTTATGAGGGAACGATTTCGAGATTAATGCCAATTGCGGATCGCGGTAAAGGTGCTATACCTGTTCGTGTTAGAATTAAAGTTTCCCCTGAAGAAGAGGGCGTTTATTTAAAGCCCGATATGGGTGTGATTGTTTCTTTTATGAAAGATCAATCTTCCAAGTAACGAATTTTAAAAAGGATGATCATGGCTGAAAATATTGTTGTTCGAGTCGAAAACCTTACCAAAAGTTTTAGCAGAGGCAGTGAGAAAATTGATGTCCTTGAAGAATTGACACTCGAGGTTGAATCGGGAGAATTCTTGGCTCTTATGGGCCCTAGTGGTTCTGGTAAAACAACTCTTCTGAATATCATTGCTGGACTTGATACGCCTACGAGTGGAACTGTTACCGTTGGGAAAAATCTGATTAGCAAGATGAGTGAATCCATGCTTGCATCATGGCGAACCCGTCATGTTGGTTTTGTTTTTCAGTTCTATCATCTCTTGCCGGTTTTAACTGCATACGAAAATGTTGAATTGCCCCTGCTTCTTTTGCCTATGACCCGGGCTCAGCGAAAAGTCCAAGTTATGAATGTTCTTGATCTTGTTGGTTTGTCTGGGCGAATAAATCATATTCCTGGTCAACTTTCTGGCGGGCAACAACAGCGTGTTGGTATTGCTCGGGCGATTGTGACCGATCCCGAATTAATCGTTGCGGATGAACCAACAGGGGATTTGGATTCAAAGTCAGCGGATGAGATTCTTGATTTAATGGGGGTGCTTCAGAAAACTTTAGGTAAAACCATCATCATGGTTACCCATGATCCAAGGTCTGCGGCTCGAGCCCAGCGGGTGTTGCAACTTGAAAAAGGCAAGCTCGTCAAAGATTCTAGAAACTTTTCTTATGTCACCGGCAATGCTGGCAATTAGGGATTAGACTCATGAATAATATTGAAAAGTATCTTTTGGAATTACTTGATAGCCCGCTGCAGTTGGGCGCGTTGATTCTTGGAATGATCGCTTTCCTAGCAATAATTGTATTTGCTAATAGCTATCTGTTTTACTTTCGTCTTATGTTTTTAAATCTTAGGCGGAATATAATTCGTACCAGCCTTACTGCGATTGCATCAATTGTTTTGGTGTTTGTTGTCACATTAGTTTGGACTGTTCTTTGGTTTTTAAATCTGGTTACTTCTGAAAAAGCAAAAGATTTCAAGGCGATAATTACGGAGAAATGGCAGATCCCCAGCCAGATGCCTTATGCGTATGAAGCGAGCCTTTCAGAAGGGGCGCCAAGCCAAGAGGGGGATTATAAGATTGATAAAAGTGTTGATGCGATGACTTGGCAGTTCTATGGCGCGACCATTGATCCTGAGAAAAAAACTCGCGATAACATTATCTTTTTCTTCAGCATGGAACCCATGAAGATGACCAAGATGATGGACGGGATGGAAGAATATAGCGCCTCGCAATTGGATCAACTCAATAAGCTTTGCGAAGAAATGGTCAAGGATAAGCGAAAAATTATTGTTGGAACCGAAAGATTGCAGGCGATTAATAAAAAAGTCGGAGAACGAATCAAGCTTACCAGCTTTAATTATAAAGGTATCGATCTTGAAGTTGAGATTATAGGTTCATTCCCTGAAGGTCGTTACAACCAAAGTGCCATTTTGAATCGTGATTATCTAAATGATTCCTTGGATGACTACAACAGAAAAAATCCGAATTCGAAACATCCCATGAGCAATCGCAACTTAAATCTTGTTTGGATCAGGGTTCCCGACAAGGATGTTTTTCAAAAAGTTGAACGACAGATTACTGATTCCCCTTCTTTTACTAGCCCTGCTGTGAAGGTGGAGACTGCTTCCTCTGGCATATCTACATTTCTCGATGCTTATCGCGATCTTCTTTGGGGACTTCGATGGATTTTGGCTCCATTTATTCTGGCAACAATGGCACTGATTATCGCAGTTGCAATCAGCATTAGCGTGCGTGAACGAAGGAAAGAAATCGCAGTTATGAAAGTTATTGGGTTTACACCAATCCAAATTCTTTGTCTGGTGCTTGGCGAAGCGATTATGGTCGGGGGATTTAGCGGGTTGGTTAGTTCGATTGCGACAACGATGGTTATCAATAATGTGTTTGGTGGCATTAAGTTCCCTATCGCGTTCTTTCCGATTTTTATGATTCCCATTGATGCAATCTGGTGGGGGCCTGCAATTGGAATTAGTACCGCTTTAGGTGGCAGTTTGCTTCCCTCTCTTTCTGCTTGCAGGGTAAAGGTTTCTGAAGTATTTGCAAGAACCTCTTAAGTTATATCGGAGCCTTTATATGAGTCTTTTTTCTATGCTGGCGGCTTCTTTGATTTCTATTGTCGCCCTTACTATTTTGCTGGCTTTGGTTGGCAAGGTTCCTATCAATTACAGCATTCGAAACTTAATTGTTCGTTGGCCTATTTCTCTTATGACTGCACTCGCATTCACCATGGTGATTGGCGTTCTTATTGTGATGCTTGCTTTTGTTAATGGGATGTACAAATTGACAGAGAGTAGCGGCCACCCTGAAAATATAATTGTGCTTTCTGATGGGGCCACCGATGAAATCTTCAGCAACTTGGGTTATAGCGATGTTAGTGAAATTGAATTTAATCCTGGTGTGAGTCGTGACGAATTGGGAAAACCCCTTACCAGTTGGGAAACTTATGTGATTGTTAATCAGCCTATTCCTTTGCACGCTCGTAAAGGCGATAGGCGCAGGAGGTTTATTCAGGTCCGTGGGATTCTAGATCCTGCAAGATCCGGGAAAGTTCATCATCTGATTTTGAAGTCTGGAGACTGGTTTTCTACTGGGGATGCTGGCGGTGGGGTTAGGGAAGTTACTGTTTCAGAACCCGGTAAGGAACCCAGAAAAGTCAATGCTACAGAAGCTGTTTTAGGTCAGGGTATAGCCAAGGAAATCGGGCCTGATTACATGAAACCCAGTCTTGAGGTTGGTGATGTTTTTAACATGGGAGATAAGTATTGGGTTGTTGCAGGAATCATGGATTCAGGTGGCTCTACTTTTGATTCTGAAATCTGGGCCAAATGGAAGACGGTTGCAGAAAGGTTTGGCAAAGTTACATACACCACTCTTGTTATCAAAACCGATAGCAAAGAAGCAGCATATTCTACCGCAACTGACATTGTCAAAAACTTTAAAAAAGCAGCTTTGCAGGCTTTTGTAGAAACAGATTACTACGACAAATTAAACAACACTAATAAACAATTTCTTGTTGCGATCTTATTTGTTGCAGCAGTGGTTGCCATCGGTGGTGTTTTTGGAATTATGAACACGATGTTTGCTGCGATTAGCCAGCGAAGCAAAGATATTGGCGTGTTGCGGATCGTTGGATTTGCCCCTTGGCAAATACTGGTTTCCTTTTTTCTTGAAGCCATTCTTCTTTCATTTTTTGGCGGTGTATTGGGTTGTATTGTCGGAAGCTTTGCGGATGGTTTTACTGCAAGTAGTATTATGAGTAGTGGTGCAGGCGGTGGTAAAAACATCCTCCTTCGACTTACCGTAGATATGAAGCTTATATTTAGTGGAATTCTATTTGCGGTAGCAATGGGTATGGTAGGTGGCTTTTTACCTGCAATATCTGCAATGAGAATCAAGCCTTTGGAGTCTCTCCGTTAATCGGGGTTTTAATTTCCCTGCAGGCTAAGATCAGCGATTCCAGATTCACTTTTGAATTAATTTCTTTGCCGAAATTAACATACACAAGGTTGTTTGCCTTGGTCGTTGAATTTAGCTCGCGTGAGATAAGTACAGGAACCACAGGGATATTCAATTCGTTAATCATTTCGAGTATACCATTAATCCAAGGCCCGTTCAACGATAGTGAAATGGCGTGCTGTTTTGCAATGTTTTTTCGGGATCTTGCAAGTATCTTGGTTAATTCCTCTGGGGAGTATTCGTTAGAATTCAACCAAGCCAGACTGTGTTTTTTTGCCAACCGATTAATTAAGGCGGGGATGTTTTCCCCAGAAGAATTTGCATGGAATAGATTCCTTGGGGTTCGGTCGGTTGCCGAAAGAATCAAATAAGAATCCTCAAGGTTGTTGCCCTCATGAACAATTAAAACTGGGCCATGGCTTTTTAAATTGTGTAAACCATGAGCTCTTAAAATGTATTTCGAAAAGAAGAACCCCCAAAGGATTGTTCTTAGAAATAGATCAGGCATGCGGATTCTGATAATTATAAGAGTAGCTAATGTGAAAAAGGCAGCTACAAGAAAAAGGTATCTGGGTAGAAAATGATTATCGAACATCGTTGGCTGGCTTTCGTTTTGTTCATAAAGCTTCCGATGTTCAACACCCCCTAGGCGATACGATTTTTCTACTATTGCTGCGCCAACCACTACATCCTCTGAAAATTTATCAATGGCGGTTGTTGGAGAGATTTTGAAAGATGTTTCGGTTTTGTTGCCATCAATTGTGGTAATGCTTAGCTCATAACTGATGGGTCGACCATGGTTCAATTGAATGGATTTAAGATTGCCCTCAGTTATTTTATAGAGTTGGATTTCCGGGCAAACCCCAGACAAATGAGCCATCTTTACAATGATAAAGAATAAAAAAGAAGCAAGAATTGCCCCCGTGACATTGATAAGGTTGCTAGTGGCGATGACATCGCCTTTGCTTGATTTTGGAGCGCGATCTTGCAATAGGGTAAAAAGTGGAACAACATAAAAACCCGTAAAGAAACCTGTTGTTATGATAAAAGAAATAAGAAAGCCAAGGTGGTCAAGAAATAACGCTTCCCCAATTAGACCAAAAACCATTCCTATGATTCCAATAGGAATAAGGCCCATTTCAATTTTTCCACCCGAAAGGTATCCCACTAGAGGACTGCCAAATCCTATTCCAAGTGCAACCATCCCAACTATTACACTTGTTTCCTGTTCGCTCCATCTGGGAAGTTGGGACTCGCCATGCATGTAAATGGTGGCTCTGCTAAATGCGACAATAAACGTGAAAAAGGCAATGCCTATGACTGCAATAGCTAATGGTCTGGAGCGGAACATTTCTTTGAGATTGGCATAAACAGGTTGATAAAGGTAGGGCGGAAACTTTCGATCGGGATTTGCAGAAGGGATTTTTTCGATCCAAAGGCTAGCAATGGCGCCGATTGCTGCAAGAATAAAAAGAATGATGCCTATCCAATATTCCTGGCCTTTAAAATGATAGGACAATACTCCGCCAAAAACGGTGCCCAAGATCACCGCAAGAAAAGATAGGGATTCCAGCATACCGTTGCCTTTTGAAAGCAGGTGTGATTTTAGGATTTCGGGCATGATGCCATATTTTGCAGGTACAAAAAAAGCACTATGTAAGCCCATGAGAAATACCGTGGAAAGTACAATCCATGGGCCTTCATCGTAATCCTGATTGCCAAGCCAGAATCCAAGTAATGCAATTGCGGTGATTAGAAGTTCGGCCATCTTCCAAAATATTAATGAGCTTTGCTTGCTGTAACGATCTGCAAGGTATCCTGCCAAAGTGCAAAAGATCGCCCAAGGTGCGTAAAAAAGAATGGGCATAAGGGAAATAGCCTGGGCTTCATTCAAAATCGATTTGTTGATTGCAAAAAACATTGCTGAAGCATGAATCGCCTGATCATTAAAAGCAGCAAAAAATTGGGCAATCAATAGCGCAATGAAAGTCCGTGAATAAAGAGTGTTGGCGGGTTGATATACCTGAGCGTTGTCAATTTTCTCGATGCCGTTTGCCATTTCAATTGCCGTTTTAAAATTATTAATTCTTCAAATTCAATTGAGTAGTTATACCAAGACTTGAGATTGAATAAGATAAAATTTTAGACGCTTTTTGCTACTTGGTAGAAAGTGCCAAATATCGTTCTTTAAGATTTGAGGTAATACTTTGGGTATCTGGCAGAGATTTTCGTGCCAAGTCTGGGTTTGCAATCCCATCGACAACGATTTTAATGCCGAATTCCTTACCCCATGCCATGATCTCAGCATATTTTGCCTTGCGGTAGGTTGCATTAAGTAACTTTCGAATACCCAGGCCAGCAAATTCGAACTCAATACCAGCCGACCACATGGAAAACATCTGCTGTTTTTGTTTGTTTAGGTTAGAACGAAACCCCGTTGGAAGGTGCATAAACGAAACGGTGGCTCTTTTAATGCCTTTTTCTGCAAGAGATTCCAGTAATGGAAAAAGGTTGGCTTTTGAGTCGTTTAAGCCAGGAATAAGCGAATCTAGGCATATTTCATAGGGAATCCCCAAGTTCTTTAGAGTTTCTACCTGTTTTAGCCTGGTGTTTGGAGCAGGGCAAAAAGGCTCGATTAATTTTGCGATCCGATCGTTTAAGGTGTGAAAAGGTAATAGGAGTTGCACATCTTCTTCTAAATAAAGCAAAGTTTCAAAGAGTTCGAGATCCAGGGTTGCTCGGGTTTGATACCAAATCTTGAAACCTTGATTTGCTAAGAACTTCCCCAATCTAATAGCAAGAGTTCGGGTTTTTTCAAAGGAACTAAAGGGTTCGTAGTTCTGGCCTATTAAAATTGCATCTGGTAATGTTTTGCTGAATTCTATTTCCCAACCTGTTTTTTGTTCCGCATCCCGAGGCAAACTGTAATCAAGCATTTGAAAGTTGGTGTTTAAACCGGGGTGGGAAGGCTGAAAGGGGCAATTTTTAGCCAAATTAATGCCGAATATGCTTTCTTTTGATGTGTCGAAAAGATGATATAAACTCCGTTCTGAATTATCATGGATACGAATTTCTGGGAGTTTTGGGAAATCAGACCTTAGTTCATAAAGATTCGATGAACTGTATTTTTTAACTTGGACCATCCTGGCCTCCTAAGAAGAAATCAATAATTCTCCATGTAAGGTAATGCTAAAAAGTAGATTGAGAAGCTTAGCAGCGAAAAAAACATAGCTTTTGGAATTTGTTCAGCTGACAAAAGTTATGCTTAATTGAATAAATATTTTGTTAAAGCATCGAAAAAAGGTTTTTATTTTGCTGATAAAATGAATGAAAACATGGGGTATTCAGTTAAAATCGGCATATTTAGTACAAAGCGGTTAAATTGCCAGTATTCCCTATATTTATGATCATGGTCTTGTGTTACTCTAGGAAACAGTTGCAAGTTGCTTTTATATTCCGAACCGTCGGTGGTTGATTTGTAACAGGTGATTTTGCTGAATTGAAAAGTTCATGGATTCTATTGATCAATTTTTGTTGGCAGTAAAAACCAAATCTCTCCATCTCGGGAGATTCCTAGGGCTGCTTAATTTATTGGTTGCCTACCGTATTACGGATGAAAGTGGCCAAGTTATTTCCAATGGATTAACTTTTAGGCAAGTTTCTGAAAAATTAAAAAAGAGCCGTTGGAATCCCGATGATGTTGAAACCCTTGGTTTGAAATCTGCTGAATTGCCTCAGAGGGATCGGTTGCGATTTTGGTATGTTGCCCTTGTTCGGGCAGGTGTAGGTGGTTCCAAGGCAATTATGGAAGCAGATACCCTCGCAAAAGCAGTCAAAAAAGTTGGTTATGAAGCTCAGTTACCTGAAAAGAATTAGCTTATTCTGCATTGCTTGCGATTGACCCTTCATTAAATCCCCTTTATATTTTCCATATAACAACTTTATTGTAATTAGGCATTAGAGCTTTAATCAGTTCAAATTGTTTGGAGAAGGAATGACAACACAAGAGCAACCCCATAATCAGTTAGTTGAAGTTCATTCCATGAGGATGTCCTTTGCGGATTTTGCAGAAATTCATGGAAAGAAAATCATTGTTGCTGCTATTTCGATGATTTTGCTTTGCGCAATTTATTTTACCGTCACTACGGTTTCAAATAATGTTTTTGAAGAAGAGTCGAAGCGTTGGGCAGGTCTAGGGTTTAGTCAGCAATCTGCAGCGCTTCAAGAGTTTGCACAAAAAAATTCAGGTACAAGTCAAGCTTTAATTGCACGAGTTGAAGCTGCTAGAGTTTTGCTTGCTCAAGGGATGACTCTTTTTGCAAGCACCAACCTCGAGATTAAAAAAGAAGCAACGAACAATATTGAAAAAGCCATCGAACTTTATGATCTGGTTATAAATGACCCAATGTTGATTCCTGAATTAAAGGCGCAATCTCTTCTTAATGCTGGAAAAGGTCATGAGGCCCTCAGGCGCTTTGATAAAGCTAAAGATTACTACACTCAGGCTAGTTTGTTGGGCGACAAAACTGGTGCGGGTGCACTTGCGGTTAAATACCTGAAAAATCTTCAGGATAACCATGTTGATTTGGCGACTTTCTACAAGAATTTTGATTAATTATAATGGATGAATTTGAACCAATTGATGACATTGATACGGATGAAACTGAATTTGCAGAAATCGAAACCCCTGATGCTGAAGCTCAGCCTCCTGCCCCGCGCGAAATCGATGTTCATGCCAAAATAAGGCTTGAAAATGTTAGGCTAGATCAATTTCTCGTCATGCAATTCCCCGACTATAGCCGGGCTGTTGTTCAAAGAGTGATAGAAGGCGGCGGGGTTACTGTTAATCAGAAAATAGCTAAGTCGAGCTACAGAGTCAAGCATGGCGACTTCATCAAAATAATACCTCCTGTCGCGACGCGTTCAGCACCTCAGGCCGAAAATATCCCCTTAGATGTTGTTTACGAAGATGAATACCTCGCAGTAATAAATAAGCCCCCAAATATGGTTGTACATCCAGCTAAAGGCCATTGGAGTGGTACCCTTGTAAATGCTTTGCGGTTTCATTTTGAGACATTAAGTACAATTAATGGTGATTATAGACCAGGGATTGTTCATAGGCTAGATCGAGATACTAGCGGGGTTATTCTTGTTGCTAAGCATGAGCAAACGCATCGCGAATTATCAATGTTGTTTGAACAGCGGAAAGTGTTTAAGGAATATATAGCAATCACTTCGGGTGTTATAGAAAGAGATACCGATTACATAGAGGCGAAAATTGCCCATCACCCGACCGATCGGGTGAAAATGATCGTAACTAATGATGTGGGAAATGAAGACGCCAAAGATGCGTGTAGTTATTATGAGGTGATCGAGCGATTCAAGGGTTATACCTATGTGCGAGTGCAACCCAGAACCGGGCGGACGCATCAGATTCGGGTGCATTTGGGAAGTATCGGGCACCCAGTATTAGCGGATAAAATCTATAGCGGGCGCGATAGTATTCACTTGAAAAGCTTCCTTCCGAATCTGCCAGATGAAGAAGATTCTTTACTTCTTGGGCGTCAGGCGTTGCATGCATTTCGATTGCGTTTTAAGCATCCGCGCACGAATCAACTATTGGAAATAAAGGCCCCGGTGCCTGCAGACATCCAGAAGACGCTGGATGCGTTAAGGTTACATAAAAAGCCTTAGAAATTAGGATTTTAATAAGTTTCGCAACTCTTCCTTCAGGCCTTGGATGGGAATGCGTTTCTGTTGGAGAGTATCCCGGTCTCGCCAGGTAACCGTATCGTCCTGGTTGGTTTGGCCATCCACGGTGATGCAAATCGGGGTGCCGATTTCGTCCTGCCTACGGTACCTTCTGCCAATGGCTCCTCCATCATCAAAATATACAGCAAATTCTTTTTTAAGATCGCCATAGATAGCCTTCGCTTTTTCAGGCATACCATCCTTGTTGACGAGCGGGAAAATAGCCGCTTTTACAGGGGCGATTCTAGGATTTAAACGCAAGACAACTCTGGTTTCGCCTTCGATTTCCTCTTCGAAGTATGCTTCGCAAAGGAAAGCCAAAGTGCCCCGGTCTGCGCCTGCAGATGGTTCGATCACATGGGGGATAAATCGTTCACGAGTTTGGTCATTAAAGTATCGGAGATCTTTGCCAGAACCACGGTGTTTTGGTTTTCCATCTTCACCTAGTTCGACTACTAGTTCGTCCCCAGAACGAACTAATTTGCCTTCCATATGGCTCTTAAGATCAAAATCGCCCCGATGGGCAATGCCTTCAAGTTCGCCAAATTCGCCTGGAGGTAAAAATGGGAATGCGTATTCAATATCAGCGGTGCCACAGGAATAATGGCTTAATTCGTCTTTGTCGTGGTCGCGTAATTGTAATCTCGAAGAAGATAAGCCAAGATCGGTATACCATTTGTATCTGCGGTCGCGCCAATATTTGTACCATTCGGGTGATTGGCTTGGGTGACAGAAAAACTCGATTTCCATTTGTTCGAATTCACGGGATCTAAACGTGAAGTTGCGAGGAGTAATTTCGTTTCGGAAGCTTTTACCTATCTGGGCAATGCCAAATGGGATTTTTACTCTGGTTGAATCGACAACATTTTTAAAGTTTACGAAAATTCCCTGAGCAGTTTCGGGCCTTAGAAATGCCGAGCTTTCTTCGCCTCCCATGGCCCCAACAATAGTCTTGAACATCAGGTTAAATTCGCGTGGCGGGGTAAGTGTGCCGATTGCCTTTGCATCCGGCCCCAGCACTTTATCGAAATCGGTAATGGTAATCAGTGAAACCAAAGGCCCATCCCAGGATATTTCTTCTAATGATTTTGCGCGCAGATTAAAGAACTTTAAGGCCTTTTGTTCCGTTTCTTGAAGCCCTTCTTCCCCACCTGATTGCGTTGCAATAAATACCCGCTGTTCTTTGGCAAGAGCCCATCGACCCCTTACCTGATCATGCCTATAGCGTTTTTTTGATTCTTTGCAATCGACCATGAAGTCATGAAATAAATCGTAATGGCCCGAGCATTTCCAAACCTGAGGATGCATGATGATGCTGCAATCAATACCAACCATTTGGTGTTCGCATGGGGCCCCGTTATTGATAAGAAGTTCGTTGTGGCCTGAAATCATATCCTGCCACCAAGCTTCCTTGATGTTTCGTTTTAATTCGACTCCTAAGGGGCCATAATCCCAAAAGCCGTTAAGCCCGCCATAAATTTCACTCGACTGGAAAAGGAAGCCTCTTCTTTTGCAAAGCGAAACAAGTTTATCCATATCCATTGACTTTTTCCTTTTAAACGGAGCCCGATATAATTTTTAAAATATAGCACTTTTAATTGCCTGTTATTTTAAATCGCTTGCATTAATACCACAAATGTTCCCTCTTAATCTAATGGAATAGGAATTAAGAGGAAAAAATCATGTTAAAGAATAAATTTGAAATTGTTTAAAAATATCGATTAATCCGGTCTTTTCAAATATTCAGCTTCCCGGTTTGTGCATGACGATCATTTATCGTGTTACTTTGGTCGTTCTGTCAAACTCCAAGACTCATCAAAAATCCCTGATTCTTGTAACTCGGCTTTTATGGGCATTGCAGGCGAGATTTTTAAAATCGCATAATCTCCCCAACGCGGAAATAAAAGCGCATTGGTTCCTTTTAAATCTTCTGTCCGGAAAGTATGTCCACTGTTGATAACTACATAATTTTTACTTGAAAATGGACTTGGGAAAATTAATGCAGGCATATGTTCCGCACTATTAAAGGTTTTGTTTTTCAAAAGGATGGAAGATTTATTCCATTGTATTGGTGCCATTGGCAGAACCTTTGTAATTAATGAATTTGAACCGCCATCTCCAAAAAGAATGATGTTTTTTGATTCAAGATCATTGGTAGTTACCATGGAATCTTTTTTAACGGGAAGTTCCGCTCTGAAAAACAATTCCCAATCTTTTTTGAATCGTTCAAGTTCTTGAAGTGATGCTTTGTGCGCAAGTTCATTCCAAGGAGTGCCAGTGCCAGTCACGCACAAAAACCCCTTGGTAAAAGCATCGTCGATCGGCCCCTGTAAGCCAGGAATTTTAGCCTTATTTGCCCCTGATTTTGTGGCAGCCATAGACCAGATATTCTTTTCATCCTTTTCCAAAATTATTTTCATTGCACCATCAACTAATATTGGAGTAGCGGAGATTTTTTGCCCATCAAAAACCAGTGCAATTGATTTGTTTGGTAGGCTGGATTTACTTTTGTCCACTGGTAAACTGATCGAAATTTTTGTTATGTTTTCGCTTTGCAACTGGTAGCTTTGGCCGTTAAATGAACCTTCAACTCTTGATCGAATGTAGTGCTTTTTTAATCCTAAAATCTCAATCCAATCGCATTTTGCATACTTGAGCGTGTAGGTTACGAATTTGATTTTTTCAGGATAAGGTGCCCTGCCCTTGGCAATATGTGGCGCATAAGCGGCAAACGCTTTTTGTTGCCATTCAGGTGGAAATTTATGTTCCAACCCCGGAGCGATTAAGTGTTCCATCGGCAAGCCAAAACTTTTGATGTTTTTTTCCATGATGTCTGCAGCTTGCTTTTGTTTGTCGATCTCGCCTGAATAGGCAACCACCGGAATATTGAATGCATTTTCAGCATAAAGATACGCGTCGTAAATACTCAAGCATGCTTCCTGTTGATCGGGAAGTTTTGCAGGCAAATTTGGAGCATAACCATGAGTGGTTGTAAAGCCGGCCCCTGGCCCCATCACGCACCAGCGATCCGGTTGATGCAAACCCAGATGCCAAGTGCCGGCACCCCCCATGGAGAAACCGCGAACAACAAAACGGGCGTTATCAATCAAGTGGTCCCGTCCTAGGCGTTTTTCTTGTTCTGTAAAGTTTTGTATGGCTTCATTGAGATCTGTTTCCCCAGCCCAGCGGTATGCATTATTTCCCCTTCCATATATCGAAAGCTGGATAAAATCCTGATCACCTGAAAGCGGTTTATCACCCCTGTTTTCATAAAGAAAATTAACTTCATTTAGCTTCTCGTTCTTGCCATGTAGTACTAGATGTAAAGGGTATTTCTTTGTTTTAATTAAGCCAAAATCTTTTGGATAAATGATTGCATACGCTTGCAGTGAATTATCGATTGCGGAGCGATAAGCCCTAGCTTGGGGTGTGTTGAAAGTGGATAACCAAGGTTTTTGATTGTTTTGAAGTTTTAAAGCCCTGGCAATTCCTTGGTCTGCAATAAAATTCGCTTTTTTGAATGTATCTTTTTGATCAAAATCTTTGGTTTTAACAAGCCAATCAATAGCTTTGATGTAAATTTCGATATCAGGTAAATCGTGCTCATGAGCCTGGTTTTTTTTTAATGATTCAAGTTCTTTTGTTAGAAGAGTTCTTTTTGTCAAAAGATTAGAGACTTCCTCTTTGAGATTTATTTCTTTTCCTTGTTTTGTTGCGACATCTTGTTGAGAAAAGGATGAAGTTGGAAATAATGCGATTCCGGTTGGCAATGCTATGAAAAATACAAACCTTGCAATGTTAGTTACTTGCATGAAAAATTCTCGTTTTTTGAGGTAGAAAAGTCTAAAGGAGGGTTTTTTAGTCTCGCATCGAATTGCGCAGCAAATCGATCGCTTCCTGGGGGCAGGTATCTTCGAGTCTTTTGCCTTTTTTTTCTAATGATTCAGAAAAACGAATGGCAGTATCTTGCATTCTTTCGTGGGTTTCTTCAGAACCCCCCACCAAATAAAAATGTTCGCAATTAGTTATTCTCTGGTGGTCGTCCTTGTTATCAAGGCCCAATCCAACAAACCCTAAAACCTTTGCTTCATCTTTTTTTGATTTTTTCTTCATCGTAATTCAATCCTAGGAAATAAAGCTACAAACTAAGTTTCGCATGGTTTTTTGTAAAATCAATCCCGTATACTCAATTTTTATTAACAATAGGATGATTTTTGCTTTATAACAACAAAAGATAGACTTCCCCGTAGGAGCAGAATCATTCCAAGATGTACAATATTGTCCGGTTTTAAATAAAAGATGGCAATTTCATCGTTTTTGCTATTTAATATAAGTAGTTAATGAAGTTTTTGTTTAAACCATGATGCGGAGTGTTATTCCGCAAATGGTAATTATTTGTATGTGGTGAAGAAATGACAATAGAACGCGTCCCGATGACCCGAGAGGGTTATGAAAATTTGTTGGTCCAATTAAACCGAATGCAGAATTCGGAAATGATCGAAATCGCTACGCGCATTGCCGATGCTCGTGCTTTGGGCGATCTCAGCGAAAATGCCGAATACCATGCTGCCCGAGAAGATCAGGGTATGTTGCAGGCCAGAGTTGATGCACTTAAAGATAAACTAGCTCGTGCCCTTATTGTGGACATGAGCAGTTTGCCTTCTGATAAAGTTGTATTTGGCGCCCGAGTTGTTATCAAAGATTTAGACTCTGGTGAGCATGAAACATACGAGCTTGTTGGCCCCGGGGATGAAGACTACGACAATAATAAAATATTATCTTCTAGCCCACGCGGTCAGGCCTTATTGGGTAAAAAGTGTGGTGACAAGGTTTCGTTTAAGGTTCCCAAGGGCCTTCTTCGTTACGAAGTAAAAGAAATTTCGTTCCCATAATATCGTTTTGTTTCATTTTGCATCTTATTTTTTTCTGGAGTAATACAAATGGTTTCCTCTTCGCATAACAAATTGTGGATTAAAACAGGTTTGGTTTTTTGTACTGGGTTTGTGCTTATTGCGGCATACATATCCAATGCGGATACTAATCTACAAACTGCGGGTGCAATGGCTAAAGCTGTTGACGAATTTTCTGCAACCCTTTCTGCGGACCAGAAAAAGAAGGCTTTATTTACTTTTGAGGATTCTGAGAGAACCAATTGGAATTTTGTTCCATTGCAAGATAAAGCTAAAAATCCTACGCGAAAAGGCTTGCGTATGGAAGAAATGTCTGGAGAGCAAAAACAACTTGCGCTGAGTATGGTTCAAGCTGGTACCAGCAAAGAAGGTTATTCCAGAGTTCGTGGAATTATGGGCCTTGAGCAAGTTTTAAAGGAAAACGAGAAAAACGGTACCAACGTTCGAAGTTCTGATTGGTATTTTGTCTCTGTTTTTGGAACTCCTGGCGCAGGGAAAAAATGGGGATGGCGTTTTGAAGGCCACCATCTTTCCTTAAACTTTGTGATCGAAGGTAATAAAGTGGTAAGCGCAACTCCATCTTTTTTCGGTGCAAATCCAGCTTTAGTTTTAAATGGTACTAAAAAAGGACTCCGCACCCTTCCTGAAACCGAAGATTTTGCAAAGAAATTGATCGCATCCCTTTCCGATGAACAAAAAAAAGTGGCATTTACTGATAAGTTGTTTGCAGAAATCGAGCAAGGAAAATCGTTGGCTCCGACTTTTTCGAAGGGGTTGGAATCTGGTGCTCTAAATCCTGAACAGAAGAAAATCGTTCAAGAAATGATCCGTGCTTACTCTAATCGGTTCCCACAGGATTTTGCTGAAAAAGAAGCAGCAAGACTTGTTGGTTCTGATTTTGCAAAAATTGATTTTAGTTATGCTTTGGATAAATCAAAACCAGGTAATCCCTACACCTATAGGCTTCAAGGACCTGATTTCTTAATTGAGTTTTTAAATATGCAAGCTGATGCAAGCGGAAACCCAGCAAATCATATTCATAGTGCCTGGAGGGCTTCCAAGGGGGATTTTGGAAATAGAAACTAGATATTCCTCCAATAGTCGGTTTTTTCGACACCAGTCGGGTTTTCCGGCTGGTGTTTTGTTTTTTTACTCAATAAAAAATCGATATTGCTTTAAATATTGCCTTAAATAAACATATTTGGTTTTTCTAATTTGTTGGCATGGCGTTTGCAATAATAGACATAGTAATGAATTTTTTAGATTGCAACGATTAAAGTAAAGTCTTTTGCCCATAAGCAGTTACTTTTTTGTGCATTTTAGAGTTCAATGCTGATTCGGTGGGGGTTTTCGCCCAAAACCCCTGCTATTTTTAGATATCAATTTTACGTTACAAAAAATCATTATTAGTTAGTAATTTTTCTAAGGTAAAACCAAGTAAGTCATAGCGTAGTTTTGCTATTCCAGCGGTTTGATATTCCTTTATAAAAATCAACCCTCCGATCCCGAAAAAATGGCCAGTTTCTACGTGTTTCTTCAATCATCTTCCTAGAGCAACTTGTAACTATGACCTCGTCTTTCTGCTCATTTGAATGATGCAGATAGCCCCCGTAAGTGTTTAATACATGCGAATTTCCCCAAAACTCTAAACTGCCGCCAGAATTGTTTTTCTCTAAACCGACACGATTTACCGCTGCAACATATACCCCGTTTGCGATCGAATGGGAGCGGTGCATTGTTAGCCAAGCCTCCGCTTGTGCTTTGCCGTAGATTTCTTTCTCATGAGAATGCCAGCCAATAGCGGTGGGGTAAAAAATAATTTCTGCGCCTTCAAGAGCGGTAAGCCTTGCGGCTTCTGGGTACCATTGGTCCCAGCAAACAAGAACCCCTACTTCGGCAAATGGGGTTTTAAAGGACTTAAAGCCAAGGTCTCCCGGAGTGAAATAATATTTTTCATAAAAAAGAGGATCATCAGGAATATGCATTTTGCGATAAATACCAATGATGTTTCCATCTGGGCCAATAACGACAGCAGTGTTGTGATAAAGGCCTGGGGCTCGTTTTTCAAAAACTGAACCAATAATAACGCAACGGTTTTTTTTTGCACAAAGCGCCAGAGCGTCCGTGGTTGGGCCCGGAATAGGTTCTGCTAGCTCAAATAATGCCGGATCTTGTACCTGGCAAAAATAAGGTGTAAGAAAAAGTTCTTGCAGGCAAATAATCTGCGCCCCTTTGGATGCAGCTTCGTCAATACCAGCAATAGCCTTTTCAAGATTCGTATTTGAATCTTGCTGGCATGCCATCTGGATTAATCCGATATTGAAAATATCATCTTTTTGCATAAGGTTTTTCCGGAAATTCAGGCCCAAGCCGATGCTAAAGTATAAAATAAGCAATGATCTATTATTGAATAGGCTATTAAAAACCTGTTGATAAGTCTTGGAGTTGATGCGTGCAGAATATTTCTTTAAGTGACTTACATAAACAAATTAAAATGCATCTCGAATGCCTAAGGATTTCGGGTATTGAATGGCTCGAAAACAATAATAACTGCACTTCGCAAACTAGTGTGCCTATAGTTAATGATCATTTACCTTTGGTAAGTATGGCTGGAACTCAGAATGTTGTTGTAGCATCCCCTGCCCCAGTAATCCCATCACTGCATTCTCTGGAAAAGAAAACACTATTATTGCAGCAGCTTAAAGATGAAGTTGCATCTTGTGTGAAATGCCCTCAACTTGCTCAAACAAGAAAAAATACCGTCTTTGGAATTGGTAAAATTGAACCCGATATTTGTTTTGTTGGGGAAGCTCCCGGTATTACTGAAGATGAAAAAGGAATTCCATTTGTTGGCGAAGATGGTTTATTGTTAGACAAAATTTTGAAGGCTTGTGGCTTATCGCGGGATGAGGTTTATTTTCTAAATATTATTAGTTGTAAACCACCTGATAAACGATTGCCATTGCCGACCGAAGTTACCAACTGTCGAGGGTTTCTTGAAAAACAACTGGCATTGGTAAAACCAAAAGTAATTTGCTGTCTTGGGTCTTGTGCTGCAGAAAATCTGCTTGATACTAAAATACCAACCAATAAATTAAGAGGCAAATTCTACGACTGGAAAGGGATCCAAGTTTTATGTACTTATCATCCGTTATATTTAATACGTAATCCTGAAAAGAAAAAAGAAGTTTGGGAAGATATGAAGTTCTTAATTTCGCACCTTGGACGGATGCTTCCAACACCTTGATTCATGTTTTTTCATGAAGCAATATTTTTTCCATGACCAATGAAAAATCAATTGGAGTTTCGATGAAGGTGTTTCCATGCCTGGCAGGAATATGCATCAGTTTTTTTTTGCCCACTAGGAAAATAGTATGAAGGAATCGCCTGCGTAACTCTGATTCTGTGATCATTTTTGCGAAAGTTTCTTTGATGGAAAGATAGCTATCTAATTCAATAATAAGGTGCTTGAAAGATTCACGACTGTAAACATTAAGCGCTTGTTCAAGGTTGTTTGCCTGCAAAATTCTAAATCCCCTGTTTTGCATATATGCTTTAATCAATTGCCTTTTTTTATCACTGCGGATCACCAAAAATATCGTGGAACCATTCCCTGCTGGATTAACATCATATTCAGATTGGATTTTTTTTCGAATAGATTGAATAGCGATTTGAACCTGTAGGAAGTCGTTGTAGCGAGTTTTAGGGTCGATTGAAATCATGTTTTTGATGATAGGCAAGGTTTCCGATGGTAATGTTTTTTCGAATTCCGTGTTGAATAGAAGCTTAAATTCATTGCGGCTATACATTTCTTTTCTTTTTTGAAATGATCCTGGAAGTGGAGATTTTCCTGTAAGGAGGTGATAGAAAAGACAACCTGCAAAAAATATATCTGATTGCGTAGGGGATGAAGATGCGCTTGAATGCTTTTCTAATCCCGCATAATCAAAGGATAAAGAGTTTTGGTTTTTAATCTGCCCTGTTGCAGGATCAAAAATTGAAGCAAAACGAAAATTGTTGATTTTTGGGTGTGAGGTATTATCCAGTAGAACTTTTGCCCCTGAGAAATTCCCGTGTGATATACCCATCTTTTGTAAATATAAAAAAGCCTTGCTAATATCTTCCATAATTAAACAAGCTTCAGTGCAACTTAGGAATGTTTTGATTTCTAGCCAGTCATAAACAGATCCACCTTTAACCCATTCAAGTGCAAGGTATGGCGGAATGTTTTTAGTTCCGGGAAATAAGTCCAAGGTTTTTACAATGTTGGGGTGGTTGATGTCATTTAGAATTTCTCCTTGGCGCAGAAATTTCAAAGTTTCAGCATTATTGCTGGTGTGTCTTTTTCGTAATACTTTTAATGCAACAATTTCACCAGTATCAATTTTTTTTGCTTTGTATGTACGGCCTAAATTGCCTAATCCAATGGGTGAAAGAAGTTGGTAACCGTTAAACAAAAGCATGGTACCATCGCCTGCTATAATTTTTCCAATCTGCCAAGCGGTAAGATGATTGTTTTGGACTAGAATTTTCGGATCAATAAAATTGCCATTCACTGATCTAGTATGTGCCAGCACTTCTTCTGCAATAGGAGGAGTGATAAGGCCGAGTTTTTCGGTTAGATGAACCAAACCAATAAATTCTTCGATTTCCATAATAATTATTATTGCACGTAAATATAAGGATTTCGATGGAAGGCGTTAAATTTTGGTTAAAAGGTTGATGTTTTGTTAGTTCCGGTGTTCTAGGGGAAAGATGTGAAGTAGGTTTAGAATTATTTTGTTTAGAAAGTTGTAAACTCGTATTGAAGAAAAATGTTATCAAGGCTATTTGGTTCGCTTGTAGTTGGGGATTTTAACATCGTGGGTGAAATAACATAATAAGCTGGTAAACAAACATGGTTTTTTATCAAATACGAGTAAGCAAGCGAATTATAATGAGATCCATGTTGATTGGATTGTTAATTGCTGCTCCGGGTTGTGCCTCATTGTGGGATTCCGTTACCAGTAGAGAATTTAGGGTTCAGAATTTGTTTATGCCTTCTGATCCGCCTTTGGTCGTTTTAGAAAAGAGTGTAGATGGGGATAAACGTGCTGCTGCACTTGCTTCCCTTAAAGAACCATTGGCAAATAATGGAACCGCTGAAGATCAAGAAAAGGTATTTAAAATTCTTTCGGACGCAGCATTAGTTGACCGACAAGCGATATGCAGACTTCAAGCAATATCAACACTTCGCACATTCAAGGATTCGCGAACTTCAGAAGTTTTGAAAGATGCCTACTACCGTGCTTCAAATTTTAATCCAGAAACAGCCACGGTTATTAAGTGCCAAGTCCTGAATTCCTTAGGTGAAGTAAAAACTCCATCGGGTTTAGAGCTACTGGTTAAAGTGTTGAAAGAACCAGCAGTTGTTGGTTCTGAGCAGGATCGCCAACAAAAAGTTGATGAAAGAATTATTGCTGCTAAGGCGTTAGGGAAATACAAGGAATATCAAGCATCAGAATGTTTGCTTTCCGTGCTCCAAAGTGAACAAGATGTCGCATTGGTGAATTGTTGCAGAGATTCATTACAGGCAATAACAGGTAAGAACTTGCCTGCGAATTATGAAGTGTGGGCGAAATATCTGCACAACTCGTCAGATAAAGATCAAAAGCAAGGGTTCTTTCAAAAGATATTTCAAACTTCTGCAACCAGTAAGTAATTATTTATCTTTCATTGGTTTAGCTGCGGGAAACAAAAGAATAGTGTCTTCAACCGGTTGGTAAGTAATTCCTAAAGGATCTAAAATTCCAGTTAGCCACACTGCAAAAGGAATATTATCCGCCGCTGAAGCTTTTACAGGTTTTTTGTCTGCATCGTTGATCATCATATCTGCAAATGCTTTTTTGCTGATTTCAAACTTAACATTGTATTTTGTTGTTAATTCGTCAAGCAATTCTTGAAGAGGCTTTTCAACGCCTTCATCTTCCTTAATTTTGGTTTCGAGTATTTTTTTCATGTTGTCATTTGGTGCTGGTGCATCAATCGTGGGAACCGAATCAGAACCTTTTTCAATGGATTTTTTAACGTGAAACATGGGTTTAACAAAATCTCTGTCACGCATTGAGATTAATAACCCATTGTTTGCGGCAAGAAATATCCTGTCGTTAGTTCGATTTACAACTGGAAATACAAAGTCGTGAATATCCCAGGTGGTTAAATATGCACCATTGTTTCGATCAATGATCACCATTCTGCCGCTTCGATCAAGGGTGTAAAGGAACTTGGAATTAGCTGCGATTAGACGATCAGATTTTTCTTGGGATTGTGTAAATCGGTTTCCATTATTGATGTTCCACATGGGATAACCGGTTTCACGAGATAATTTTACCAACCCGTTTCTTTCACCAGTTACAAATATTTCATTATCAGTCACAAACGGGCGATGATGAACTGTGCTTCCAATCGTATATCGCCATAAAAGTTTTCCTGATTGCAAATCAAAAGAGTGTAAACAAGCATCCATAGAACCGATGTAGGCAATAGATTCATAGAGGGAAGCAGGAACAATGACAGGTTTGTCGGCAGAGTAACCTTGGTTCGCCTCAAGAGTGGTGTGGCTTAAATCTGAATGTTTGTTAAGGGCTACCAAGTCGCCTTTAATGCCAACAGCAGAAACAATTTCATCAGTGACCAAGAGTGGGTAATTTAAAATCAAGCGGGTTTGAAATTCCCAGATGATTTTTGGTTGCGGGCCTCTCGAGCGAGATGTTCCTGAACCAAATGCGGGAGCTAAAGCATCAGCTTCAGCATCGTTATCGGGAACATCAACAATTGCTTTTTTGGTGATACGATTGAAAAAGTCGGACTTTTCATAACCTATAAATTCACCATTCTTTTTGAACAAAGGCAGAGCATAACAATAAATTCTACCGTTTGATCCTGATAGATATAGGTGATGCTTGTCGACTGATGGTGGGGCAGAAATCGATATTCCAAAACTTGATTGCCATGCAATATTACCGGTTTTTCTATCAAGAGCGTAAAGATCATTTTCGTTGACTGCAAAAACAAATTTGTCGTTGAAAGCAAGGTTGTAAAATACTTGATAAGGTTTCCCGAAGTGAGATTTCCAAATGACCTCACCTGTTTCTGAATTAAAAACAACTATTGTGCCACTTCGAGTTTGGGCTATGACTTGATTTTCTGAAATTTGAATATCGTGATAACCATCCCGCTTTCCTTCCATTGGGGAGAATGCCCGCCACATCATTTTAAGGTTAAGCCTGTCTAGAACTTCTTGGGAGGGGATTTCGGGTTGGGAAAAAACCCTAAGATTATCTGCTGCTTCGGCAGTATACCCACAGATGAACAAGATTAAGGTAAGGTAGAAAGTTCGCATTTACAAAATCCCTTTTAAAAATGGTATCAAATGGAATCTACCACAGGATTGCAAATGCGTTATAAGTTTGACAATTTAAAATTCAAAATATCTTGTGATCATCACAATTTGGGAAAACCTTTACGGTTATGCCTTTTTTTCTGGAAAAATTCCGAAAGAATGCTTGAGCATTCATTTTCAAGCACACCAGTAACAACCCTACTTCGATGGTTTAGCCTAGGGTCATTTAAAAGATTAAAAAGGGAATGGCAGGCCCCCCCTTTTGGATCCATGCATCCATAGACAACCCAAGGTATACGCGATTGAACGATTGCTCCAGCGCACATTGGGCAAGGCTCGAGGGTTACATATAAAATGCAGTTTTCAAGGCGCCAGGATTGTAAGAATTGCGCTGCTTGGGTGATTGCAATCATCTCCGCATGCGCAGTTGGATCCTTAAGTAGTTCTCTTTGGTTGTGTGCCCGAGCGATGATGCCTTCTTTGGCAGAAATAATTAGAGCCCCAACGGGCACCTCGTCTTCTTGTTCGGCAAGACGAGCTTCTTCGAGCGCAATTTCCATGTGCATTATGTGGAATTGATGGCTTGGGTCTGAAAGTTCAAGATTGAATTGGTCCATATCCATGATAATCTAATTTCAATATTTAAAATAAAGGGTTAAATCAACCAGTTACTTTAGATTATAACCTACGTTGATAGGGTTCTAAAATTTACTTCTAAAAGATTGCAGGTGTGTAATGTTTTCTCTTGAAAAGATACAGGAAAAATTAAAAGAATTTGGGTTTGATGGGTGGTTGCTTTATGATTTTCGTTTTTGCAATCCTTTGGCAAGGCGTGTGCTTGGGTTATCCGAAAAGCTTTTTCTCTCAAGACGCTGGTTTTATTTTATTCCTGCAAGCGGTGATCCAGTAAAAATTAATCATAAGATCGAACCTGCTGCCCTTGCTTCTTACCCAGGGATTTCAAAAATTTATCTTCGATGGCAGGAATTAGAGTCATCCTTAAAAACAGTTTTGACAGGTAAAAAAAGAATCGCAATGGAATATTCTCCGAATAATGCAATACCGTATCTTTCGCGAGTTGATGCTGGGACTATTGAATTCATCAAAACTCTTGGAGTTGATGTAGTTTCTTCGGGTGATTTGATCCAAGTTTTTGAATCTTGTTTAAACCAAAAGCAATTTCAAAACCATCTTGATGCAGCAGTTCATACACGGGAAGCATATGAGGTTGTTTTTCGTTTTATTGCGGAATCAATTCGGAAAAAAATAGAAATTAAAGAAAGTGATGTAATTCGGATTATTATGGAACATTTTTCCAGAAATAATTTGTTTACGGATCACGCACCAATTGTTGGGGTTAACTCGCATAGCGGGGACCCGCATTATTCTACTTCCAGCGAAACAGATCGAAAGATCCAAGAAGGAGATTTTATCCTTGTTGATTTGTGGGCCAAGTTAAACGATCCTGAAGGAATTTATAGCGACCTGACTCGGACAGGATTTGTTGGAACTGTTGTACCTGAAAAATACACAAAAATCTTTGATATTGTATCCCGTGCACGTGACGCTGCGATTGAGAAAGTAACAAAAGCTTTTGCGGATGGCACGCCAATCGAAGGCTGGGAAATTGATAATGTAACCCGAGAAGTGATAGTTAAGGCTGGTTATGGGGAATATTTTTGCCACCGTACCGGGCACTCGATTGGCAAAGAGACCCATGGGAATGGCGCAAATATTGATGGATTAGAGACCTTGGATACGAGGAAGATTCTTCCTGGAAGTTTGTTTTCCATTGAACCTGGGATTTATCTTGAAGAGTTTGGTGTTCGGAGTGAGGTGAATGTTTTTGTGGATTGGGACAAGAAAATTCAAGTGACAGGTGGAGAGCCACAGACTTATATCGTGCCGATTCTTAAAGATTATTGATTAAATGGTAGCCGGGGTAATCTTGTGAAAGGGTTTTGTGCGTACCCGAAGCGACTACCCTTTTGTTTTGAAAAAAGTAAATTTTATCGCAAATAGACAGAGTTGCTTCGCTTCCCTGGAGAAAAATAATAGTTTTTCCACCAAGTGTTTTTTCGTAAACAGCACTGATAATATCTTGGTTTTGGGTTGGATCAATATTGTGAGGTTCTTCCAAGATTAGTGTTTTTGCGTCTAGGTAAACAGATCGAGTTATGCCCAGAAGAAATTGAAAAACAGAATCAAAAGAGCTGTTTTCAGGATCGTAAAAAAAATTATAACTATCAGGCTGGGTAAGAATGGCTGCATGAATGTTAGTGGATTTTGCTGCTTCAAGCATTCTTGGCCAATCAGGATTTTGTGAGTAATTGCATATGATGTTTTGGAAAGTGTCAGGCATGATTTGGAATAGTTCTGGGATGAAAGTTATTTCTTTTGGAATTAAATTGATGTTTAAACTTCTAGCGTTGATGTTGTCGAAGCGTATTTCGCCCATGTCCGGGGTAAGAGCGCAAGATAAGAGAAGACCAAGTGCTGTTCGCTGTTCTTTTAGAAGGCCAGCAAAACCGATGCGGCTGTTTTTATCGATATGAAGAGTAAGGTCGTTGATTAAAGGGTTATTGGAATGGTTTTTAATGGAGATCGCATCTAAATGAATTGTTTTGAAGATTGGGAAAGCAAGCGAGCCTTCATGATGTTGGTTAAATCCTGATTTGTCTTCCAGCTTTTTAAATAGTTCCGTTGTTGCTGGGAAATTCTCATTCATTATGTTTTTGCAGTTAATCAATAGCTTTGAATAAAAAGCAGTAAAAAAAGCGGTCGAGCCTGAGATGAATAAATCGGGTGTGCTTGTTATTTTAAGGGTTAGGAAAATTTCGGATAACAGAAGATAAATTCCAAGGCATAGAATGAAGCAAAAATATCCGAGGTGTTGTTCAAGGTTGATGTAGAGGTTGATCCGTAATTTCGTGTTTAGGTGTTTGTTTGATGCAAGGGATAGTTTTTCGAGCCATATGTGTGAAAGTCCGAAAGCTTTAGAAAAAGACATGACATTGTAAAGTTTAAGAAACCAGACTGATTCAATCGCAGAGGATTGTTTTTGTTCCTGAAGGAGCAGTTTGATTTTGTTTGCAAGAATTGTCTGAATGGCAAGAATAAGGAAGAATAACCCAGAGAATATAAGAAAAAGAGCAGTATTTGCAATTAGCCCTGCAGTGGTAAAAAGAATTATTGCAATAATAGTTGGTTGTATTTTAGAGGTGTAAAGCAAAAAGAGTTCGCCAGTTTTTTCGATGAGTTTATCTACATCCGAAATTTTTCCTGTATGGTTTAGCAGTGATTGTTGAGACTTTAAAAAATCATTCTGATAGAAAACTTTTTGTAATATGGAGAGTTGTTTTTCTTTGCCATAAAAACAGATTGATTGTTCCAACAAGCGGATTACAAGAAAAGAAAAGCTGAAAGAGGGGATAAGTATTGAAATTGCAATTTGTGGGTTTGGGCCCCAACCATGAAGCGAAATCCAAGCCCAAAAGTAATTGACAAATGCTGATGAAGTTTTAGGCCCTGGGGTTAAATCTGTTTCACTTTTTATGAATGGGAGTGCTTCCGAAAATAGAAAAAAGCATGTGCACCAACAAAGAAATAAGACAAACAATATTGCTGAGTATTTTAGAAACGACAGAAAAAATGCAACATAACGCAACCAACGATGGGTGGATTGGTAGTTGATAAGTTTGAAAAAAAACAGTTCATGTTCAATAACTTCGGGCATATCCCACCCGTGTAAGTGCCAAATCCATGGCGAAAAATTATCTAAGCCAGGTCTCGATCTTCAAACAAAATTAGGCCAACAATAAGTGCAACGGTGGTGTAAATTAAACCATAGAAACTAACGGATAAAACATAAATAGCAAAGGGTATAAAATCTGGAGGCGTATCGCCGACGATGGCTGGTCCCACCCGGAAAAACTCCAAGCCTGGCAGGAATAAATCAAAGACTCCAGCCATAAATCCAAGAAGTCGCGAAACTGGAGAATCAGGGTCTGTTGCTTTAGCTTTTTCGCCAATCGCAACCAGTACAGGGGTCAGGTGTGCAAGAAAATAGATTACGAGTACGGTGCTAAGATTTACAACCATGGGCAAGCGAGTTGCAAGCGACACGGAAATGGAAACCAAAACGCTGACTTGGCAAAAGCTGAGAATTAGGCCTGGGAAGGTTTCAAGTGTGTGTTGTATCCAGAAGGCAAGCCCGTTGATAAGGTCTTTGGTTTCGGATGGCAGAGTTGAATTAGATAAAAAAAGTTTGATCCACTCGGGGTTGGATACAGGATCCATTCTGTCGAGCCAATGTTTGTAAAGAAGGATGGATTGAAATATGACAAACAAAATCGAGGACATGAGGAAAGCTGAAAGAAGGATACCGACAAATTTACCGATAAGAAATTGCCTGCGTGAAATGGGTTTACTCATGAGAGTGACTGCGGTACGGCCTTCGATTTCTTCACTTACGGAAATACTGGCTGCCAAAGTGCCGAACACCACTGCTGCTAGCATGATGGTGTCGTAGCCTAGTTCCTTAACCATAATGAGATCTTCGCCGAAGGTGAAGTAAGGAATAAAAGGGGAAACAAGCAGAGCAAAAAGTGCTAGGCTGGAAAGGAGCCAAAACATAGGTTGCCTGATGCCTTCACGAAAAGCAGCTTGAGCAACAGCACCACCCTTAGGCCAGATTTTGAGTAGGACAAAAAAAGTAAGAACAAAGGTGTCAAGTATAAGCTGTGTTTGAAAGATCCCTCCGTAAACTCTACCAGCGGTTTCGATACTATTGGTTTCTTGGAGGAAGGTATGAAAAATCGGGGGGAAAATCGCACCTAGAATAAACATGGTTGCCAAGGTGCCCAATAATGCAATAGTTTTGGGTTTGGAATTGGAGTAATTTTCCGAGAAGAAAAGAGTGATCATCCAAGGAATGGCGATTAAAAATTGGGCCCAAATAAAGCCTGATTCGATAAGCCATTGTTGAAACGATAAGTTCATAAGATCCAAGCCTCGGGAAAAACCAACATGCTAAGTAGCAAAACACAGTACAAATAAGTAAAAGCAGCACTTTAATAATCTATGTTATAGTCTACATAGCCAAGAGAGGAAATAATATTTACCTTTATATCTGTGATGTTATCGTGAAATCTATCTTGTACCAATTTTAGGAATGAGTCAACCTTTTCCTTATCTCCTTCGGCCGAGAGTTCAACGGTTCCATTTGGCAGGTTTTTGACTCGCCCAACTAGTTCCAAATGCTGGGCGATTTGAAGGACTGTTTGTCTAAATCCAACACCTTGGACCATTCCAGAAACTACTGCTTTAATACAGTGTAAGTTGTTGCTATGCATAGGTTTAGTTGGTTTCAATGCGGTAGTTTGGGTGTACGCCCCAATTCAATTTTTCACGCAGAGTGCGATAAAAGTTTTTATTGGCAACCTTGGCCAATTGGAATTTTATCGGTGCTTTTTTGAAAGTGATGGTGGAGCCTTTAACTAGTGTGATTTTTTCCTGTCCATCGATAACAAGGCTGGTTCCTTTAGTTACCCGGTTCATGACCAAATTGTAAACTTTTGCCGAAGAATCAACTACGCAGCGGCTTGTAAGCACATGTGGGCAAATCGGATTGATGACAAACGCTTCGATTTCTTGATTTAAAATAGGCCCGCCTGCAGAAAGATTGTAGGCCGTTGACCCGATAGGGGTACTCATAATTAAACCGTCTGCCATATAGGTACAAACGGTTTCCCCATCGACAATTAAATCAATTTCAACCATATGGAAAGGTGCACCAGCATGGATTGAAATCTCATTAAGGCCCAAAAAGGGGCCAGATTTATCTTTTACATTGGTAAGACATTCAAACATCAGGTGGCTGGTAATCCTGAAATTGCTTTTGGCGATTTCCGGAATGCACTCTTCTAGTTCCGCAATATTTAAGTCAGCGAGAAAGCCCAAGCGCCCAAGGTTTATGCCAAGTACTGGGATTTGGTTATAGCCCATTTGTCTAGCAGCCCTGAGGATTGCGCCATCCCCTCCCAAGACAAAAGTAAGATCAGCTTTGTGTTTGGACAGGTCTTCTTTTTGTTCGAGATCAACCAATACAACTTCAAAGTGCTTTTTAAGCAAGGGGAGTAGTTTTTCTGACTGGGTGGTGACGCCAGGGCGTTGTGCATTTCCTAGGATGAAAATTTTCATCAAATGTGGAGGTCCGTAGGTTATTTTCCAAGGGTTTGTCTGGAGGCGGTTACATCTTTTGCGAACCATTGCTTTGCAGCGTTGGCAATGCCAATTGCATCAAGCCCCAAGTCATGAAGAAGTTCGGTTCTTTCACCATGTTCGACAAAACTATCGGGCAACCCAAGTCGAATCAGTTTGCGGGTTTCAATACCAGCAGAGTTGGCGGCTTCAAGAAGCGCACTACCAAACCCACCTTCTAAAGATCCTTCTTCGATGGTAACAACCAAGTTAGATTCTTCCATGGCTTTAAACAAGGTGTTTTTATCTAATGGTTTTAAGAATCGAGCATTGATGATACCAACTTGGAAGCCTTCTTCGCGTAAAATATCAGCAGCTTTGCAGCATTCGCCAAGCAGGGTTCCATAGCCAATAAGGGTGATGTCGTCGCCCCATTCAAGGACTTCTGATTGCCCAATTTCAAGGGGAACAAAATCGCGTTTAATACGTTCGAGGTTGGCTTTTGGGTATCGAATAACCGTGGGGCCATTATGAGCCAGCGAAAGACGAAGCATTGGTTCAACATCAAGTTCATCACCAGGAGCCATCACGGTCATGTTGGGGAAAACTCGCATGTAAGTGTTATCAAAAGCCCCATGATGGGTAGGGCCATCGGGGCCGGTAATCCCCGCGCGATCCAAGCAAAAGAGTACAGGTAGATTTTGTAGAGATACTTCTTGAAAAACCTGATCAAAAGATCGTTGTAAGAATGTTGAATAAATATCAACGATAGGACGATTACCAGTTTTGGCGAGGCCCGCTGCAAAAGCGACTGCATGGGATTCGCAAATGCCCACATCAAAGAATCTCTCGGGAAATACCTCTCGGATCTTTTCGAGTTTGTTTCCTTGGCACATGGCCGCAGTTATAACGCAAACTTTTTTGTTTTCCTGCATGATTTTGAAAATGCTAGAGCTCACAGCATCGGTGTAACCTTTGCTTCCGCCCATTTTCATTGAAATAAGGGTCCGCTCTGGGCCAACTTTTTCGAAAACTGGTGGTGTATGGAATGTAACAGGATCTTCACTTGCCTGAGGTACCCCGCATCCTTTTTGGGTGAGCACATGCAAAAGGATTGGGCCTTTTTGTTCTTTGATATCGGCAAACCATTTGAGCATTCCGGGCAAGTCATGGCCATCAATTGGGCCAAAATAACGGAACCCAAACTCCTCAAACAATCTTCCGCCCATTAAAGATGCTTTGAGTCCGTCTTTTAGTTGTTCAAGAGCTTGTTTGGCGACGCTACCGAAAGGAATCTTTTCCAGAAGGTCTTTTATTTGTCGTTTTGAATCTTGGTAAAGCGAGGTTAATCTTGCTTGATCAAGGCATTTTGCAAGCGATCCCACTCGTGGACAAATCGACATTTCATTGTCGTTAAGAATTACGAGGAGGTTTTTATCAAGGCCACCAGCGTTATTAAGTGCTTCAAATACAATCCCCGAAGGAAGGGCCCCATCGCCTATAACTGCAATACTGTGCCTATCGGTGTTGCCATTGAGGTCGTCGCCCACTTTTAATCCAAGAGCAGTAGAAAGACTGCAGCCTGCATGGCCTGTCATAAAAAGATCGAAATCACTTTCAGCGGGATTAGGGTAACCCATCAGGCCACCCTTGGTGCGGATCGTATCAAAGTTTCGATAACGGCCCGTAATTAATTTATGGGGATAAATCTGATGCCCGGTGTCCCAGATGATGCGGTCTTTGGAGAAATCGTAGCTCAAGTGAAGTGCGACGCATAATTCAACCACGCCCAAATTGCTGGCAAAATGCGCAGGTCTTAAACTAAGTACTCGGACTAATTCGTCCCGCATTTCCTGACATAGGATTTCAAGTTCCTGATGGTCAAGAAGTTTAAGATCTTCGGGGCCTTCAATTTTCGGAAGAATTCTATGCATTGCAACTATCCTTTGTGCATCCTAAAACCCGGCGTCGATTGCCAGATGTGTTTTCATTATACCTAATGATCGCGTGAAACAAGGTAATCCGCCAAATCAATTAAAGGCGCAGCATTGGGGCCCAGTTGGCTTGCCAGATTTTGCGCATTTTTACAAAGGTCTACCGCTAAAATCTTACTCTGTTCAATCCCCAATAAACCGGGATAAGTTAGTTTACCCTTTTGCGCATCTTTTCCAACTCGTTTTCCTGCAGATTCGCATTTTCCTAGAACATCAAGAAGATCGTCAGTTACTTGAAAGGCTAAACCAATATTTTGACCGTAGTTATCAAGTATTTGCAACAAATCTTCAGGGGGTGTTCGGTTTTGGCTAGCAAATGAAACTATTGCCCCTAATTTTAGACTTGTCCGAATCAAAGCTCCTGTTTTTCGGTCATGCAAATTCTTTAAGTGCTCTATGGTTGCTTCTTTAGGGTGATCTTCGCCCCGCACTCCGGGTTTTCCTTCCCACGCTAAATCTTCTACTTGGCCCCCAACCATTCCGCTGGCCCCTGCCCCTTTTGCTAGTTCTAAACAGCATTCTGCGCCGGCTATGGCTGGATAACTCTTAGCCAGCACTTCGAAGGCTTTTGTAAGAAGCGCATCTCCCGCAAGAATTGCCAAGGCTTCGCCATAAACTTTATGGCAAGTTGGTCTGCCACGTCTTAAGTCATCATCATCCATAGCAGGCAGATCGTCGTGAATCAATGAATAAGCATGAATAAATTCTACAGCACACGCTGCGGGCCATGGATTTGTGTTTTCAAAACCAAAAGCATTTGATGCCAGTAATACAAGAACAGGCCTTAGCCTTTTACCTGGAGCAAGCACGCTATAGCGCATTGCTTCCAACAAACGAACAGGCATACCTTCTTGCTGTTGAAGGCAATTACTTAAATGAGTATCAACTTTGGATGCTAGGGTTTTCCAAACACTGAGGAAATTATCCTGATCCTTGGATATCTTTTGCAGCACTCTTGTTTCCTTAAATACCTACAGCAAATGTCAGGATTGCATCCTAGCATTAATTCCTAGGCCATCGCCAACAGGTATACTAAACCTTTGCAAGCTTCGCCCAAGCAATTGTGAAATAATAGCGATCAGGCAAGCTTTGTCGATCAAGTTAACTGGGGAGATTGTCTTTTTCCACAGAAAACAATCCTTGTTGCTCTTTTCCTTCAGTGGATTCGTGGTTGAATTTTTGCAAAAGAGGTTGCCCTGAAGCATCAACTCCACTTAAAAGCTGGATTTTTTGTTCAGCTTCTTTGAGGCTAAGTTGGCAACTTTGAATTAGGCGAATGCCTTTTTCGTAAAGCTTAAGGTGGTCATCAAGATCGATCTGACTGTTCTCGAGCTCTCTGACAATTTCTTCAAGATCTTTGAGTGAGGTTTCGAATTTTTGGGCTGTATTTTTTTTGATTGCCATGGTGCCTTAACTCTCCAAATGGTAATTAGATTTCGATATTTTTAACTTCGCTGATAACAGTTCCTTTTTGCAGCCTAGTACAAAGCAAGTCGCCTGGGGCCAAAGATTCTGCAGAAGTAATGACTGTTGCTTTATCAGATTCAAATTGTTTTGCTTTCATGGTTATGCTGTAGCCTCGGGTAAGGATATTAAGCGGGCTAAGTGCTTGCAGCTTTTCAATGAAAAATGCAATTTTCTCTGTTTTTTGGCGCATAAAGGTGCTTGAAGTGCGATTGAACTTTTCGATCGTGTCGTCAAAGCGTTGCGATTTTTGATTCAAATAATCCAATGGTTTTTGCAAACATCTTCGTGTTGAGAGCAATTTTAAATGCTGATGAAACTTCTGAATTTTTAGATCTATAGACTGATGCATGTATTCTGCTGAAGCTTCTAGATGATCAGCAATTTCGTGTTGGTTAGGTGATATTCTGGTGGCAGCTTCGGTGGGGGTTACAGCCCTTAAATCTGCAATTAAATCTGCTAGTGTAAAATCATCTTCGTGGCCCACCGCACTAACGGTTGGGATTAAGGATTCGAAAAGTGCATCTGCAACAATTTCGGAATTAAAGGCATACAAATCTTCAGAACTACCCCCTCCCCTGCCAACCACCATTACATCAATTTTGAAATCTTCAATCAGGCTGGAGCGGTTAAGTAGTTTTATTGCATTGGCTATTTCAGAGGGTGCGGAGTCGCCTTGAACTCTTGCAGGAGAAATCCAAATTTCTGCCATCGGCCATCGTTTTCCAAGCACTTCAAGCATGTCGCGTACAGCTGAACCCGTTGCGCTTGTGACTAGTCCGATCCTATTCGGAAAAGGAGGGATCGCCCTTTTTCTTTCCTGATTGAAGTACCCTTTGGCTTTAAGTTTTTCTTTAAGTTGCCTTAAAAGAAGTTCTTGCTCGCCAACTCCCATAAGTTTTACATCTTCGCCTATGACTTGAAACTCACCCCGCGCAGCGTAGAGGCTGGGTTTGCCCCGCAGAATGATTTTTTTTCCTTCTTGCAGGTTGCGGCCATGCCTTAGTGCATGCCCTTTGAATATCACTGCCCTTACGCTGCTTTGTTCGTCTTTAAGCGAAAAATAGACATGCCCAGATGCAGGTTTAGAGAGATTTGATATTTCTCCAGCTATCCAGAGGGCTGGGAATTGCCCTTCGAGCAAGTCTTTTGCCAAGGTGTTTAGCTGACTTACGGAAATATAAAAGTTGTCTTCTTTGGGGGCATCAATCGGCATTAGTTTGATCCTGCAATTGGAGAGAATGGCAAGCCAAAGGTTTGGGCAACAGCGCTATTGGTTATTTTGCCCTCTAAAATATTGATACCAGATGCGATGGCGCGGCTTTTTTCAGCAGCCCCTTCAATTCCCATCTTTGCAAGTTGAAGTACAAAAGGCAGTGTAACATTTGTCAGAGCAAAGGTGCTGGTTCTTCCAACCGCACCGGGCATATTTGTTACGCAGTAATGAACAATATCATCAACAATAAATGTTGGTTGGTGGTGTGTAGTAGGCCTTGAAGTTTCCACACACCCACCTTGATCGATTGCAACATCGATAATCACCGCACGGGGGAGCATTATTTTAAGGTCTTCTCGTTTTACCAAATGAGGGGCTTTGGCTCCGGGAATTAAAATAGCCCCGATTAAAAGATCCGCTGTCGCAAGGCTTTGTCTTAGGCTGTGCCTATCGCTAAACAGGGTGGTCACATTTTTAGGCATAACATCGTCCAGGTATCTAAGGCGGTCTAGGTTGATGTCTAGCAAAGTGACATTTGCGCCAAGTCCCGCCGCAACTTTGGCAGCGTTTGCGCCAACAACACCCGCCCCTAAAATAACAACATTTGCAGGTGCCACCCCGGGAACCCCGCCTAACAGTATTCCCCTGCCTTCGAAAGGTCTTTCCAAATATTTTGCACCTTCTTGAATGCTCATTCTTCCTGCGACTTCGCTCATTGGGGTTAGAAGTGGTAGGTGCCCGGATGAATCTTTGATGGTTTCATAAGCAACAGCGGTCGCCCCGCTTTTCATGACTGCTTGCGTGAGTTTTTCATCAGCAGCGAAATGAAAGTAAGTAAAAATAACCTGAGCTTTTCGCATCAACGGCCATTCTGCTTCCATGGGTTCTTTGACTTTTACGATAAGGTCTGCTCGAGACCAGATTTCCTCGCGTGTTGCAATTATAGTTGCGCCATGCTTGAGGTAATCCTGATCTGAGATACCGCTGCCCAATCCTGCGCCTGATTGAATTAAGATTTGGTGCCCTGCTCTGCAAAGTTCATCTACCCCGACTGGAGTTAGAGCGACCCTGTACTCGTGATTTTTTATTTCTGCGGGCACACCGACAATAAGTTTTTTCTCGGTCATATCGGGTTTCCTGCTTCCACGCTGTTTGCCTAAAAAGCTTGATTAATAAAGAACGAAGAAATTCTATGAGTAATCAGCCTGTAAAGTGTTAGTTTCATCCTATATAAAAACTATCCAAGAGTTATTTTTAACAAATAGGAACGATTCATGCCACCAAGATTGATAAGTGTGATGATCGTTGCGCTATTTGTTGTGGTTAATACATCACTTTTTTATGCTGAAATACTTCCCCGAATTCGTTCTGGGCAACCACCTTCTTTTTATGTTGATTTGGCGGATGAAGCTGGAAACCTTCGCCCAGTTGTAAACTGGAAAGTAGTTGTGCGTGGTGAAGAGTTTTTGAAACTTCGCACGGGCATTACTTTGGTGGATGGCCAAGAAGATGAATTCTGGTTATGGGCTGAATATACTCAGCCTACAAACACTGCAGTGAAACCCGCACGGGATTTTTTGAACCTAAAGTTGATGCGGAATGAATTTCGCATTCATAGAGATGGCGATATGCTTGGGTTGCAAGCCAAGGTGCAGATCGAGTCGATCCGTGGTGTTGATTTTCCTTTGACACTCGAGATTAGTGGAGATGTATCCAACGGTTTTTTAAGCCACGAGGTTAAGGTTGATAGCAGTTTGGGTGAACGCACCTTTAAGCTTGAGGCAATGGAGGTGCCAGTTTCTGGTGCGGTTTTTCAGCCGTTTTTGCCTGTGCATCGCATTCTTGGCCTGTACCCTGGGCGCACCTGGAAGCAGCCTTTCTTTGATCCGTTATCAATGGCGTTTTCTGCAGGGCCTACTCAGGGTGGATTGGATCAGGGCACGGGGTCTGTGATTGCAACGGTCCGCAATCAGCCCGTTGATGTTATGTGGGGAGGAAAAAAAATCCCTTGCCTAGTGATTGATTATAATGGAAGCGACCTCGAGTCAACCGTATGGGTTGGCTTGCAAAACGGCATGGTGATCAGGCAGAAAAACAGATTGTCTGAATCGATGGAGTGGGATTTAATTCGTTTAAACTAATTCCAGGATGTTCAATGACTAATATTGACAATACGGTTCCTGCAATCGAAATCCTTGATGTTTGCAAACAATATGGCGATAAGCTTGCGGTAGATCATATGGATTTGGTTGTAAAAAAAGGTGAGCTTTTTGCGTTTCTTGGTCCTAATGGGGCTGGGAAAACTACGACCATTAAGATGTTATGTGGTTTGCTTTTTCCGAGTTCCGGGTCGATTAAAATTTGCGGGTATGATCTTAAAACTCAGGGTGATCAAGCTAGGCGCCTTATCAGTTATGTCCCCGACCTTCCTTTTCTTTATGAAAAGCTAACGGGTAGAGAGTTTTTAGAATTCATCGGCGATGTCTACGGTATGCAGCGCGATCTTATTGCCCAAAAAATAGTTGAGGTTAACAAGTTGTTTGGCCTCGAAGATTTTATTGATGATTTAACCGAGCGATATTCGCATGGAATGAGACAGCGTATGGTATTTGCTTCGGCTTTGCTTCATGAGCCTGAGGTTCTGGTAGTTGATGAACCCACTGTTGGGTTAGATCCTAAAAGTGTTCGGAAACTTAAGGATGTGCTTAGAAATCAGGCAGATCAGGGCAAGGCCATTTTTCTTTCCTCACATTCTCTCGATATCGTTGAGGAGGTTGCAGATCGTATCGGCATCATTTTTCAGGGGAGATTGGTTGCATGTGGTTCTCTTGAATCGCTTAGAGAGCAATCCGAAACTGGGGGTTCGCTTGAAGAAGTCTTCTTGAAAATGACCCATGAGAAATTGGAGCAGGATGAAAAGTTTTAATGATCCTCCTAATTTGAGGGAGTTATCTTATCGCCCAGAACTGGGGGCTTACCCCGCTTCAGGTTTAGCTTTGTTCAAGATGCGAATGCGCACATTTTCGAATGTGTTTGCTGCTCTTAAGGGCGTGTTGCTTATTAGGCCTTTGGTTTTATTATTTTGTAGTTTCATCATTTGGGGCCTAGTATTTGGCACCAGTCTCGCAGGATTCAACTTTCTTAAGGATCAAAAACTTCCTTTGGGTGGGGGCGTTATCGGCCTTTTGTTTGACTTGCTTTTTTTCTCTCTTGGCTCTTTGCTTGTGCTTTCTTCCGGTATGATTTTATATGGCGGTTTGTTTTCTTCTCCTGAAACTAATTTTTTGCTTACAAAGCCCATCAAGGCTGATCGCATTTTTGCTTACCGATTTGTTGAAGCCATTGGTTTTAGCAGTTGGGCTTTTGTGATATTAGGCAGCCCGATTCTTATTGCTTTTGGGGTCGTAGCAGATTCACCAATGCTCTTTTATATCTACCTACCTTTTTTCTTTTTTGGATATGTGCTGATCCCAGGTTCTATTGGGGCGGTACTATGCCTGTTGATTGCAGGGCTTTTACCAAAAGGTAAAAAGCTGTTCTTTAGTATCTTGGTTGTTGTGTTTGTTTTTCTCGTCCTTTCGGGTATGGGAAGATTTTTTAGCTCTGTTAAAAGGGATGGCATTGATCGTGAGTTTGTTGACGCAACCTTAAGACAGTTTGAGTTTTCAAGATGGTCGGGCCTACCATCCTATTGGATTTCGCGTGGCCTTCGAGCTGCGGGGCGAGGCGATGTTTCCAAAGCCAACTTTAATCTTCTGCTAATTTGGTCAAACGGTATGATGCTTTATCTTGGAGGAGCATTACTTTCAAAGGTGCTTTATCGAAGGGCCTTCGACAGGATGATTGCTTTTGGATCAACCTCTAAGAAATCGAGCAGGGCTTTTTTTCTGGATCGATTATTTGAAAAGTCTCTGGGGTTTCTTGGCTCTGCTCGAAGAGCGCTTATCCTTAAGGATTTTCGTGCGTTTCGCAGGGAGCCCAGGCAATGGGTGCAGGTGTTAGTTTTTGGATTCCTACTTTTCCTATATTTTGGAAGTGTTCGCAGATCCTTTCGTGGTGAGGTGACTTGGCCTTATCAAAATGGCGTTAGCATGCTGAATTTATTTGCTGTTTCGTTGCTTCAATGCACTTATGTTGGAAGATTTGTTTTCCCAATGATTAGTCTTGAAGGCAAAAATTTTTGGATACTTGGCCTAGTTCCTATGCCTCGGGAATCTATTCTCTGGGCTAAGTTTCATTTTGCATTCTGGAGTACCACTCCTATTGCAATTTTATTGGTTATCTTTAGTGATTTTATGCTGAAAATGCCTTTTGATTACCACCTTGTACATATTTGGACAACCTTGGTTGCAAGCCTTGGGATTTGTGCATTGGGTGTTGGTTTAGGTGCATGCCTTCCCAACTTTAAGGAAACCGATCCATCAAAAATTGCTGCGGGCTTCGGGGGCACCCTAAATCTGGTGATCTCGCTTTTTCTTCTCATCCTCTTAATGGGTTTGCTTTCTGGAATCTGGCATTTGAATCATACCGGGGAAAACTATGTAAACCCTTCGTTTACGGGCATTCTTTTTATTATTGCAGGCATTGCCAGCGGTTCAGTGATTGGATTGATGGCGGCTCTCATCCCAATGGCGTTGGGATCGCAAAATCTCCGTTCCAAGGAGTTTTAGTTTAAGCCATTAGTTTTCGCGCAGTTTTGCAAATGTAATCTGTTGCTCGTGCTACTTCATCTGCAGTTGAATAGCGCCCTAAGGTTAGGCGCAACGCCCCTTCAGCTTGGTGTCGTGGGGTGAGCATTGCGCATAAAACAGCGGAATATAATACTTTGCCTTCGTGGCATGCTGACCCCGTTGAGGCGGCGATTTCTGGCGTTTGCTCTAATATTTCCCAGCCTTTGCAACCAAGGATACTAACATTGAGAGTATTTGGCAGGCGCAGTGTTGGGTGGCCATTGAGCACAATTTTATCGCCTAGTTCTTTTTTTAACCCTTGGTAAAGTTGTTCTCTGAGGTTCGTTAGGCGGGTGGATTCCTGGGCCATATTTTCTGTTGCAATTACAGCGCCTTCGCCAAGGCCTGCAATGTAATGTACATTTTCGGTGCCTGCTCTTAGTCCAGATTCGTGTCCTGCACCATGAAGGTAAGGCCCTATTGTTGATCCTTTTCGGATATACAATGCGCCAATTCCTTTTGGTGCATAAAGTTTGTGCCCTGCAATGGTAAGAAAATCAACCCCTAGTTGCTTGACATTTAATGAGACTTTTCCAGTGGATTGGGCCGCGTCTGAGTGAAACAAAATGTTTTTGGATCGGGCGATTTCTGCGATTTTCTCGATGGGCTGTAATGTGCCAACTTCGTTGTTCGAATGCATGATGCTAATTAGTTTGGTGTTTTTGCGAATGGCTTTTTTGATTTCATCAGGGTCTACCAAGCCTTGCCGATCCACTCCCACCGTGGTGATTTCAAAACCCATCGATGCAAGATATGCTGCTGGTTTGTAGGTTGCGGGGTGCTCAATCGCGCTTAGGATCATGTGGCCTTTTTTTGCGAACAGTCTTTTTAAAAATCCTGTCAAATCTGACATCATTGTTGCTAGTATTGCTTGATTACTAGCCTCGGTGCCGCCCCCTGTGAATATGATTTCTTCGGGTTCTGCGTTGATGGCTTTTGCAAGCTTTTGCCTGGCAGTTTCCACAATAGTTTTGGCTGCTTTTCCATAGGCGTGGGTGCTTGAAGGGTTCCCAAAATCGTCCCCGTTAAGGGAATCGCAGATTATCTTTGAAACTCTTGGGTCGATGGGGGTTGTAGCATTGTAATCAAGGTAAATTGGCTTCATAAGTGTTCGTAGGTTGTTTAGTTGTTAACGATTATTGTGGTACTTCCTTAAATATAGTCATTATAAACGAAAGAGTTTGGTTATATTTTCTTGAATATCGTTAATTTTGGGTAACATTTAAAGAATAGTGTGGGGAGATGTTGTTTTTATATCGAGGTGTTTTATGTACAGTGTAATTTTACTTGCTGCCCTTGCAGGCAATTCTGAAACCCCCGCTTGGCATTTGAAAAAAGCTTATGCAGTTAATGCATATGGTGGTTATGTGTATCAGCACGGGGTATATGGCGGCGGTTATGGGGCATCTTATAACTATGGCCCATACTATGATACAGGATTTGGTTACTCTTATAGGGGAACTGGAAATGGGGTCTATTATGGGCCTTATTTGAAAAACCCAATGTATTCAACCCCTGCTAGCGTTATTCCAAGAAGCACACCGGCAGATCCGGTTGAGGAAGTGTTGCCCGTGCCCAAAGTTGAAGAAAATAGCCAATCCTCTTCTTCAAATAGAGCTAAGCTTTTTGTCGAAATCCCTGCGAATTCGAGTTTATTTATTGATGGCAAGCCATTTGCTGTCTCTGATGGGTTTGGTACTTTTGTAACCCCAGAACTTGAATCGGATAAAACTTATTCTTACTTGCTCAAAATCGAGACGGATATTAATGGAACTAAAGTTGTTGATACAAAAAAAGTGGTTCTTAAAGCAGGTGATCGCATTACCAAAAGTTTTATTGATGGAGACAAACAGGGTTCCACTGCCAAACGAAAGTAGTGAACGCAGGTTTTAGATTGAAGAGAGAATCAAGGATGGCTTTTATGCCATCCTTTTTTATTTAGGGTAGCAAAGTAATTATGTAAAGAAATAGCCCGATCATGCCAAGAAATGAAAGCATTCTTACACCCCAGCGATAGGCTTCAATACTTATAATTTTCCAGTCATCATGCCGGGTTGCACTGTAAACAAGGCTGATTACCAAAATCAAAAAAGGTAGATGCCAGTAGTATCCTGCAGAAATAATCGGGGTTATGGCGAGTTCCATCAATCAAATTCCTATATCTATTTGGCTTTTTGTTTTTCTGGGATAAACACGACCGGGCCCATAAGAGCATCATAGATGACCATGATGTTTAATACTCCAGCGATGACGGTATATACCCAACCAAGATCCCACGATCGGTCGCTTCTATTTTGTAACAAGTTAAGTTCGGTTTCTGGAGGAGTGCGTTGGTATTTACCTATATAAGGATCAAGCGGCGGATCTGATTCTTCATCATATTCGTAGTTTTGGTAAATGGCGGGCCATGCCGATATGCCTATCCAGAACTGCCCTGCGTATTGCATTCGGTAGGCAATACAATTTGGGATTTTAAGATTAAAAGGTAGAGAGATGGCGGGAAGATTTTTTGCCCTTGGGAGGTAAACATTGCTCCATTGGCCGAGCATCATTCCGTAATAAAACAAACCATTGACGCAGAAAAAGAAAAGCAGGCCTTTGCCAATACGGCCTTGAAGAATCTGGCCCAACCCTGGAATAAGATAGCTTAATATAGCACCGGGTATTCCGTAGATGCTGTAGTTTACAGGTGCAATTTTCGATTCGGGCAAATTTTCGTCGGTAAGATTCATTTCGAAGGTAGTTCCTGTCCAGCGAATTCTATTGCTAACTTACAACAGGATACACAAATTTATTTCATAGGCCAACCGAAAGAACTGCTTAAATATAAAGCTGCTGCACAAACAAATAAGATGATGCCCAAGAATCCCACCGCATCAAGCAGCACTGTTTTTAATTTAGAACGTTTTTTTCTTTCAGTCGGTTCGCTTTTTGAACTGTAATTCAAGGGAGTTGAACCCTTGTTGGTGCCGAAATCTAGTTTCGATTCCAAAGGGATTGTTTTTGGGATTTCAATCGGTTTTTCGATCGGCTGTACAAACGATGGTTTTATTTCTTTTTGTTGTTTTTCGAGTTCTTCTTGGCGTAATTTTTCCCATGATTGGGCTAGAGGCGCCCAAGTTAAAGCCGATGGCTTCCAGCCTGATACTGGCTCGGAAGGTGCCTGAGGTTCGGCTTGCACTTCTTCGATTTTAGGAGATGATTCAGGGGCGCTTTGGGGGTATCTGTTAAGTATTGATTGCGGGGCAGCAGGCTTGTATTCTTCTTTGGGTGATTGGGCGATTACAGGTGCTGTTGCGGCTGGAATAGTGCTGGGTTCAATCGGTTTTGGTGCCCAAGGCGCTTCGCCAGGCGAAAATATTCCCATCGATGAAAAGTCTGGCTCAGCTTTTTGGGGAGCTTCACGAGGTATGTTGGCCTCAGGAAGGTTGAGCATTTTTTGCACCAATGCATCGAGGTCATCGAGCTGTTTTCTGGTAAGGTGCAAGTTGCTTGTAGGATTATGGGTGTTGGACACGAAAACCTCGGTTAACATATGAGCTTTAAGAAACGGCCTTAAATGCACATCAGTTGGCTTAATATTGGCACAGGAAATAGCAACAATGTCGGAACGATTCTACACCAGTTTGGAAATAACCTTGGGAACTATGGAGTTGCGGGGTCCCGAGGCTCACCATCTTGCCGTTGTTTCCAGGATTGCCCCAGGCAGCATGATTGCCCTATTCTCCGGTGATGGCAGAGAGTTTTCGGCAGAGGTTCTCGAAGCCAAAAAAAATCGTGTGCTCTTGGATGTTAAATCGGTTGCTGAAGTTTGCCGCGAACCCAAGGTAAAACTCACCATTTTTGCATCCATTCCGAAGGCACAGCGATGCGATTTTCTTATCGAAAAACTTACTGAGATTGGCGTTTTTCGTTTTGTTCCACTTGATTGTGAATATTCGGTAGTAAGGGTTAAGCAGATTAATACCGATAAATTGCGTCGCAGTGTTATCGAGGCAAGTAAACAATGCCTTCGAAATCGGTTCATGGAAATTTCTGAGCCAATCACCTTTGCGGAATCTGTACAAAACATTGATGAATCCGAATTGAATCTGTTTGCAAATGTTGAGGATAATCCTTTAGGTAAAATTGTTCGTGGCGCATTAGATAAAGTTAATATCTGGATTGGCCCAGAGGGTGGGTTTTCTCCAGCCGAGGTAAAGTTGGCTTTAGAGAAAGGGCTTAAAATTATCTGTGTCGGAAAAACTATCTTAAGAGTGGAAACCGCTGCAGTTGTATTGGCAGGGCTCGCTATTCATAGTAGTTAGGGTTAATAGTTGCTAGCTTTTTCGCAATAATCAACTAAGGTGGCAACTTCGGTTCGCATATCTTTACGGTGTACAATTCGATCAACAAACCCATGTTGCATTAAAAATTCGCTGGTTTGGAAGCCTTCTGGTAGTTCTAGCCGAACGGTGTTCCAAATTGTGCGCTTACCTGCAAATCCAATCAGTGCGCCTGGTTCTGCAATAATAATATCGCCTTGAAATGCAAAGCTAGCAGCAACGCCGCCCATCGTGGGGTTGGTTAGGACGCTGATATACAAGCAACCTGCTTGGTGATGCCTGCCAAGGGCTGCAGAAACTTTGGCCATTTGCATCAAGGAAAGAATGCCTTCCTGCATGCGTGCTCCACCACCAGAACCGCTTACGAAGATAAGTGGGAGTTTTAAACGGGTTGCTTCTTCAGCTGCCCTGCAAAGCTTTTCGCCTACCACAGATCCCATCGAACCCGCCATGAATGCGAAGTCGGTAATTCCAACTACGACTGGCCTGCCGCGAATAAATCCCCTGCCTACCGCCGCTGCATCTAAAAGCGAGGTTTTTGCCTGTTCCGATAAAATTCTTTCTTTGTAAGGGATGCGATCCTTAAATCCTAGTGGGTCGCATGGGCGCAGATCTCGGAACCATTCTTCGAAGCTATCTTCGTCTAATAGTTGATCGATTCGTTCTTTGGTCGGCATGTAGAAGTGGTAATCGCATTCGGGGCAGATATTGAATTTGTTTTCCGCTTCTTTGCGAAAAATGCTGGCTTTGCAACCTGGGCAGCGAAGCCAAAGCCCTTCGGGAACGCCTCTTTTAGGTCTGCCTGACAATGCGCTTGGCTGGTTTACATCACCCGGATTCATAGCTTGCGATTCCTGCAACCTTGGTTATTCCTTTTGCGATTACTGATTAGTCTTAATCATAGTCAATTTAGCTCTTTCAGCAAAGATGTATCGCAATCTGGGAGATCCTAGAGCAATATCAAGGCAAAATCGAATGAAAAGTTAAAATATAGGTCGCTATCCTTATGTTTAAGCTTCTTTTTTCAAATATTATGGGTTAATTAACAAATTCTGCAGATATTGCTCTTCACAAGGCAAACAAATATCACTAATGTGATAATGATTATGATATTTAGTTGTTTGGGGCTTGTTTATTTCAATGAAAAGGTTCAATTTCGAATTCTTGTTTTCGGGTACGAATGCTGCTTTTTTTGGCGGTTTTGTTGCCTTTTCTCTCTTATTCTTAGCGATTCAGCCCATCCAGAAACGCGCTGTTTCTACAACTCTCGAACTGCTTCATGTTTCTTTCGATCCCACTCGTGAAGTTATTCATGAAATTAACGAGGCCTTTGCTTTAGATTGGCAAAAATTTAAAGGCGGGAAGGTTCAGATTTTTCAGTCGCATGGGGGGTCTGGCAGTCAGGCGCGCTCCATTGCCGATGGTTTGCCTGCAGATGTCGCTTCTTTTGCGCTTTTTACCGATATGGAAGCCATTGCTAAGAAAAATCTTCTTCACTCCGGTTGGGAAAAAACCAAAGGCGTTATTTCTCCTCCTTGGGGCACTGCGATTGTTTTTCTCGTTCGTAAAGGTAATCCCAAAAAGATCATGGATTGGAATGATTTGGCTCAGCCAGGCATGGGCATTATTACCCCTAATCCAAAGATATCCGGCAATGGCAGATTGGTTTTCCTTAGCGCTTGGGGTTATATGTTGGAAAAGGGGCACTCAGTTTCTGAGGCTCGCGAATTCCTTAAAAAAATCTACAAAAATGTTCCCGTGATGGATGGCTCTGCTAGGGCTTCTCAAGTTACCTTTTTTCAAAAGAAAATCGGCGATGTTCAGCTTTCATTTGAAAGCGAAGCGCTCATGGCGGTCCAGGAATCCGAGGGCCTGCTCGAAATTGTCTACCCCTCCACTAGCATCAAGGTAGATCCTCCCATTGCAGTTGTAGATGCTAATGTAGATTCCAAGGGCACCCGAGATCTTGCTGAAATCTATCTTAACTTTTACTACGGTACAGAAGCCCAGCGTATCATTGCGAAAAATGGCTATCGGCCTTCCGATCCTTCGATTGCCAAAGAATTTGAATCTAAGTTTCCGCCCATGAAACTTTTTGAACTTAGTGTGGTTGGAAATTCGTGGGCTGAAGTGCAGTCGGTTTTTTTTGCTGAGGATGGTATATTCGACCAGGTGTTTAAGGCCATCCGCAATGAAGGCAAACGCTAGTATTGCCTGCCATTTATTTTAGAGAAGAGTTTGGTGGCTTTTATGAAACCCAGCAAAGGTAGTCCACTTCCGGGCCTTAGTTTAAGCCTTGGTTACTCCGTTACCTACCTAAGCTTGCTCGTACTTATTCCGCTTTCAGCCTGTTTCATCAAAGCAGCATCTCTCTCCCCTGCCGAGTTTTGGAATATAGTTTGGAGTGAAAGAACACGTGCCGCTTATTCCCTTACCTTCACCACTGCCTTTCTTGCTGCACTCATCAATGCTGTTATTGGGTTTCTCGTTGCTTGGGTTCTTGTTCGTTATGAATTTCCCTTTAAGCGATTTGTAGATGCCATGATCGATCTTCCCCTGGCGCTTCCCACTGCAGTCGCAGGCTTGGTGTACTCGAGCCTTTATGTGGAAAGTGGTTGGCTAGGTCAGTATCTTGTGCCTCTTGGAATCAATGCGGCCTATACAAAATTCGCTATTGTTTGGGTTCTTGTTTTTACTGGATTTCCGTTTGTGGTTCGTACCGTGCAACCCGTGTTGGAAGAGATCGAGCCCGAAGTCGAAGAAGCCGCATCCATTTTGGGTGCCAGTCGCCTTCAGATTTTTCTGCGCATTTTGTTGCCCACGGTTTTTCCTGCGATACTCTCCGGGTTTGCCCAAGCGTTTGCAAGAGGATTGGGCGAGTATGGTTCGGTTATATTTGTTTCCAGTAATATCCCCTACAAAACAGAACTTGCGCCTGTTCTTATTGTAACCAGGCTCGAGGAAATGGCTTTCCCAGAAGCCACCGCCATTGCTACTATCTTGTTGATTGCCTCGTTTCTTCTTCTCGCTTTCATCAACACAATTGAAATCTGGAGCAAGCGCCTTGGCAAATAATCCGACCAACATTGTTCCACTGAAAAAGAAAAGGCCCGAAGATCCTCTTTGGCTTCGATACCTGCTTACCATTCTTGCTTTGGGTGTCGTGACCCTTATCATCGGCATACCTGTATTTCATGTGTTTTTCAGAGCATTTGAAAAAGGGCCCATGGTCTATCTCGATAACCTTTTTGGTAATCCAAATACCAGGCACTCCATTCTCCTCACGCTTTCTATTGCACCAAGGGTTGTTTTTCTAAGCGTTATTTTTGGCGTTGCTGCTGCTTGGGCCATTGCCCGTTTTCGCTTCCCCGGTAGAACCATTCTTCTCACTCTTATGGATTTGCCACTTGCTGTTTCGCCTGTTGTTGCTGGGCTTGTTTTTGTTCTTATGTTTGGCATGCAGGGGTGGATGGGTGATTGGCTTTCAAAGAATAATATGCAAATTCTATTTGGCACCCCTGCCCTGGTGCTTGCAACTTGTTTTGTAACTCTTCCTTATGTTGTTCGTGAACTTATCCCTGTGCTTGAAGCTTATGGCGAAGAAGAAGAACTTGCCGCGGTGAGTTTGGGTGCGAACGGTTGGCAGATGTTCTGGCGCATTACCGTTCCCAACATTCGCCTTGCGCTTGTTTATGGAATCATTCTTTGCAATGCCCGTGCCATGGGTGAGTTTGGCGCAGTTTATGTTGTTTCGGGTAGGATTTCCGGCTTAAACGATACCATGCCATTGCGTGTTGAAAAGTTGTTTCAGGAATACGATATGCCTGCAGCATTTGCACTTGCTTCGGTGCTTACCTTCCTGGCGTTGATCACCCTCGGGGTTAAAACTTATCTTGAAAAGAATATAGTGCATCAGCAATCCGATGCGGGGGAAAAGTCATGAGCATTTCTGTTAAAAATGTGAGTAAAAAGTTTGGCGGCTTCAGCGCACTCGATAAAGTCAGCCTTCATATTCCAGATGGAAACCTCGTCGCATTACTTGGCCCTTCAGGTTCTGGTAAAACAACTCTTCTTCGCATCATTGCGGGCCTTGAAAACCCCGATGAAGGCTCGGTGCTTTACAGGGATGAGGAAATTACTTCAAAATCCGCCAAGGAGCGCAATGTTGGTTTTGTCTTTCAGCATTACGCCTTGTTCAGGCATCTCACTGTTTTTGATAACATCGGCTTTGGCCTGAGTGTACGGGGTGTTGCGAAAGATAAAATATCCTTGCGGGTCAAAGAATTACTGCACCTTATCCGGCTTGAAGGGCTTGAAAACAGGTACCCTTCCCAGCTTTCAGGCGGCCAAAGGCAGCGTGTTGCCCTTGCCCGCGCACTTGCCGCCCAGCCTAAAGTACTTTTGCTGGATGAACCCTTTGGTGCTCTAGATGCCAAGGTTCGTTTAGAATTGCGCGAATGGCTCCGCAGGCTTCATGACGAAATCCATGTTACCAGTGTTTTTGTAACTCACGATCAGGAAGAAGCTTTTGCAGTTGCAGATACTGTTGTGGTTATGCGCAGTGGAAAAATCGAACAAATTGGCACCCCAACCGAAGTATTTGAAAACCCAGCCAATGCCTTCGTTATGGATTTTCTCGGGCAGGTTAATGTGTTTGAAGGCATCATTGCAGATGGCTTACCGAAAATAACAGGATATAGTGCTTTGAAAGGGCCGCCCCAAAAAGATTTCTGTTCCAATACTATTTATGTAAGGCCCTACGAACTTGATATAGAAATCTCTCCTTCCGCAAGTGATTCACTCCCAGCAAAAGTATTTCACATTAATCCTGCAGGCCCAGTAGTCAGGATTCATCTTCAAAATTTGGATTCCACAGCGCGTGTATTTGTTGAAGTTAACTTTGCCAAATTCAAAGAGCTTAATGTCGCTGCAGGGCAAGTTGTTTATATTCAACCAAAACGACTCCGAATATTTGCCCCCGATTACATGATCTAACCTTTGTGCTTTTATTTTTTCTATTACATTTGCTTTTACTATCTTTTTCTTCCCCCAACTCCCAACCCTCTTAATGTTATTCCAACCATTTCTCTTTTCTTCCCCCAACTCCCAGCCCTCTTCCCTCCGGGAAAAGGGCCCTTCGCTTCGCTAGCCCGGGTTCCAGTTAGCCCGCCGCCGCCTTTGTCACCCTCGCGTATGCGGGGGTCCATTCTTATTCTTCTTTTTACTTTCCATTCATTGATATGGGGTTTGTTTAAAGACAGAGGAGTTGCGATGGGGAAGCCCCACTGCAACTCCTCCATTTGAACCTTTAGGTCTTGCACCTAAAGAGATGTTGAAAGATATTATGCCCCTCCTTGAACTTAACGGCCAGTTCGACAAGCTCACTGACCGTACCGAAGGAACCCTGGTCCCTGAGCTTGCCGAAGGGGCCTCCCCAAACAGTATATTTATACCGTCGTTCACGCATCTGGCTCCGAATTATGTGTTCTTCATTCCGTGTCTCTGCTTCTGTCTTTTCCGTGAAATTCCGTGTTAATCCGTGGCAATGCTTCTTCTTTTGTCTTTTCTTCATTCCGTGTCTCTGCTTCTGCTTATTTCAGTGTTTTTCCGTGAAATTCCGTGGCTATGCTTAATGCTTCTGCTTACTCTTCCTTCCGTGGCAAATCTTAACAATAAAACAAATTATGCTCTTTATTTAAATAATAACCTCGGTTTTATCATTAAAAACCATCATGGTTGGATTAGGTAGATTAGGAAAAACAGGGCGAAATTTTGGGCCGAAACTGTTGACACCTTGCTTTTATGCTTTAGCATTAAAGTTGTCTCAAAAAGTCTTATGGTAACTTTAGCTTAAAGACGATCTCAAGCAACTGTGCTCAAATTTTTAGTTGTTTGATAATGTTTGATTGGAATTTTAAGAATGAGTAATTTTCTTAGGCATATTTTTAAACGCCTGACAACATCAAAAAGTAAGCCAAGCCATTTTCTTTGCCCGCCCCAACTCATTTATCTTGAAACAAGAATCAACCCTGCTCCTATCACAGTGAACACTCTGCAAGATACATCTGTTTCTGACGCTTTTACTTCTTTGAGAGAAGCAATTGATCTGGCCAACAACACTGCAGGCCCTGATACCATTGTTTTTGCTTCCTCACTATTCACTAATGGGCCAGCCACGATATCTTTGACCGGCGTACTTCCCGCGATTGCAGATGCTACTTCCCCAGCAGGCACCCTCACCATCACCGGGCCTGGGGCAAATACTCTTAATATCAGTGGCAACAATGGTAATTTCAGTGTTTTTTCTGTCGCCAGTTTGGGTGATTTGACTATCTCTGGCGTAACTGTATCCGGCGCAAATAATTCTGGCTTTGGTGGGGGCTTTAATAACTTGGGTTCCCTCTTTATTTCCGCCTCGACAATCACTGGGAATTCTGCAACTGGTGGTGGTGGCATTTTTAACCAGGGTACCTCGCTCATCATTTCTGATTCAACGATCTCAGGTAATTCAACCTCGGGCTTTGGCGGTGGCATCAATAACTTTAATGGAGGCACCATCTCCGTTTCCAATTCCACCATTTCAAATAATAGTGCAACTAACGGTGGTGGTGGTATCGTTAACACCAATTCCAACTTGACCGTTTCTAACTCCACCTTGTTTGGTAATACCACTCCCGGCTTTGGTGGCGGTATTCTTAATACTACAGTTAGTTCTGGTTCATCGATTCTCAATGTGACTAATTCTACCCTTTCAGGCAACTCTGCAGGCAGTAGCAATTTTGCAGGCAGTAACGGCGGTGGTATAAGAAACGATGCAACCATTAATAATCTTTCCAATACCATCATCGCCAATAGTGTCAGGGGTGGGGATTTTGTTGGAAATGCACCAAACACAAACACCAACAACCTTGTGGAAACTCTTGGTACGGTTACCGGCACTTTTATTCCTGCTTTTACTGCGGATCCTCGCCTTGGCCCTTTGCAAGATAATGGCGGCCCCATCTTTACCATGGCGCTTGGTGCTGGTAGCGTAGCGATTGGTACAACTGCAGGTACTGGAACGGATCAGCGCGGTATCAATCGCACTACCAATGATATCGGCGCTTATTCCTTCGGTATCCAAGTTACCAGCACTGCAGATTCTGGTACAGGATCTTTGCGCACTGCCATTACCCAAGCCGGAAGCACCCCTGGTAATGATCAAATAAGTGTCAACTTGACAGGTGCCAATCCCTACACCATCACCCTTGCGACCTCACTACGCATTAATGATGCAAATACTCCTATTACTGGTGGTACTGCGGGCACTGTAACCATCGCTGGCCTTGGCGCAAGTAACCTCAATATAAGTGGTAACAACGGCAATTTTAGCGTTTTTACAGTTGCTTCTGGTGGTAATCTTTTTATCTCTGGCGTTACTGTATCTGGGGCACAAACCTCTGGCAATGGTGGAGCCTTTAATAACTCAGGCACCCTCACCGTTTCAAATTCCACCATCTCCGGCAATTCTTCATCTTTTGGTGGTGGCATTTACAACTCAGGCACCCTCACCGTTTCAAATTCCACCATTTCAGGCAATTCAGCAACCCAAAACGGCGGCGGCATTTACAATAATAGTAGTGGTGTTCTTAACATTTCCAATTCTGAAATTTCGGGCAACTCCGCATCTTATGGCGGTGGTATTTTAACCCGGGGGAACCTTACCATCTCCAATTCTAAGCTTTCTGCCAATATTGCGAACGATGGCAATGGCAAAGGAAGCGGTGGAGGCATACGAAATGAGGGCGCCCTCACTATTTTAAACTCTACCCTTTCGGGCAATACCGCATATGTTGGTGGCGGAATTTCAAACGGAAGCAGCCTTACTATTTCTAATTCCACCTTCTTTGGCAATTCTGCTACCTTTGGAGGTGGTATAGAAAACTTTGGTGGTGCTTTCTCCTTGAACAATTCCACCCTATCCGGAAATTCTGCTATACTACAAGGTGTTGGCCGAGGTGGCGCCATTTACAACAGAGGCGTTGGCACGATCTCCAATTCCACCCTCTCGGGCAATTCCGCAATTCAACCCGGCGGTGGCATATTCAACTTCACCGGTTCTACCCTCAACATTGCCAACACCATTATCGCCAATAGTACTAGCGGTGGCGATTACGCTGGCACTGCACCAACGATATCAACCAACAACCTAGTGGAAGATGGATCTATATCTGACGCTAAAACAGGCGATCCTCTCCTTGGACCCTTGCAAGATAACGGTGGGCCTACTCTCACTATGGCGCTGCTTGCTGATAGTCCTGCCATCGACAAAACTGCAGGCACTGGCACGGATCAACGTGGCATTAATCGTACCACCGCAGATATCGGTGCCTATTCCTTCGGTATTGCTGTTAACACCAATTCAGATGCATCTATTCAGGATAGCGTAATTTCTTTAAGAGAAGCTATTACTCAGGCCAATAACACCCCGGGCAATGATGGCATTAGTTTTAACTTAACTGGATCAAACACTATCACGCTGGCTTCCGCACTGCCCACCATCGCCAAAGCATCTTTTGCAGGCAGCGTAACCATCAATGGCCTTGGTGTTTCTTTGCTTACCATCAATGGTAATAGTAGTGGTTTTAATTTTTTTAATATTGCTACCGGGGGTAACTTATTTGTCTCGGGTATGACCGTGTCCGGCGCAGTTTTTACTTCGGGCAATGGTGGTGCTTTTAATAGCTTGGGTTCTCTAACAATCTCTGCCTCCACGATCACTGGTAACTCAGCGCTCAACGGCGGTGCGATTATTAATCAGGGGACTTCCCTTGTCGTTAAAAATTCCATCATATCGAACAATACAACTGCGGGTTATGGCGGTGGTATAAACAACTACAATGGAGGTACCATCTCCATTTTTAATTCCACCATTTCGGGCAATAGCGCAACCAATGGTGGCGGTGGCATCATTAATTCTAATTCCAACCTCACGATTACTGATTCAGTTTTCACGGGCAATTTAAGCGCTACAAATAATGGCGCTGGTGTTCTTAATACAAATGCTAATTCTTTTCTGACCGTTAGCGGTTCAACTTTCTCAAACAATACTGCTAGAAATGGTGGTGCCATTTTTAACAATGGTACTGCAACCATTAACAGTTCTACTATTTCGGGTAATATTAATGCGGTTAAAGGCGCAGGCATTTACAATGATAGCACCGGTGTTTTAACCATCACCGATTCTACAATCTCGAACAATGCTTCTACAGGCAATGGTGGTGGTGTTTTTAATAAGGGCTCTTCGTTAAATATTTCGAAGTCAACCATATCAGGGAATACTTCAGCAGCAAACGGTGGCGGTGTTTCTAACAATAGTGCTGGCCCTGTTACGATTTCCTATTCAATGATTTCATCCAATTCCGCTGCCAGCGGTGCTGGTATTTATAACAATAACAGTAGACTTAACATATCCAATTCCACTATCTCGGGAAACTCGGGCACAGGCTATGGTGGTGGGCTCAACAATTTCAATTGCAATGCCAACACCATCTCCGTTTCCAATTCCACCATTTCAAACAATAGCGCAACTAACGGCGGTGGTGGCATCATAAACACCAACTCCAGTCTCTCTGTTTCAAACTCGACCATTTATGGTAATACCACCTTAGGAAATGGAGGGGGGATATTAAACTTCTCAGGTTCATCGACTCTTAGTGTCACAAATTCAACACTTTCCGGCAATTCTGCAACCTCTGGGGGTGGTATACAAAACAATGCCACTATTAATAGTCTTGTGAGCACCATCATTGCTAATAGCACCAGCGGTGGTGATTTTGCTGGCAACGCACCAAGCACAAATACCAACAACCTTGTGGAAACTCTTGGTACGGTTACCGGCACTTTTATTCCTGCTTTTACTGCGGATCCTCGCCTTGGCCCCTTGCAAGATAATGGCGGCCCC
>Ga0207940_1000003_pt1 | contig 86129 bp, 71 predicted proteins | sample LakMenEpi06Jul12_FD_150676 | JGI IMG/M metagenome (GOLD analysis project Ga0207940, IMG submission 150676) | Freshwater microbial communities from Lake Mendota, WI - 06JUL2012 deep hole epilimnion (SPAdes) | ecosystem: Environmental > Aquatic > Freshwater > Lake > Epilimnion/Euphotic zone ... | reverse complement strand
ACGCCGCATGGTGTGCCGCGAACCCCGTTCCCTGCGCAAGTTCTTCAAGTCAGGCTGTTTGGTGCGCAGCAAATCCCGTTCCTTGCGCAAGCTCACAATATCAAGATTGGTTGTCATCCTCTAGTTCTTCTAGTTTTGAAGAATGGTGCGAAAGTAACCCAGTTTCTTGTGTTAACTATAGTTCTTCTTCCAGTCAAGCCGCGTGGTGCATCGCTAATCCGATTTCCTGCGCAAGTTCTTCGAGTCAAGCCGCTTGGTGTTTAGCTAATCCCATCCCTTGTGCAAGCTCTTCAAGCCAAGCCGCTTGGTGTATTGCCAATCCGGTTGCATGTTATCTGTCTAGTAGTTCTAGTTCTGCTGCCTTTTGCATCGGAAATCCCTGGGAATGCGCGCAAAATGACAGTTATATTTCTGGTTGTACTGGAGATGGGCGCGGGTGGAGTGGGTGCTGTAAAGAATTAGCCCTAACTACAACTGTAGCTAATCAAATATCATCAAAAATGATAAATGAGTTAAATAGTATTTATGGTAATAACTTAGTTTCTCGTGGAGAGCCCACTTCTTTAACATCCGCGTGCGAAGATAGACCATGTTGCGTATATGGGAAAATAACTGGTCAGGCTTATATACCCCGTACCGTTCAAATATGTACAAGTGGATGGGAAGATTATACTTATCTACAAGAAAAGTGTGTAACTGCCAGTATTACGGGTAACTCAGGTTTGACTGGAATCGTTCTTGATACCCCATTGGTTATAAATGGGTACGCAAGATATAATGTATCTAAAACACCATTTAAAATACCATCGCCTTTTTATGTAGATGAATCACCTTCATTCACGCCTAACTGCGCTGGCGGGCATGTTTGTAGTAGGGCTCGTTTTATACCAGTGGCGAAATTTGGATCTATTGAGATAAACGGAACCCCAGAAATTAATTTAGATAATGTTGGTGGAGCAACAGATTTGAAAAAAATTCCCATTGGGGCTAGTAATCAGGCAGAGAGAGAAAGTTATTTTACGATAACCTTGCCACAAAATCTAAATACAACGGAATTCTGGTCTAACGCAAACTTTTACTTGAAGTGCAATACGAGTAACAATAATTGTCATAATGGAATTACTTATGTAGTTTTAAATATAAATGGTACAAATACTACTATATTTAATTCTTGTATTGTTCCTGGCCAATTTAATCAGAAACCAATTGTTACACTCGAAACAAAATGCCAAGACATCGAGTTGACTGGACAAAGACTTGTTACCACATGTGTTCCTAGTGGGTATCTTTCACTAGAAAACGTCGTATTAGAAAGAAAATTCCTTTTACCGTGGAAAGATCCAGCCTCTGAAGGGTACAACGTCGAAATAACCGATAATTGTCCTAATTGTGGTGATAAAGCAGATTTACCTATTACGGAAACCATAGTTATGAAAGACCCCGTCTTTAGTATCACTAGAGGCGGACGACCGGATTGCGCCGCAGGTACAACGGCAAGGTACGCTGATTGGGAAGACAATGGTCCAGATTGTCTTAACAAAATTCTATACATGTATGTAGATACGTCTTATTTAAAAGTAGCTGTCTATACTACAAATAGACTAGTACCTAGAATCGGAGGCAGTGTTCTTGATAAAATTGAGATTATACATTACGACAAATCTACGAAACAGACGAGTTATAAAGCATTAAACTCTCAAAATCCTGAAGACTTAACAAGTAATCCAACCTTTGTATTCCATAATGGTCCCGTAGAGTATTGGGGTACCCCCAAAGGTAGGGTCGTAGTTAGCGTACGAGTGGCTAAGTCTGATGATGCCGGCCATTTCTTTGAACTAGATACTAATTTCAATCGCGAGGCAATAAGACGTGTTGCTGTTACTCCGGAACTTCAACAAATAATTAATGGCGGAACTGGACTCCAAGACGTTATTACTCTTGGTGGCGGGCTAGCATTCGTATTGAAACGCGTTACGCTTGAATATAAAACACAAGCAGAGGCATGGGACAAATGGGTACTCGCAGGACGGGGACAAACAGCGACGCCGCCGCCAGCGCCATCGCCGTATTGGGCGTCACCTAGCGGACCTACTATTGACGGATTCTCCGAGGCTGGGGCTCCTTTCGGTCTTAGTAGAAAACATTTAGAGGCGGCGGCGCTTTTCGGGCGAAATAGTACCGAATGGGCAAAAGTTATGTTCGCAGGTTCAGAATTTGCTGATTTACTTAAGCTGACACCCGAGTGCCGCCCACCAATAAGCCGCCCATGGGATCCAACACCTCAAACGAGTTCTTCTTCTTCAAATTTTGCAGCCTTGCCCGTCTCGCCCGGTACAATTGCAAATATTTTCATATAAAATCTAAAAACAAGTGTAATTAATAATATGCCAAACTTAAAACCATACAGACAGTACAGTGAAAATGATGTAGTAAACGGTTTATTTTCTTATTCCGGTCCTTTACCCATCAACAAAGGTACAATCGTTAAAATAACGAATAATTATAAAGATGCAGAAAATCAAATTTTTGATATTACTGAACTATCAACTCATGCAAATGGAGTCGTCGCGCCTTTATTCGGCACAATAGGTCGAGTAGCAACGGTAGTAAATTTTAACGATAACGCTCGTCCATTAGGCGTCTTATTAAAAGACGTAAGAGATATTGACGAAAACGGGGATTTATTATTATATAATCCTAGAAAAGCCGCTGAAATGGATTGCTTATTACCACATCAATCTGTACCAATATTAGTACGTGGAATTATAATGGTAAATGATTTTGATTTAACTGATCGTGGTGGCGGAGGTGGAGTTCCAAATCCTGGCGACTCGGCATATGTGGGAAACAACGGTAAGATTGCTACCGAAGGTCTTGTTAAAATTGGCCAATTTCTTAGTGCTATAGATCAGGATGGCTACGCTATAGTGAGAATTAGTTTCTAATAAAGATTTATTGAGTCAGAGTTTTTAGAATGAACTATTGCAGCATAAGGTTTTAGAAGTTTGTAATTTAACTTCTGATCTCCTTGACTAGAAATATTTAATATAAAGTCGCTGTCAATATTTAAATTTAATAAATTATAACTCGCCATAACTTTATAAAGAGCCATATCATAATTTAGCTTTAAATAATCAGCTTTAATATCATTAAAGCATTTATTAACGGTAGAAACAAAGTCATTTGATCTATTGTAAACGGCCACTCCGTTCATATGATTTTTATAAAAATTCTTCTTTTCAGGATTTTCTATGTGAGAGAAAGTTGACTTTCCATAATAAGAAGACCCGTAAATATACCATTTGTTTTTTATTTTATTTAAATCTTTATTCAAGGTCTCAATAAAACCTGTCTTTAAAGCACAATCAGTTTCAAGTAAAATAACCCTTGGGTGTTCTTCGTGCCTATAATTCATCAAAAATCTAAAACAATACGTGGTAGGATTTTCATATTTATTATCAATAATAAAAACCATTTTTTTGAATAAAGATCTAAAATCAGAAATCTTATTTATTAAATCCTGAGAACCATGGTCAAAAAAAATATAAATTGGAACGCCAGCTGAATTCAAAATTCGGTAATTTTTTTGTAAAAAATTATATAACCGATTACTTTCTAATTCTTTTCTCTGGCTTTGAATAAAAATAGCGTCGATGTTATTATTCATTTTTATAGTTCATAATAATCGTTAAAAATTTTAACAGACTCTGTCTTTAATACAGCTGGAATTGTTTTTTTAAAAAACGGTATCCCAATATCCTCTAAAAACTTAGAGATAGCCAATATTTTATTAAAATTAAAAATAGATAAGTCTTCGTAAAAAGAAAAGCTATCTGTATTTATTTTTAAAATTTTTCTACAAAATTTATCTAAAAAAAGATGGATTTTAATCTTATTCTCATTACTTAAATTCCTGTTGTCCAGCTCCTTTAAGAAGGATTTGAAAAGTGGGTGAACTTTTAAATACTGAACCTTCCGTGATTCAAATAATTTTATATCATTATGGCTTAAATCAGAGTTATAATTTAGAATATTTAAAAATTTTTCTAAAAAATTCTCGCCCATTAAGTCAAGCGCGTCAGAGTCAAGCGCGAAAATTCCGCCTTGAAAGGATTGAATGGAATTCTTTATATTATCAAATAATTCAATTGTATCCAACCATGTACAGAAATCATTGAAATCATTAAAAAATGGTCGCCGCCCTCCAGAAGAATGTAATAAGAATAAATTCTCAATAGTATTAAAAATATTAGAGTATTGAAAAATAAAAAACAAATTAAAATGTTCCGTTAAACGTTCTTTTAAAACCGATAATTCTAGACTTTTAATAGTAAAAAAAGCTGGGATAATAATCAAAGCATTCTCCTCTGATGCATCATTAATTTCTTTAATAGTTAAATCGATATAAGTATTAAATAACTCATCAACCATTTTAGATTCTTCGGCATTTTTTTTAGGATCAAGATTGAAATAACTAGAAATTAATTGCTTAGATAGAAAACTATGTCTATAGTTATGCGTTTCGCATATTGGAGCTTGCGGGTATACAAACGATTTATCGAAATTGGATTTATTATTATAAATATAAGTACCTAATCTGTGGCCATAGTTTTCGGTTATTTCTGCGAATAAATATAAATTTTTTTTATTACTCATCTTAGTTTTTATTAATTATTTTTTTTGGCTAAGTTATTTAGTGCGTTAAGTTGTTCAAGTGATGTAAAATATTCAATAATTTTTATATACCAGCTATCAATAATAGAAGCTAAATTTTTTTCTGTTAATTCTATTTTGTTTTCTACCATTAAATTAGAGACTCTTTCGTGCTCGCTAAAATTCCATAAATAGTCTGAAATATACTTCATTACTTTTGTTTTATCTTTAAATGATAATATCTCTTCTTCTATTTTTTTGAAATAGAAAGTTTTATCCTTTCTTTTATTTATTTTTTTAAAGATTTGGTGCATCACTATATATTCTTTAGTACTTTTAACATAACATCCATAGATACAATAAAATAAATTTTTAATTTTAACATTTTTATTACTGGACCCGACGGGGTTTTTAGATATAAATGTTGAAGGAATAGCGTCAAAAACGATTTGATATTTAAAATTTTTAAAACTTTCCATTATAATATTATTATTTATATAGATGTTTCTATATAAAATATTTAATTATTTTAAAATACTGTAATGTCTCCGAGCTGTTTTAATGCCCTGTTAATAGTTTTAACCTCTAATACATCTATGCCTTTAAATTTTGAGATTTCTTGCAGGGCATTTTTAAAATAAACAGCATGTTTTAAAATGAAATTTTTAAATTCACTATCTTGAAAATATAAAGAAGATATACGTTCTTCATCTAAAATTGGTAAAAAGAATTTCATGTAATCGTCATTTCTTTTTATAATGGGTAAACTCCCGTGATAGTTATTTTCTTGCTCAAAAAATTTTGTGACTTCTTTAGAAGAATGCTTTTTGAACATATCTTTTAGCTTGTCTTCTAAGCTTCCATTCTTTAATGTCGCTAGTAATTTAGTAGGATTCGTTTTTGAAGGTAGTACGTCAAACACGTCGCCGCCCTCGTTATAAACCTCTAAGGCATAATCTAATCTACGAGGAGACACTAATTTTTTAAAATCTTTTGGAAGTCCATTCCACCATTCTACGGCTGATTTAGAATGATCTTTGCCATATTTTTTATCAAAATATTCCGAATCAGGAGAATCGGGCATTTTAATTTGTATTTGAAATCTATCTTGTTGGGCAGGATCTAATTCTTCAACATCATAATCATCGGAATCTTCGTCGTTTGGATTTATCGCCGCCCAAACAACTTTTAAATTTGGAAACTTACGGCCATTTATACTTTTAAATTGAATCAATTCCATTGTGGCATTTTTTACTTTTTTATGGCTACGATTATATTCGTCAATAAATATAGCTTCGACTTTATCATCTGCCATTTGTTCTGGTAACACGAAAGATAATACATAATTATTATCTTTTTTAACTTCTTTGGGGATTCCAATAAAATCTACCCATGGATCTAGAGTAGCTCCAGAAAAATATAACCATTTTCCACAATTTTCGGTGAAAATTTCGGTAATCATGGAAGTTTTTCCGGTCCCATGCCTTCCCTCAAGTAAGACATTCTTGCCAGATTTGAAATAATTTACTAATTTTTGTTTTATTTCAGAGTATTGTTGCATCATATAATATGGTATTATTTATTCGAAATTTTGCAAGTCATAAATTTTACATCCATTGGGAATATATTCTTTAGAAGAATTCTCTGTTAAAAACCATGACCACTTTTTAATTTGATTTTGGGGTATATTAATTTTATCTCCGTAGCCATCAGTTAAAATCCACACATATGGACATTGTTTCTTATTTAAATAAATAAAATTACCAATAATTTTAAAACTAGTTCCACCACCTCCAATTATATTATTGTTTGCTAAATTAACAGGGTGAATTTTAGTGTCAAAAAAATAATATTTTACATCAAAAATTTCTGGATCTAGGCTTTTAGCTGCTTTAAAAAAGCGATCTGCTAAATTCCAGCAACTACCACTTGTATCCATAAAAAACCATGTTTCTATTTTCTCTCCGTGGCTTTTTCTAATCGATGATTCTATTTCTGAGGGTATAAAAAGACTTGAGTTTAAATTAGAAACACGTCTATTTTTATAGACCCAATGAGTATCTTCAAGTTCTATTTTTTTAATTTTTTTCTCAAACTTTTTAATCACTGATTCCCACTTTTTTTTCTTTGAAACATGGCCTAAAATATAAGATTTTCGTAAATTACCGTCAAAAGTACCACGCAATTGGGACTCTTCTTTTTTTGAATTTTTTTCGGAATCTTCAGCTATATTTTGAATAACCTCAAGCTCTTCTTGCGAAATATTATCAAACAATTCTTTCGAAATTTTATCCTCTATTTCTTTTAGACCATTATGGTCATTAAATATTTTAAAATTAGGTTGGCTTATTTTAGGCTTACTGTTTAACTTGTTTAAGTAATACTCAAAATTATGCCATAGCTCAACGTTGTCTTCTTTTTCAAAGCATGTGTCTAGCCAGCAATACTCATTTTTGGGGTCAATTTCTTTTCTATTAAAATTAAAATATTTAACAAGAGATTCGTTCACGACTATATCCATAGCTTGATTTGCTTGAATCGTAAATTTACCATTAACCCTTTTCGAATGTAAGTTAATAACGTGCCAGCACTCGTGCGCTATAATAAATTTTTTATTATGCTCTGACTGGTTTTTCCAGAAATCTGGGTTTATTAAAAATTGTATACAGTTATTATTGTTATCAAAACTAACCGCCGCAGTTTCAATTTCTGAAGAGAATACTGGTCTAGATATTTTCCAGAATTTATAAAATATGGAATGATACTCAATTAACGAGTTTAAGATTGACTTGAATTCCTCACTATCAAAGTTCATTTTTATTATGAAGGACTTTATCTATTTCTCGTTCTAATTCAGATGCTAATGAGTAAAATCCAGCATTTGCTAAAATAGACGAAGTTAAAAGAATTAAATGCTCGGATTCGGAATTCATTTCAGAATGATTAAGTTCTAAAATTATACTTAGATCGGTGCTTAAGCTTTGATCTGCGAAGCGTTTTTCTATGCACTGAGTTGCAACTTCAATGGGAGGTGTTTCTTTATCTAAAAGAATAGATTCTGTCCAGCCAGCGCTTTTTAAATTCCATTTGACGACCATAATCAAATGGTATCGTATTTTTATATAAAATCAATGTTTTATTTCTACCAAGATTTACAAGCCCAATATCTAGCTTTCCATTTAGGGCCGGGATTTTCACAGTTATGTCTAGCGCGGAAACTCTTTCTTCTTGCTGGGATGTTTTTCTTTATTTTCATATTTGGATCCCCAAATCTAACAATAACTACATTCCCACTTTCATTTTTAACATATACAGCAAACTTTTTTGGTCCTCCTGGGGTTCTAAATGGTTTATTTAATGTGACTTTTCTCCCTTGGTATTCAGAACCTTGAGCTTTTTCCCAAGCTTTTTTATCAGGGCGGTCTTTATCGCCAGGTTTCGCTGGGCGATAATTTTTGCCCTCTCTTTGTTTCTTCTTTCTTATATTTTCCCATAATCCGGGTCTTTTAGCGGAAATATCGTATTCTTCTAATTCCGATTCATCAAATAAAACCTCTGCTAAAGTTACATATTCGGGCTCTTCTGGTATATAAAGGTTATACTCATTAACCTCTTCCGCGCTAGCGTCTAATTCTTCGTCTGTATCTTCTTCTTCCATCTCACCCTCATCTTCCCCTTCTTCGTCCGTTTCCTGTGCAAACATAACATAATTGTGAACTGTAATCATGTAATCTTCCGCAAGAGCAAGCTGTTGCTGTAAGAAGGGTTCTGTTAAATTATCTTTAATTTGAGGGTTAGATTGTATTCCGGCTAAAATATTTTCAGCATGTTTCTTAATAGACGCTATTGATCCTAAAGCCATCTCCAAAAATTCGTTTTTATACTCTACAAGTTCTTCTTCTTCAATGGCTTTTATACTAATATTTTTAGAAGAATTTAATATTAAAACTTCATTATCACCATCGCCAACACACGCTACCGCGCTTGCCTTTGCTTCTTTCCATTGGGAGTAGCACACGGCAACTCTTTGCTTTTGGTCTGGAAAGTCTTTATTCATTGTTTCATTCCCGGCACAACGAGAAATGAAATCACTTTGTTTTTCACTCTTATTGGGTTTTGGCAATGGCATATATAAGATATATTACACTTATTTTAGTCTTTATCGTCAACGAAATGAATGTTAGAAAATTTTGAAAGAGACGCTTCAAATACAGATTTATTTTTAAAATAAATATTATTATATAAATACACTTCTCTTTCTAGAAATAATCCACATATAGCGAAGTGAAGCCTATTCGTATGAATAATCTTATATCTAGATGCTTTTTCAAAGTAATCATAAAAAGTATCGCAATTAAGAACTGGGTCTTCTTCTAAAGAAAGATTCTTTATGTTTAGTTTTACATTTTTTTCAATATCATCTCTAAAAAAATACCCCTTTTCTGATATTATGGGGCGTTTAATAAAGCTTTCTATCTTTGAATCGATTTCAAAACCTAGAGCTAAATCATGACAAAAAATTGCTTTTGGTTCGAAAAATGTACTATAATTGTCTCTTCTAAACATTTTGAAAAATGTACTATCATCTTTTGAGGTCCATGTTTGTGGTAAAATTACCATGTTTTTATGATTTTTATCGCATAAAATTTTAGTAAATCTTCTTAATTTCTGTGGATTATGTACGATACTTTTATAAAAGTCCCCCATATTCCCACCCCCAGACCAAAAAGTAACGTCACTCTTAACGATATTTTTTTCTCTCTGTGACGGAGTATCTGCTGGAAATGTATTTATAATAGAAATGTCAAATTTTTTCATTAATTGGATTGCTCCTTCCCAAATAAGCCAATCACCAGCATTACCAAAAGGATACGCAATATTCGCTATACATCCAGAATATTCTGAAAATAAATGACTAAAGTCATTTTTATTGTAAAGTTCCATAAATGTTATAAAATCTTAAATTTTATTTAAAAATAATTTTATTTTTTCGATGTCCGCTAAAAATGGAGTGTCCCGTTTAACTTCGAAAATAAGACTATGGTAATCCATGCCAACGGCTTTTGCTAAACTAGCATAATATGCATAAATATGAAAAGATGGAAGTAATTCAATTAATGTAGATCCTTTTTGACAGAAACAACAGTCTGCTAAATTTGAACCATGTACGCCCATAACAATTTTAGCTTCATTAAAAATCTGCGGTAAATTTTCTGTTTTATGGGGTATAATTATTTCAAATCCTTCCGAAGAAAGAAATTCGCATAATTCTTTCTCGTTATTCATATTTCTTTGCGCCTCAGATCTAGAAATATAAATTTTTCTAAAAGGTTTAATATTATCTTCTAAATTAAAGATAGGTCGTAAAAAATTAAAGCTACCTTTTCTAAACACCCTGCCTGAACCTCTGAATGTTGGTACATACAGAGAATCAAATTGGTACAAAGATTCATTCGGAATTTCTAGTAATTGATTATCTTTATACCCCAAATATTTTTTAAACACGTTAAAATGGCGAAAATTTTTATGTGGAAGAACTATATATTCAAAATCCTCAATTTTGATGGGTAGCTTATTTTTTATAATTTCTAATTTGGGTAGCTCATCCAAAAGAATATGACCATATACACTATCAAATAAAGATTTGATATACAAACATTTACCATTTAATTTTTTAATTTCTTTTGCTTTACTAAATTTTGCATAATTTTGAAGAAAAAATAGGGTTTGTCTTTGGTCTCTATTTAATCTATTACCTATCCATGAAGTTTCATTAATCGCAAATTTTTGAAAATTAAAAACCATTCCATCATTACCAGCAAACCCAAGTGGAAGATGGAGGAGACCATTGCTTGGAATATAATTTTGTTTCTCAAGATGTAGGTTATCAGATAATTCAGATTTTTCATAAGTAAAAATATCTTCTGGCTCATATTCTAGCCAATCAATATTAGAGTTAGACTTATCTATATCTATTTCGCCGAAATTTTTTTCAATTGTCTGAATCGTGCTATCTAGTTCTCCTGATTGATATACCAATCCACACATATTTTTATCTCTAACTTGAAATTTCTTATAATTTGTAGAGCTTTTGGCGTCATGACATAACATGATGGATTTAACAATATCCCGTTTAATTAAAGAATTAAAAAAATGATCAATTGGGTGAATAAAATTTTTTTTATCGTAAAAAATTTCAACAGCGATTTTAGCAAAATTTTTATTTACCAACATGGCATGAGTTTGGAGAACTTGGGCTCCATAAATTATATTTTTGAGACCACCTATAGATTCTGCCTCAGATTTGTCAAAAATCCATCTTTTATCGTCACCACTTGACCAATACCATCCGCCTAAATATAGAATGTCAAAATCGTCGGCATCTAAAGACAGGGTATCTATCTCCTTTGTGAAATTTGAATGTAGAATTATATCATCTTCAAATATTAAATGAAAAGGTTTTTCGTTATTTAAAAAATTTTCTAATATACTAATATGGGCAAAAGCGCACGATAGTTCATTATCAGTGGCTTTAGTTTTTAAGAAATTATCATTCCCACTCTTTTTATAAAGTATTTCTCTTATATTTGACTCTTTTACATCTGTAGCCGCATGTCTAGTTATATTTTTAAATCCACCCGTCTTTAACTGGATAAAAGAATTCGCATATCGAGATGGGTATTTATTTAAATTAATAATACTTGCTTCGATTTCCAATAAATTATTTGTATCTAATTTCATTATTATTTTAAGTCTCTCATTGTTTTATATATTTTGCAGTCTTGTTTCAAAATTTTTTCAGCAAAAATTGCATCATTTTTAATTTTACCTTTAACTATTACTATATCATTTTCTTCTGGAAACTTTCCCCCATTCTCTTCTTTGCATGATTCTAATAAATTATGGCGCCCATCGAATAATAAAACCGATACATTCGCGGTGTCATCATTTAAAGATATTTTAAAGTATTTATTATTATTTCTAGACTTAGAAACTCTCGTTTCTAAAACCTGACCGACTAATAAAACGGTGTCATTTTGTTCTTTTGTGCCAAAAGCATTTCGAATTGTATCAAAATTTTTATTCTTTCTCTTAAAGATATACGTCAAATTTTGACTATAACTGAACCCCAAACAATTTTTTTCATAAAAGTAATTTGTTAATTCTTCGTTTCTACTATTTAACAAATAAATTTCTTTATAAGGAGTATATTTCTTTTTAATCGTTTCAAACCTTGATTCTTTAATTTGATTTTTTTCGGCTAAATTCTTTATAATCTGTAGAATATCTTTATTCTCAGTTTCATCATGTATAGTTTTAATTTGACGCTTCTCTTTTTCTGATAAAATATTAAAAGTTTGTGCCTCTAAAACAAGTTTGGATCTTTTTGTACCTAGATCGTCTAAAGCCCCGGCTTGAATCAAAGCCGATAAAACCCCAATATTAAGCCCAGCCTGTTTTGCGGATATAAAACAATCAATTTTACTATCATATTTTCCTCTAAATTTTACCAATTTTTCCATTGCATTATCGGAGATCCCTTTGATAGCACTAAGCCCGAATCTTATGTTATTTCCTTCTATTGTAAAATTAGTATTTGATTTTAATAAATGCGGAGGAAGGAGTTTAATATCGAAAACTGGAAGTTCCTGTTCTATTAGCCGAATTTCTTCCATTGGATCTGGAAGCTTGTGAATAGAATTTAAACATGACGTAAAAAACTGTAATGGATATTTATACTTTAAATATACGGTTAAGGCTCCAAGATAAGCAACACAGAAAGAGTGCGACTTATTGAAACTATAATCTGCTGAATCAAGCATTACTTTCCAGATAGCCTCTGCAACTTGATCTCCAAAATTATTTTGATTACAAACCTCGAAAACCTTGTCTTTCCATTTAGGCATTTCATCTTTTTTCTTTTTACCAATAATACGTCGAATATATTCGGACTCATCGGCTGAGAAACCCACGGTAACTAGAGCTTGAATTAGTTGCTCTTGATAAAGAGGTAAATTGCGGGTTTCTGCAAAAACTGATTGTAATTTTTTATGGGGAGACTCTCCCGAGAAATTTATATAATTCCCCTCGTAAGCTAAAGCTCCCGGTCTAGCGATAGCATTTACGTCGCTAAGCTGATGAATATTAGCTGGTTTAATATTTTTACAAACCCTGTAAGCACAGTCCGCACTTATTTGATATAAGCCATAAGGAAGAAGGTCGTCTCTTTGTAATTGAGAATATATAAATTCATCCGAATCTAAATTTATATCACTTAATTTTTCGGGTATATTCTCAAATATATTTTTAATAATTTCATTGCTAATAAGCCCAAGCAGATCAAGTTTGATTCCAAACTTAGCGGCTGTATTCATTTCATATGAAATAGAAAGTTCGCCATCTTTATTTAGCTCGATAGGAACAAACTCTGTTAATGGAAAATAAGAAATAAAATAGCCGCTTGCGTGAGTTGATTTTCCTCTGATTAGACCCCTTAGTTTTAAAGCGATTTCGTATGTTTCTTTATACCTGTCAGCCCAATCTTTAAATTTTTCACTATTATTATAAGAATCCTCAATATCCTCAACGACTCCAAATATTTTAGCAATATTATCAACTAGAGCACTCGCATCCTCTTCTGAGGCTTCGTTGACAATTTTAAAAACATCTTTAATTAGAATCTTACCAGAAAATGTAGAAAAAGATGAAATTTTACATACTTTATTTGGATAGCATTCTTTTAACCAGCTAATGATTTCTTCTCTTACTCCACCTAAGTTAATGTCTACGTCTGGAGCTAGATCGCCTTGTATATAAGTAATCCCATCAATAATTTCTTTTTTAGCTCTAGTTTTAGAAATAAATCGAGTAAAAAATAATTTTTTATCAATAGGGTCTACTCCCGTAACCCCTATTAAAAAGAATATCAGGCTTCCTGCCGCGCTACCGCGCCCCCAATCAATAAAAGCGCCGAGTTCTCTAGCTTTATTTATAACCTTCCAAACCAATAAAAAATAATCAATAAATCCAAGGTCTTTAATAATAGAAAATTCTTCTTTAATTCTATCTAGATATTCTTTCTTTTTCTCTGCTGGTATTTTGTTTTTAAAATTTTTCCAACCTTCATTTATTAAATTTTGGAGGAACCTCTCATTGGATTCATCATTAGTCGCTAAATCATTGCTAGAATGATTTATATCTATATTCGGTAGTCGAACTAAATTTAGATTTGTAATTTCTATATTAGAAAATTTCGATTTAAATTCTTGTATCATATATCAATTGTTAGTAACTGTTTTTTAAAGATTTCTAAGCACTTTGTATTATCATATACAGCATCGTGTGCAAGATCTTCATTAAAATCAATGTCATAAAGACCGCATAAATGCTTAACAGAGGTTTTAACGCCCTTCTTAACGTAATGATACATCTGATATTGCCATGCAAGCCTATTTTCTGGAACAGTTTTTAATCCGAGATAAATTCCTTTTTGAATACATTGTATATCTAAAACTCTATTCAAATAAGAATAATCAGATTTTAAACCCATTAATTTTCGTAAAGTATTAATGACGTATATATCAAATCCGAATAAATTTGCGCCAACTATTAAATAGTTCTCATCAAAAAGATATTTTTCAAAAGAAGCTAATATATTTTTAGGATCTTTGGCTTTTTGTTTCCATTCGTTATAATTAAAGCGTGTAATCCGGGCCGCGTCACTCGAAATATTCAAATCCGGCCAATAAAGGTAATGATTTTCATTATGAGAATTTTTACCATCAAAAATTAGCCAAGACAATTGCCAGGGCCTGGTTAAGGCTAAAGCTAACGATTCTGTTTCAGTATCAAAAACTATATATTTTTGATTTTTCTTAAATCTTAATAGGTTATCGTTCATTGTTAAGAAATGATTCCATGCAAAATTCATCGCTGCCAAAATGATTTAAATTTGGTTTTTGAAATGTAGTTCTGTTTAAAATACATCTATATGTCATATAAGCCTTGAAATCTTTTTTTCTATTATAGTATATTGTTTTTGACTTTATAATCCTCTCCGGCTTAACTACCGAATTTAAGTGCTGATTTAAAATATTATCGAAAGGTAGTGAATTGTCTTCACTAAAATACCATGGGTCTGTAAAATCTATTTGAGGAACGCATTCTCTACCATAAAGAGAATTAAAATGCAAATATGAATCATAAAAAGGAACACCAAGCATAAGATTGTTTGACCAATTTAATCTTAACTGATCAAAATCTAACCTTGGGCTTCCGTTAAGTAAACCAGAAGTACAAGAAATATTGTGTAAGTGAATTAAATCTTTGAATGACTCATTCGCAGCAAAGATAATAAACTTGCTTTCTGTTTTTTTATAATCTTCCGTTTTGACATCTAAAGAATTACATACGTTTACTCTGTATCCAAAACGTAAATTAACTTCAGATTTTTTAGCATTTTCATATGCTTCCACTAGCCCTGAGAGGGTATTGTCTACAATAAATACTTCTGTTAAATTATTTTTTATTGCGATGTCAAAAACTGAATCTGGGCGATTTTCAATTTTGTCGAGATCTTTACTTGGAGCGTCAAGTGTCAAGATTGACGTCAAAGAGTAGTTCGACCTAAAAATTGGTATCATTCTATGATAGTAGCATCAATTTTTTATAAGTCAAAATCATTTTTTGAGGCTTTCCAGGCAGGGCAGCCTTCATAAACCCTATTCTCTACTGAGAAGTTTTCTTTTATGTCTCCATCTTTAAAAGATTCGTTAATAAAAATAGATTTAATTATTTTTTTATTTTCATCTAATAAAACTTTATATTCAATTTTATTCAAATATGGACATCTCCATCCAGATTTGGTTTGACACATCCATTTCTTTCCAAAGTCATTAGCAGCGAAATTTGCTTTTCCTTTTTTTTCGTTAAAATTCTTAAGATATTCATTAAGATATTCTAAATAATACTCGAAACCTTTAATCTCTTCTTCGGAGAACTTGGGGCATCCTCTCTCTGGATTATCCGGATATCTTAAAAATAAAAATTTAACTAAAATATCTCTAGGGGCGGACTGTTCGTACATTTTTTTTGTAGCTAAAGTATACATCATCGCCTGAACATTGCTTTCTAAGTCCTCTCCTTGAAAAACCATTTTACTCGATTTAAAATCCCTCACTATTAGTGCGCCATCTTTTTCAAAGATCCTATCTATAAACCCAGAAATTCTATAAGCCGGTTGAGTGTTAGATATATCAAATTCGACTTCAGCCCCTAGAACTTTATCTGAAGTTGTAAAATCAAATTTTAAACCAACTAAAATCATTTGATCGATGCAAGTAAGATTAGACGCTTCCGCTCCATTCTTTTTAATTGGCTTAACTATTTCATCTAAATCAAGGTTTTCTCTCTTGGCTAATTTACAAATTAATCTTCTAATTGATTTTATTTTTAGACAAGTATCGGCTTTAATAATTTTTTTTATATAACCTTTATGTCTTTGCTTATCTAAAAGTTCAAAAATTAAATGAGCTATAGTTCCTCGAATTGCGCCCGAGTTATTTTTCTGTGGTAACTTTAAATTATAATTACAATAATAAGTCCAAGAACAGGATTGTAAAGTTTTGATTCTACTAGCAGACAGTTTAATTAAATTTTCCATGTAAAATTACTTTATTTGATAGGTTGGTATTTGACACTTTTCTAAAAAATTCAGGCCAGCCGTATCACGATATACATTTTTGTAATAGACTTCTGTTATACCGGACCCATGAATAGCTTTAGCGCACGCTATACATGGAGAATGAGTAATAAACATTACAGAATTATATCCAGAATCGTGACTTTTTGCTAATTTTTGAATACAATTCATCTCCGCGTGGATAACTTCTTCTTTTGTAGTATTTTCTTCTGTTTCACATCTATTATCCCATCCGGCGGGAGTTCCATTATATCCAATTGATATTATTCTATTATCTTTTACAATTAAAGCTCCAACTTTTAAACGTTTTGCGTGAGACAGTTCTGAAAATCTAGAAGCAACGTCCATATAAGCTTTTACCCATTTTGTTTTAATTTTCATACCATTTAATATTTTCATCTATAGACTGCTCCCCGAAATCATTTTTAAAAGGGAGTCGAATTTCTAACTGATTTGGATCAAAAAAATCTTTGAATTTAGATTTAATTTTTATAGAAGCTTTTTGTCCAGCGAAATTTTTATCTTTATTTGTTGCTATAATAATTTTATTTGGGTCGAGTCTAATGATAGCTTTTAGCAATCCTTTCCCCAAATCCGTACCGAATGTAACTCCGGTATTTTTAATTCCAGACTCCCATAAAGATAACATATCTCCAATACTTTCCACAAGAATAATTTCTCTTTTTTCCGCTATTATATTATAATTAAAAATTAATGGATAAGCCCATTCATTTTTTGCCCCAATATGCTTCCATTTAATTTTGGGGTTTTCGGAGACATCTCGTCCAGAAAATCCCCTAATTTTAAACCGTGAATCAAAAATTGGAAAAACATATCTATTATACATTTTACCACTTAAACACAACCCACCTTTAAATTGCTTGAGAGTTTCTTCTGAAATTCCTCGATTTTTCCAATAAGAATGATTATCTTTTAAGGAGGATAGGTATTCATGGGGATAAAATTTTGAAGCACTCGAAAATGGATCTTGGGGTGTTGTATCATTAAACGCGAAATTAAAATATTCGCCATCCGAAGTTAGAAGTGACCTGGCTTGTTCCGTATCTTTTAAATCTAAAGTAGATTTCAAAAAGTCCTCAATAGAGAAAACTTTACCAGTAACAAAATCTTTTACAATATTTTTATTAAAATATATTGCTATAGAACTTGGGTCATTACCCCCCCTGTACTTTGCGCTACAAGTTATATATGAGCCATAATTTTTAGGGTTGCATCCTGCTTGTTTAAGCAGTTCTAAAATTCTCATAGTAAATTATTTTCTTCATTTTGCCTATCAAACAGATTTACACCTACTCCGTTTTGATGATCTATAATATCTTGTAAAGTGCCTTTCTCCTCCACATTGAAATTTTTAACATCAAAAGATATAAAGTTTTTACGATATTCAACACGATTGTTTACCATTACCCTTACTAAATCAGAATGTCCATGAGCAAATTCTCCTTGATATCTAGAGGCTAATTCGATCATTTTATGTGATCCGAATTGAGCACCGTCTTCCGCCTGTTCTTCTAAAGTTTTTCTTCTAAAAATTCCAACGTAAGCTGCAAACCATTGGAGTCTATCACTTTGAGCAATAGCGGAACTATCATCCGTTCCATTCTCAGCGCTTCTGTTTAATTGACAAGCTGTTAGAATAGGTATATTTAATCTAACCGATAATTCTTTTAATCTATCAACTTTATCTCCGATTAATTGGTATTCTTGTTTATTTTTTTCATTTTCTCCTGTTAGTTTGATATAGTCATAAACAACGATAGCCGGGTTACCCCTGCCAACTTGCCCTAAATACCACCTTTGAATAATTGATTCAATTTCTGCAATCGGCTTGCCTGATACTTGAAGATGTTTCACGCGGCCATTTGTGATAGCAAGTTCTGATCTACTGCTATTCCACTTCGCCAACAATTCTTTATTTTTTTTAAAATTTCCTGTTTCTAGATGCCACATAGGTATTCCGGTAATACTACTTGCAATTCGAAATTTAATTACTTCTGTTTGCATTTCCGTATCTAGAATAAGGGCATTCAAATTTGGGTTTATTACCGTCGCTTTTGAGGCTATATGGCTTAGAATAGTACTTTTTCCATGCTTAGGTCTACTTACCCAAGCATAGAGTTCTCCAGGACGAAGTCCTCCATAATTTTTATTAAAAGTTTTAAATGGCGTTAAATATCCAGTTTGTGTTATCGGATTTGATGCCCTGTGCTCGATAAGTTCCGCAATTCCACCCAATAAGTCTTCTGGGCTACTATCTAAGTCATAAGCTGTAATTTTATCATTGTACATCTTATCTGCCATGGTAATAATTTCATCGGCAGATTTGTCGCCACAGGATGACATCGCTTGAGAGATAGAAGTTGCCGTATCTGCAATTTCACGTCTAATGGTAATAGTTTTTAAATTTTTACATGCATCTGATAGTGACTTTTGGCTAATTTTTAAAAATGTTAGGCTCTCTATGTAATCAAAGATATCAAAATCCTGTTTAAATGAAATTCCTAGATTTTTAATTTTTTCTGCAATTATAACGGGCTCTAATGGTTCATTTTTTGTTATTTGATTCCTAATAATAGAAAAAATAGTTTTATGACCATTAGAAAAATCATTTTCTGAGATAAAGTCAGAAACTTCAAAAAAAGATTGAGGGTGTTTTATAAACCCAGCTAAAACATGCTTCTCTATATCGACGCTTCTAATCTGGTTTGACATATTTTATAAATCTAACTTTACTTTAATAGTATTGCAATAGGTTTCTTCAACTATTTTTTGGATTTCATTTAGGATACATTCTTCACTTAAGAAGGTCGGCACTTTAATTGAACTATCGGCATACTCCCTAATGATTTGATCATTTATTGATTCATCCATATTAGCGGGAGGTACCAGACTACCATCCGGTAGCATTCTCTGAATATGAATAAAACAATTTAAAGGTTTTCCTTTTAGCCATGGAACTTCATCTTTTTCATATTGAAAATAACGAATATCTGGTATAATACATATATCTACGTCGGAATTTTCTAGACTTAGATCTAAGAGGTTTGTCCAATACTGGCCATGGGTTTGTTGCCTTTTTACTTTTCCATACCAAACTAATAACTCTCTAAAAATAGACTTTTCCTCGGTATTATCTGAGAACACATTTAAATTTAATTTTTCTCGAACAAAAGACTCGCAGTCCTGTTTAAGAGGCGCCGCTAACGGACAAATCTTTATTTTTTTATTTGGAGTGGACAGTTCTAATAATTTTTTTAGATGTCTTGCGAATGAGTCTTTTCCGGCTCTAGCTACTCCGCTTATTCCAATATAGGACCTTTGCATTTTTGCATATTAACCTATTTAGGATAAATTTTCAATTTAAATTATAAAGTCAATGAGAATTTTTCTTCTAGCCATTCCTCCGAAAGAAACTCGAATTCATTCTCAAAAATTTCAATAACCTTAAATCCGTTTAATTCTAACCACTCATGCTTTTGAAAATCTCTTTTTACGCTATTTTTAAAACCTGTTCTTGTTTTATGAAAATGTTTAACGAATTTTTCGTGCTGCAATCCATGGGTTTCAACTGCAATTTTTTTTGTAAAATTAATTAAATCGCATTTCATTCTTGTTCCAAATACAGGGAACTCTTCTACTACCACATGAGTCTTCCAAAAATTAAAGAAAAATCTTTTAACTTTAAACTGAACTTTGCTTTTGCATGGATCATCCCATTTGACTAAAAATTTATTTATATTTTTATTAACTTCTCTTCCGAAGATGTTTTTAAATTTCATTAAGATCGTGCAAAACCATTTTTTTAACTAGATCATTAAATGACGACTTCGGCTTCCACTTAAGCTCGTTTCTCGCCATACTTGAATCTCCTAATAACAATTCTACTTCTGCTGGTCTATAAAATTTTGTATTAATTTTCATCAAAACTTCCCCAGTATCTTTTCTCAGAGCTTCATTTTCTGGACGATGATCGTCTCTATCAAGATTTAAACTAGACCAGTGACAAGGAATTCCAGCGGCGAGAAAAGCTTTTTCTACGAATTCTCGGATGGTATGGGTTTCATTAGAGGAAAGAACGTAATCTTTAACTTCTTTTTCCTGGTTAAGCATTAACCAAACCCCCTCAACGAAATCTTCCGCATCGCTCCAATCTCTTTTCGCGTCGATATTCCCCAGTTCGAGTGGAACAATTTTTTGATTATTATTTATTTCATTCTTAATTCTAGCAATATTTTTTGTAATTTTTCTTGTGACGAATTCTTCTCCACGACGTACGCCTTCATGGTTGAATAACCACCCCTGAACAGCATAAAGACCATAAGACTCCCTGTAAACTTTTATCAACTGTCTGGAAGCAGCTTTACTTGCTCCATAAGGGCTTCTAGGTCTTAAGGGGTGATTTTCATCCTGTGGGGAATATAAAACATCTCCAAATTCTTCGCTAGATCCAGCCTGATACAAACGACAAGAAGGTTTATATAATCGGATACCTTCTAATAAATCTAGAATTGCTGTAGAATTTGCACTCCACGTTTGTCGAGCAAAATCCCAACTACTTGCAACAAAACTTTGAGCGGCAAAATTTATAAAATAATCTGGCTGTAGTTTTTCGATAAGTCTAGATATCGAATGAGCATCTGTTAAATCAAAATTAACCAAGTAGAATCTATCGGACTGAATATTTTTAATATTTTTATGATTATAAACACTTAACCTTCTTACTCCGCCAAATATAACATAATCTTGAGTATTTTTTAGTAGATATTCTACCATAAGACTCCCATCTTGTCCTGTTACTCCTGTAACTACAATACATTTCCTCCCATTTAATGCTATTTTAGCATCTTCAATATTTAAGATATTCGCTGTATCAATTTTTTTGCTCATGTACAAAGTATTTATATTTTTTTCCATTATATGGAATATATAATAATATTTTTAATTTAAAGTCAAACTAATTTTATATTTGAACCCAGTTTTCTGGCCGAATGTCTTTATCATCAGAATTATTACTACCAAACCATTCTTTAGGACAAATAATTCGTTTGTTTAGATTTCTATTTAACCACGCGCCCCACCAGCTAAATGAGCTATTTGCAATAATATTATCTTTACAGTTAGACATTTGAGCTAAATCTTCTATATTAGAATTTCCGTCTATAAAAATTGAGTTGCTATGTGTTATATTTTTTTTGCACCACTCTATATCATCTGAAAATATGAATACATTTCCGCTGGGATTTAATATTTCTAAAGCTTTTTCGTAATAATTTACTGGCAAAATTGGGTGTATATCTCTTAAATTTAAGTAGTCGCCTCTTCTTATATGGAGAGAGCAGGAGTTCTTAAAATCACAATCCTTAAATGCTGGTAATTGAATAGACGCCAGGATGTCTTCCCTATGATTTTTAAAAAATTTTTCGCTTTGCCAATAACCGTTTAAAAAATAAATTTCATTTTTATCGAAAACAATATCAGTATATGAAAAATTATCGTTTATAATTGTAATATTTTTATTTTTTAATTTTTCAACCACTTCCTGTGTAAGAAAATTAATAGGAGTATTAATAATTTTATTTAATTCTAAATTTCTTTTATCAACAACTACTCCAATATTTTCAGAACTATAATAGAAAGATACGTCAAAGTAAACTTCATGTTCTTTAGATAGTGAGTATCCATAAGCCCATTGAAATAATTGATTACCCAGACCCCCCTGTACTTTAACTATAATCATATAGTCTTTATTAAAAAGTTTTTATTTTCTAACAGGAGATCTCCACCGAAATCATATAATATACTCCATTCATTTCCTAAACTTTCTAATATTTGATTTTTACTTGCTTGATTTTCATAGAGTTCTTCATTACTATATTCTGTATAGATATAATGTATTTTATCTTTAAAATCTTCGATTCCCTTTATTATATTCAATTCAGCGCCTTGTACGTCCATCCAGACAAAATCTATATTTTTTATATTGTTTTCTAAGCAATATGTCTTAAATTTTTTTGTTTTTACTTCTATGGTTTTGTTGAATTTAAGCCATGGTATTTCTTTAATAAGATTTTTTGGCGTCTTTAAAGATGATGACGCCGACCAATCATTTTTATTTATAAAATCATTATCAGTTGGGCCATAAATAGAGTCATAAACATTACCACTAGATAAGTAAAATTTAGAAATACCATCTGTATCAGAAAGGGCATACTCATTTAATTTAATAGGCAAATTTAAATTTTTAAATATTTTGATATTTCTAGGGTCTGGCTCGAAACAGTGCAAGTTTTTAGTTAGTTTTATAAATTCTTTAGTATCAAATCCAAAATGAGACCCTATCTCAAAAAAAATACTATTTTCGTTTATATTTTGTTTAATGAAATTATAGATGTTCATTTGTTACTTGCTTGGTTTTTATGTATTCTATAATATAATAATAAATCTTTATGTATTCCGAATTTATACCCTCTTCTTATTGACCTTACCCATAAATCTAAATCTTCTTTCGGTGTCTTATTAATATCATATCTGTTTTCTTTATCTTCCCAAAATCTTTTATTATAACAAACCGATGGGTGCGCTATAACATTATGCCCCGCCTCCAAATTTTCTTTTATATATGGAGTTACTATATTTTTATATAAAGTTATAACATCTTCTTCTTCGGGTCTATTTTGCTCTTCTATATAACAAAAATCACTACTAACTATATCAAGATCATTTTCTTTTATCATTTTAGTTTGTAATAAAATTCTATCAGGAGAGTAATAATCGTCCAAGTTTGTATTAAAAACATAATCGCAACCATCATTAAACGCATTATCTAATAATATGTTCATGGCTTCAGCGTAATTTGATAGCTTCTGCGACCAAAAATTTACTTTATTTTTATTAGTATTTGATACTAATGACGTATGATCATCTCCATAATTTAACTCATAAAATATAAAATCATTCTCTGTTTGATTTAACATCGATTCTAATGATTTGTTTACCCACCTATCACTATAAATTTTTTTTATATTACTATGATATATTATAACCCCTCTTTTCATATTTTAAGTATGTAGATAGCAATTGATACCCTTATCTTTAAATATTGAAATATAAAGATCTTTTTCTTTACATTTGTCTAAAAAATCGGGTCGGTCGATCCAAAATCTTTCGTGCCACTCAATATAAATTGAATTAATGTGTTTGGCGTACTTGGATTGTATTATTTTTGGTAAAACAATAAACTCTGAACCTTCTATATCGCACTTGATGTAAATTTTTGCGTCAAGATCTTTTTTGCAGATTGAGCTTAAAATATCATCTACATCTATGGATTCTACTTCATATTCAATAGAATCAAAAATAAATCCATTCCCAGAATCAAATTCGGGATTAAAATAAAGCGCATTTGCTCCAGTTTTATATCCTTGTATATAATTGTTTTTACCTGCATCTGACCACGCCCCCTTGTGACAATTAAATTTAATATATCCATTCTTATCTAAGATGGCTTTGTTAAAAAATTCGAATGAGTTATATTTTTCAGAAATTTGGCTAAGTAAAGTTTTAATTTCTTCTATGAGAAGAATGTTTGGCTCGTAACAAAGGACGTTCCATTCTTTATTTATTTCAAGTTTTTCTGTAAATTCCAGTAATCCTTCGAATTTATGACTTCCAAAGTCTAGAAAATAATTCATTTTAAAATTGATCTAATAACTTCGTTAAAAATTTTTGTTTTTTCGAATAATGGATCGGCGGTCCCCTTCCAATTAGAGTGCCAGTTTGTGGCAGCCCTATAATGTAAAAATTTCTTGTTTAAATGTAGCTCCATATTATAACCCTTAGTATTTAATTCGTTTTTCACCAATATATTATTAATTTCATCTGGATATTCGGCTCCGGTATTTTTCATTTCTATTTTATTTGTTTTAAAATAATAATAAGTGAATCCGCCTACATCTGTTAGTTCTCCGTCAACGACTCCGTTCGAAAAGTCGATATTCTTATCAGGTAATTTTCCCATGTTAAAAACCATAAGACCGTTCCACATATATTTAACGTGCCCTCTAACTTGTTCAAGGCCCGCAATTAAGCTGTCTTTCATATAATCTATTATATCAAATTGATCGATAAGAAACATATCAGAATCGATAAAAAGGACCATCTCTTCGGAATGATTTTTTTTAATTATATTGTCATAAGTCCATTGAACTGTATTTGCACACGCCGTAGATGGACAATGAATATTCTGATATGGCTTTTTATAATATTTACAATTGTTTTCTGCGCATATTTCTATAAAATTGGCGGATAATTCCGGATCATTAGAATCGTCAACCACATGAAATACAAAAGGGTTTAGCAAGAATTTATCAAATAATTTTTTTTGCAAAAAAATAAAATTTGGTCGATTAACTACTGTTGTAAATATATTTATAATCATTATTTTTATTCAGTGGGATTGTTTATATATGACTTAATGTAAATGTCTCCAAATTCATAAGAAAAATCTTCAATATTTGATAAATATTTTTTTATACTGTCTATATCTTGCCATTCCTTAAAAAAGAAGTGGTCATTTTCTCTATATACATAGTTATACTCGCAATTTTGATTATTTAATGCGTGTAAATAGTCTATACATTTTTCTGAATTTTTATATAACTCTGGGGTAAATTCTATAGATATATATTCTACTGGAGAACTGAGCCCCTTTAGTACATTATATTCAAATCCTTCTACATCAATTTTTATATATTTAGGTACACCAAATTCACAAATTGAATCGTCTAGGGTACGCGTTGCTACTTGAATTTTATTATTCCATTTAGTCCCAATAAATCTTTCTTTTTCAGCCTCTATTATAAAATCTTCAGACATACTTGATAATACGTGCTGGTCAGAAGTATAAAAATCTGCGAATCCTACCGTATCAGATAATGCCGCGTTAACACCTTTAAAAGAACCATTGGTTCTATTTACCGCGAATCTTTGCATCGCATGATCATAACAATCTTTTTGTGGCTCGAAACCGATTACGGAAGCTCCCAAATATAAAAAATATGCAGATTTATTACCTAGGTTTAGCCCAACATCAAAAACTAGCGTGTCTTTTAGTTCAAAACCATAATCCATATGGCCATTGTTAATAAGAGAGTCCTTACGTTCTATATTTTTCATGTTCTTTTACTAATGCTGCAATTCTTGTTCGAGTAGTAATTTGATTAGAAGGTGTGCAATAATCCGCATTTAATATTGTAGTAGGCGGATTGTCAATAAAATACCTATTCATATGCGATTCGTCATGCCATATAGCAATGATATTTTTTTTAAAATCTTCTCTAATTTTAAAAGAAATAATGTCGCACATTTTTAAATATTCTTCTGTCGTTCCCCCATTAAATCCACCCGCAAAATATTCCATGTGCTCATGCTCATAAACGCACGCTAAAGACAAGGGATTAGTTTCTGGAGTTCCTCTAGACCCACGAAATGCAGGGTGCTGAGTAGCGACTCTATTACTAAGAATGTCTTCTCCTATATTTGAACAAAATAACATATCAGCATCAGAATAAAACAAATAATCCATATCTTTAAATATATCAGAATTTTTAAAGAAAATTTCGTACCGACCTAGGGTCATCCATGGCCAGTCTTTATGCTCAGTATAAGTTTTTATAATATTTCTACTGCTAGATACCTCTAGCTCTTTGTCACTAAATATAAAATACGTAACATCTCCTGGATTAAAATATTTATCAGCGCTAGTGATCAGCGGTTGTAGAAAATCTATATATTTATTTGTTGCTATGATTAGCAATCCTATTTTTTTCCTCATTTATATATTTTATAATATCTATACGTGGAGACCATTTCAAATCTTTCTTTATTTTATCAATATTTGACTCACTGTACAGTATATCATTAGATCTGTAGTCTTTATATAGAATATTCTGACTAATTTGTTTTGCGATATAATCTATTGTATAAGATTTTCCAGTTCCAACGTTATAAGTTAAATTGCCACTAGATGTAAATTCTGCACATTTAATGTTACAATCGACTACATCTTCTACATGAATAAAATCTCTTGTCTGCTGCCCACCATTAACTAATAGTGGCTCATTTTTTTTATATAAATCAAAGAATTTGTTTAAAACGGAAGAGTATTCGCTTATGTTGCTATTTTTTCCAAATACATTAAAATATCTTAATATAATAGTATTAAGCCCATAAAGATCAGAATATATTCTACATAAGCTTTCTCCCAAGATTTTACTCGCGCCATATGTAGTTGTATTCCCAGATATTTCTGAATTTTCGGATACAGGCTTTTTCGAGCATTTATATACCGCAGATGTTGATGAGAAAATTAACTTTTTAATATTATTTATTCTAGAAGCTTCTAATACATTCGTATTAATAATAGAATTATTTAAACAGCTTTCTCTTGGATTGCGAAGGCAATAATCTATAGAGACATCGCTAGCCAAATGAAAAACAACGTCTATTCCATTAAAAATAGGAGTGATTTTATCGTAATTTTTTAAATCGATAAAAAAATATTCAGCATCTTTAAACGTCGTGCAATTATTAAAATTTGAACTTTTATTATCAATTACTCTTACATCATAACCACCATCTATTAGCTTTTCAACAAGATTGCTACCTATATATCCCAACCCACCAGTCACCAAACATTTCATAATAAACTTTCAAACAAATTCATATATGTTTTATCATATATTGAAAAATTAGAATTTTCTAGTTTTCCGCCAAGTGAATTTTCATAGTTATCTAAAGTCAAATTGGCATATACACTTCCACTTTTGGCTAAGCTCCTCAAAATATCTGCCCCTTCTATAAGAGAAGAAGACAATAATTTTGAAGCAAAATCAATTAAAAATACTTCTGGAAAGTTTAAATTTAAAGTCCATTCCGGAGTTTTCATAAAATTTCTTCTAAAGATTATTCTTCCTAAGCTAGAATATGATTTATCATTATGATAGACTAGCACTTTTGGATAGTGAGTTATTTTAAATCCTGCTTCTCTGCATCTAAGAGAAAAGTCTGTATCTTCATTATGTTTTCCATCTGCATAATCTTTTCTAGACTTCATTTCATAAATTAAAATATCTTCGTTCCATTTTACTTGATTCCATCTATTTTTTTTAATAAGCCATGATTGACCACCAGACATATAGATATAGTCATCTTGTTCTGTATAGTTTAAATTAATATGCCCTTTAATTGGGCTCATATAGCAGGAATTGTCCCAAAATCTTGTTCCGTCTGGATTTTTAATACAGGTGGTCAATATATCAAAACTCGGGGCCGTCAATAAATTTTGATACCAATCTAATGAAAATAGCATATCGTCATCAGAGATAACAAGATTTTCATATTTTGCTTGCCCACAAGCATTATTTCTTAAACCACCAAGAGAGCCTCGCTCTGCATTATATTTATCTTCGATTAAAACTAGTCTAGAATTATTAGGATATTCTAGCCCATCAATATTACCACAAATAATAATCTCATAATTTTGAATATTTAAATTCAAAATACTTTTAACTTGAAGTTCAAGTTCTGTCTTCTTTTTTCCATTCGTTATAATGATGAAAGAAATATCCATTACTTAACAAGAGCATTTTTAAATTTATTAAATAAGAAAGTGCAAATTGCTCGATTCTCTTCGAGAAAAGTTCTCAACTGTTCTAATCCTTGAATTTTTTCTGGAAAAGTTTGTGAAGTTTCTTTTAAGATTTCTGCTACAAAGTCTTTATCAAAAGATAACCATGCTCCAGCTTTTTTGGCCATACCCCATTTTAAAAGCATATCAGATATTTCATACTCTAGCCATACGCTCTTACCATCGGATCTTCCATGTTTTATAGGATATAAAATCTCTAGACCATCTTTTTCATTTGTTGTTTTTCGTAAAACCAACTTTGCCCAGTGCCCTATAATCTTATTATTTTCAATGATTTGATCACTTTTGTATCTGGGTTGAAATTCAAAAATCCAGTCAGCATAATGCTGTAAAGCATTCCCGCCAGAACTGTTTGTTAATTTTGGATCAGTTTTTGCGTATGGATTAATTTGGACATTTGATCTAACTTGAGAAATAAGACCGCAAATATGTCCAAATGTTGACAGTGGTAACATTATTCTACGTAAAAAATTCGAAGTCAAAACCGCTCCCGCCGCAACTTTTGCACTATCATCAAAGCCCTTGCTTAGGTCATTTTTTGAAATTAATGCGTCCATGCTATCAATTAAAAAGTAGTACCGGATATTTTCAGGATTATTTTGAATTAATTCTAAAATTAATGTTGCTATAGTTTCATATACATTAGATTTTAGAACAAAACAGCTTCCCGCTTCCCATTCGGCGGGATTTTCGACAAAATTAACTCCTGAAATATTTTTTACATTAGAGCTTAGTCTACCCTCTGCTTTAACTAGAAAACCTTTTGAGTTCGGAACTGTCTTCAAAAAATTATTCATTATCAATAGCGCAGAACTAGTTTTACCTCCGCCACTTACCCCCGTAAATCTTAAAATAGCGGGAATTTCAATTGAGCCTCCTACTTCAGAATCTAAGAGTAAAGATCCCGTAGAGACATTAAAAATGCTACAATCTTCAAAATTGTAATGAGCGTCTTTATTATCCTTTAAAAAGGATGATAAAATGCTTTTACTGTTATTAGTATTTTCTTTTTCTTTTACCATAAATTAAGATAATTTTTTAAATTCTTTTTCTTTTTTAACTGTATTTGAGGATCGTAGTCTATTTTTTCGTTAAAAACAATTTTATTTTCATTTAATGAAAATACTTCTGCTACGGGCATTTTGAACTCGAATTTTTTATATTCTTTGTTTAGGAACTTTCTTCCATCGTCTGAAAGCAGCCAACACAGGCTGTTTAATTTAAATTTTAATTCTAACGAGTTCCAAAAAAGCTCGTTCGGAAAAATAGTAAATAACGTTTTAACTATTTTCATCTCTCTTGGCCAAGAGATGTTTTCCGTATTTTTTAAAAATTTTTTAACAAAAGATTTCTTACTTAGGCTCGTACTGTTGGCAGGTTTTACAGATTTCTTCTGTGACGTCTGTAATTTCTCTTTTGAAACACTCATAAGCGCTTACTGTATAGTTACCACCTTGACAAGAACATCTATGGATTGTTCTTTGAACTTTTTCTGGACTTCTATGCTTGCAAGTAAGAAAATTACTAGAAGGATTGATGTTTTCGATATTAGAGTTCATAATATATTTATTACATATTTTTTTAGAAAGTCAACTTTATTTTTTATTCAGATTCCGCGATCGAATTTAAAAAAAATGTTTCTATCTTATTAAGAATAGAATAATATTTTTGTTGATAAATTTCAGTAGTTTCAATCATTTCATTCTCATTACTTAATGCCGCGCTAAATAAATTTATATCAGAATTTAATTCATTATTAATCATTTCGATATCTTCTTTAATTATATTATCATTGATGAATTTCTTCCAATGTCTAAAGAATTCTTTTTGAGTGTAGAATGGGTCTATAGTATCTTCTTCCTCATTGAAAGAATGACAAATTTGATTAAATACAAACATTAAAATTGACCACTGTAAATTTTTAATAAGTTTATCTTCTAAAGTGGCATCTATTGAAGCATCTCTTATTTTTTTATTTTTATCTATAATTTTTATTGGCTTCTTTTTTTGCATTTTAATTAGCTTTCGCAGCTTTTACAGGTTAAAATTGATCTTGCCAGTTCTTGAGCGGGATTGGCACTTCTCTGATAGTAAAGAGACTTGATACCTTGTTCCCAGGCAAAAATCATGAGTTCATTCACATCTTTTGGTTTTGTATCGGGGGGAATCATTATATTTAGACTCTGCCCTTGATCAATATATTTTTGACGTTGTGCCGCTTGTATAATAATTTCTTTTTGAGAAATTTCGCCAAATGTTTTAAATACCTCTTTTTCTTCTTGCGTTAAGAATTCTAAATGTTGAACACTACCACCTTTAATAAGAATAGATTTCCAGGTGTCGTCTTCATCTTTTCCTTTTTCTTTTAAGAGTTTTTTGAGATAAGGATTTTTAAAAGTAAATTTACCTTTTGCTAAATCTTTTACAAAATAATTACTGTTCAATGGCTCTATGCTTGGTGAAACTTGCCCTAGAATAAAACTTGATGACGTGGTAGGAGCGACGGCAAGTGTTGTTGTATTTCTCCTTTTTTCTTTCGAATCTTTATAGATAGGGGCTTCTTTAAAAGAAGACGCCAGTTCTTTTGTAGCTAAGTCTGCTTTTTCTCTAATAGTTTTCCAGATTTGATTATTTAGCATTTTAGCTTCCATGGACTCAAAAGCTATCATCTTGGATTGAAGTAGCGAATGCCAGCCCAAAGCTCCTACTCCCAATGCTCTTTGATTTATTGCAAATCTTCTAGGGGCTTCCATGAATTTTATCCCCTCTGTTTTATTGATAAATTCTGTCATTACGGCATCGAGAAAATAAACTAAAGTTTCCACCGCGTCGGTTTCTTTCCACTCGTCCCATTTTTCAAAATTTAAAGAAGAAAGGTCGCAAACGAAGGATTCTTCTTGATTATTTGAAAGCATAATCTCGCTACACAGGTTTGAATTATTAATTTTATAACCTTTTTCTTTATAAATTTCTGGCGCTTGATTATTTGCATTATCTGTAAAGAAAATATATGGATAACCTGACTCAAAGCGCTTTTTAATGACAAGCCCCCACACTCTGCGAGCTTCTTTATCTCCATCAAGCATTTTTTTCATCCATTCGTCTGATACACAAACTCCAATAGAAAGATTTTGTATAGAGTGTCCTTCTCCACGAATTTTTAAAAACTCTTCAATATCTTGGTGATCAATTGGAAGATACGCGGCAAAAGACCCTCTTCTAACATTTCCTTGCGAAACTACTTCCATAAGTTTATCATAAAGCTCCATAAAATGGACAGATCCTGTTGACTCTCCACCAGACGAAATCGGAGTCCCCCTTGCTCTAAGGGCTCCAAAATAAGCGGAAGTCCCCCCTCCATGTTTTGTCATAAGAGAGACTTCTGAGACTTTTTCCATTATATCTTCCATTGTATCTCCTACATAAGAACCAAAGCATGAAATTGGAAGTCCTCTTTTTCTACCGAAATTTGCCCAAATAGGAGAACTTATTGAATAGTACCCTCTGCGCATGTATTCTTCAAATTTATCAGCAAAACATAGTATTCCTAAATACTTTTCAGCAATGTCTGCCATATCTCGAATACGTTGTTCTGGAGATTCTGCGTCTAGAAGATATCCTCTTTCTAGAAATTTTCGAGAATCTTTATTTAACCAATAAATATCTTTTGACATCCTTATATTATATATAAACGGGATTGTAAAGTATAATTAATTACAATTATGTGTGATTGTATTTTTTGATTTGCAAATCAAGCTTGCAATATAAATATCTTTTAAGGCTGTTACGGTAACACAAGACAGTACTGTAATGCAGATTGCAGTTACGAGTTTAATTGAGTTCTTCATATATACAGTGATACTGTAATTTGTAGGAAACGTCAACAAAAAAAATTCTTAAAATAGGTCGTCTTCCGTAAAAGATTGATTCTTTTTAGAGTATTCAACTGGCCTAGAATGAAAAAAGTCAGTCATGTTGTTTCCCAATAATTCTTCTTGAAACCAAATGGTTGAAGAAAGTATTTTATTATCAATCTCAAAAGCTTTCGGAAAACCAATTTGCACAAGTGATTCGTTAATTCTATTTTTAACAAATTCTTTCAAAATTATAGAGCTTAAGCCTTCTTCTTGAATGCCATTAACCATCCAATCTATTATTTTAGATTCAGACTCATAAGCTTCTTTAGCTTCACTTATAACTTTTTCAAGTAGTTCGTCATCAAAAAGATCGGGATATTCTTCTCGTATTGTGTTAATAATTTTTATACCAACTAGGGCATGTATATTTTCTTCGTTGCGAGTATATTTTACTTGCTGATCAGTATCTTTTAAAACATTTTTATGGCGAGCAAACCAGTTAATTATATAAAATTGAGAGAATAACGAAACATTTTCTACAAATAATGTAAAAAGAATAAGCGCGTATAGATATTGTTTCTTGCTATCTTTATAAAACCTGTGGGTATATTTTTTAAGATATTTCACTCTCCCCTGTATCCAATCAAGCTTTAAGTTTTCTTCAAATATTTGTTCAAGACCAAGAGTCGTAATTAATCTTTCGTAGGCATTATTATGAATTACTTCTACGTTTGCCATAACATATCCTAGATCTGATAACGCTGGATGAGGTAAGTTTTCACCTAATTTCGCCCAAAAAGTTTTTACCGCAATTTCAATTTGACCAATAGCGGATAAGGTTCTAATCACAATTTCTCTTTGCTGGTCTGTTAAAGATACTTTAAATTGTTGAATATCTGACTTAAATGAAAATTCTTTATCGGTCCAAAACCCGTTATGCATGGATTCTATAAATTTATCAGTCCAAGGGTAAAGATTGGGCTTTCTAGAGATTTGTTCGTCAAAAATTCGAATCTTTGCGGCGTTATTTTTGTCCATAGATATTTTTTACACGATAAAAAAGTTAAAAATTTTTTAAAATCAATTCTAGAAATTTAATTTGTCTGTCTCTAAATTTCTGTATTTTAGAATTTCGTACAATTTATATTCAATATCTTTTTTTTGTTTAAAAATTGAAAAAATTTGTGTACCGTGATTTAAATCGGATCTTTCTTTTGAGTCTACTCCTACATGAGAGCGGGTAGGTAACACGTTTTTAATAAAATGCTCACTAAGAATAATACCACACTTTTTATAAATAGAAACGAACGAACTCTCAAGATTTTCAATATCAAAAAATATTATTTTTTTTGTAATAGTATCTATCGTGTGTATATCGTCATTTTTTAATAAAACGCTATTTTTTTCTAAAAGGGAAGTCGCTAACCAAGAGTCTTGCATATCTTTTTTAACGTAGTCTTCAAAAGAAACGTCGCCATAAGGTTTATGTATATCTTCATGCTTCGACGCTTCACTTCTTAAATAAAAGAACCAAGATTTTTCTCTTTCCCAGGGGTCTCTAATAGACATAAAATATAAAGGGTCAATAGTTGTATAGTTACTTAAAATTATTTGCAAAAAGTTATTTCCAAAAAATCTTACTCCGTGACCGGTAACAACAATTGAATGAATTTTTAATTCTGTTTGCCATTTAAGCGCAATTGGAAGCTCATCTAATGGCATATACCAACCATACTGTGTATGACGAAAAGTATTATTTAAGTTAGATCCGTCAAAATTTTCAACAAAAAGATGAAATAAATGATTTTGAGAGAAGTCATAAATATATAAAATAGACTTTTTATTTTTATTTCCGCTTTCAAAAAAGACTGCTTCTATTTTCTCGCGGATACTCATGCCGCCACACTTCGGATAATGAAGAAAAACAGGCGTTTTTGCTTTATTTATTTTTTCCACGTTTCTTTTTCCAATCTTTTACGTAATCTTTTTTAATTGGATCATTTTTAGAACCGCCTCTTTTATCACTTAACTCTTTTGAGAGATCAAATAGATCGCCTAACGTACCGCTTTTTTTTGTTTTTTCTAAAAAAGCTTTTTTTGAATGAGGATCTATTCTAGAATCCATCATCATATTCGGTATTGTTAGAAGCCTATCCCATTTTACCCCATTTTTATCTATATAAATTTTTTCATCCGACATCTTTAGCCAGACATCAATAGTTTCTTCTGTCTTTGGATGTTGGAAAGAATAAAATGGCATTAAATATTTTCTAAAATAGAAATAATTTTATTAGTAAAATTGGAATAAGTGAATTTTTCTTTTAATTTTAACCCCTCTGTATTAATAGGTGATTTAATAAAGTTTGACTCAGCGAGTTCCATTGCAGACACAAAGCTATCTTCATTCCAATCAAAAATTGACCCCTGGTTGAATAAAGCTCCTTCTTTAAAGAATATATTATCATACGCAGGAATTTTTCCAGTTGGATTAACTAAAGTTGTATTCTCTGGAGTCATCCAGTCTTTATAAGCATGAGCGTTTAAACCAACGCAATGCTTTCCCATGGCCACCGTCTGAAATTCTGGAAGCCCCCAGCCTTCTCCTCCACTCATGGCTAACACAATGTCCGTATTATTTAAGACTTCGTTGTATTGTTCATTCTCTGGTAGATGGGGAAGAAAATTGATATTCCAATATTTTTGACCTCCAAGCCCGCTCATTATAATTTGTGATTGTGCATTAGGGTCAATAAATGGATTGAAAATAGTACAATTCAATCGATATTTTGGATTATTGCCATATTTCTTTGCCCAAGAAGACAGGACTTTTAAGTGCCGTTTTCTTTGAGGCTCTAATTTTCCGAATAGACCAAACTCAATAACATCTTTGTTTTCTTTTCGTTCTTTTTGTTTAAAATGACAAGAATCGAACGCTAAAGGCAAAAACTCTAAATTTTTTGCCCCAAACTCCTCAAATTTTGAAATTGTATAATTACTTGAAAACAAAGTTTTAAAGTTGTTTTTAGCTATATTTAGCTCTACTGGGGTAGGGGAATCTAGCTCATAAAAACTCAATAAAACCTGTTCTTTCGATAAAGATTCTAAAGAACCATTTAAATGCCAAATTTTAAATACCGGCGACGTTTTAGAATGATTATAAAGCCCCTCTCTAATAGAGGAGTCTAGCCATTGATTAAAAGCCGGATCTTGCTTTTGAGACTTGTTGTCAATTTGACCTATCGGAAATAGTGAAATTTCTCTCTTTTGATTAAAGAGTTCCCTCAATAGGGAGAATGATACTTGCCCTAAAGAGGTACTATTTAAAGGTAGATGAAATGCGAGTTTACTCATTTCAAAACGCAATATCTTCTTCTACGGGGGGAGTAGGGGACTTCTCTATTTCTGGCAGCTTTGCTTTTGTTTGCTTTGGCGCTCCTGCTTCAGAAGGAGTTGTTTCTTCTAGATATAAGCGGTAATCCGGTTGACTTGATCCTTCTGTCTTATAAGAATTCTTAAAAATTACAAATTTAACAAGTTCTCCAGAACTTGTAGTTAAGTTCCCAGAAAGAAACTTGTTGCCTTGCTTTGATGTTCTAACCCAGAGAGCCCCTGAGTCTTTTCTTTTTTGCATGTTGTCTTTTTCCATAATTATTATTATATATTAATATTTTTATCTTTTGTCAACTTTTTTTTAGCAATCTTTATAAATTTATTATGCCAATTCAGGGCTGTTTGGGCTGTAACGTTTAAAATCTTACCGATTTCGTTATAATTCAAAACCTCTCCGTCTTTGTAAAAGTATCTATAATAGATAACGTCTTTTATTTTTTTATCTTGAATCTTATTCAAGATATCTTTGACATTAAAGATAAGTTCTCCTTCTGCCTTTTTTTCTCTAGCATTCTCACTATTTATTAGAAATTCTAGAGAAGAATCATCTGTTATGATTAACCGATTATTTTTATTTTTTAAATTTAAACAAAAATATCTTATCTGATTTGCTAGCCATGTCGAAAATTTTACTTTCATTTTCGGATTAAATGACTTTATAGTTTCGAATAATATATTATACCTATTTGATGTAAATTCGTCGAAATTGGAATTATTAAATCCAATAATCTTTGAAGATATTGAGGAAAATAATTTGATATGCCTCTCAAACAACGACTGAAAAGAAGCCGAGCAGTTTTTAGTTAAAACGTTTTCGCATAGCTCTAAGTCAGTAGAGGGTTTGATTTTTTTAGTTAATTTCACTACCGAAGTGTAGACTGATTTTTATTTAAAAGCAATTTATTTTTGATTTCAAAAACGAAATAACTTAAAATAATTAAGTTTTACGAACGGATGTGAGTAAAAATGACTGAACGCAGTGAGGTCATCAATCGAACAATATTACCTATATGAATTATTTTTTTAAAGACATGTCAAGTATTTTTTTTATAATAACCATTTTAAATTTTGCACTACTTGTTCATTTATGGTTTAATACAGATTTTTTCGCTTACTACGTAAAACTATTTAAGAAATTAATTCCAATTAAATTTTTTAATTTCCTACTAATAGAAGAATACTTTTCTCATGATCATTCGAAGATTTCTTTTCAAAGTTACATTGATTTTTTTGCTTACAAAAAATCGTCTTCAAAAGATTTCTTGTTTTTATTTCTTTTAAAAATTTTATCATGCAAAATGTGCCTCACTGTATGGTTATCTATTATAATATCTATTGTATTTAATAATATATATTTACTAGGTTTAATTTATCTCTTATTAAGAATTGTGGATTTTATTTTAGAAAAAATTACATTTAAATCTAATACTAAATAAGAACGATATGAAAAGGCTAGAATTTTATAAACCACAAAAAAGTGGAAACGGGGCGTGTTGTACATTTCAATATACAATTGATCAAGAAGACGTAAAAAAAACAGGATTTTACGTAAATATTATAAAACAATCCTCATGGGATGAGTCTTCAAGAACGGGGTCTTTTAAAACTAACGTCAACAATCCAGAAAAACATAAAAAAATAAAATTGAATGAAAATGAAATTGCGTCTATAATCAACGTAATTGAATTAAACGGAACTCAAAAGTTTTCAACAGTGCATGTTAATGGTCAAAATAAAACACCTTTCTTTTTTGAACCTTTTTTAAGAGAAAATGTATTTGTTGGATATTTATTAAAAATATCGAACTTGAGCATTGCTTTTACATTGCCGGAATCTGTTAATATCAGAGAGTATTGCAAAGCCTCTTTGAGGGAAATTTATTCTTCATCAAAGTAAAAAAATAATGAGAAAAAAAAGAATTTTATATTTGAGCGATTACGCTGGAGCGTATACTGGTTTTGGAAAACAAACTAAACTTTTATTAACTTACCTTTACAAAACTGGTAAATATGAAATTTTAAATTTAGCGCAAGGCACCAGAAAAGATGGCCCGCACCAAACCAAATTTCCATGGAAAACCCTTGGGGTAATTCCTACCGATCCGTCTTTCAATGATAAATGTTCAAAAGATCCAAATTTACCAAGAGCAGCGTCATATGGAATTCTAGAAATAAATAATGCAGTAAAAGAATTTAAGCCCGACGTCATTTTCTCTGTAAATGATACCTGGGGATCTCAGTTTATTGCAGATCAACCATTTTCTTCTAAAATTCCGTATGTGTGCTGGAATACTTTTGACTCGCTCCCACTATTGAAAGATACGGTTGAAAAAGCAGGTAAAATTAAAAACTATTGGACTTGGAGTGATTTTGCAAGAAAAGAGTTTCATCGACTGGGATTTGAACATGTAAAAAATCAATATCCATTAGTCAATACTGATAGGTTTTATAAACTACCCGCCCAAAAAATAAATGAAATAAAAATTCAAAACTCTTTACCTGTTGATAGCTTTATTATCGGCTTTGTTTTTCGGAACCAATTAAGAAAACTAATCAATACTCAGATTGAAGCTTTCTCAATTTTTAAGAGAAAAAATCCACATATTAAAAATGTGTATTTATATACACATACTCATTACTCTGAAGGTTGGAATATTCCTGATCTTTGTAAGCAATATGGAGTAAACCCAGAAGAAGTTTTATGTACTTATATTTGTACCGTAACTAGGCAATATTTTATACTTCCGTTTAGAGGGCAAAATATAGAAAATCCAATAACGAAATCAAAAACTCTAATAACATCTAACGCTGAAATTGGAGTTACAGACGAACAGTTAAATGAAATTTACAACATTTTTTCATTATATTCTCATCCAGCTACATCTGGAGCGTGCGAGTTACCATGCGTTGAAGCTGCTTTAACAGAAAAAATTATAACAACTTGCGCTTATTCATTTGGAGATGATATAATAAACCTCAACAAAGGTAGCATTCCAATGCTATTTAATTTTTACACTGAGCATGGGACACAATTTTTAAAATCACAACCTTATCCAGAAAGCATAGCCGATATCTTCTTACAAGTCTATTCAATGGACATGAATAAAAAACTTGAATTAGAAAAACTATCAAGACAATGGGGTTTAGAAAACTACTCAATAGAAACAAATGGAAAAAAAATTGAAAATTTTATTGATGATTGCTGCGATTTTTTAGATTTTGAAAACATCGATTTAACAAAATCATCGGCTAATAACCCTAATCCTAATGCTGTAGTTGAACATACTCCGGATAATAAACAATGGGTAAAAAATTTATACAAGTTCATTCTAGATAGGGAAGTTTCAGATCAGGACGAAGGGCTTTTGCACTGGCTTCAAAAAATTAGCATGAACGCCCCAAAAGAACAAATTGAGCAATATTTTAGGCAAGTCGCCTCTCAAGAGCAGGCTAAAAATAATCCTATTCAATTTGAAGAACTCTTAGATAAAAATGATAAGGGCAAAAGAGGTATTTTTGTGGTTCCAGGTTCGAAGTCAGATGTTTTATGCTCGATAAGTTTAGCGGAATCTTTTAAATCTACATATCCAAATTATAATTTATATGTAGCAGTAAAATCAGAAAATTTTGATGTTATTGAAGGAAATCCCCTTGTTCATAAAATTTTGCCATATGTTGAAGAATTCAATAACCAAAATTGGTTAGAAGGTACAAAAGAAAATCCTGGTAATTTTGAAATTTCTTTTGTATTTTTGCCTGGCGATTTATATCGATATAACAATAAAATAAAAGCTAACTTAAATCTTCAATCATGCTAACATTAGAAAATTATTCCTTAAACTCAGGTTTAAAATACTCAAAACCAATTATACATGAAGTCTTCTATCCAATTACTGCTAGCAAGTATATTATAATAGAAACAACGGATAAAAAAGAAGAAGGCATTTCAAAATCAACAATTTGGTCTCAAATTGCTATTGATTTAGACAGCGTGCTAGCTAAACAAAATTCTGATATTAAAATACTTTTATTAAGCCCCCAAGGATACGGAATAGATGAAACAAAAAACATTATTTCCTTAAATAGGAAAAGCATCACGTTTAAGCAGTTAGCATATATTATTAAAAATAGCTTACTATATTGCGGAGAAAAAGATGATTCTATCATGCTCGCTTCTATTTTCGAAAAAAAAATAGTTCAAGTTTCAAGCTTTGTCAGCAGTTCTAAACCTTTTTGGTCGGATTCTAAAGATTATATTTCAATTGATTCCGAAGATATAAATACACCAATATACCCAGAAATTATCACTAACTCTATTCTAGATAAATTAAATCTAAATAAACTTAAAAATCATAAAACAATTTATATAGGTAGCAACTATATTTCTCCAATTATTTTAGAAAGTACGCCGGATATGGTTTGCACCAATGTTGCGGTTAACATGCCATTACATATTAGATATGATTTCGTAAAATCTTTTTCAGAGGAAGATATAAGAAATACTATTTCTAACCTGCAAGGAAGAAAATGCGCAATAATTACCAATAAAAATATTCCGATTGAAAGTTTCTATCCATTAAAAGATAATATTATCTATATAGTTTACGACGTAACAGAGTCCTTGGATATAGATTTTCTTAAAAAAGCAAATTTTGTTTCTAGTAACATTAAATTAATCTTTTTAAAAAAGAGTCCTCTTGATGATCCCATAATAGAAAAAAGAAAATTTGATCTAATAGATACTCATTATATATTAGAAATAATCGATATGTCTAATAAAAAAGTGGCGGATATAGACTTTAAAAGCAACGCCTCCTACAAAAGCAAAAAAATTCTTTTATCTAAAAATAAAGTTTTTTATAGCAAAGCTGCAATGTTGTCGGGCAAACCAATTCAAAGCGCATCAGAAAATGTGTATCAAAAAATTTCAGAAATAAGCCCAAAATACCGAGACGATTTCTTAAAAGAAGAAATAGATTTCTGTTATTTATCATTGACATAATTTTCATATTATATCAATATATGAAGATATGGAACAAAACGAATTTTTCCAAAAAATATCGAAATGCGCCCGCAATGAGTATGGGTTGATGTCATCTGTTGAATATATATTAAACGATGACAATACAATTAATTGGCGATCAATGCTTAAAAAAGAGCATCTAGTCCCGAACAGAGATGCCTTTAAAGATAAATCTAATCTAAAAAATATAGACGTCTCTACACTTCCAGACAATCAATTATTAATTTTGCTCGCCGGAATTAAAGAACTAGCTCAAATCCGTGGCTTTAATAATGTTAAATATAAAGTAATACAGGCCAGTCCAGAGTATGTAGCTGTAAAATGCACTATTAACTGGATTCCTAATTTTGAAACGAATAATCAGCCAGTATCATTCTCTGCCCTTGCGGACGCACATCTAGACAATACAAAAGATTTTGCTAAAAATTTTTTAATGGCAATTGCAGAAAACAGGGCTTTTATTCGGTGTGTTCGAAATTTTCTAAAAATAAATATTGTTGGAAATGATGAAATAGGAAAAACAACTTCTTCTGTTGAGGCCCTGATAACAGAAAATGAACATCCAAATATGGATATAGCCCAACCGATTGCTCTATTGAAACAAACAATGGAAAAATATGGTATTTCTTTTGATCAAATAAAAGAAAGGGCTGTTCAGAAAAATATGGATGGGGCTATAAACTGGTCAAGTATAGAAGACATGACACCATTGGCAATGTTTACAGTTATTAGTGGGATAAAAAAACGGGCAAAATCTAAGTCACAGGTGGAGGAAAAATAGTTTTCTCAGAAAAATCCGCCTCTAACCATCCATTAACACGAAGTTTAAAATCATCTAAATTCCAATTAGCGTTTACGGTTCCGTCTATACAAACACGTTCGGAGCCAGAACTAGAGGATGAACTACGATTATAGACAGCTTTTAAAGATTGAACTTCAAAGCGAAGGCACTCAAAAGTAAGTTTTTCTTCACCAGCGTCCGTTTTTATAAATAAAGGTAGTTCTATTTTTTTTAGTTTTTTTTCTTTTTCATCTTCTAGTTCGTTATCTACTATATCATTTATATCCACGGTTGATAATAGTACGCCCCTATCAATTAATAATGAAGCCTGATCTTTTGTAGCCCCATCTACTTTATACTTTAAAGGAAACTCCTCATAAAATTTTTTACCATCTTTACTTTTCAGAGCGGCCGCCTCAAAATCTCCGGCATTCCAAACGGCCTGATTAAGATAACTACGAACTTCAGACTCAATATCTACATAAAATATATATTCTTTTGTACTTTCTATATAAAGTGGGGTAGATAGAGAGTAAATTAAAATATAGCCCGTTGCATCACTCATAGCATTACCTAAATTTGACTGATCGGTTTTAATAGTAGCCTCTCCTAAGTTTTTAGATTTAAACTCTCTATTTGATGTTAAAAAGTTTTCATTTTTTTCATCAACGGGTGGCCTGTCTTTTATTTGATAAGCAAATCTAACTAACTTACTATTTTGAAATGTGCTCCTTTCATATAAAGGAGTTAAAATGGGATCATTTATAAGAGTTGAATTTAATGGAAAGTTAATATTAGTTTTTGTTTGATCTGGACTGCTATCCCCGCCTTGGAATAATTTTTTAAATTCTTTTTCATCAAACTTCCACTCATCTTTATAAATAATTAAAGAATTTACGTGCAGCGTTTCATTCTTACCAAGAACAGAACTTGATGAACTCCCCGGATCTCCTACTGAACCGTAAAACATATTCATGCTAGTCGGCGAAATTCTATTCTTTAGGTTTGATTCATCAAAAATTTTACCAGTATCAATCTTAAGACTTCCAGTTATTTTTTTTGAGTGTTTTCTTTGGCACTCATATCCAGTTGAAACGACTCCAGCCAAACGCCCAGTATCAGGATTTGTTTTTTTATATTTTGGAGGACAACAGCACAATGCATCAGAATAGTCATTATCGGGGCGACTACAAGCCGGTACAAAACTCACTCCTTGAGCGACACTAACATTTGCTATGATGGTGTCTGATTCAGTATCTTTTACCTCCATCGATGTTACGGTACTATGAGGATCATCTATTTTAGCAGTAATTTCAACTTCTATCTCTTCATCTATTAAAGCCTTTTCTACTTGAGCTTTTGAAAGATTAAAAGGACCAGAAGACCTACTTCCACAGTCTGATGCATTATTTAAATTTATTGTTCCTAATTGGTTACCACCAGCAGAAAAAGAAAATATAGCTCTATCACAACAATGACCGCCACTTTCTTTTTTATATTCAGCAAAAAAACTTACTGGGGTTGGAATACAGCAAGTTCTTGATATTGGCCCTTTAGTGTCTCCCTGTATTGTAAAATTAAAATTATGATCGAATCCATGGCTTTTTATTAAGTTGTGAAATAAACAGCGAAACTTACCCAAATCTTGCAATTTTACAATTACATAATTTTTTAAAGCATTTTTCTTTGATGTCTCGCTTTCGTCAGGATAAACAACCTCTCTTGTTTCCTCTTTCTTTTCGAATTTAACAAATCCATTTCCAGTATTTTCTTTTGTTTTCGGTACGCAGTTAATAATAGGCCAATCTGCATATAAATATTTTGGAGTACCACCTTCAAATTCTGGTTTTAAATAGTCAAAAAGATAAAATCCATGAAAAAGATGGTTTACTATTGTTGCTGCCATAATAATCAGTTATTTTTGCCGCCACAAATTGGTACTGGGTATACAACAGGAATTCCATTAAACACCATATTTGCCATTATTAGATGGGATGAAACTAATTGATGTACGTAGGCGGTTTTAATACCATCAGAAGGAAGTCCGGCTTTTTGTTCCGTGTCAAAAATAATACCTCCAATAATAACCCTAGCTTCACTTTGTTTTAGAGTATTTTCATTTACAAATTTAATAGGAGCAAGAGAATCTTCATTTTCATCTTTAATCCACTCAATATTGGCCTTTACAGCACGATAATCATTTATAGTAACTTTTAATACTGCGTATGCGGATTTTTGATCCAAACTGGCAGTGGCAAAACTAGTCTGAACATCCAACCCAGAAATTGCTAATTTTTTGTATTTTAAAAGAGCCCCGGATTGTTCCATTCCCACATACAAAGATGAGTGATAAGATATAGCCGCTTTAATATTAACATTATCTGGTCTTTCAAAATGTATTTGAAATGGGTGTGAAGCGAAAGAAACGGTTGGGGTAAGTTTTTTTAATAACATAATATTATTATAAAATTATTCGACCCGAATATAAAAAATCACTACCCCTAATTGTATACTCTGAAATATCCGTATTTGAGTATGTGTATTTATTTCTATTTATTAAAAACTTAACTCCAGTAAAACTAGGCGTCTGCCCACTTTTAACAATACCATTTCCAGAATAGATACCTAAAGACGAAATAAAAGGTACATTAGAGCCGCTAAATTCTCCTGCTAGATCAGAGGAAAAGTCTCCAGTTATTATTGTATAATTTTTACTAAAATTATTATTCCAAACAATCCCACTACCAATTCCAACATATGGAGATATATTATTATTATAATAGTAAGTTCCGGAGTTTTCTTTTGTTATTCTAGAATAGTACTCATAGAAGAAGCCAGTATAAGGAGCTGTTCTTTTTTCTCTTAAGGTCTCGCCTCCTGTAAAATATTTGTTTGGTATTCTTATACCAAATAAATCTTGAGTATCTCTTGATACGCTAAAATCATTAGCTTCTTCACCGCTAGAAGACATGCTAAATAAATTTAAAGTATTTCCATTTGTAACATAGCCAGTAATGCCAACCAATGGAGCCCCACTTAATAAAAACTTATTTAAGTCTCTAAACCAATATGGCTCAGTATCAGCTTCTTGCTGGGTATCCTTATAAATAAAAGCGGTCTCATTTAAATATAAAATATCACCATCAATTAATCTTCCCGTATCAACAAATATTTTATTTGAAGACTGTTTATACCCAGTAATAAAATCAAAATAAATATTATTAGGAACGCCAGTTCCGGTAACCTCTACTCCAGCCCAGGAAAAAGTGCTTCTCGAACCACGGATTTGGCCAGTAAGCTTGCCTGTTTCATATGATACTAAATTAAAATATCCAGATGGATTATTTATAATACCAGTAAAAATTGTACCACTTGGCGGATTTGCTGAAATTGGCCCGAAGCCAGTAATTCCAGATAAATTATTTGTAAAAATAAAGTTATCAAAATCATATGTAAAATTTGCCTGCTTAACTCTAGAGATCACTGCGTCTATAGATTCTCCAGCAGATACATATAAAGTTCTCAATTCTCCAGTTAATATACTAGAGGATGGTCCAATTAATATATTAATAATAGAGGGAGGTCCTTTATATTTATTTGTACAGTAATACGGATCAATAACACAAGTCCAAAAGCCAGTTTGAGTAGGTTTTCCAATAATACAATTATAAGTACTTAAAGACAAGCCCGGAGGCAAATTATATCCAGCTCTGACTTCAAAAGATGTTGGCACAATTCCAGGGTTAACATACAAATTAGTGCCCGGTGAAAGAGAAAAAATTTCTCCATTTGTAATTTTATCTTCTAAAGAAATTCCGCTATAGGTAAACATTTCCTGACCAACTGTCCCAAATAAAATTTGGTTTGAAGCCGCGCGACTAATCTTAGAAATATTATCATTACATCCTATATAATAAGTAGATAGATCTTTATCAAATAAAGTTCCAATCGCTTTAACTGGATTATTATATGATATTGCTGTCGGAGTTATTATTATTCCGCTATAAAAATTTGGAAAAAGTGAAGATGAAATGCCAAATCCAGTAATGTAATTACGGCTTAAATTTTGATAATCTCCATATCTATCATTAATATAAATTTTATTACCCAAAAATTTATTTTCTATATTTGAAATATTCGTGGATACTTCTGTATTAGTAGAAGTAAATATATTAGTATTGCTTTGAATCGCCCCATTCGAAACTGCTATTCCATGTTTTCCATTTTTAGTATACCTTAAACCGTATAAATTCGTATCTATATGAATAGTAGAATATTTATCTAAACTACTAAATAATAATCCGGAAAAATTTTCAAACAAAGAGTCTTGACGTTGCAAATATTCAAAAATAGGCATTCGAATTTCTCTCTTTTCCACAAAAGAGTCTCTTTCATAAAATCCGGACTTCAATACAGCGCTGCAACCTATAATGTCATAAGCATTATTTAATAAATTACTTTCAGTAGAACCACTTAAATTAGAACTCGTATAAGAATAGCATTTTGCGTCAATTAATTCATTTTCCACAAATGCCCCTCTATTGTATTCTATATCAAGTTCCCATCTTAAAATAGGTGCAAAAGTTTGCCCCCGATCATGACTTATATACGGGATTCCATATCTAGGTCCTTTTTCATTTACCAATAAAGAATTAAAATTATTATTAAACCTATCACCTCCATTTGTATTTTTTAAAAGGTAAGAAATATGGTTACCATCATTTGAAACTGTTAGATATTCTATTTTACCAATAGGCGAAGACTCTAACCATGTAGATCCTGAGTTATAACTTGTTAGAACAGAGCGAAGGTCGTCTTTATTGCTTAAATGATTTATTATAAGTCCTAATGGTTTTGATGAAATTTGTTGATTATAAAAAGGCTCCTCTAGGGCAACTAAAACAGAAGAGTTTTGATTTGCTTTTAAATATTTTAATTTTCTAGATCCAGTTGGGAAAAATCTTAATTCTGGATCTTTATTGCAGTATTTTTGAGTATTTTGTATAGTTTTATATGTCCAAGTTGACCCGGAATTTGTACTATGAAAATAGCCATTTGAAAATCTATTTTCGTACTCATATATATTTCCTCCGCTTATGGTATAATCGTTTGGAAATATATTTTCGACTGTAAGATATAGTGTTTTGGGAGTCCCGGCCCCATTAGTATAATCAGAGAAACCAATAGAATTGATTTGTTGATTACTATATCCACTCAAAAGAGAGCCATACTTTATAAAATTTGCGGATGGTACCTCGCTTGTAATCGCAGAATAAAAAGTACTATTATACCCAGGGGTTATTTTCTCTCCCGTTCCGCTGTAAGTTATATCCACAATAAGTCCAGATTTTAACCAAGTTACACCATAATCCTTACTAGCATACAATGCCGTACCAGCACCTTGAACTTTTTCTATGTTATAAGATATAGAATTTTTATAAAAGTTTTCTCCAAATGGTAATAATTGGACTTTACCTATTAGAGAAAAATCTGGGCGATTATATTTATCCTCTGAATTAATCTTATTAAATTTTGCGGCAAAGTAATTATTTCCAATAAAAAGCTGAGATTGTCCATCTGATGTTATATCTGCGTCTCTAATAGAAAGTCCTCTGGGCCCACCACATTCAATGTAAGATACTGACCAAGAGGCCCCGTAATTAGTTGACCTGTAATATGGACTAAAGAATCGCGTCTTATATAATTTTAAAGATGAATCCGGCTGGGTAATTAAATCGACACCACTAGCAATAATACTATCGGAAAATACTGTTTGATATTGACCATTTTCACTTATAATTATTCTAGATAAGTTAGAAGGGTATAATCCAGTTTGGCCGTTAGTTAAAACATTAAAAGAAGTATTTTCTATATTAAATAGACCAGTTAAATTAGGCGGGCGGAAAGTAGACCAAGTAAGCCCAGAGTTTTGAGACGATACTATCAGCCCGTAAGGATTAGATTCTTTCGTATAAATATAATAATTTTTTATGTCAAATATATTACCAGATACTTCTGAACTATATTCAATAATAGATTGAAAATCATTTTTAAATATACCAGAGAAAGATCCAGAATTAAGTATATAAGTTATATATCTTCCGTCAGTCCCTCCTATAGCAATATCTCTCATTGTTGGGTAATTATTCAACAATCCTGACCAACTATAAGTTCCAGCAATAAGAGCTGGAGACACTAAAGTTGGGATTGTAGCCGCTGGAGTAGTAGGAAAAGAATTTGATAAAAACACCCTTCCCTGGTCTAAAACTAATGTTCTTGCTCCATCAGAAGAAAGAAGAACCCTAGAGTTCCAGTTATCAATATCTAAGAGTTCTGGTATATATTCAGTTTCTGGAAAATTAAAATAAGAAATTAATTCTTTAGAAGAATCATAGCTTATATTTCCAATTACTCTTTGAGATAAATAATTATTGTGACGCCGAAAACCAGAAAAATTTAAAGTTTCCATTTCCTGCATTTGCCATGAAAGTCCAGAATTAGAACTCGAAAAATATAGTAGATTACTATCTGGCTGCACCCCGGATTTATAATTTGCATATTGAGCGTAAGTTAAAGCAGCTCCATATCGATAAGAGCCATCAGCAGATAAATATTTTGTTGAGTTCGGTCGGCCTATAATCCGAAGTTCCTTAAGGTCATTGCTACAAGAAACTGAAAAACAGAATAGACCTGATGGTAAAGATCTTATTCCAGACCAAGTTTGACCGTAATTTGTACTTACGTAAATATCTGGATTTAAGGTATCTGTAGTTACAATATTTGATAACCAGTCCCTGCCTAAAGAAGCCGGATCGGAAGCTCTATATGCAATTTCATCTATTCCGCTACTATTAATAAATCCTTGACCAGCAACAACTTGATATTGGCCATTAGATGACATATCGCAGCATATTGGCAGAAAAGTTCTTCTCAAGCGTCCAGTTTCATATGTAAGTGTTAAAGGGTTTGCAAATTGATCTCCTTCATTCGAGGGGTTCGGTACTTGCTCTGAATAGTTAATCATTCCAATTTCAGAATCTACAAAATCTGGATTTAATTTTGAACTTGAATTCGATCCAAAATTATTATTCACCAAAACTCCATGAACCGGAGAAGCTATTAATTGATACTGGCCATTAGAAGATAAGGAACACTGCTTTCGCCCAAAATAAGAAAATTTATCACTAGATACCCCGGCAATAGGGCCTTCTGAAGAAAAACATACCGATTTATAGTAATCATAATTTGTATTTAAATAATACTCTCTCAATGGGGCGTCATAAGAAATTTCCCAAGCATGTCCTGTATTTGTAGATAATAAAATATTATTTTTAAAAATAGGTTTAGAGTTATCGCTAATTTCAACGTATTCTTCAATATAAGTATCCGAGCCGATGATTACGGAGCCATTTTCGGATACGGTTAGTCCATTCCAAACTCTAGAACTGCATTTCGGTTGCCAACTTCTTCCAGAGTCATAACTTATATAAATATGAGTTGGAGTGTTTTCAACGCGCGTGACATCATGAAAATCTTTGTAAAGACCTCTTCCAGCTATAGCCTGAATCCTACCATCACTTGACATTGAAGCAGAAACCCAATTTCTAGGCATTAAACCGCTTTGTATATACCAAGTATTTCCATGATCCCAGCTAGAATAAACACTACCATCACTAAAATAATTTCCTTGATAAATTCTGTTCGAATTTGAAACGGCGCTATTATTAATATAAGTTTTACGCGGCCCAGACCCAGTTACAGTCGAAGACATCAATTTAAATCTATCAGCGTCAAACAAATTAAAATCTTCTAAAAGCGCCTGAGACGAAGCATTCTGATCTAAATAAGTTACGACCGTAATACACTTACCGTCATTAGACATACAAATGTCAGCATAGTTTTTATTTGGAAGAGGGGCTGTTCTAAAACCTGTTAGCATATAATTATTATAGAAATTGTGTTGTTTAAACTCATTTATATCATATCATCTTGAATATCAAATAAAGACATTAGCTCCGACATACTATTATATGATGCGGATCGTAAAGCATCCGCACAAGAAGAAGAGGAAGAAGAAGAGGAAGAAGAAGAGCTAGACGACGAGTCATCAAAAACCTGTTTGCATCTAAAACATTTACTTGCTTTATCAATTCCATTTTCGCAAGGTAATGAGCTTACACTCCAAGATGTGTCTAACATATATCTAGTTTTTCTTCCGTTAACATCGCTAGACGGAGTTCTATCACATATACCTTCAGCGTCTTTTTTATCTTCACCCGCAGTAAGAAATCCTGTGCCCATACCTTGTTTTAACTTACCAGCCTCATAACAGCAGCTACATGACTTATCAGCTGGATTGTTTGCTTTTGATGCTGTATCATATTGCGATGATGTCGGAGCGTCTAGTAATGCTTGTGTTATTTTATATGTATATTTATCATTGTAACTTTTTTTGCACCTAACTGAAGATGGAGATGAACTTGAATTTATTTGGGAGGTAGTATTAAGGATACTTTCATCTTTTACTATATAATCTGCATTAGTTTCTACTTCGAGCATAGCCTCTAATGCGAGACTCTTTCTTGCGATCGGAACCTCTATATCATTCGCAGTCCAAGTAGGAGCATTAGAAGATGTTATCTCACTAGCCCTCGAAGACAGGGTGCTTTTTTGGACAAATTTTTTATTTGTACCCCCTGGCTCTTTTACATAAAGTGACCACGGCCCAATTTCAGAATCTGGCACTTTAAAATTACCGCTAGTTACTTTAAATTTAAAACTAACATATACTCCTGCACCATATTGAGTATTTTTACAATAAGTCTTAAGGTCAGAAACTTCTAATGCTGGTTTCGGACGATTACTAGGACTTGTTCCATCTTCAAAGTCTGGGTCAACGCAGTTATTACTAGTACCGCCACTACTACCACCACTACTGCCACCACCACCCCCCCTATTACCACCACCCGGAGGAGTTGGAGAACTACTAGAAGATGAACTACTAGAAGACCCACCGCCACCACCGCCACCACCGCCACCACCGCCACCACCGCCCGGTGGCGTGGGTGGAGGGGTAGGGGGATACGGAGGTGGAACAGTCGGATTATTTGTAGGCGGTGATACCGTTGGAGTAGATGGGATATCTTGAGAAATTGATACATTCGGCAATAAAGGATCAGTATCACCCCTCTTAACAAGAGTATCAAGAGCCGCATTTGTAGAACATAACAGAGAAGATCCCGATGATTTTTTATAATTCCAGCCAGGTTTTTCTGCTTTTAAGATTTCAACTTTAAAACAATTATCTTTATTTAAAAATGTAGAATATTCTATTTTCGCGTATCCAAAAATATCAGTTTTAGCTTCAAGAATAATATCCAAAGAATCATCCAATAAAGATATAATTCTATAAGAAAAAGAAATTTCTCCTGGCGAAGCGCTATTAAAACTATCTGACTCCAAATCTCTAACAAAGTTTACTTCAAAATTTAAATATAAAAATTTTTTAGATTTATCGTAATTAGAATCAGCGGACATCGAGTTTAAATAAAAAGTATTCTCACTGAGACTAAATCTTGGAATAGGTGCTTTTGCTTCTCTAGGCGTAGTGCCCGCTAACAAATACGACTTATCGCTAGTTTTTTTTATTACAAAATTTGAATTTTTTTCTTTTATAATACCAGCTTGAAAAAAAGTTTTTCCGTTTCTAGTTAAAGCCTCTGATGTCGCCGTATTTAAATTTTCTAATAAAAAAGATTTATTTAAATCAGAATCTATTTTATACCTTGTAGACGGATTGTAAATTACAGGGGAAATATCTAAATTTGATGCCGCCGCAATATTTGTTATTTTAGAAACATAAGCGGTAGTTCCGTCAATTGCAAAAATTAAACCTATAATTTTATTAGTACCACTAATTGGAGCATATACTAAAGACCCTGAATCGCCAGATAGAAAAGTTTTGTCATCTTGATAAACACGATTTATCGCCATTATATCTTGAAACAAAATCGGAACTTTAGTCCCTAAGTAATTATAACCATCAATTTCTTTCGTCATGGTAACGTTTTGTATAATTAACTTGCACTCACTTAACTTAGGGCCGCTTGACCGTCCAATAGAAAAAACGTTACCTTTACTACTAAATAAATTATTTATTTCAATGTTTGTGGCAAATTGCATTGATAAAGTATCGGATACTCCAAACTGATAAAAAGATTGAGGGATAGAGAGTTTACTTCTATATAAAGATATTAACCCGGCATCTACAGTATTTGAAGCTAAAGGGTCAAGACTTAATATTTTATATCTTTTTGGCGTACCTATACCATGCATATCCACATCGATTAGATGAGAAGACGTATGATGATATATCTCTTGTTTAAAAGATAAACCGCTATCCATTTGAGATGAATAATATTTATTATTAACCAGATCTGCCGTTAAATATTCTAAACTTATATCTTCATGAATATTCGAAATAAAACTAGAATTAATATCTTTCTGATCTAATGTTCTAATAATATTTTTTGCTAAAACGTGCCCAGCCGTCAACCCTACTAAAGTATTTGTTTTATTATCTAAAAAAATACCGCCTAAAGTACCGTATGACTTAGGAACTAAATTTTTAGAACTCGAAACGTCTTTTGGTACTCCACATGAAAAAGTACTAGATATTCCGAGACCCCCAGCTATATATTTTTGATCTGTTTGCAAGGCTTTTACTACTTCAGAATTCGGGTCATTACACCCCGCAATTCTGGCACTACTAGACTCAATAACGTCAACCGCATAAACTTGACCATCAATTTCCAATGTTTCTGGAAAAATTTCTTCAGAACTTAAATTATCTTTAGATATTTTACGTTCAACATGAAAAATAACCGCTTTTTGATCGGTTAAGTAACCATTAATCCTTTTGTACCCAAAACCGACACCGTTTATATTAAACGGTCCACGATCATATAAAACTTTTATTTGTTCACTTGTTAACATACCTTTTACCTTTTTTTACCATATATTATTACACTATTTATCTAGCCGGAACTAATATATTAAGTCGGCCCGCATCGATATAATTATACTGCAATGTCCTCATTATTAATTGTTGATCAGGAGCGAAACATTTAAATTGGCCGTCTACATACTCAGTCAATTCATCAATACCCTCTACAGTACATTTTTTAATATAAGACCATCCATTCTGTGAGTTACCAGAAAATACTACGGGGTAATTACTTGATCCCGCCATAACGATAGAGCCGTCATTTGATATAACAATATTATTATTTCCAACTCTATAATCATCTGTTTTTGGAGAGACAAGTTTTTGTTTTAGCGTAAAATTACTAGAAATGAAAGAATCACCAGTAAAGGCCCAAACAGCACCTCTTTGAGCGTCCCCGGCAATACGAATATCTCCGTAGCCACCTACAAACAACATTGTATTAGAATTACTCATGCGAAGAGTACTGCCAAAAAAATCTTGATTTGTATTAAAAGTACTAGGAGTATGTCCAGTAGTATCACCATATAATAATTTTCGTGTAGACACTGTCGCCGTACCATTAGGGGCCAAATCAAAATAATGAACAGCCCCAGCATTTGTTCCATATCGATCATCAGTATTAGCGCCAATAAAAATTTTCGGAGCTATTCCGCCAATTACTTCTAGACTTGAGCCAAATGACGAGGCCGCCTTATTTCCAGGAATTGTCTGGAAAGAACTATAAATATTATTTGGATTAGGATCATTTGTTTTCGTGAAAACTCTAACAGATCCACCTACGGTATTATCATTTGGCGATCCTACGTACAATTGTTGGGCAGTTGAATTAAATTTTAAAGATCGTAGGTTTAGCATTCCAAAATTTGCTAATAAACTATAAGTTAAACTAGGTGAAAAAGTATTGACGTATACATTGACATATCCAGTTACGCCTAATGCGTCAGGTGACCCAATCGCTAAATGAGTACCGTCTGTATTAAAAGAAAGTATTTGTCCAAAATTTCTGTTTACTAGCGGCGTAGGATTTACTATTTTTTGATTCAAATACCAATAAGTCCCATTGTATAAATATATCCAAACCGCTCCCGTTACCGCATAGTCATCTACGCCAACGGCTAAAATATTCCCATTAGGGCTTAATTGATAATTAAAACCAAAGCCAAGACGCTCCTGTTCCCAGCTATACAAATCCGGTAAGATGTCTTGATATTTTTTATAATTGAAAATCCTTTGACCTGTATATATCCCAGTATCAACATAAGCTTTATTATTAGAAATTAAAGAGTACCCCGTAAACCCAATTGGTGTCCAAGAATTATCAAACTTAAAAGCTACTGCGCTTATATTTTTAACAGTATTATTTAAATCCCCAGAAAAAGAGCTTGGAAGAGTATTATTAAAAGCAAGTTCGGCCTCTACCCCCCGACTATTTATTGCTCTCAAACTTATTATATCTGGACTATAAGTAGATTCGAAATCTATAGCATAACTTTTAATATTTTCACTTATGTCGGACTCGAAACCGAGGAATGAATTATTTGAGTAATCCTTTAAAATTGGAACAAAAGGATAAAGTGTTTTATTTCTATTGAAAGCTTGCCATCCGGAATAACCACTTTGAATTTTAGAATTAAATATAAATCCAGGTTTAGCGAAAAATGGGTAGGAATTTAGAGGAACCATTGACGAATCAATAGTGTCGCCTGTGACCCCGGTGTAAACTAAATATGGATTTAAATAGGTGCCACTCAAGTTTGGTTTTCGGACTAAAATGCTACTATATAAATCAAAATTTTTAATACCATAAAAATCTCCTCCAGGGGTTAATAATCCAGAAGGCACTGTTTTTATATGAGGCCATTCTCGACCAGATTTAATATTTAAACGATAATAATCATATCTCCCAGTTCTAGATAATTTTACCCACTTGTCCCCATTCGGATAAAAATGCAAACCACTACCCGAATATAAATTTACCCATGCAGATCCATTCGTAGAGCCATCTATATCAAAAATAAAAGGATAATATTTTGAATATAAATCCATATTGAGACCTGCATGAGTAACATTCCCCGAGTCGAAGGAAGAATAATTTCTGAAATAAAAATTGATAGAACCCGTGCTGGAATTTAAATTAAAAAATTCATTTCCAGTAAAAGCCTTTAACGAGTTCTCTGTATTAGTAGAAGAATAGGCGGTGCCGCTTACGCCCAAAGCCACCCCACTTTTTTCTCCAATAAGAGAAGATAATACCTCGCCAGAAGCATAATCTGAAGAAACATATAAGTCGGTTTGGCAAGATCCACCTGAAAAATAAAAAGTATCTTTTGCGTTTAAGACGTCATAATGGCTTCCACTTAAAAATAATTTTTTAGTAGATCCGGTGAACCGGATTCCTGTTAGAAAAGATCCGCTCCATAAGAAATTATCTTTCTTTATTGGAAAATATCCGTCAAAAATAATAACTCCCTCCCCTGTTGATAAAACATTATTCCTATAATTTATTTCATCGTTATAAAGACCTTCTATATTAGCATATCCAGAATAAGAGATGAGCTGATCATTCCCACCATAAATAAAAAATTCCGGCTGAAGCAATGAAGACGTTAAATATCCTGTTCCAAGAATATCATTTTTGGTAAATGATGGTGGCCGGTAAATAACTTTATTAAAACTTCTCGCTGGTAAAGAATAGTAATATGTTATATCTCCAGTTGGGTAGACTTTTAGTCTATCAAGATAAGAAGAGTTTCCGGTTGATAATATGTTTTCGAAATTATAATATAATCCAGTTCCTACGGAGTAACCAGTTATATAATCATGGCCATGAATAAAACCAGAAAGTGCAGTTTTTAAATTGCCAGTGTATTCGACTTCCCCAGAAACTACGCCCGTATTTCCAGATATTCTTTTTAATGCAAATGTAAAATTTCGATTTGTTGGGTATATACTTCTTAATTCATAATTATAATCAATTTCGAAAGGAGGATTTCCGGTATTCCCTATAATTCCAGTAAAGCCAGTAATAAAATCTGTAAAGTAAATTGGCGCCTGTTTAATTATAAAATTATAAATCCCAGTAATATCCCCAAAATTAGAATTTAAAGTTAATGTTATAGAATTATTAATATCTCCAGTAATAAATGCTGAAGAAAGAGGTTTTAAAATAAAAGACCCGGAATTCGGAGGGAATATTAAATTTTTATTATTTTCTGAATATAAGTAATTAAATTTATCAGAAGAAACTTCGCCTGAAAATACTTTAAAAGATTTATTAACATTAATATCTATATTTTTAATATACCCAGTAACATTTTGATTCGAAAGAACTATATTTGGTAAACTTATAGAATAAGAAGGAACTGATCCTTCTATATCAATATCAAAATCAATATCAACTCCAGAAGCTTTAATATAATAACTGTTATAATAATTATTATTTAATTTAGGGTTATATAGACAAACGGGATTATTATTTATAAAATAATTTGTATACCCAGAGCCGAGATTTCCAGATATGAATATTGACTCATCTTTATTATAGCTCCAGACATATCGATTATTCGAATCTAAAATTTTACCATTATAAAATGTAAATAAATTAAAAGGACCGCCTGACCCGCTAAAACCAAAATCACCCGACCCATAAACATTCCCACAGACGATATTAGAAGAAAAATTAAATTCGTTCTGAGCGGCAATACTACGAAAAACTATTCCGGAATTAATAGTCATAATGATTAACTTGCATTGAAAGAAGTTCTGTTAAATTGCGAATGAACTTGCCTCATAACAGAAGAATTTTTTGCTGGTTTCGGGCTACGAGTAGAGAAAGTAACTGAGGTTGTAAATCCTTCTGAAGTTAAAGAAACGTCTAGAGATGATAAACCGTTAGATGGTGACAACGATACGCCCTCTGGGTTTCCAGCGAATTTGTACGATACGGTTTTTGTTGGAGTGGATGCATCAATATTTTGGGCAACTGTAATTTCTCCAGTTCTTTTCTTTTGAAAAAAATCTTCTCCAGAATCTGTTTGATTATCAATAGCAACCCTAATTTCAGAAACATCTGACGCGTTACCAATGCTTCCGCTTGAAAATAAGAACTGTTTGTTGTCAGAGAGTGTACTAATTTGTTTGACCTCTACATTGACAGTTGTTATAACTCTATATGATCCATAAGATGGAGTAGAAAAAGTAATATTACCCCCTCCATTCATACTTATTGTGCATTCTTTTGCTTTCTTAGAAATCAGTCCACTTACAAAATCAGCCTCATTTTGATTTGGTTGAGAGTTATTAATTTCTTTCATTAACTTTTGTCTAGCTTCATCTTTTGCAGAAGTACATTGAGATGCTTCTAGTCGTTTCTCATAATCTGAGCAGGTCTTTGTTCCACTAGACGCGTTAGCGTCTCTAATTTCCTCCCATGTTTTTTCTAAATCATTTTCTCCAGTAGACAAACTAACAGACAATCCAATTTTTGATTGAATCAAACTTACAGTTGGAAGTATGAATATAGCATTAAATGGATCTTTTGCACTTACTAATTTAGCGTTAACTAGGTATGCCAAAGCGCCACTTTCTTTTAAATCAACAACCAATGGCGAACAATTTTGTATATCTTGCAACTTAGATCCTAAATTAAGCTTTTCTTGTAAAAAAGCAGAGTCATTACTCATTTCTCCTCCACGATCAAACATTCTTTTTCCAGAGAACTCAGCGCTTTCAACTTCTTCAACCGTACCCTCCGGGTCTACACTAATATCTACTTCAGCAACCGCTTTAGTTGAACAGTAGAAAAACGATCCAGATTTAGCCGACATTCTATACCATTTACCAATCTTTGTTAATAATTCTTGCTCTAATTCGGCTAATTTATCCGCAAATCCTGTGTCATAGCAACCTAATTTTGTAACATATCCAGGCAAACCAACTGCATTGAATTTTTCTAGTTCTACGATCGCATCAGCATATCCAATTTTTTTTAATAAATCTATAGTTTTAATTTTATCAATATCTCTAAAAGCTCCTTTTGTACTTTGAATCCCAATAGCCTCGTAGTGACCTTTGGAATAAGAGTGAAAATCTCTCAATGGTCTAGATACATAACCCACCATAGCAGCGGTTAAAATTTCATCTAAAGTCCTATTTCCATAATATTTGCCGCTCTCATTTCCTGTTAAAGATATTGACTTTCCAGATCTATTCAAAAAATAACTTATATTTACCGGAACAGCACTATGAGCGCTTTTTAAAGTTTTAGATGCGCTTAGTTCTTTTAAGGGTTCTTTCGGGCGAGCCGTATAAGCAACAGCATATTGCCGGTAAGTACCCTCTAAAGAAGCTGATTCATTTTTTGAAATTATACTAGGAGAAATATTGGAAGAAGGTATCGAAGAAATTCCTTGAGAGGTATTATAAAAATAAAGAGAATCGCTCGAATAATCCCAAAAAAAATCGTACCCTAGATCCGCGCACCATGAAGAAAGAACCTCTCTCAAACTTCCTTCATAAGAAGCTTGTAATACACTATTATTTGGAGCATTTCTTACAGAAAATGGTAGAGCCGACTTTAAGTCATTAAAAGTATAATATGTATCTGGAATATCACATTTACTATCAGGCCACTTCTCTCTTCCTAGTATTAAAGCATCTCCGACCCAACTCGGAGATTGAGAATAAACTGTTCTAGTTATACTTGTTTTTCCAAGCTGAATTTCCCTAAAATTTAAATTAGGGAACGGAGATCCCTCCATAGAAGGGACGAGAGTAGATTCGTCAGATAAACTAATCTCTTTGGCTACTTGGGAACCGGAGCCAGTTTTTCCAAGAAGACCTCTTTTCCATAATACCACATATTTTCTATCTAATTGAATGCTATTATCAACTAATTGAACCTCCAAAGTTTTTTCTTCAGCGCTGTTATTTAAAGAATAAGACCACACTATCCCATTAAAACTAAACCCAGCGAAACTAACAGACTGTCTTGAATTTAAAGTTGGAGTACTATAGGTGCCATTCTCATTAACAATATTTAAAACTAATTTAGAAGGACTGTTTGAAAAATTGGATGATAAATTCATTCCATAAATAACACCTCCGAAAGACGGTCCAGATATATTTGGTATTGTTTTGATAGCCATTCCTTAAATTTCCTTCCTACTTTTAATAATTACACATTTTAATATATGTTTTAAATATTAAAAAATCTATTCTCATTTTTATCTAAAATTAATTGTTTTAGAGGCGCTTCCATAAATATGCCAGAAATCAAGTCAAAGTTAGAATTTTCACAATAGTCTATGTTCAATCTTTGTCTATTTCCAGTAATGAATAACATAGATGTCCCATTATTAAACCCAGATTCTGTACCGATAGACCCACTATTAAATAACTTATAAGTAAATTTTGGGTGTAATCTACAAGTGTAGTAAGTATTTGGGCTAGAATTATTAGCAGTTAAGTAAACATCTCCATTTAAACTGTTAACAAAATAATCTAACCCATAAGTCAGTTTTTTATCATTCCTATAAAGAAAACCGCCCGAAACCCCAGATCCAATTCCAGTAAATCTACCAAGAATAGACCCAACGGTGTACGAATCTTTTCTTATTGTTTGCGTTGAGCCAGTAAAATTATCATAAAAAATACCTGATATTCCAGAATATTTAGATCCAGTATTTAAATACAAATAATTTTCAAAAATACTATAATCTAAATTTGGAGATATATAATTATCATATTCAATAGAATATAAAGAATATCCAGAAGATATAATATGAGAGTTCTTATCTGTAAAAACAGAGATTCCCGATCCAGAAACTGTTCCCGTAATAATATTATTAGCAAGAAATTTATTTGAATATGCATCATAGGGCATATTTGCATTATAAATTAATGCTGTTGGGGAGTAATCTTCAGCAAAAAATTCTCCAGATTTTATATATTTTCCAGTTAAAGATGGGGATAAGACAGATATCTGAGAATAAGATAAAGATTGCAAGTAATCTTTGTCTATATCATAAACAATATCTCCGGTGACTCTAAAAATATCATCACAAACAGTTCCGGTTACATAAACACTTTCAGGATTCCATATGTCTCCCGTTAAATCAATCGTTTCACCCCCTGTAATAAAAATAAGTCCGGTTAAGGGTTCTTTAATATTTTTATATTCTGTTATTAGTCCAGAACCTGGGTATGTTTTAATTATAGGGTGGCTAATTTTACATAAGTCGTAATAATATCCTACCGTAACACTATAAAACCCAGTAAATCCAGTATAACTATATCCAGATAAATATTCGTTATACCCAGTAACACCAGTAAAACCGCTTGTAAACCCAGAAAAATAAGATCCAGTTACTCCAGTAGTATACGAACCCGAATTGCTTATATATCCAGTTGTATAACATATTTGTTCTGTATATCCCGCATACCCATTAAAATTTGAGTACATTGCTCGCGCGATTTGATTCGCGTAAATCATGGGCATATTAAAAATGTTATAAAATTTATCAACCCGCCCGCTAAAATTTTTTGAGCCAGCAAAAGCCCACGGCGCTCTAGCTATTTGTTGAGACTGGCTTAAATTTAAAACACCAGTAGAATAATAACCTCCTAGGTAAAGAGTAGAAGAATCTATACAATTATTTTTATAAATATCAAAATATTCATAATCAAATTCTTGTGTATTATTATTAAACCGACCGAGCGCGATATTGGACTGAGTTCTATTTAGCAATATTAAATTTTTATTTGATAATATTTTTTCATACGTAAAAGTATAAACTTGATCAACAGTATTCCAGTATTTAAAATATAATTTATTAGCTGCATTTACACCCAAACAAAAACCGGAAAAAAATGGATTAGTACCCTGTATAGATGACATTAGTATTTCGTCATCAGAACGGTTTCTTTGGAACGATAAAAATATAGTAGAATTCGTTAAAGAAAAATCTCGATTTGGAACATACCCATTTGTAAAATACATCAAAGAAGAATCCCCGTCAAAATCTATAGCTCCAGATTTAAAAACTTTACCCCAGTTGTTATTAACTAATACGCCCGTTGCCGAACCCGTAGCCCAAGGTTCTGGATAAATATTAGAATTTGACTTCTCTCCAGAATAAAAAGAAAAAGCGGCTTTAAAATCCTGCTCCGGAATCCCAAGAAAGTCTGCTGCAAATTCTACCCCAGTGTAAAGTTTTCCATTATAAATATCCATAATTTTTATGTAAGTGGCGTGATCGGCCCTTGAAACGACCACGTCTCATCAATAGAGACAGTTTTTGTCTCATTTGATATAGTTTTATTTTGATTCTCCAAAACAGGATTTAAGCCTAGACTTGTATACTGGCTAATAACTCTTGAAACCTCTTGTTGAACTATAGTTAATAAGGTATTAATTTGAGCAGATGGTTTTCCCACTATACTAACAGAAGAAGTTATTTTAGATCTAGGACTAGTTCCTAGATTTTGAACATTATGCTCCCTTGCTAAAAACGCAGAAGTTAATGGGGTATGAATTGTTACGGCTGGTATATAACTTACGTTAGAAGTTAAGGAAAGTGCGTCTGGGTGCAGAGCAGTTTTTTTGTCAGAATACTCCACCTTATAAGATATTGTTGCATTATATTGATCATAAGTAATGCTCTCATTTAAAGCTTTATTGAGTAAAGTATTCGTAGAACCAACTTCTTTCGTATATTCATCAGAAGCAAACGAAAAAGGTTTAAAAGTCTGACGAAAGTAATCTTGAACTTTTTGCCACCTTGTTACTATATTTCCATATTTACAAGTAATATTGGCTGAAACGGTAACATTAGTCGTACATTTCAACACATCCTGATCGATAGTAATCTCTAAATCATTATCTATCTCGGTAGAGAAATCATCATTAAAAGAAGCGGAAAAAGAAAGCTGATTTATATGAGGAGATTCTGTTACTTCTTGCGACAAAAATCTATTAGACAGCACTTTTTTAAAAATATTTATACTTGCGTTATTACAAATATTAAATAAATTTAATTTATTAAAATCTGATCGCAAATTAGTAATATTGTTACTTGATAAAGTCCCATTTATTGTTACAGAAACAAAATTATCTTCCGTATTAGAAGAAATATCTAAAGTATAAGAGAGAATAGAATTAGATGGATTTTCTTTATTTATCGATTTTTTATAAGTACCTTCCCAAGAATAAGTATTATTAAATCTGTCTATTGTTTCGGTCTCAGTTTGTAACAAGAATGCATTAGAATTATTTTTAACAAGAATCGGATTAATCGTGGGTAGAGCTTTTCTTTGCGTAACCCATTCTTTTGCATTTTGTATTCCATTTTTAGATTGAGTTACGATACCATCCGCTGAAATTTTTCTTGTATAATTTGTTATATCATCAGAATCCTCTGAGAATGAAATTTCATCAACAGGATTCATCACACCGAAACTTTCAGAAAACAATTTTTGATCGTAAATGGAGATATCTATCGAATATGGAGTAAGCGCATACCATTTAGATTCTTCAAAATTAATAGACTTAATAATAGTATTATAACCAGTATATATAGGTACGCCGCTTTCTCTTATCTCTAAAGTTTTAAAATTTTGTCTAAAATTATCCAGCAACTTATCTTTTGCCTCGTTTAAATAGTAAAAACTGTTTTCTCCGCCAATATATTTACCTGAAATTTGACCCTCTAAAGTTAAATTTGTTACTTGATTCCATTTTTTACCAAAATCTATAAATTCCTGACTCACGCCAACAAAAGGCGTCGGACCTAAACCCGAAAAAGCATTTTTTCCATTATAATAGATTTCGACCATATGCTTTAAGAATATTTATATATCTCCTCGTATGTAAGTGTTTTCTCTATCTCATCGGAAGTAAAGCTGGCTGATTCTAAATACTGATCTTTATGTGGCCCAGTAAAACTATTACGATTGAAACCCGCTTTTAATTTCATCGAAGCTAAATAATCCAAGCCTCTAAATTGCTGATCGGCAGAAACGCACCCAACTTCTAATTTAACTGATACTTTATGCTCGCCCAGTTTTAATTTCCCAACGTTTTGTTGTAAAGCATATTTTCTATTTGGAATAATATAATCTTTAACTATAGGCATTAATCCAGAGTCACTTCTTTCCACTGTAAATTTTTGTGCGCCGGTAATAGCCGGATCATCACTATACGAATAAGAATAAGAAATTTCACCAATGGCTATCTTTTTTGTTACGTTCTTATTTGTATTTTTTAAACCCGCTCCGCTCTTATCTTTCGCGTCAAGATTGTAATATCCGTTTACTCGTGAAAAAATACCACTTTTAATATTAGTCCAACCCGTGGAAGCATTAGTATATCTTTCATTTGTATTTTTTTTACCAAGTCCTTTTATGGAGCCATCTTCCGCTGCGGTCCAAATTCCACTATTATCCCTATTCAAAGTAATAGACCTCTCAAAAGAATATGTGTTGTTTGCATTTTTCTGGTCATTGGTGAAAGTAATAGTATAATCAGCAGTACCTTCGAATTTATTTATTTGAGTAGTCTTTTCTACTATATAAGTAGTATTTAAGCTAGGAGCACCGGTTAATCCAAATTTAGTTATATAATTATTAAAAAAATTTGTACATCTAGACGCTGGATTCGGAGATACAGTAGCTTCTAATTGTTCTCTCAATGCTAAAAGTAAATTGTCCTCTTTAGAGGGGGTATTTGATTCAGCTTTTATCGAGCATTTTTCGGTAACAGTTGCTATTCCATCTTCTGATAGGTTTAAAGAAAAATCTCTATTTACAGAATATGGTTTAGTTGTATTATTTCCAGTATTATATGAAAAACTTTTTTGAAAACCACATTTACCCGCAATCAAATCATAAGTTTCGCTATATGTAGAAATATGATCAGTTCTGTATGTATATACGCCAGTAGCCAAACTACTAGGCAGGGTTTTAAGCAAATCATACCCCAAATTCTGAGCAAGCGCAATAAGATCTAAATTGTCAGAAGTATCATTAGCATCATATTGGACATCTACAGAGTGCTCCCCTTCTAAAACTCTATTATGCGAATCAAAATTTAAAGTCAAAGACTCGCTTAAATCTTTAATTAAATAAAGTTTTTTATTTAATATATTTAAACCATTAAATTCAGTTCCATATTTATTTTGTTGTAAATCAAAAGTAGATTTAACATTCAAAGTGGCTTTATATTGGGTTGTTCTCACCCAATTACCAGAATCAATAGATAATTCAGTTACCTTCCCAAAGCCAAAAGGTTCACCATTAATAATAACCTCTTGAAGATTCTTGGCTTCATTTAAAAGCGTCATCGCCCCACCAAAAACTTTTTTTACCCCATTTGAATTCATTAAATCCAATATATAACCCTGTATTGTTATAACTTTAGTACAAGATATAACAAAAGAGTTCTCTCCCATGAAATTATTTTCATGAGAATATCCCATTAAATTTACATTATCAAATATCATAATTTTAGGCAACCATTGTTGACCCTCCGCCCCCTCCAACAACTGGGGCCTGTTTAATATTTAGTTTTTCCATAACAGCAGCAATTTGTTTCTTTACTTCTGCTATTTGGGTATCGAGTTGCTGATTAATATTATTAACTCCATCTACATTTACAGCTAAATCTACGCTTACATTATTTGTTTGAGATGTTCCTCCGGTTGCGCCCGCGCCCGCCGCAGGCCCGGCATCTTTTGATCCATCTTTCGTATTTGTATTTTGCCCAGCTGAGAACTTATCAACAAGGGCTTGGTTCCAAGTGCCAAGATTTGTATTTAACGACTTTATCTCAGACCCAAGAGAGCTAACAGCGTCACCGCCAATCGTTTCAGTTTTAACAGGAGTAATTGGAGCCCCTGTCACCGACCCAGTTGTGGCCGGTGCATTTTTACCAGTTGTAAACTTATCAACAAGAGCTGGATCGTAAGTACCATCATTTACTGAAGGAGTAATTGGTTTAGCGTCCACCTTTGTCGCTGGAGCCGTGGTAACTGGAGGAGGTAAAGGTGGTAAGCCGCCACCACCTGGAGCCATTCTTGCGGCAGTAACTGGATCTGAAAAAAAGCTACGAAATACATTAACTACCTTATCCATGAAACCTTCTGGGAGAGGTTCTGCTGGTTTTGGGGCTTCTGGTTTTTCCGGTTCCGGGGGGGTAGGAGGAGGGGTATTGAGTATATCAATAATCGATTGAATTTGACTAGAAATACCACTTAACGCAGCATTAGAACTTTGTTGTTGACCCTCAAATATTGATTTAAATGCACTTATAGTTTTTTGGTCTCTCGCCTCCGCTTCTTTTTGAGCGTCAGCTAAGCCTGGAGCGGCTTTTGCCACTTGTTTTTCCGCTGCGGCCTCGCTCTTATCGGCATTTTTGTCAAATTTCTTTTCGTCCATTGTTCCGGTTAATTGAGCCATTTGATTTTCCGCAATCCCGCGAACACCTCCCGGCTGACTAGTCAGGGATTTAATCATACTTTCAATAACACCTTTAGCAGTACCACTTTCTGTAGTAGACGCCATATTCTTTAAAGATGCGATTTTTGCATTTATATCTTTTTCAATAGTATCTACTCCTAATTTATATTCTTTACTATTAGCGTCCGGTTTATACAATCCGCCGCTCATGTCTTGCATAGATTTTATTAATTGTAAAATATTCCGACCCCCCTCTTCCCCCATTTCTTCTTTACCTTTTTTATAAATATAACCACCTGATCCCGAATTTGTAGCTTCGAAGGAACCTGGCCCCTGTTTTACATTTTGACCAATTTTTTGTAGTATATCATTTACAGGTTGCGTAGATTCTTGGGCCGCTGACATAAACGGATTTTCATCAATTGGATTTATTACCGAATCTGCGCCGCCAAAAACTTTTAAAGATTTTTGCAAATTCTGCATCGCAACTTTTTGAGTGGCTTCTTTTGCGACTACTTGGGTTTGTTGTTTAGCCGTTTGATTTGTAGCTACTATACTCGAATTTGCAGCATTAACCGCGTTTGTAACCTGAGTTGAGAATGCAGCTTGATCTTGAGCAGACAGTCCCAACTCACTTGCAATTTTTTGTAATTCAGATATAATAGCGGAATCATCTATCAACCCACCCTTTTCATCTCTTGGTTTTAAAAGTTCTGAAATCTTTGACCCCAAATCAGTATTAAGAGTGTTAAGAAGATTTTGAAACCCCCCTCCAGCTTGGGCTAAATCAAGCGCACTTTTCGTTCCTGATTTTTGTCCATAGCTACTAGCTCCTATTGCTGATAATAAATTATTTATAGCTCCTCCGCCCCCGCCCTCTTCGTCGCCCTTGTCAGAAGCGTCTGAAATTGGTTTTAATAAATTTTGTAGAATACTTTCTTGTAACTCTTGCCCCGTAGCTTGATTTGTGGATTCGCGGGTACTAGATATCTTATTTAATTGAACATCTATAGTTTTTTTCAAACTTAAGGCGGAGTCTTCCCCAGTTAAAGCCACGGCTCTTTCTTGGCGACCGGAAAGAGAACTTGAGGTCCGACTTTTCGAAAAGTCCATTTCAGATAATTTATAAGAATTCATAGTCTTATTAAAATTTAAGATATTATCTGCATTTTTTTGTAATATTGCCGCCGCCTGTTGAACCTCTTTAGTAAGAGTTTGCTTTAACTTGTTAAAAGCGTTCTCAGCAGATTTATCCACACCATCTATAATATCCGCCGTATCTTCAAATTGTTGAGCTGTTTGTTCTAGCGCTTGATTTAGAAAACCAATTGCCCCAATTAAACTTGTGTCAGCTAAGCCTGATAAAGCTTTTTTAATCGGTTCTCCTATATTTAAATTTTGGAGTGTTTCGTCGAACTTTTGGCGAGAATCTACTGTTGATAATTTGTTACCTCTAACTTCCTCAGCAGACTTAAATTGTCCGGATGCCATCGAAGTTTCCGCAAATTTAGATTTAACAAAAGTATCTTGTTCTTTACTTTTAAAAGACACTCCAAATTGTTTCATAAAACTCTGACCAACATCACCGAAGTCTTGGGCTAATTTTAAATCAGCAAATTCCTTAGCCTTTTTATTAGAAATTGCCGCTAAAGCTTCTGAGGCTTTATTTAATGATCCTGCGGATAATACTGATTTTTTTTGTTCTTCGGTAAGTCCATTTAAACTAGCAGCAAAATTCTTTCTAGTTTTATTTATCAACTCTTGATTATCACCCGCCAGTGCGTTTTGATAATCTTCATAAGCTTGAAGAACTGTAGATGCCCCATTATTTAATTGATTAAGCTCTTGAGATGATTTTAGAGCTGCCGCTGAAAGTTCTGGCATATCGGTAGATAATTGTCCGATTATATCTGGTAAAGACAATAAAGCGCCAGCGGCGGCACCAAGCCCCGCGCCAACAAGCGTCCCAGCTCCAGGGGCAATTGCACTACCTATCATCGCACCAGTTCCGGCAAAAGCCCCGATTTGCCCAACAGAACTTGCGGCTGAAGCGCCAACACGTCCAGCTTTAGAATTTTGTGGGATACTATTTGCTATCGTTTCAGCAATAACTGGAGCGGCAAAAGCTAAAGGACCCCCGGCCCCTTTTAAGCCAGCTTTCAATTTCATTGAAGTTGGCACCTTGCCGTCTACTTTAGTGTTTTTGATTTTATCAAAAGTTTCTTTTGTTATTTCGCCTGCATTCAACTGATCCCTAGCTGCTTGCCTGTTAGCTTTAGCCATTTCAATAATAGATTTTTGATAATCTTCTTTATTATAATTTAAATAAAAAGCTAAACTTCCAAGCTGGGTTCCCACTGCCGCTAAATTAGCCGCTAATGAAGGCCCTTCATTTTGAACGGCTTCAGTGGTATTTTCTACTTGACCAGTTAAAGATTGCAATGAACTATTAAATTTATCAACAGTCCCTGTCGCCGAAGCATCTGCGCCATTTGCAAAATTCGGAATATATCCTTTTGATTTATTTCTTATAGCTTTATTTTCAGAAGTAACCGACCCCTCATCTCTTTTATTAAAAACGCCAAGTCCTGTAGGATTAGCGCCCGAAACAAGGGCATCTTTCTGTGCTACGTATATTTGGCTTTTAGGCAATCCAGACTCTTGAAGTTCCCGCCCAATCGAATCACTCAAAGCATTAGCAAAATTAGGAATATAACCTTCAGCTGCATTGGGTATTCCATATTTTTGTGGAAAAATTCCACTTAATTTTTTAATAAATTTAGTTGGTAAATATTGTTTTAATTTTTGGTATTTATCGCGCTGTTCTCTTAGCCCTTGAATTTTAACTGCAACTTCTTCTGGGGTAGTCTTTGTAATACGGGATGGTAAGGTCGATAATTCTGCTAAAATTGGATCTAATCTTTTATCTAATTTTGAATTAATTCTACTTAAAATTTCTGGAAAAACATCGGCACGATTTTTTATATTTGGACCAATTTGATTTATAGTTGAGATTACATGGTCGGCAAATATTTTAGAAATTAATTTTGAGTCTCCAGCTAATATAGCCGCTCTAGCGTCAGTGCCACTAATACCCTCGGTTCTTTCACCAACATTTACTTTATATCCAGCATCTTTATATTTTTGAAGATCTTTTTCTTGCTTGTCCGAACCAACAAAAGCCATACTACCACTTTTAGCGGACAAGAATTTTCTTCTTTTACCCACGGGATCAACTTCAAGCATTTTAGGTATAGTGCCGCCAGTAAAAAGATCGGAATTAGCACCAATAACATTAGCACCTGTAAATGTTTTCTTTGCCAAGTATTTTCTTGTTTTTTGATCGAAAATTGCAGTTCTAAAAGAATGTGGATCTTTTGGGTCTATTTTACCCCCCTCTTTTGAAACAGCTACAATAAAATCTTCTGGGGAAATACCCTGCTTTTTGGCCATTTCCATCATATCTAAATGACCCCTAGTCGAAGGAGAAAAAGCACCATAAGAAAGACCAATTTGTTTCTTTTCTACCAGCGGTAACTCATCGCCTTTTTTCCTTTTTAATTTAAAATTTTCATTTATACCCATCACCCTTGTTTTATTCGGGCCTAGAACTGAAAGCGCCATTGCTTCAATGTAACCACTATCTAAAGAGGCACCTTGGGATGTACCAGCGGAGCGACCAAAAGCAGTGTTAGATTTACCTTGTAAAATTTGAGAATCTCTTAAGTCGCGTCTTCTTTTAATTTCTTTTTGCTCTTCTGGAGTAGAAGAAGACATAATCATTAATCTATCTAAACCAGACCAATATCCACCTTCTAACGCTTTTGTAGTTCCAACTAAAGAAGCCCTAGTGTCAATTATTTCATCAACTCTTCCAATATCTTTTGGTGTAATAATTGGAATTCTTTCCGTTTTACGAGCTTTAGCATTATCGGCTTTTTCCGCATTTTTACCGCCTAGCATCATAGTGCTTTTGCCAGCGCCAGGAACGCCGAAAATTCCAGTAAATTTTTTTATAGATCCGGATTTTCTAGCTTTTTTTGCCATGTCGCCTAGATACTTATGATATTCTGGCAACCCACCTTTTAATCCTAATTTTTTAATTTCTTCTGCGACCGTGGCTTCATATCTAGGATCAGATAAAACATCCCCGTCTAAATATCCGACTCTTCTATTTGCAAAATTTGGAATGTACCCACTCGCTCTAGATTTCCAAAATTTTAAAGCACTCGCCCCTTTAGGGGTAGATGCGAATTTAGATAATTTAGAAAAATCATCTTTAGTGTAACCAGCGGACTCAAATTGAGGCTTTACATAATCCCAATCTCCCATTTTTAAGGCGTCTAACGTAAATGACCTTCCAAAGCTAGTACCCAAAGCTTTTGATAAATTTAATACTTTGTCTTTTCCTTTTAATGGAAAGCTCATTGGGGTCATAAATTTTTCTAAACCAGTAACATTAACCCCAAGTTTTTGCGCAGCCTTTATATAAGCCTCATCTTTTAATCCAGACCCCTCTTTTAACTTCTTAGTAATATTGGAATTTACAAGGCTTGCTCTTTTTGAAACTTCTTGAATTAGATTTGGATTGGCAAAATTAGGAATATATCCAGCCGCTTTAGATTTTACTTTTTTACCCTTTTTCCCCTCAACGGGTGGAGCTTTAAGATATCCATCAGTAAGACCCTTCCTAATAACATCATAGCCTAAAGATTCGGAATACTTTGCCTCATAATCGCCTGGCATATTATTAAACAACGATCTCAACTCGGGATTTGGATTAACAAAGTCAATAGTAGCGCTAGCGCCACCTTTTCTTGCCGCTTGTGCAACGGTCGAATTTGTTGCCTGTGTTACGGCTGTTTCAAAAACTGTCCCAGCTATACTGTTTAGTGAACCAAGATTCGCTAGTTCATTTGGGCTTGAAATCTTAGACGTGTCACTTCCAAAAAAACTAGTATATCTATTTGTATAATCAACTACAAATTTGCCAAGACCATCCACAAGATTTTCCTCTTCTGGCTGTATAGCTTTTTTAGGATTAAACCCACCCGCGTTTATCCTCGCCTGATACACTTGGTTTTTCGGTCCGAACTGCCCATCCTTATCTTTATACCTAGGTTCTATCTTTTTATAAGAATCTGACTTTTTACCATAGATAAGACCTAATCTTTCCGTGCCACCAAGATCTACGACTTCTGGTTTTACTGGGGACGGCGCTTTAGGTCTAGACTCCCCCAAAGCAGCGTTAACTTTTTCTTTACCATAGGCGCTAGATAACTGTGATCGACTATAAGTGCCCTTTTTAAAACCCTCAACTGCTGTTTCGAATGGTACATCTTTACCGATTGCAGCAAAATTAGGAATATAACCCATTGCCATAGACATGGATTTTTGCATGTCTCTGGTTAAAATTGCAGTTTCTCCACTCCCGCCGAAATTTGGAATCAGCTTTTCACCACTATTAATAATAGTAGGTTCGCCATTAATATTAAACGGGCCAATTGGTTTATCATTAGATTTAGCGCCGCCAACTCCACGTTTTACGTCACGAGATTCTTTTGAGAAGGCAGGAATATAGCCATCAGCTTTTGTTTTCGGCGTTTTAACTGTAGGAACGCCTTCATTAACTCGAACTCCTTTTGAATATAAACTAGAAGCGATCTTGGCACTTAATTGTGACTGTTTTTGTAATTCTAAAGTTTGTAATTTAAAACTATTCAATAATTGCAAGGCGACTTCATTTACAGAAACAGTGCCTTTCATCATTGATTGCAATAATTTAGGATTTTGACCTAATATCGCATTAATACTTTTTTGAATATCAGCTTGTTGTTTAGCCGATGTATTTAAATTTAAGACTTCTTTAATACTACCTTTAGCATAAACAGTAAAATCTTTTAATAATTTTATTAATACTCCGCCTATAAGAGCCAAACCTGGACCAGCTATAACTTGAGCCAAGCCGTCAATAATACCTTTTCCTAAAACGGCACCGTAACTATTACCATCAGCTTCATTTGCGGTTCCCAAAATACTATTAGCGCCCCCAACTACTCTTTCAAATGTTGGGCCTAATAATCTCTCACCAACAGATGCAGATAATTGTTTTGCATTTTCTTTTAAAATATTTAATTGAGCTGCGTATGTTTTATTTAACTCCTCATTTCTCTGTATAGCCTGATCAGTTGATGCAGCCGAAACTTGTAACGCTCTATTATAAATAGAGTTTTCTTTACCGAGATCTTGCAAAGTGGCTTTTAAAATGTTTATTTGGAAAACGCCACCGACAGCCTCAGCCACGGCCGCCTTTTGAGTCGTTCCAAGTCCCTCATAAACATCCGATAAATCTTTAAGTAATTGAACTGTATTTTTAAGTTTTCCACTTGCGTCCGTTGTACCTACCCCTAAGTTTTCTAAAACATCAATAACTTTTTGTCGCTCCAATCGAGTAAAAATTGTTTTAAAAGAGTTACCAATTACAGATCCACCACGAGCGGTAGTTTGTTGTGCCGAAGTAACTAATGCAATTAATTCGTTTAAGCTAACTCCAGATTGTGCGGCACTACTACCAACTCGACTAATAGCCTCAGCTAAATCAGCCGAACTTACGGCGAAAGCTGCGTCTACGTTAGCAAATTTATTTACAATTTCAGTACTATTTACCGCTTCGGAAGCAAAAGAGTTAATTGACGCAGTAAGAGAATCAACAGCTTTGGCGGCGTCTAAACCACTTAATCTTGATAAAATTAAAGCGTCACTAGTTCTTTTAAGTGTCTCTGTAACAGAAAGCCCCTGTCTAGAAAATTCTGTAGCGGCAACCGCTACTTGATCAAAAGACTGTCCAGTATTTTTGGCGATACTAAAAAGACCGTCTCCAAAAGCGGCTATTTCTTTTGTAGATACGTTTAAAATAACATTTATATCTTGAAGAGATTTTTGAACATTAATAGTGCTTTGAACCAGTTCGTCCATTGCGGTTTTAACACCAAAAATAATACCAGCACTAGCTCCGAAAGCCAAAACGCGAGCATTCGAAGCGTCTAAAGATTTATTAAACTCAGAAACCTGAGATGTTATTCTACCAAGCGGCTGAGAACCTTTTGTATCAATTTTTATCGAATAACTTTTAGCAACAGTTTTTCTAATTTCATTCTCTAACTGTCGAGTATCTCCAGCAATATTAAGTTTAATGTCCGCCATATATTATAATTCCTTTTCCTTATTATTCAATTGAATACAATACATATTTACACATTTATCCACCTTCCCTAGCGCTTAAATAATCATTTTTTTCTATAATACCACCATTCTCTTTAGCAAGTTGTAATAAACTTTTTCCCTTAATTTTTTCAATTTTTACGCCCATATCTTTCAAATCATTGTTTGTCGCTCCAACGTAACTAGAAACATTATTATTAGCGTCTCTATTTTTCTTTATAGACCCTTGTTTTCCATTTTGTTGCCCATCTATGAATGAAACAAATTTTTCTGGTTCAGATAGAATTTCATCCGGGATAGCTTTTCCTATCTCCGCTCTATTTTTAATAAAATTTCTATACATCTTTCCATATAAAAGTAAATTACTTTGATATCTCGTACATTTAAACAAAGGCGCTCCCCAAAAATCCATAGGATCGCTTGAAATAAAAATTAAGTTTTGAAAAAAACCTGTAGCGGCTAAGCACTGGATTCTTTTCTCGGAAAGATTATCATTAATAATATAGAATTTATCTTTTATCTTTTGTAAATCGATAACATCTTCTCCCTCAATCGAGCTATCTTCAAAAAGTTTCTGAGTGAAAGAGCTGTCTTTAAAAACATGATTTTTAATTAAATCTTCGTTTGATCGAGATTCCGCATAGTCTTCTGCCGTATAACCAACTATTTCGCGCCGATCTTTCGTATAAGATAAAAGAATATAATTATTTTTATCTATTTGTTTTTGTATTTCTTCTTTTTGTGAGGTATAAAGTAATTTATCTTTTGTTTTAGCTAGGTTCCTAAGGGTAATTTTTAGAAAGTCAATCCTTGATTCGTTCTCAGATGACCACCAATTTCCATCAATAGCGTCCTTAATTTTATCAGCTTCTTTAAATAAACCAATAGCAAGCGCTTCTTGTAAATATTTATCATAGCATTTAACGCTATTAAAATATTCATTTATAGATAAATGCTTAAAATAAATTATAGTTTGATCAATTTCTTGAATAGAAAAGCCATCACATATTTCAGAATAGAGCTTTCCATATTTATCTTGATCATTCACATCACGATTTTATTTCTTCGGGGGGAAAATTACTACTTTGAGAATCAGATGTATTAACGTCGCTAGATACGCTCACGCTCGCTTGCACGGGTTCTTGTACAGTAGATTCTTTAATTGATTCTTGCTTTTCTTCTTCTTTTTCTTCGCTTTTGGAATAATCCTGATCATAAAGAGCGAAATCGTTTTTACTATCAATTCTTCCCAAGAACCAAAGAGTGATTAAATAAGCCGATCTTTTTAATACTATTTCTAAATAGTTATCTTTGCTTTCGCTATCTTCAATTAAATCGTACTGTTCAAGTTTATCATTAAAAGTTTTACCGCCGCAAACATGGGAATAAGACCCATCCTCATTTATTTTGTATGTTAAATTCAATACCCACCATAATATGGTTTTATTTCGAGCCTTAGCCTCGGCGGTATTTTCAAATATAGAAATTTGAGACGATTCAAAACTTTGAATATCTGAACGTATATCATTTATTCTGTCAGTTTTTTCTTTTAATTCTTTTAAGTTGTCTTCTGTTTGATTTTTCTCATCTATCGATAAAAGCTGCTGAATACTAGAAGATAACTCTTGAAACTCTAGTAAAAGTTGCCCATATCTTTCCCTCTCTTCATCACTTATAACTCCCCCACTATTTGATAATATAGTACCCCAGGCCGCTTTTGGTAAAATGCCAGCTTTTGCATATCTAGAAACTTCTGCGGCAAAAAAAACTTCACCATCTTCTTTTAATCGGCGATTTGGCTTTAAGAATCCAAAATTATGAGATACCCCTAAATTGTCTTTATGAGTAAAATTGTATAGCCATTTTCCATTATTAGTATTTTCCATATTTATTATATTTTTTGGGTAAATTTGATATCAAAATTATTTAATTGTTCTTCTATGTTTCTATAACAATCATTTCCATGATCTAATATTCTTTTTCTTAATCTTTGGAATTCCTCTTCGGAAATTTTTCCATTTTTGTTTAGATCTTCTACTAAATACAAGAAAGAAAGATATAATTTTTTAATATCTCGATATACGAAACTTTTAACGAAATCATGTAAATCCACATTCATAAGACCTTAAATTACCTTGTACCTTAAATTACTTTACACCCAAAAAAATAAACAGACACCGTTAAAAGTGTCTGTTTATTTTAATTTTAACCTACTGTATATTAATTAAGAAACAATTAGTCCAGATGGTGGATAAGCTTGAACTAAAGTGTGGGATCCAGAGATGAACACACCTTTAGTTAGATCTTGAGGTCCACCGATTTGAACTTCGTAAGTAGCACTCATAGAGGCGTTATCTCCGATAGAAGATGTAAAGTTCTGACTAACTAATTTAGCTCCTTTAAATTGATAAATCATAGCGGCTGGTTTTGTGCTTCCACAACCAGGTTGATTTAAAACTATATTAAAGTCATAACTTGGGTTGTTACAAAGTAGGTCGGCCAAGTTACCATTAGAAAGATCTCCAACCTGCGCATTAACTTCTAAAGTAGCGGTAACAGGAAAATCAATTTCTCTTGAAAACGCAAATTTTGTACCAAGTTTTTGTAATGGAGTTCTGGCTAAATCGAAAGATAAAGTGAAATCTTGAACTTTCAAATCAGTTTCAGTAAAACCAACAACAGAATCGGTTGGGAGAGACATTACTATATCGCCAGGTTGCAAGGCGTTGGGTATACTCACACCAGTCATGCTTGTAGCTCTTGGTAATTTGAATCTAGTTCCCGCTAAAATATTCCCGTTTGTCGGATCAACGCCAGGCCCCTCTGTTCCAGTCGTAGCGTTAGCATTACCATAAACTCTAATATTTAAAGCCTCTAATTCGACGGTAGCAGTAGTTAATTCGCCCACAGCGCCATTGACACTATAAGATGTTATAAATCCATTTCCAATACCGATAACACCACTAGTTGTTCCGGCGTATTCAGAGGCATCATTGCCTTCATCGGCAACTAGTAAATAGAAATTTTTTTCATCAGTAGTTTTACTAAGCAATCCAGAAATACAGGAAACATTGTTATTACTTCCACTGGGAGTTACAGATAAGCCTAAATATCTTTCATTAAGACCATTAGTTACATAATAGCTTAAACTGGAAGAAACCGTCGGCGCTTCTGTTTCAATACGATCGATAGCCGCTAAATTTCCGTACTGGTTGACGTCAGTAAAATTTCTAGAAAAATCTTCATCAAAAGATTGAACTCTAGCTAATTGAGTAACAGTATTTAAACCTGTTTGCATTACGCTCGGTGCTACTTGCCCAGCATAAAGAGCAAGTACTTGATAAATTGTTCTATTTCTCGCCATAATTATAATTACATCTCATTTTTCAAAATGACACTTAAATTTTAAGAAATATATCTAATATTACTAATATCAAAATCAATAAAAGCTGATATACATTTTTTATTCATTTTACCATTGTCTATTTCTTCAAGTTTTGAAACCGACACTTTTTCAATAAAAGCTAAATTATTACGCGGAGCGGTTTTACAAACATCTATATAATTAAAATTAATATTACGCAAATCCCCGAAACGATTAAATGGTAGTTCCGAACTTTCTAAAACAGGGAAATTTTGATGCAATGAATCCGTCATTATTGAACTCAAAGAATCTAGAGAAAAACTGTTAGAAGCTAAGACAATACACCTAATAGAAGTACTTGTTGAATGCTGCCCACCAAAAGCGAAAGGCTCATTTTGATTAAAAGTATTTTTTATAAAAATACATGGAAAGGGTATGTCTAAATAGCCGAGAGGCTGTGTCGCCGACTTAACCATTGACATAATAGTAGGGGCTTTCTCGAAAAGAAGAGTTTCTTCTTTTTCATCTGTATAGTATAAATTATATTCTTTATAAGAAAATTTTGCAGAAATATTTTTTACATTTACGGTATGATTATCAAAAATAACCCTACCTTTATTAAAATCAATAGCAAGACCACTTGTTGCTTTATCTATTTCAGTATTATCAACATAAATTCCACTAGGTATAAAAGCCCCTGGAACACTAGAATCATATACCCATTGACGATAAGGAGAGGCGTATATTGAAGTATTATTATCAAAATTTGGATCTTGTGTCTGATATAAAGCCCCACTGTGATTATAAAAGCCACCTCCAATTGCTGCAATCCTATGATCGAACCAAAGGTAAAAACTTGATAATAATTTATTATGAAAACTAGACTTCATTTTATTTATTTAAATTTAATAAAAAATTTTTATACATTGTAGAGAAGTATCTTACACCTTGGAAAGAACGGCTCGAATAATCAAAATTAGATTGAAGACCTGTTTTTGATCTTCCTTTGTCGTATTTCTTGTAGAGGTAAGATCCAATTCCAGAAATATATTTCTCCATATCTATTAGCCAGCTTCTACCGGCTTGCCAAGGCATTTTAGTTTTATTGGCAAAATCATCTAAAGTTGGAACATAAACATCAAAACTGATCATTTTATTTCTTATTGTTATTTTTTTTATGACACGTATATTTTTTAATAAGTTTCTAACGTTAAGAATAGGATTATCTCCAATTTTAAAACCTATAAATGAAAAAAGATTGCCATAGCCACCTAAAGTACCAGAAATATTAGAGCTTGAATTTCCATTTTCAATTTCCTGTGTTACTGGATGATTATCAAATTCGGAGATAAATTCATTTTTTTTAGATTCGATATTCTCGGTAATTATTTCCAAGGCTTTACTTTGTAGTTTTGAGGACATCAAAACTTTATTGTTTATAGAATTAAAATTAATTTGAGCATTTTTCATTAATTGCTTTCTCTAAAATATAAAGTATAAAAATCGTTTTCAAACAAACCATGCGGTTGACTAGAAGCAAAAGACTCAACTGGACGACCATCTATGTCAATTTGACTTGCATCCGCTAAAAAATCTAAAACTTCTTTTTTCACTTTTAACCGGCAAACATTGCCTTTGACCTCTTCTTTTATTTCGGAATTTCCTAAAATTTTAGTAGGATCTCCCCATAAAATTCTAGCATCAAAAATGCCGCTCACTGGAATTGTCTCATATTCCAAAGATGATTGCTGTTCGGAATATAAAAAATTATAATCACTATTAGATGATATAAAAACTTTTTTAGGCGTTTTCCATATTACAATTTTTCTAGAAAATGTATCATGAATATCATTAAAGACATTAGCATAATTTAATTTATCACCGTTAGATATTAAAGACGCCATTTTATATATATGGGCTACGAGCCCACTCCTTAGTACTGTAATTTGAAACTCCAACAGTATCGTCCCCGGCGACTTGTTCTGGAATTGCGTTATATTTTAAATACATTTTTACAGAACGATCTAAATCTAATTTCGCATCATTCGCCATCGATCTAAAATTCTTTGAAATCTCATTTTTATTAGCCCTAGTAATAGAACTGTCGCCCTCTCTCAAAGAAATCCAATCATTCCCACCGTTTGAAAAAGCGGCGCTTTGGGCTACGCTTCTAGCCGCACTTTTGAAATATTCATACTCGAAAAGTGTTTTATAAATAGCCATTTGATCATTAGACATCATGGGTTCAATATTATAACCCATAATTTGCCCTAATTGACCAGTATTATAAACTCCAGAAAATTGAGTCCCGATTAAATTATTTAATTTCCCGAGATTAGCCTGATCTAAAAACCAACCAGATAGTCTGAAAATTGGAAAATCTACTGGATTACCTAAATCATGGTAAACATTGGTAATAAAATTTGATATAGAGTACATATAAGCCACATTTAAGTTTACACTTAAACTAGGCTCCTTCTCTTAAGATCTTTCGCGCCTTCGCTGATATTTCTCCGGTATTATTATCTGAAGCTACTGTGTTTAATTTGTTTACAAATCTAGAATTCCATTTTTTAAATTCCGCCACTAATCTATCACACAAGATTTTTCTATCAGAAGTCGGAATTAATCCTATCTTATAAGCATGGGCTTGTAAATCAGTCATGTTCATTTCCGCTAATTGGGATTCATATGCCTCAGAGGAAGAAACTGAATATAATGAAAGAGATTCGCCTAAAATTTCATCTAACGACGTAGGGCTATTTGGCCTAGATAAAGCTTCTTCTTTTCCATGTATTTGAATTAAGTCTGAATTTTTATTTTTTTTAGCCATATACTATATTAATAATTAAATCTTTTTTAATCAAAAAAAAAAAAAAAAACGGGGGTTTATAAGCCCCCGTTTTTTATACACTATTTCTAAGTTGTATTATACGATCAAGCCGACAGCAGCACGAGCGTCAACAGCAACACGACCTTCTTCAACGAACCCATAGAAACCAACTTTTTCACTTCTAGCTAAAAATTGATCATCAGGTAATACTTTAACTTGACCACGGCTTTCGGATTGAGTTGCAACGGGTCTTAAGAAAGCGTTGCGGCTCGCATCGATACCAATGATAAGCTCATCATTAGCGCTTGAGAAAGCAGTTCCAGCGCCATTGCCATATGTATTATAAGCAGTGCCTCCAGCGAAAGCGCCGAATAAATCGTTATATTTACGTGAGGTTCCGAGTTCTAGTAATTCATGGATAGTAACACCAAAAATTTCGCTAGTTCCAGCTCCGCGATAAATGTCTTCACGAACGCTATCTGGTAAAGCTACTGCGGTAGCTCCACTTGTGTCTACAGTACCAGCGCGAGTATTCATTGGCTGATAAGCAAAAGCACGAATTTGAGCTTTAACTTCTGGACTGACGAAAATATCAGTTAAGCCACGGCTTTGTAAACCGACAGGGGTGCCGCCAGTATAAGCAGTATTTAATCTACGAACTAAAGTCCAAAGATTATTCATATCATCGAGCTGGAATACTCCACTTGAACCAGTACGGAAAACATGCTTATTATTATTAGTGTTAGCTTCGGCAAGCAACTTTAAAACAACGGCCCAGGCATTACGTTCTTGCTTAACAAGAATTTCATTGGCCATTCTTTCTAAACCAGCAGCAACAACGTCAAGTCTGGCTTTTCTAACATAACGCTTATCCATAGAAACAGCACTATCAAGACGATAGGTGCTTACTTTCATTTCTTGCATACCTTGTACGAAGTTAGTTGGTAAGCCTCCACCAACAGTTTGACTCCAAACGTTAATATGACCATCTGTTAAGCCATAATATAAGTCTAAAGGAATAGAAGGAGAATCGTCTTCATCGAATTCTACGTCACGATAGATCATACTGGAAGTACCAGCTTGTAATAATACTTGCTGAACGATATCGCTAATAAAAGCAGCAAAAGCTTCCTGGGCTTGAACTGCAACTGTTTTATTATCAGAAGCCAAAGCTTTGATAAGTTCGATCTGTTCTGGGTTTTTTTCAAATTGAATTTTCATTTTTTTTATTTCTATTATATATATTTTTTATTTATTAAAGTTCGATTTTTAGTAAAGCATAACCTTCACTATTCTTGGGTCCTAAAAATTTGCCTACGGTAGCGCTATTATAAGCGACAACTTTCAACTCGCCGCCACCAGTATCGGAAACAGCAGCGCCACTTCCAAAACCTGGGTTACCAACGATACCATTTATTAGAACTAAGCCCTTAGTTAAAATTGGGCAAGCCTGACCACTGACAATAACATCCATTTCAGCGGCTTTTCTTGGGTTGAATTTAAGCTGTTCGCCATTTTCATCGTATCTACGGACATCTTTTAATGTGATGCCAACGATAGAGGCTTTTGGAGCATTAGCTGGAGCAGGTTCAACTTTCCAAGGAACGCTAAACTGGGCGGAAACCGCATTGTCAATATTGGACAGGTTATCTATCCCCATATTTGTTTCGAAATTGATGCCATTTCCTTTTGCTGCAACTACGGTTCCTTTATTTAAGGAGTCCGCGTCAACAGCAAAAATGTTAATAACATCATGTTCACTATAATCTCTAAAAGGTTTTAAGTTTGCCATAATTATTTTTTGTTATTTGATATTTTAATACTATTTCTATTAAAAGCCGCATTGATTTTATCAACAAGACTAGTTTCTTGAGGGGATAACATATTTGGTAAATTTACCGATTCTTGTTTTACACTAGAAACAACTTCTTCAATAGAAACTTCTTCTTTTGCTAAAGATTTTGTCTCAGCGACTTGATTCTCTTCTTTATCTGCCGGAGTATTAGTACTATTGGCTTTTAAAGACTTTTTCTTTGCAGCCGCGAAAGTTGAAAACTTTTTAAACCATTTTGCAAAATCTTCGTCAGAAGCGACGGCCTGAAGATCTTCTGCTATGATAGCACGGTCCTCATCGGTCAAATCGAATTCTTCATCTAATGATGCCATTCTATTTTGAAAAGTAGCTTCGACTTCTTTTTGTTTCATTTCATTTTGAAGAGAAGAAAATTCTGCCTGTAGCTTTTCTAATGTAGAAAGAGTTTCTGCGTACTTAGCCTCTAAATCTTGATGCTTTGATTGAACATCTTTAAGAGCCGTTTCTTTTTCTTCAATTTCTAATTTCCATTGTTTAGAAAGATCGGAAATACGATTAGAAATAAAGTCTCTAACAGCGCTCGCCTGAATATCTTTCATGGAATTATCGGTGATATCATCAATATTTTTTATTTCCATAGTTTTTTTTACATTTTTATTTTCTTCATGGACACTTTTTTTATCAGCAAAATCAAAAAATTCAGAAGAATTAGAACTTTCTTGTTTCTTATGTGGATTTTCAAGAGCGTCAGTTTGTTGAACTAAAACGCCAGAAACTTCCGCCGCAGGGGTATTAGTAAAGCCTATCCCTAAGGGTAGAACAGAACCTTTTAAATTCAAAAATAAAGACTCCCCATCCTCGGAAAGTCCATTGCCGCCAAAAACTCTTAACTTATCTTTAAGAGCTAAAATTTCTTCTGTATCTTCTATAATAACAGATTCCGCTAAATTTTTACTTCCTTTAGCTATATTAAATTCATTAAAACCAAGCTCCCAAGAAGCGCTAACAGAAAGATATTTGTCAGAAGATGGGTCGGAGCTATTTAGCATTTCATCAGCGAATTCTGGATTTACTATTTTCCAAATATAACCAGACAACACAACATTAAAAGGGTCTTTGGAACCTTTTATCTGATCATACGAAAGTGGCTTGCTACTACCAAATTCACTAAAGCCGTAGCCAGTACAAACACCAACGACAACCTTTCTATTATGCTCTATATTAAAAGGCTTATTAATAAAATTTTCAACCATAGAAAGAGCAACATCAGTGCCAATAATATGGCCATTTTTATTACCCCTATTTACGACAAAAGCATCAAAAGCGATACCCATCAAATCTTTATTAACATCTAGATTAATATTACTGGGCAAGTATTGTTTGAGTTGGTCTATAGAAGCAACAGCCAAATACTTATCATCATCAAATGGAACCATTGCTTGTATTAATATATTATCAAACTTTGCTAAATATTTATACTCTTTCATGCTATTAGTAGATAAATTTACACTATCACAACTTAAACAGCCAACATTTTTTAATACATTCGATATCTTTAAGTAGTTATTATTATTTTTCATAACTTCGAAAGCACACACCTGTATAGGTTTTGATATAGAAAAATCTAATTCTGTTAAATTAAAATATCCAGTATCTTCACTGCTAAGCAACAATGTTTTTTCTTCGTATATTGGCATAATATATTTATATATTTTAAAAAATTGAATTTAAATTATTTCTTTTTCGATTTGCTTTGCTTCGGCTTCCCTTCTTTCCAAAAGACCATCTAGCCCTTTATTAAGCCATAATCTTTTCATACTTCTAATTTCTCTTGCGATAGATTTATAATTTTTTTTAGGCACTAAATTCTTTATATTTCTCATTTCTAACCGGGAATCGCCTTTTAAACTAGTACCTCTATTAAAAATTAATGATACGATAGCCCCGTAAGCATCCGGAGAAAAAAACTCTAATCCAGGGAATGTTTTTTCGGCTAATTTTGAAAATTTAGGCCAAGTAAATTTCTCAAACATTTGTACCGCCATGTCCCAACTTACAGAAATTCCCGCTGATCTCAAACTTCTTGTATATTCTTTCCCATTAGATCCAGTTTTACCAGAAGCGCCTTTAACCAAATTAAGTTCATTATCCGGTAAAAATGAAAATATTTTACCAAGCTCTTCTTTTGAGTAATAAGCACAATCAATCCCTATGGCAATTGTTGGCCCTGAAGCCCCGCCTGGCCAAGTAAATTTAGACAAATATTTCTCGTAATAACTTTTACCACCGCCAACTTCATATTTTAACAATAAATCAAGTGTATTTTTCGATGGTTTACTTAAGCTCATAGTCTTCTTCTTTTGCGTTAGAATTTATATAAGTAATCTCTTCCTTTATAAAAGAATTTTGACCCTGCAAGTCCACATTACTATTAGACTGCATTTTATAGTCTAAAACAGTTTGAACACCAAGATAGCTTGCAATAATTACGGCTAAAATTTTAATAGTCTCAGTAAATAACGAAACGAATGGAACTGTTAAACTTGGCTGGGCAGCAGTTAAAAAAAGAACAAAAATACTTGCCGCATAAAATATAGATAAAATTATGACAGAGCAAAATACAACATAAAATTTTTTAGAAGCAAGAAAATTTACACGACTCAAATCTTGACGATACTCCGGGGGAGTATTTGGCGGCACTTCTCCAGAATGGAGCATAGCGCTAGCGGTTTTAGCGATTTGAGTAATTTTTTCCCACATATTAGAAAAATAACGCCCCAAGTATAAATCCAGCAAGAAAGCCCAAACCAAAAATAAATTGAGCCGGATATTCACTAGTTAGTTTGTTAAGTTTAATTATTAATGATTCTAATTTTTTCATAATTACAATATTCCTTTTATTCTAAGATAAGTTGCTCCACCAATAGTTAATAAAAGTATAACTATAATAATATTTCTTTTTAAAATTGCTAAATCTTTTTCAACTAACTGCTTTTGCATACGATTAAGATCTTGCACCATTTTATTAGCATAAGCTTCCTGACGCGCCAATTCGTCATCAACTTCGCTTTTGAATTTCAAAGTTTGCTCGTAATCTCTTTTCAATTGCGCAAAAGTGTCCTTATCTTTCAATAACTGTTGGTATTCTTCTGAATTAACGACAACAACAGTATCATTCTTATATTCAGCGGGTATAACTAAAACGCGTTGTTTATTAACTTGAATTGGAACCTTTGGCTTCGCAGAACTTGTAACAACTGGAATTGTTACTGTTTTATAAACTGGTACTATTTCAATTTTATTTTTTGGCGGCTTAACTATGCGCGCAGCCTCGGATGCATATGTCGTGGCCAAGTCAACGCGCGCTTTTTCAAACGAATCTCTTGTTGCATAAACTGCTCGTGATAAAGCTTGAGATTGTTTTTCAGTATAAACAGTACAAGCCGGTAATAGTAAAAATATTAAAAACAAAAAATATTTATTCATATATATTATATTTACATTAAAAAATTAATTTAAACATATTAAATAACTCGTTATAGTCTAACGAATAAGTTTTTAACTTTAAAATTTTCTATGAATTTTTAGTCTAGGATATTTTACACTAGTATTTCCTCTTAATTGGTAATTAAAGTCTGGAATTGTCATACCAGAATATTTTCTAAATGGATAATTGTATAGATATAAATTAGCCGCCCCTTCAAACCTACCATACTCGTCAGAAGGGTCATCTGTTAAAGCGTTTGGAATAGATAACTTTTCTGTTATAAATTTTAAAACGTCAGCTTGTGTTAATTTTGGAAATCTTTGCATTAGACACGCAATAACCCCACAGACTTGAGGTGAAGCCATACTCGTTCCGCTGTATTTGTCTAGACGAAAATTACTGTTTCTCGGATCAGTAATTCCGTCGGTGTGAACAGAACTTATAATGGAACTTCCCGGAGACCATACGTTAATTCTAGGTCCATAGTTACTATAATACGCCTTCATCTCGACTCCAGCTGAATTAGTGTTTTCTACGGCTCCAACGCATATAACATTTGCATCCGACGGTGGGCTCGATCCCCGATGGTAATTATCCCAGGTTCCGAATGACTGAACTGCGTCATCCCATGATATTCCATTTGGCACGTCAATTTTCGTTGTCTCATTTCCCGCCGAGCCGACCATTATTATACCATCATTTATTGCGTCCTGAACGTCAATCTCCATAGCTGCGTCTCTAATAGGTACAAGAACTGTGTTTGCATTAATTGGTACAATATTATAATTATAAAATAATTGACTAATAGTAAAAGGCCCAGTGAAAACAGTGCCTTGAAACAATACTCTAGTTATGTTCGAAACCGCTACTTGTAAACCATAACCCCAACTACAATTAACAACCGTCGGATTAGTTAATCCTGTAGTGGGATTTACGATTTTAGCATTATGAAAAGCTCTTATATAATCAAAATGAAATGCGATGTCAATGTTATTAACATCTGTTCCATAAGGATTAATATTGTATATGTTAGCTCTTCTTGCCCATCCCTGTCGATTACCAGCTACGGTCCCAGCAACGTGCATTCCATGATTATTATCATCCGTTCTATCTGGATTCCCTGTATCATTGTATGGAGTATAAATATATGTTCCATTAGCTCCACCTTGTACTACCGACCTATGTAAAAGCCAATTATATTGAATTACCCTACTCCCACCAGTTCCATCTGCATTCAATGCCATTTCTGGGTGAGCGGGATTAACCATGCCATCCGAAATCACGACATCTACATTTAAGCCATCGCTTGAACTAATAATTTGCCTGTCTCCAGGCGTACAAAAAGTAGTTCCCCAATCAGAGATATTTTGATTTAAACTGCATCGAAGCAGTCCCCAATTGATATCATTAATATTTTGATCGCCACATTTATCCCAATCCGAAGATCTTTGTATCCAATGCGGTCTAACACGGACACCTCGTTGATGAGGCGAAACCTGCACATTAATAATACCACTTTCATTTTTTATTTTTTCAGCCTCACTATCTGTGAGTAGATAATGAGTATTTCTACTAGTTGGTCTACGATGAATTACTTCCACTTTTCTATTAGGAATAAATTCACCTCCGCTATTGGACTCCATTTTCTCATAGAGCGCATCAAGCTGGCTTTTATCTTCAACAGATATAATGTATTCTTTTAAATCCTCGGTCATTATGTTTATAGTTTTATAAAATTAAATTGAACCGTATAAGCAGCGCTTGAACCCCTTGTATTTGTAACTGCGATTGGAATTAAGTTATTTGCTCCCTCGTTATACCCAATAGTTGCAGGGGCAAATCTTATCAAACCGTTGCCAGTAGCAACACATTCCGCCATTAAATATACATTTGAGGCTGGATCTTGATCTATAGTACGAGCTGCGTCGCTAGTTCTACTCGCTGTATCATAGTATAATTTGACCCAAGCTCCAGAGGCCCCACTTACAGATATTAACCCATAAGATTGACAGCCGAAATCAACAGTACCATTAAATGTACCATTTGCGGTAATAGAAGTTGTAGTAATACTAGCTGTTCCGCGAGTAATAGCACCAGCTTCTCCACTAATTAAAACTGGAGTTCCATTAACAGTTGGCTTTGACGCAAAACTTTTCACGCCGCTTATTGTTTGATTGCCAGTAGTAAATACCGCAGAGTTTAAAAGTATTTTGTCTCCAGTAGACATTAACCCTGACTCTATAGTTGTCGCGATAGCGGCAGAAATTTTATTTGCAGTTATTGTTCCGTTAACATGAAGTTCTGTTGCCGGGGTATCAGTAAAAATACCAATTTTATTATTACTGCCTACGTTATCTTTAAACTTCCATATTGGATAACCATTAGTAGAATCTATTTCTAAAATAGTTGATCCACCTTGTCTTATAAATAATTTATCATCTATGCCTCCGCTAATTATATAATCAGCACCGAAAGTATCATTAAAAACAATTGAGCTAGATTTGGGAACTGTTAAGGATGACGTAATATTATTTGATATAAAATTTCCATTACTATCACGAAGTACGATTGTACCAGTAACATTACTAGCTGTAGCGCTAGTTCTAGCATTATTTAATGTCCCTCCGGTAATATCAGAAGCAGAATGAAAATGTCCAGTATTAGACTTGCCACTTAATAAGGCGTTAATTTCAGACTTAGAGTAAGAAGTAGCGCTAGTAATATATCCGCTTGGATTCGAGGCGGCGTAAAACGCGCCAGTTTGCGTATTAGCTACGTAGTTGGAAAGATTTACGCCAGTAATAAATCCGTTTGGATT